>ENA-ORCP01001300-ORCP01001300.1-human-gut-metagenome-genome-assembly--contig:-NODE-1300-length-21721-cov-7.982351_pt1 | contig 21721 bp, 18 predicted proteins | sample MGYA00242990_ERZ507991 | MGnify/ENA primary metagenome ERZ507991 (study PRJEB26167, sample SAMN06115496) | human gut metagenome | host: Homo sapiens | place: China:Henan | collected 2015-05-07... | reverse complement strand
TGATGTCACTCCTTCTCGGAACCGGCATCCGTGTCTCTGAATGCGTCGGATTAAATATCAACGACATCGACCTCGATACCTGCGGTGCCAGAGTTTACCGGAAAGGCGGAAAGGAATCCGTGATCTACTTCAGCGATGAAGTCCGTGATGTGCTGGAAAACTACCTTGATGAGCGGGAAATGATCGATGCCGTTCCAGGAAATGAGGATGCCCTCTTCCTCTCCATGCAGCGAAAGCGGATCAATGTGCGCAGCGTGGAAAATCTCGTAAAAAAATACGCGAAACTTGTCACACCGCTGAAAAAGATCACCCCGCATAAGCTCCGCAGCACCTACGGTACCAGCCTTTATCGTGAAACAGGCGATATCTACCTCGTTGCCTCCGTCTTAGGCCATAATGATGTCAATACGACAAGAAAACATTATGCGGCTCAGGAAGAAGAACGCAGACGGTCGGCGCGGAACGTTGTAAGGCTGCGCGAAGATTGACATATTTCTTTCACACTATCACCTCCAGAATCACACGCGCTCAAATGACAGATATCTCGTTCCTTGAAACGTAAGTTTCCCAATGTCGCCTTCCGCCAGCATTCCATATTCTCTGCCAGAAACCGGCAATTCCATCCGGTCACCGCTCTCTACCTGAAACGTGACATAGTAGCTGGTACTTGAAGTCGAATGGTAGCCATGCGTTCCAGACAGGTCACCCGCATTTGCATGGCTATGATGTGTGATATTTTCACGCTTTGCGACGATGGTTGCACTCACCGACAGACGCGGTGACTGATTGTTTTTGTGCCATGTTCTGATTCCGGTCACAAACTGAAAGATGATCATACCGAAAACGATCACGAAGATAATTGGAAACATATATTCAAACAGCATAAACATATCACTCACCCCTTCTTAATCTTGCGTCTAACGATTCCCCTGAGCACAGCATATACAACAATCACGAAAAGCGAGGCAGCGCTATACAGTAATGCTTCTGTATACCAAGGCGCAGAATTCTGTTCGTATAGTTTCGGAAAGCGCTTGTACTCATAGAAATCCATACTCGTTTTAATCACAATCACATAAAAACTCGCATAGATCATACATTTTAAGAAATCGTAGAGTTTATTCATATCATCACCTCCGCGATACACTGCTCAATTCTTTTGACTTCAACAAACTGAAAGTTTCCGTTGCTTATCTTGATTTTTATATAAAGCCTCTTTTTTTTGCTTCTTCAATCAATATAGGTTGAATTAAAGGATATGTCCAATTATCAACTAACTTATCTGAAATCAATATTTTCTCAATCTCACAATGTAATTCCACGAATGAGCTAATGTCTGCAATAAATAACATTCCAAAAGTTTCATCATCAATATTTTCATTTACTCGTGTCTTTCCTTTAACAGAATACACACATATTGGTTCAATTCTAAAATCAACTGCTCCTGTTTCTTCTTGTAATTCTCTTTTAGCTGTTTCTAAAATACTTTCTCCAGGTTCTCTGTGACCTCCTGGTATTTCATAAGTCTCTCTTTCTTTGTGTTTACAGAATACCCACTTGTTATCTGTTTTGGATATTATCACTGCAAACTTCAAAAATTCATCTGCGACATTGTCATAAAATTTTAATTTATCCATCATATCATCACCCTTTCAAATTCCAGATTTGTTGCTCACTTTTCGTATTCAAATTATACCATAAAACTTGTGAACAGTTCTACCGCAACTTTGGACTATATGAGAAAAGTCCGAACAGTTTTCTGCCCGGACTTCCTCGCTCAATCGTAAATCAATTATCTGCGTTACTTTTGGCCTTCCGTTTATTACATCACACACTTTTACAGGGGACCGATCTTTGCCAATAAGATCAACAGTCCTGTTGGATATCTTTTTCATATTCATATTCTGCAGCACTTCCGAATCGGATGCCGAATGACGGTTTTCCACTTTTCGGGCGGGACCTTTCTTGCGTCCGACAGGTAGATTTCGTGATGCAGTCTTGTCTCGCTCCAATCGTTTGTATATCCGTTTTCGGCCAGGTATGCGTCCATCAGAGCGACGGAGGCGGGCTCCTCGTCAAAGGGCCCCAGGTGCATGATCTGTACGCAAAGCCCCTCGTCGACGGTCAGAAATTCCGCAGAGGAGCAGTCCAGCTTTTTCTTTTTCGACGCTGTTTCCACGGCCCAGGCGAAATCCTTTTGCGTCACAAAATCCGGCAGGCGGATCACGGAGATCCAATGGAAGGCGGATTTGTCCGCGTAGTCCACGCCGTCTGTATTTTCCTGCCACCAGAAGCCCTCCAGCGGGGGAACGACGTATTCAAAGAATCCCTCCATCTTGTGATCTGTTTTATAGCTCATTTTCAGGGTATACGCAACGGCATACAGCACCCCGATCGCCTGCTGATAGGCTCCGTCGGCTTCGTTTGGGTCTCCCTGACCTCTGACGGCAATATAATTTGCCTTCGGCACCTGGACGATCTCCGGTTTGCTCTTTGGCATGTAGAATTCTTTGTATTCTTTCTTAAAATCAAAGGCCATAATATCCTCCTGCTATCCGATCGGTTTGCCTTTTGTGTCAAATTGTTCCCTAAAATTGGACTCGATTTTCTTCCATAAGAATAGCATACTCGCAGCTCTTGCAAAAGTCAATAGTACCGGATTCCTCGAGTACAACTGCCTGCCCGGGGCGGTGCGGTTCTACCGCAACCTGATTCTGGCGCAGAAGTAAGAAAAGCTTCCATACAACAGGATTTCAGAGCAAAAAAGCGGGTCGCCTCGGCGGCCCGCTTTTTGCGCGAATAATCTGCAATTCCCGCTATTGCCTGGCAGACTTTACGGCTCTTCGAACTGCGTCAAGGGCATGGTTTGCAGCTCGACGGGCTTGTAGCTGTTCAGAATTTCCATGGCCTCTTCCTCGGAAATCTCGGTGTCGAATTCGGCGTAGTGATCTGTGGAGGAGGTGCGCCACCAGGTCCCATCTTTGCATTGTTTCAGGCGGACAATGCTCTGCTCCTTGGGGTTGGAGAAAACCGGGTCGCCGTCATTGGCGAAGCGGAAGATGTGATACCAGCGTTCTCCCAAAGCGTTTGGCTGAGAATCGTAATCTACCAGAACGTTGCCATCGCATAGATACATACTGTAAACTTTTCCTTCATTCGTAAGGCCGTCCTTCATACCGACGACGCTGGTGATGAGATCGTCACTGAAAATCAGCAGCTCCTCGGTTCCGTTTCCGTCCAGGTCGTAGAAGGTGTAGCTTCTCACGGGCGGCGTGTAGTCCTCCGAGCGGTTCAGCTCGTCTCCTTGAATCAGGTCCGCCACATATTCCGCGTAGGTAGCAGGGGGAGTAATGTTGGGGTCGCCCATGCGGCTGAGCATTTCCTCCTGGGAGGCCTGCTCCCGGGCATCGGCGGCTGCGGCATCCGGGGCGTTGGGGTGGATGGTAAAGTCAAAGCATTCCGCAATTTGTTCCAAAGGCGCGTCTCCATCAATGCCCAGGGTGAGGAACTGATTTTCCCGGTCAACAAGAATCATACCGCTCTGGGCAGACTTCAGCAGCAGAACATCCACACCGTCTGTGGTGGTATAATTCTGCTGGGATACGGAAGACGGCTCCAGATAGCCGAAGACATCGTAAAACACGTCCTTTTTGACGCAGTGGTACGTAAAGGGATACTCCGCGCCGGAAAGGGTCAGCGTTCCGTAGATGGTGAAGGAGCCGCCGGGGAAGAAGCGTCCTGCGGGCATGGAAAGGGCTGCGTCCGCATTGGGCTTTAGCAGGCTGTCAACGCCGAGAAGGGAGAGGAACGGCGTGCAGTCGATCTGCTCATGCCAGGGCTTCCCAATGATTTTTAGCCCATATTTTTCACAGATGGCATTCAGCTTGTCCACCATTTCCTGGCTCTGGACGCTGTAGGCCCAGTATTCTGGGTCACTTTCCCAGTAGTCTCCGCCGGAAGGGGTGTAGCCCTGGGTATAGCTAAGCCACTCCTGGGCCGCCAGATAAGCGGGGGAACCCTGAATTCCTTGAAGGGAAATCACGTCCAGCGTTGTGCTTTCCGAGGGACTGTCAGACGGGAGCGCCTGGGAAATGGGTTCCTCTCCGATTTTCATATCCTGCAAACGCAGAACATACAGAACACCGCAGCCTACCAACAGCAGCATCAGCGCAACGGCAGCGGCAATCAACCAAACATGCTTCGCGGACCGATGCGTGGGGCGGGGGGCCTTTTGTATTGAAACTGGGGCACTTTGCTCAGATTCCGCAATCAGCTTTCGATCGATGTAGCTGAACGCAATCAACATTTTCTGACCGTTCATACCTGAATTCCCTCCTGTTCCAGATAGGTGCACAGCTTTGCCCGGGTGCGGCTGAGCTGCATTTTGACTTTGCTTTCCGTGAGACAATAGCGAGCGGCGATTTCGGCAATGGTATCCGCGTGATAGTACCGCCGCAGAAAAATGCGCCGGGTTTCCTGGGGAAGACCATTCAGAAAGGCGCTTAGCGCCCGGGCGATTTCCTTTGCCTCCATTTCCTGCTCCCGGCGGGTATCCGGAATGCAAAGCTCCAGCTCCTCAGACAGGGTGACGATTTCCGCGTTCCGTTTTGCCGCTTTTTTCCAATCCACCCTGTGAAAGGAAAGGTGGCGGCAGATGGAGGAGAGGAAGGCATAGAAATAGGTGGGGCGCTGGGGCGGGATGATCTCCCATGTTTTCAGATAGGTGTCATTCACGCTTTCCTCCGCGTCTTCCAGATTCCCCAGAATCCGGTTTGCCAGAGCCCGGAGCCGTCTGCCGTAGGCCGCATCGGTTTCGGCAATGGCCGCTTCATTTCTGGCCCAGAAGAGACTAACGATTTTTTGGTCATCCAAGAAAGATCACATCCTTTCAATTTGCTTCTCACCCTGGTAGTACGAGAAATTTTGCGTCGGGTCACCAATTTCTTGAAAAAAGTTTGTTCTATAAAAGCGAAAAATGCAGTGCCAAGGCTCCCCTGCAAGGGGAGCTGTCAGCGCAGCTGACTGAGGGGTTCCGGCTTGGCGAAAGCCAAGCCTCGCCGAAGGCGAACTACTGGGCTTTGTGCATATCCGGGGCGGCACTGCCGCTTTCAGCGGAGGCTTTTCACAAGAAAAGCCGGAACCCCTCAGTCTCGCTTACGCGAGCCAGCTCCCCTTGCAGGGGAGCCCTGGGGCGGACAATCCTTATTTGCGGCGCTCCAATTGACGATTTACCTCATGAAATGTATTATAATATATTTTGATTCTTCCTGCACCCAAATGTGACCTCCCGTTCCTGTTTCCTGTCTACTAGGGTGAAGGGCCCAAACGGAAAGGATGTGCGTTATGACAGATACAGAGATTATTGAACTTTTTTGGAGCCGCAGCGAGGATGCCATTGGCTATACCGATGCGGCCTACGGCAGGCGGCTGAACGGCCTTGCCAGACGGATCTTGAACAACCAGGCGGATTCGGAAGAGGTGGTGAACGACACCTATCTCAAAACCTGGAATACGATCCCCAAGGCACGGCCCCGGTTTTTCTATGCCTACTTAGCGGCCATTTGCCGGAATCTGGCGCTGAATTTGCTGGACTGGCAGCAGGCCTCCAAGCGGAAGGCAGAGGTCATCCCCATTACCGAGGAGCTGGAGCTGTGCATTCCGGATTCCAGCCAGGAGAATGCCATTCGAGGGCGGGAGATCGGGAAGGCACTGGACGGATTCCTGGGGGAGCTGCCCAAGGACAGCCGACTGATTTTCCTGCGACGGTACTGGTACGCCGATACGGTGGCGGATATAGCCAAACGGTACGGCATGACGGAAAGCAAGGTAAAAATGCAGCTGCTCCGCACGAGAGCAAAGCTGAAGGACTATTTGGAGCGGGAGGGAATCGCCATATGAAGGGCAGAAAAACGATGATCGGACTGACGTTTATCAATCCCCAATATATTCAGGAAGCGGAATTTGAAACCGTTTCCGGGAATTCCGAGAGCGGAAAACCGAAGACGGGACACCTGAAGATCCTGCTGATCGCCGCCATGGTTTCCACTATGCTGCTGCTCACAGGGGCGGGGCTGTACACCCGGTGGTCCAACACCGCCCAGGCAAGATACCAGCCCTCGGAGCAGATCAAGGACCAGGCGGAAAAGAGCGGCCTGTCCACCGTGGTTTCGGAGACGCAGACGGCGGAGAATACCGGGGAGGTGCTGTCCGTCACGGATCAGGGGATCACCATCAGCCTGGTGCAGACCATTGTGGATAATTACCGGGCGGAGCTTACCTTCCGGATTCAGGGCTTCGAGCTGCCCGAGGGACGGTATCCCGCGGTGTGGCCGGTGGTCACCCTGGATGGGTCCGACGAGGGCTTTTTCAGCTCCTGCAGCGGCAGCTTCTTTGACGGAACGACCCGAAATGCCCAGGGAAAACGGGTTTATACAGACGGAACGCCGGTACAGAGGGATGCGGACGGCAGTGTCATTCCCCGCTATGCGGATAGTGACGGAAGCCTGGAGTATACCGAGTATATCTCCTTCCAGAAAACCGACGGCAGATATTTCGGCAGGGAAATTCAGGTGACGTTCCCGGATATTGGCCTTGATTCTACCCAGATGGCCGTCCCGTATGATCCTGTGGTGCAGGGCAACTGGACCCTCAAATGGACGCTGACGGGAACGGGGGACAACATTTCCATCGCCCCCAACGCCGAAATCGGAGACACCGGGGTCATCCTGCTGGACGCGGAGATCGGGCAGAAGACAATCCGCACCCGCTATCAGGTTCCGGCGCTCTGGGATGGCTGGGATGAGCTGGTGACGCTGCCCCAGGCCATCTATGGCGTTCGTATGAAAGACGGCGCGCAATATCTCTGTGTGCCGGGCACCAGCGGCTTTGAGGACCAGGAAAAGATGATTTACTTTGTGGAATCCAATATGTTTGATGCCATTCTCAACCCCAGCCAGGTGGAGTCTCTGCTGTTCTTCAAGGACTGGCAGCGAGACGCGGAGGGCAAACCCACAGTTGAGGAGTTTTACGAGATCCCGGTGAAATAAAAGCCAGAAAAACTCCCGCCCCGGTTTTGCTGCCGGGGCGGGAGATCATGCTTTTGGGTTATCTTCTGCGCTTGACCAGATGCAGCAGCTGCTGCACGGTCTGCACAAAGGGCTTTCGGTTTGCCACCAGCAGGAGCAGCAGCGCAACAATCTGACCGATGGGCTGGATGGGGCTGTTTACAAAGCACAGCAGGCTCTGGATGCCAAGCAGCGCAGCGCTGAAAACCAGACGGGTGAAGCGCAGGGGGAAGGGAATGAGCTTCCTGGCGCTGACAGCGCGGATGGAGAAGCAGAGCACATAGCTGGCCAGCGTTGCAATGGCAGCACCCTGAATGCCGATGCGGGGAATGAGCAGCAGGTTCAGGAGGATGTTGGCCAGAGCCCCCCACAGGGTGGTCCGGAAGGAGAGACGGCTCTTTTCCGTGACCACATACACGCTTCCCATGAAGGAGGCAAAGGCGGAGAAGACCATGGCAATGCTGAGCACCGGCACATATTTCCAGGCTTCAAAGTAGCGGGCGGCAGAGAGCAGCCGAATCTCTACCCGGCACAGGACGATGAGGACGCTGCCCGCCATGACCATGGCGGAGAGAAAAGCGCTCCAGACCTGACCGTAAAATCGGATATGTACCTCCCGGTCGCCGGTGGCTTCCTCAATGGCGGAGAACTGCCAGGCCTCCAGGAAAATGGTGGAAAGCAGGGTCAGAACCGTGGGAATTTTGCAGGCCACGGCGTACAGGCCGTTGGCTTCTGTGCCCAGAAAATAGGCGATCATGTACCGGTCCGACACGCTGGTGATCCACCAGAAGATGGTAGTGGGAATCAGGGGGATGCTGTAGCGCAGCATGGATTTCCACAGGGGCTTTTCCGGATCGGGCGTACAGACCGTCCAGAGCTTCTCGTGCAGCACCAGATACAGTGTGCACAGCCCATCCGCAGCCACGACGGACATCACATAGCCAAGAACTCCCAGCCTGAAGAACAGCAGGAAGAGAATATTGAAGAAGATGACCAGGGCAGTATTGAGGATGCCCTGCAGGGCGAACAGACCGGTTTTTCCCTCGGCCCGGACATACTGGGCGCACAGGCTGTGCAGGTTAGAGGCCAGGGTGTAGGCGCAGATCAGCACCGCATATTCCTTTAGAGAACTGCTGTAGGATAGCAGCGGACAGGCCAGCAGCAGCACTGCCGAGCCAAGGACAATGGTGATCAGCCCGCCGGTAAAGACGGTTTTTCGTTGAGAGACCCGGTCCAGGGCGAAGCGGAAGACGCCATTGGTAATGCCCAGGGAGGCGATGGGGATCAGCAGATTGGCCGTCTGCATGATCAGGTCTGCCGTGCCGTAGTCCGAGGGACTCAGCACACCGGTATAGAACCGGACCATCAAAAAGGTCAGCAGCTTGGAGCCAAAGGTGCCAAGACCCAGCAGAAAGGTATTATTGAGAAGCGTTTTGTATTTTTGGTTGTGCATATCTGTTTTCCAGCCTTAATTTTCTTCTAAGTGTAAAGATATCCCAACTCCTAATTATAGACAGAACGTTACAGAATGTCAAACAGAAGATGGGGGCACGAGAAAATGACATTTTTCTGAATTTCACTCTTGACAAACTGGAAAATGCGTTGTATAATACCCAAGCATTCGGCGGAAATGCTGCTATAGCTCAGCCGGTAGAGCGCATCCTTGGTAAGGATGAGGTCGCCAGTTCAAATCTGGCTAGCAGCTCCAATAAAACGTCCGGCCAATCGGCTGGGCGTTTTTTAAATATTTTGCCGGAAGAACTGGCGACCGAATCCCAAGCGCGAAGCGCTTTTCGACCAGAGGACTATGACCATACATTGCAGTACAAAAACAGCTCTTGCCTCTTCGGCAGGAGCTGTTTTATAAAATTAGGGTTGCCTGGGTTCCTGCCGGAAACAGTCAGCAATTATGCAACCTATTGCCATGGCGGAGACCGCAAAATTTCGATAGGTCATATACGGATGAATCATGGAGTGATTAGTCAATAAAAATGTCCATATTACCGGCAGAATTGCACATAAAGAGAAAGGAACAATGGAAGAAGCGCGGAATCTCAATCGCCTTTTTTTCACGATTAAGAGATAGAGAAGGCCAATACACAATAGCAGCAGCAGGAATCCAACAGACGGGTTGATGTAAACCTGAATGTTGCGCTTGAGAACCAAAAGAGGTGAAATGTTGCTGGAGTTAACAGAGGATGAAGTACGCTCCTGCGCACTGCTTAGCGCATCCCGAATAACGTTCTGCTCGGTGAACAGGGTGGCAAGTATCCATTTACTGGCCCACATGCCGCCGTAACCAATCACCCACGAGGCGGAATTGCGTAGAAAACGCTGCAGTTTCCTGGGTAGAGTCTCCTGACAAAGCAGAAGCTCCGTGATCAAAAGGAATCCCAAAGATACAAGCGGATACGTTAGAAAATCAAAATAGGCAACAAGGATGCCAAGCCAAAGGAATAGAAGATAGCCGAAAGCCTTCTGATCCGTTCGGAAATGTAACAGGATCACCTCAAAAATCAGAGTTAAAAGATATACATCGGTGTACTGAAAGCAAAGTGCTGTTGATATCGGGTTCAGGCAAAGCATTGCCGAGGCGAAGGGAATGGCCAAACGGTACCCAGCCTTTTTGTACGCCAGCAATAACGCGAACAACCCCAGAAAAAACTGGGCAGTCATATTGAGAAGCCGGATGTCCGCAGGGCTAAAGATCAGCAGGAGAGGCTTTAGAAGGACCAGATATCCATGCCAGTATCGTGCATAGGTAACTTCTTTGCCACCGGTCTCACCGGAAGCATATTTCGCAAGGGAATCCACAGGAACAGTATCCCCCGGGGTGAACTCCATTCGAGGATTTACAAGTGCATCGTGGAGAGCGGAGAATTTGCTCTCATAAATGGCGTTTCCCAACATAATGCTGTCTGTAAAGCCATCCAGTGCGCTGCTTTTTTGATACGGAGCCCACATATAAGAATCATTTTCGGCTTGAATATAGGTCAAGCTGCGGTTAACATTATAGCGCATACGTGCTGTTGGCAGCATATAGACGCAATACAGAAGAAAAAGACCGACGAATATTGCAGCAATTAAACTGCCAATAGAGAAATATAGAAATGAAAATATCTTTTTAGAGGACCGGTACTTCATAAATCCAACTCCTTTGCCTTTCCTTGAGTCTACCACAAATTAAGATAAAAGAAAAGAGAAAATTAATATTTGTGTATTTATGAGTACACATGTGCCGGGGGCCATGGCCGCAAAAAGGAATTGTCAGATATCTGTACTGACGAGCAGGTGTATAAGGCACGATTTTTACGCGGCCTGGGAGCGCAGGGCGGCTTTTGCGGCTTATGTCAGATGCAGCAGCTTTTTGGCAGCCTTGCCCAGGCGATGGACGGTGCTGCTCAGGGGGGAATCTCCGTGGGCGAAGGTCCGCAGACCGTGGAGGAGCCATTCCTGCCACAGCTGACGGCAGCGGCTGCCGAAACGGAGGTGGCCATAGCGCTGGTAGTCATGCATATCCCGCTTGGCGCTGCCAACAAAGTGGATGTTGTACATTTGCTGTGTACCGCCGGAGACGGGGTAGAAGATCGGCAGGCCGCCGTCCTTTGGAATGGTGAATTTTTTCATGCGGGTGCGCTTGTCCACCAGAAATTCATTGTCGCTGTAGTTGACGGCGAACCAGACGGTATTGTTGAAGGACTTCCCATCCTCCGGGATGGACATATTGTAAAAGCGCATTTTGGGCCGGTCCTGAACCCAGAGATAGATCAGGCTCATTTCCGTTACGCCGCCGGGAATATTGTGGGCAACGTGGTAGTCGTATTTTACCCGCAGACGGTCCAGGTGATTTTCGTAGCTGTCCTGCAAAAAGGTAAGAAAATCGTCCAGAGCGTCCAGCGTCCAGTAGGAGATGCCGCAGTTGGCAAACCAGCGCAGACCCTGGGTATCCTCCTTGGAAAAGTGCTGATTTTCGTCGATGCAGCAGGCAAAGTCACATTCCCGGAATCTGGGGAAATCCGTTAAATCCTGGTAGAGCAGAATGTCGCTGTCCAACAGAACCGCTTCGTGGAGTCCGTTTCGGCGCAGATATGTTTCCATCAGGAACAGGCGCCGGAAGAAGATAAGGGAATTGGGGTAGTAGGGGGCCAGATCCACATAGACCCGTTCAAATTCTGCCAGGCGGGAATCCTCCAGGGCCTTGGCATCGGCAAAGGCAACGCCCTCCGGAAGCAGGGGCTTCCAGTTGGTACTGCCGAGGAGAACCACGCCAGGATTGTACTTTACGGTTTGATTCAGGCAGTCCAATAAGTATTCATTGCCGGACGTGTCAGCGCATTCGTGATGTACGATGATCGGCAGAGACATAAAATCACATCCTATTTGTATTTGATTTGCCGCATTCCCTTTTGAGAGATTTGCAGATTAGACAGAAATAGCGGCATTTGACTGTATTTCTGCTTCACATTTTCTTCTGCTCCTGCTATGCTGGACCTTACCCACAAAAAGGAACAGGAGGAGACCATTTGAATATTTATGGGTATGCACGGGTCAGCAGTCGGGACCAAAATGAGAAACGGCAGATGATCGCACTGCGGGAGATAGGCGTTTCGGATAGAAATATCTATCTGGACAAGCAGTCGGGAAAGAACTTCGATCGCCCCGAGTACAAAAAGCTTCTGAGAAGATTGAAGCGGGACGACCTGCTATGCGTGAAAAGCATTGACCGCCTTGGCAGAAATTATGAGGAAATCCTGCATCAATGGCGGTCTTTGACAAAGCAGAGGGGAATCGACATCCTTGTGATCGATATGCCGTTGCTTGACACACGCAGGGGAAAGGACCTGATGGGTGCATTTTTAAGCGATATTGTCCTTCAGGTGCTTTCGTTTGTGGCCGAGAATGAGCGTTCCGATATCCGGCAGCGCCAGGCAGAGGGGATCGCGGCGGCAAAAGCCAGAGGCGTGCGTTTTGGAAGACCTCCACAGCCGCTGCCGCCTAATTTCCAGGATGTATACAGAAGGTGGAAACGTGGAGAAATAACCGCAACGGCAGCTGCGAAGCAATGCAATATGCCCCTTTCCACTTTCCGGAACAAAGCCCGAACGTTCGAAACGGATGCAATCGAAGAAAGATGAACGGCCAAAAGGTGTACCTTTATGCCGACGAAAGCCCCTGCAATTTATACCTCATTATATCATTCCCTGTTTCAAAAGTCTATCCTTCTCCGACCGCTTTTTTCCGCGAATATGCCTGTTTTCGGTGTTTTGAACTTTTGCCAACTTTTGTCAAAAGGTACACCTTCCTGTGAATACCCTGAAACGATCGAAAAAAGCAGACCGCCCCGCTTTGCTGGACAGGCCAGAAAGGCGGAGCGGTCTTTTCGCTCTTGTAAATAGCCGCAGTTTGCGGTAAAATAAAAATCACTAAAACAGAAACGGAGAAAAGCTGTGGAAAAAAATGATGATTCCCGCCTGGGCAACACCTTGCGGAATTTTAAATTTGGTGCTGCTGCGCAGCTGGTGGTAACGCTGTTGGGATTTGTGTCCCGCACAGTGTTCATCCGGGTGCTGGGAATGGAGTATTCCGGTGTCAACGGTCTGTATACCAGCATCCTGGATGTGTTGTCTCTGACGGAGCTGGGGCTTGCGGATGTGGTGATATATTCTCTGTACAAGCCTCTTGCTGAGGGAGATACGGACCGGCTGGCGGCGCTTATGGGCTACTATAAGGTGATTTATCGGTATATTGCCTTGGCAGTCGGTGTCATTGGCCTGTGCCTGGTGCCCTTTTTGAGAGTGCTGGTAAAGTCACAAATTGACCGGTTCCATCTGGTCCTGTATTATCTGATGTTTCTTGCCAATTCCGTATGCTCCTATCTATTGGTGTACAAGGCCAGCATCATCCAGGCGGACCAGAAGCGCTACCTGATCTCCAAGTACAATATGCTGTTCAAGCTCCTGGCAACTTTACTCCAGATCGTGCTCCTGCTGGTGCTGCGGAATTTTACCGTGTATCTCTCCATCCAAATTGGCATGACGGTGGTGAACAACCTTTATGTTTCCCGGAAGGCTGACCGGCTCTATCCCTGCCTGCGGGAGAAGCGGGAGCTGCCCAAAGAGGAGAAAAAGGCCATCTTTCGGGACGTTCGCCATATGTTTTCCTATAAGGCGGGGGGACAGCTGCTGACCGGCACCGATAACCTCTATATTTCCTCCATGATCAGTACGGCGACTGTAGGTATTTATGATAATTACACCATGATACAGACCATGGTGGTGTCTGCCTTTACCAACACGCTGAATCAGGCGGTCCTGGGCTCCATCGGCAATCTGAACGCCACCGGTACACAGGAACAGAAAAAGCGGATCTTCGATGTCTATAGCCTGGTGTTCAGCTGGATAACAACATTTTGTGCATTGTCCCTGTTGGCACTGTATAATCCCTTCATCCGCATCTGGGCGGGGGAGGACTGGCTGCTGCCTATGTCTACGGTGGCGGTAATATGCCTGAACTATTTTCTACCCAACGTCTTGACCCCTGTGTGGAGCTACCGCAATACAACGGGGCTGTTCCGGGAGACGCGGAATATCCTGCTGTATGCGGCGGGAATAAACCTGGTGCTGTCCTATTTCATGGGGCTGCGCTGGGGACTGACGGGAATTCTCGCGGCTACTGCTGTGTCGCGGGTGCTGACATCGTTCTGGTATGAGCCGTATCTGCTGCATAAGCGGATCTTTGGCTGTTCCAGCATTCCTTTTTTCCTGCGGCAGGGAGCGTATCTTGGCGTTGTAGTGCTGTCCTTTGCAGCCATCACCCTGGTCAGCAGCCTTTGCGGCTTGGGCGTGTGGGGGGATTTCTTCCTGCGGGGCGTTCTGTGCCTGGTGATCCCAAATGGGCTGCTTCTGGCCCTCAACTTCCGGACGGAGGCCTTTGGCTACCTGAAGGAAAAACTGCTGAAAAAGCTCGGAGGCTGATATGCGTTCGCAAAAGCTGTTGGAAACCTATGCCGGGGATATCCTCCATTCCAAGGGCATGGACATGGAGAAGCGCTTTTTCCAGCACGGCACGGTGACGGTCTTTGACCACAGCGTGGCGGTTGCGCTGATGTGCCTGCAATTGGCGGCACTGCTCCGGCTGCGGACGGACACCCGCTCCCTGGTCCGGGGAGCGCTGCTCCACGACTATTTCCTCTACGACTGGCACATCAAGGAAAAGGGCCGGCCGCTCCACGGCACCCACCATGCCCGCCGGGCCATGAAAAATGCGGAGCGGGACTTCGGCCTGAACAAGATCGAGCGGAATATGATATTGGCGCATATGTTCCCGCTGAATCTGACCCTGCCCAGGTACCGGGAGAGCGTGCTGCTGTGCACGGCGGACAAGCTCTGCGCCCTGCGAGAGTCCGCCCGAGGGGTGCTGCACAGAAAAAAATAGGGCCGCCCTTTCGAGTCCCGCCACAGATACCAAAAAACAGGACACCCCCGTGAACTGAACCGCTCCCTGTCAAGTAGTCAGATGAAAAAACAAAAAGTTTTCTCCAGGATCGCATCTCAGAGATCCTGGTTTTCTTTTATGCAGCTTCCAGCAAGCTGCGGTAATCCATTGGTGCGAGGCAATTTAGACGATGCTGACGCCGCTGGTAGTTGAAGGTGATCACCATTTTATCATCGTACAGGAAAATCGCGTTGATGAAGGTGTCAATGAGCATCTAGCGGTGGCTTTTCTTCCGCACGTCCAGCTTGCGGAAGCGATGGAGCCAGAAGGTCATAAACTCGGCACTGACCTTGGACTTCGCCAGCTTTTCGCAGGCAAGCCTGTTCTCAAGCTCGTCGCGGCGGTTTTCCAGTTCCTTCTGCGATCCTTTTGGCGGCGCATCAAAAGCAGCTCTTTGTCCGAACAAGTGCTTGAAAATTTCCGCATTGTCTGGTAAAATGACTGTGTATAAGGATTCACACCGGCAGGAAGTGGCGAAGGTTCATGGGTTTTGTGGGCGGGGCGCGCCTTTTGATATGCTTTCACAGCTACACCTGCTAAAAAGGAATCGAGGCAATCAACCAGAACAAAGAAGGAGGCTTTTGCACATGAAGGGGAAGAAAATCGTATCAACGCTCCTTGCGCTGCTGCTTCTCGCCAACCTGCCCGTGTCGGCGCTGGCGGATACTTGGGACATCAGCAAGGGCGACATCACCGTAAACGCCGGAAGCGGCGGGCAGACGGTCACCCAGGGGTCGCAGGTCGATGTTCCGGACAGCGCGCCCGTCATTACGGGAACCTCTAAGGAAAACAACGTCACCATCAACGCGGATAGCGGTCAGACCGCAAGCGTCACCCTCTCCGGTGTGAACATCGACGTGCGCGATAAGGGCAAGGCCGCCGTTTCCACCACCGGCGAGGGCAATGTCAGCATCGAGCTGAACGGCGGAAGCACGCTCAGGAGTGGCTATGAGCATGCCGGCCTTGAAAAGAACAACGGCGGCAGCCTGACCATTGCGGACGAGGACAAGAACGGCAAGCTGACCGCCTGGGGCGGCCAACAAGGTGCGGGCATCGGCGGCGGAAGCGGAAAGGACGGCAGCAACATCCTCATCACCGGCGGCGGGGTCAACGCCATCGGCGGCCTCGCCGCCGCAGGCATCGGCGGCGGCCTCGGCGGCAACGGCAGCAACATCACCATTTCCGGCGGCAAGGTCGGGGCCACCAACGGCCTCAACGGCGCAGGCATCGGCGGCGGACAGCACGGCAGCGGCAGCCACATCACTATCTCCGGCGGCGAGGTCAACGCCAGCGGCGGCAAAAACGGCGCAGGCATCGGCGGCGGCCACACAGGAGATGGCAGCGACATCATCATCTCCGGCGGCGAGGTCAGTGCCAGCGGCGGCGTAAACGGCGCAGGCATCGGCGGCGGTCTGCGGAGTAAAGGAAACGACATCACCGTTTCCGGCGACACGAAGCTGAAGGTGCGGGGCGGCGTTGAAGACGATATTGACGGAGCGGGCGCAGGCATCGGCGACGGCGGCAGCAACGCGGACGGAAGCCGGATACCCGGCGCAGAGGTGGAGCCGGATATTTGCGCGCTGAACCCCGGCGGAAAAATCGAATATTACGCGCCCAGCAGTTCCATGTCTGGAACTCCCAACAAAACGGTCACCAACCCCACCGGAGACTTTGTATGGGACAGCGGCACGGTGACGACGCCCGCCACCTGCACGGGAAAGGGGGTCAGGACTTACACCTGCACCAGCTCCTCCCATACAAAAACCGAGGATATCCCCGCCCTGAACCACAGCTTTGCAGGGCAGGAGTATGTTTCCGACAACAACGCCACCTGCGAACAGGACGGCACCAAGACGGCAAGGTGCGTGCGCTACGGCACGGGCGGCTGCACGGAAACGGACACGGTAACGGACACGGGCAGCAAGCTCGGGCATCTATTTGAGGACTATGTTTCCAACAACGATGCGACCTGCGAGCAGGACGGAACAAAGACGGCAAGGTGCGTGCGCTACGGCACGGGCGGCTGTATGGCAACAGACACGGTAACGGACACGGACAGCAAGCTCGGGCATCTCTTTGAGGACTATGTTTCCAACAACGATGCGACCTATGCGCACGACGGTACCAAGACGGCAAAATGCGTGCGGTATGACCAGTGCGGGGAGACCCACACCATGCCGGATGAGGGAAGCCGTTTAATAGCTCCTCCCCTCTACCGCGTGACCGACAAGGACGGCAGGGACATTGTCTACACGGCTGAGCGCAAGGACGGCGTGCTGACCGTCACGGTCGATGCTGACTTCGCCATCCTCACGGGCAAGCTCAGCAGCATCGACACTCTCAAGCGTCAGGGCATTGAAAAGATCGTGTTTGTCACGAACAAGGCAGCCTCGACCTTCCAGGCCGCCGATCTTCTGGAAAAGGGAGCAAGCAGCGACGAGTACAGCCTCACCCATGACGGCACGACCGTCACCTTTGTCGTGAGCGAGAAGAAAACCGACGTAAGCGGCATTCTCATCCAGCCGTAAACGGAATCTCACAATCCATATGGGCGGGCAGGCACAGTCTGTGCTTGCCCGCCTTGTCTGCCGAAAAGCGACAGGGAAAGAAAAGAAATAATCCGAACCCATCTCCAACAAGGAAGATTTGGTTCGGATTATATTGGTTTGGTGCCGGTGGTGGGACTCGAACCCACACGATGTTGCCACCAAAGGATTTTGAGTCCTCCTCGTCTACCATTCCAACACACCGGCAGAAACGAGTCCGGGAAAACCCGGATAGCTTTTATAGAATAACATATCCGGCGGAAAAATGCAAGAGAAATGTTTTGCAAAAGAACGGGAGAAATTGCTTGACATCTATATACTTCCGGGGCATAATAGAGATGGTTACATAATACATTTACTGTCTGTGTTATGGCAGAGATGGGGGCGGAAGGATGAAAACCAGAAAACGGCTTGGGGTCCTGCTTGGGCTGGGGGGCCTGGTGCTGGCAGCGGCTGTGGTGATCGGCGGGCTGCTGATCGCACGAAACTATGTGTTCCTGGACGGAAGACCCTACAGTGTTCAATCGGAAACACTGGACCTTTCCGGTATGCAGAACCCGGAGCTGGAGAAGCTCACCCGGTTCCCACAGCTGAAAAGTGTAGATCTGCGCGATACCCATATTACACTGGAGGAGCATAGCCATCTGGCGGCGGCGCTTCCGGAATGCAGCATATCCTGGCAGGTGCCCTTCCATGGGGAATACCTGGAGCTGGATACCCAGTCTGTTTCCATAACAACGGTCCTTCCGGAGGATGCGGAGGCGCTGGCCCAGCTGCCGGCCCTGAAAACGGTGGACTGCACCGGGTGCGAGGATCTGGAGATGCTGGCCCGGCTGAGAAAGGGCCTGCCGGAATGTGAGGTCCTCTATACCCTTCGCCTGGACGGCCAGACCCTTGACCAGGATACGAAGGAGCTCCGGCTGGAGCATGTGGACCTTCCGGCGCTGCGCCGGGCCTTGCCCTGCCTGCCCGGGGTGGAGCGGCTTACGGCAGTGGACTGGACGCCGGAGCCGGAGAGCGTGGATTCTCTGCGGAAGGAATTTCCCGGGATCGGGCTGTTTTTTGAGTGGGACGACCGGCTGCTGTCCCTGGATGAGGAGACAACGGCGCTGGACCTGAACAGCTGGCCCCTGACGGCTGCGGCTGCGGAAGGGCTCCTGGGCTGCTTTCCAAAGCTGGAGCAGGCAAAAATGCTCGATACCGGCTTGACGGATGAAGAGCTGTTTGCCCTGTGCGATGCCTTCCCCAATTGTGAGCTCCTGTGGGAGGCCCCCTTCGGCCCCGTCCGGGCGCTGACGGATGTGGAGGAGATAGACATCTCCGATTATCCCGTGGAAGATCCTGCATGGGTCGAGTCCCTGCTGCCCTATTTTCCCAGGCTGCAAAAGGTGGTCATGTGCCGCTGCGGGCTGGACAATGAGACCATGAACGCGCTGAACCGTCGGCATGAGGATGTGAATTTCGTGTGGGAGGTCAGCGTCGGGGTGGTAAAGGTCCGAACGGACACCGATTATTTTGCGCCGGTGGTTACGGGCAAGCATGTCTATGAGGGAGAGATGGACAATCTGAAATACTGCCCGGATATCATTGCGGTGGACGTGGGCCATATGGGCCTGAAGACCTGCGATTGGGCAAGATACATGCCCAAACTGCAATATCTGATCATTGCGGACAGCGGCATTTCGGACATTTCCGCTTTGGCGGAGTGCAAGGAGCTCATCTTCCTGGAGATGTTCCTGACCCCTGTAAAGGACTACAGCCCGCTGCTGAGCTGCAAAAAGCTGGAGGACCTGAATATGTGCTATACCTATGGCGACCCGGAGCCCATCAGCAAAATGACCTGGCTGAAGCGGCTGTGGTGGACGAAGATCCCCTACACCTATCGGGATATGGCGCAGTACCTGCCGGATACTCAGGTGGTGCTGGACTCCGGCTCCTCCACCGGCTATGGCTGGCGGGACGGCGCTCACTACAAGGAGCAGCGGGATATTCTGGGAATGTCCTATCTGGTGGGCTGAGAAGGTACGAAACGGGCTTCCACTTTTTTCCTGCAATTAAGAAAACGTTAATAGTTTTCGGGACTTCCGTGCTTGACAGTCTGCGAAAGAACGGGTATAATAGGTTACAGAAAGTTACATTTTAGCAAAGATTTGGTTTTATGCATACCGGTCTTGCCGAAATCGGGAGGTATATCCATGAAAAAAAGCGTCTACATAGCCATTGTCTCCGTTCTGGCAGTGGCATTGCTGGGCAGCGCCATCTATCTGTTCAGCTACTTCTGGCAGGGAAAAAAATCCGAGGATGCCTACGACAAGCTGCGCAACGACGTGACGGCTTCCACCGGAGAGGCCCCCACCACCACCGCGCCCGAGACGACGAATCCCGGTGAGACTACGGAATTCATCCCAGATCCCAATGAGACCGCGCCGGAGGAGACCTTCCCCCTGAACGTGGACTATCAGGGCTTCTATGACAAGAACAAAAACGATGATTTTGTGGGCTGGCTGCGCATTGAGGGCACCAAGCTGGATTACCCGGTGATGCAGTCCTCCGCGGACAATGCCAACTATTACCTCTACAGGGACTACAATGGCGCCAACAGCAGCCGCGGCAGCATCTATGCCCGGGAGGAGTGCGACATCTTCACTCCCAGCGACAATATCACCATGTACGGCCACAATATGAAGGACGGCTCCATGTTTGCTGCCCTGAATGCCTATGTCAACAAGTCCGCATTCGACAATAACCCGCTGATCTTCTTCGATACCTTCAATCACAAGACCGGAGAGGTTGGCTACCATGTGTACAAGATCTTCGCCGTCTTCAAGACCACGGCCAACCTGGGCGAGGGCTTTACCTACCAGAAGTTTGAGAATGCGGCCAATCAGGAGGAGTTCGACAAGTTCGTCTCCACCTGCAAGAGCATGAGCTTCTACGATACCGGCGTGACCCCGCAGTATGGCGACAAGATGATCTGCCTGTCCACCTGCGAATACACCCTGGACAATGGCCGCCTGGTTGTTGCGGCAGTGCGCATCAGCTGATTTTTTCAGAGCAGCACCGCGCAATTCGTCTGCGGCAGTCAACGGATCTTTTCCACCGGCTGTGCGGTTCTGAAAGCGGGAGATACACAGAGTATTCCTCCGCGTTCGGAACCTTCCTCCGATGAAAAATCTCTCGTTGGCTGCGCTTGCCGGATTGCGTGGTGCTGCCCTATTTCCCATCGGGATAGAATAGGCTATTTTCCTTTGTCATAGACTATTCACACTTCGTCTCTTTACTTTATAGCAAAAAAATGCTATAATCTCCCCCAAAGGAGTTGATTTCTTGCATCGTTTTTTGGAAGAATTGAAGGACTTTAGCAAAAAGGCCGACTGGGTGCTGCTGACGCTGTGCCTGGTCACCTCGGGCTTCGGCCTGATCGTCATGGCCAGCGCCACCAGCGCGGAGAAGTTCGGAAGCAACACAAAATATATCATCATTCAGCTGCTGGCAATCGCCTTGGGCGTTCTGATGTTTGCCATCGTGTCCTCTATCGATGCGGATACCATCTCGGAGAACAGAATGCTTCTGACGGCCTTTAACATCTTCATCCTGCTGCTGCTGATCCCCTTCGGCACGGATAACAACACGGGCAACAAGAGCTGGCTGAAATTTCCGGGCATCCCCATCGCCATCCAGCCCGCTGAGATCTGTAAGATCACCTATATTCTGATCATGGCCTCGGTCATGTCGTCCCATCAGAACGATATTTCCAAGATCCCCTCGGTTATGCACATGGTGGTGCACCTGGGCATTCTGGTGGGACTGAACATGGTTTTGTCCGGTGATGCGGGCGTGTCTCTGATCTTCGTCTTCATCTTCATCGGCATGGCCTTTGCCGGCGGCGTGAGCCTGGTGTGGTTTGCCATCGCAATAGCGGGAATTGCAGCGATCAGTCCCCTGGCCTGGAAGTTGATGGGCACCTACCAGCAGGAACGAATACGTGTCCTGATTGACCCGAATTTCGACAAGCAGGGCCTGGGCGCACGGTACCACAGTAAGATCAACATGATGTCCCTGACGGGCGGCGGCCTGACGGGCCAGGGCCTGTTCAACGGCAACCGTACCCAGGGCGGTATGCTTTTCGCCCAGCATACGGACTATATTTTCTCCTCCGTGGGCGAGGAGCTGGGCTTCTTTGGCTGCTGCGCCATTATGATCCTGGAGCTGCTGATCATTGCCCGCTGCATCCAGGTGGGTATGCGCAGCCCGGAATATATGCGGCGGCTTATCTGCTTCGGCGCTGCCTCTGCACTGATGTTCCAGCTGATGATCAATGTGGGCATGTGCATCGGCGTTATGCCGGTTATCGGCCTGACCCTGCCGCTGATCAGCTACGGCGGCTCCTCCACCGTTACCATCTATGCCATGCTGGGTCTGGTCTCCGGCGTGTATGCCCGACCAAAACCGCTGAGCCACGAGCGCTATATTCAGCCCTTCCGCTCCTACGGATTGGCAAAGCGCTGAATCTTTCCGAGAGCTCCCCCAAGTGGGGAGATCAGACTGTCGAAAAACCCCTTACGGGCTTTTCCGACAAGTTTTTGCAGTCTGCCGCGCGCACTCCTTGTTCGCCTA
>ENA-ORCP01001275-ORCP01001275.1-human-gut-metagenome-genome-assembly--contig:-NODE-1275-length-21971-cov-6.217640_pt1 | contig 21971 bp, 25 predicted proteins | sample MGYA00242990_ERZ507991 | MGnify/ENA primary metagenome ERZ507991 (study PRJEB26167, sample SAMN06115496) | human gut metagenome | host: Homo sapiens | place: China:Henan | collected 2015-05-07... | reverse complement strand
GCCGTTGCAGAAAGGTCAGACCAACCCGAAGGACGCCCGCCAGCAACAGCAGCAGGAGAAGCCGCAGAAGAAAACGGCGGATTAAATCTTGAAGCTACAAATGAAAAACCTGATGCAATTGTTGAGGACGCAGAACTATTGAAAGCTTTATGGGAGAGAGTCGGAGAACTTTGTGACGAGGATCAAACTATTATTAAAATGTTCAGTAACGGGGCATCTGAACGTGAAATTGCCACCAAGGTTAATCTTTCTCAGAAAGGCGTAAATAAACGTAAAAAAGCACTTTTTGAGCTTCTGAAAAATTATTTGAAAGATTTTTTCTGAAAATGGTACTCAAAACAAAAATATCTGTCCTATGTATAGTGAAGGGAGGTAAACCCATGGACAAGCAGAAAGAACTTATCGCACTTTTGTTTGCAATTAGTGCGGTATCCGAACGACTGGCAAGAAACATGACAATTCTTGTACAACGAGTAAAGGAGGGAAAATCAAATGGAACCGATCATGCAACTTATCAACACGCTGAATGCTCTGAATGTCACAATGCAAAAGCTGACAGAAAAAATGACATCAGAGTACATCAACACATTTGAGGAGGTCTGCACAGGATCTGAACCTCAAAAAGAACCAGAACCTGTGCAGGAAGAAAAGCCTGTTGACCGTCCGGAAGTCAGAGCAAAACTTGCAGAACTGACACGCCTTGGATTTTTAGACGAAGTTAAGGCACTGCTTCAGAAGCATGGAGCGGAAAGGCTGTCAGCGGTCGATGATGCGGAACTTCCTGCACTGATGAAGGAGGCTGAGACACTTGGCAGCAAGGCATAACCAAAGAGCCCATGCCATTTTATCTGCCTCAGCAAGTTTCCGCTGGCTGAATTGTACGCCGTCTGCAAAGCTGAACGCTGAAATTCCTGACGTAACAACAGAATATGCCCGTGAAGGCACTTGTGCTCACGAACTCGCAGAATTCAAGGTAAATCAGCTGCTTGGCATCAGGATGGACAACCCTACAGAAAATCTTGATTATTATGATCAGGAGATGGAGGACTGCACCGACAGCTATGCTCAGTACATTTCAGAAGTTATCAGTAAATACAGCGATCCCATCGTAATGGTGGAACAACGACTGGATTTCAGCCGTTATGTTCCTGACGGATTCGGCACAGGCGACTGTATCATCGTTGCTGATGATGTCTTAACTGTCATCGATTTCAAATACGGAAAAGGCGTTGCAGTTGAGGCAGAACATAATCCGCAGATGATGCTGTATGCCCTGGGAGCATTGGAGATGTTCAGCATTCTGTATGACCTCAACGAAATCAAAATGGTGATCTTTCAGCCAAGAATCGAGAATATCAGTGAATTTTCCATGCCGGCATCCGATTTATTGGACTGGGCAGAAAATGAACTGAAACCCAAGGCAGAACTTGCAGCCAAGGGTGAAGGAGAATTCTGTGCAGGAGAACATTGCAGATTCTGTAAGGTGAAAGCTGCCTGCCGCAAACGTGCGGAATACAATCTGGCAATTGCAAAATATGACTTTGCACCGCCGGATATGCTTCAGGACAGCGAAATTGCAATGATCCTTGAAAGAGCGGACAGCCTTACAGCGTGGGCGGCAGATGTCAAGGAATATGCCCTTTCCGAAGCTTTAAAAGGCAGAAAGTGGAACGGCTATAAGGTCGTTGAGGGCAAGTCAAACCGTAAATATACCGATGAAAAAGCAGTGGCTTCTGCTGTAAAAGCGGCAGGAAAAGACCCGTACAGTGAACCAAAAATTCTCGGTATTACGGAAATGACCAAGCTGCTGGGAGGCAAGAAGAAATTTGAAGAACTTCTCAGCAAATATGTATACAAACCACAAGGAAAACCGACTCTTGTTCCTGTTTCCGATAAGCGGAAGGAATGGAGTGCAGCAGAAAACGATTTTCAGGAGGAATAAATCATGGCAAAGAAGTATGTAAATCCAACAAAAGTAGTAACAGGCGAATGCAGATTCAGCTACGCAAATCTCTGGGAGGCCAAGGCAATGGACGAAAACAGTAAACCGAAGTACAGCGTTTCCCTCATCATTCCAAAGTCTGATACCAAGACTATCGCAAAAATTAAGGCGGCGATTGAAGCGGCTTATGAAGAGGGCAAAAGCAAGCTCAGCAACGGAAAATCTGTCCCTTCTCTCAGTTCAATCAAGACACCGCTTCGTGACGGAGATACCGACAGACCGGACGATGAAGCCTATGCAAACAGCTATTTTGTCAACGCAAATTCAATTACCGCTCCTGGCATTGTTGATGCAGACCGTCAGCAGATTCTGACACACAGCGAGATCTACAGCGGCATTTACGGTAGAGCCAGCATCACGTTCTACGCATTCAACACCAAGACTTCCCGAGGCATTGCCTGCGGATTACAGAATGTCCAGAAGCTCCGTGACGGTGATCCCCTCGGAGGACACAGCAGTGCGGAAGAAGACTTCGCTGACGATGAGGATTTTCTTGACTAATCATTGAAATAGCTGGGTGGGCAGTTAGGCTTTATGCTTGGGTGGGAGATATTATTGAAAGGACGATTTAAAGTGACTGAACTGATTAAGATAAACTATGACAATCCTGAAAAGCCTGTTGTTTCAGGACGTGAACTTCATGAGGCACTTGGTATCAAGACAGCATATAAGGATTGGTTTCCGAGAATGTGCGAGTATGGTTTTGAAGAAGAAAAAGATTATTCAGTAACGCTCATTTTTGAGCATAACTCAAATGGTGGCAAACAGAATCATAAAGACCATATGCTGACAATTCCAATGGCAAAGGAACTCTGTATGATTCAGCGTACCGACATAGGAAGAAAATTCCGTCAGTACTTCATCGCTATCGAAGAAGCCTGGAAAAGCCCTTAAATGGTAATGCAGAGAGCATTATCCATCGCAAATGAACGTGTTAAGGCTCTTCAGCTTTCTGTTTCTCAGCTTACTGTTGACAATCAGATCATGCGGCCAAAAGCGGAATATTTTGATGAACTGGTCGACAGAAGGTTACTTACCAATTTCCGTGATACCGCAAAAGAACTCCATATCGGACAGAAAGAGTTCATTCAATTTCTGCTTGATCATAAGTATGTTTATCGTGACAAGAAAAGCAAGTTAAAACCCTATATGCCTTATGTGGAAGACGGACTTTTTGAACTGAAAGAGTTCACAAATGCCAAAACAGGTTTTACGAATACGCAGACATTGGTTACACCGAAGGGCAAGGAAACTTTTAGGCTGTTCTTTCTCTAATAAAAAATCCCGCCATTTCTGACGGGATAAGATCAAGCGTGTGAGAGGGTATCGTTTTTGGTCAGCAAATAAACACAATACTGATTCATGCTGATGCCCTCTTCTTTTGCGTGTGTTGCCAAGGCGTGATGCAGAGATTTCGGAATGCGAAGTTTAAACTGCCCTGAATAATCGTCAAGACTGACAGGTTCAGGAATTTCAATCCCCTCTTCCATAGCAGCGATAAGCCATTCTCTTTTTGCCGCTTCTCCATTTACAGCTGCCTGTTCCAAGGTATCGGCACAAGTAAGACAGCCTGGCAATTCAGGAAAAGATACAACGTATCCGCCTTCCTCTGTATCCGGTACAATTTCCATTTTATACGGCAATTTCATATATGCATCAAGTGTTTTCATAGTGGTCACTCCTCTCCATTTTCAATACTAAGCATATTATACCACGACACCATATATGGTGTCAAGAGAAAAAGAAAGGAAATTATTTTGTATACAATCGATATAGAAACAAGATCCGATAAGGACATATCAAAATGCGGTGTCTACGCTTACACGGATACCCCATATTTTGAGATTTTGCTGTTTGCCTATTCCATAGACGGACAACCTGTTCAGGTGGTTGATATGGCAAACGGTGAAGAAATTCCGGAAAATGTTCTCGCTGCATTTGCCGATGAAACAATCATCAAGAGAGCATTTAACTGTAACTTTGAACGAGTATGTTTATCAAAATATCTGCGTGAAAATAATCCGCAATATTTCCAAAGTTACAGCATTTCCGAAGATACTGTTGGCGATTATCTCAGCCCTGAAAATTGGCATTGCTCTATGATTCATGCAAGAACACTCGGACTGCCGTCATCACTTGCAGAAGTCGGAAAGGTTTTGGGCATTGAACAGCAGAAAATGACAGAGGGCAAAGCTCTCATCAAATTCTTTTGTATGCCATACGACACAATTGACGGTGTACCGCAGTTCCATTCCCCCACTGATTATCCCGATAAATGGGAGATTTTCAAAGCGTACAACAAGCGTGACGTGGAGGCTGAAATGGAAATTGACAAGAAGCTCAGCCGTTTTCCTGTGCCCGATTTTATCTGGCAGGAATTTTATCTTGATCAGGAAATCAACGACAGAGGCATTCTGGTTGATATGCAGCTTGCTGATAAGGCAATTAGCCTTGATGCAGAGGCAAAAGAAGAACTGACGACTGAAATACAGAGGCTCACAGGCGTAGAAAATCCGAATTCTGTATATCAGTTGCTGGATTGGCTTGAAACACAGGGGTACAAGTCGGATTCACTTGGAAAAGCACAGGTGCAGGAACTCATTAAAACTGCAAAAGAACCTGTGAAATCCGTGCTTCAGATGCGTTTGCAGTTGTCTAAATCTTCGGTGAAAAAATATACCGCTATGAAAAATACAGCTTGCAGCGATAATCGTGCAAGAGGAATGTTCAGCTTTTATGGGGCATCAAGAACGGGGCGTTTTTGCATTGCGGAAGGGACGCTTGTTCTCATCAAAAATGAAACAGGAAATATATATGAAAAACCAATAGAGAGTGTTTTACTTACTGATCTTGTTTTTGACGGTGAAATCTGGGTGCAACATGAGGGTGTTGTTTTCAGCGGTGAAAAAACAGTTATTGAATGGGATGGAATCATCGCCACACCGGAACATCAGATCTTTATTAATGAACACACAAAAATTTCTCTCAGTGAAGCAAAGGAGATGAAGATACCTTTATGGAAAGGAAAAAATATATAATTTATCGTGCAATTGCTCCAGATAACAGATACTATGTCGGCTATACAAGTATGGGACTTTCCGAAAGATGGAGACATCATAAAAAGCGTGCAATAAATGGCGAAGCTCCAGAGCATCCATTTTACAATGCTATCAGATCCTTTGGTGCAGATAAATTTCGTGTAGAAGAAATATGCCATACTTTTGATCGCTTTAATGCTATGATACTTGAGGAACACTACATTTCTGAAACCCCTGCAAATCTTTCTATGAATTTATCATCCGGCGGAGTAAATGATGCATCAGAAGGCGGCAGAATCTTTTGGGAGCGGTTGAATGCTGACCCGGAAGCAAAGGCTGCATTCATTAAAAAATTGTCAGATCGTAAAAAGCAGAATGATTGGACTGATTACGATAGTTTGCTTCTTAATAGCCAAAAATGGCGTCACGAACATCCAAAAGAAGCATATAGAATGTCTTATCGGGCAATCAGAATTGCTCGACGTCAAAATGGACAAGATCCACCTTGTTTTTTAAGAACAGATAACAGACCTTTGAAAGAACGATTGATAAGCAAATATAGACAACACGAAAAAAGGAGTACAGCTGTGAAACTTGTTTGGCAAGAAAGAAGTGAAGAAGAAAAAGCTGTTATTGCTGAAAAGATTTCAAAAGCACAAAGACATCACTTTTCCACTCTTTCAGAAGAAGAAAAACGCAAGGCAACGGAAAAAGCAAGAGCATCTATAGATAGAAAAAAGCAAGGTACAGCCGCAAGTAAAGGAATAAAAGCATGGTGGGCAAAATTGAAAAGTAACCCGGATGCATATAAAGCATATATCGAAGCAAGAACAAAAACACTTCTCAAGAACAGGAGTAAACATAATGAAAACATATGATATTTTAAATGCCGGACCGAAAAATCGATTTATGGCAAACGGAAGAATCGTATCAAACTCCGGACGCAACATACAATTGCAGAATCTTCCCCAGAATCATATTCCAGATTTATCAGAAGCACGAGAACTTGTAAAGTGTTGTTCTTTTGAAGATGTGCAGATGCTGTATGATGATGTGCCGGATACGCTCTCTCAGCTGATCAGAACTGCTTTTATTCCAAAACCGAATATGAAGTTTATCGTTGCGGACTTCTCTGCTATTGAAGCAAGAGTAATTGCCTGGCTTGCAGGTGAAGAATGGCGAATGAAGGCGTTTGCAAACGGTGAGGACATCTACTGTGCTTCTGCTTCAAAAATGTTCGGTGTGCCTGTTGTCAAACACGGCGAAAACGGGCATTTAAGGCAGAAAGGCAAGGTTGCGGAACTTGCCTGCATTGCAGAGGGACAGCTTGTTCTTACGAATCACGGACTTATTCCGATAGAAAAAATCTCTGTTTGGGATAAGGTTTGGGACGGTATTAAGTGGATATCACACGAAGGCGTCATATGCAGAGGTGAACGCAGAGTTATCACCTATGATGGACTTACAGCAACACCCGACCATCTTGTTTGGATTGATGGAAGAATAACACCTGTTCCTTTTGGAATTGCTGCTGTAAGCGGTTCTCAGCTTGTAAAAACAGGAGACGGGGTCAAAACTCAGCCATATTCCTGGACAGATCACGTTTTTAAATGCGAAGAAATATCTGCTGATCCCATTATTGTGAAAGGTACTTCTCGTGTCTACGATCTGAAAAATGCCGGAAGGAATCATCGCTTTACTGTATCTGGAAAGCTCGTCCACAACTGCGGTTATGGCGGCTCAGTCGGGGCAATGAAAGCAATGGGAGCGGATGCTCTTGGCTTATCCGATACGGAACTAAAGCAAATTGTAACCGATTGGCGTGAGGCTTCTCCGCATATCACAGAACTTTGGTGGGCGGTAGACAGAGCCGTCAAAAAGGCAATAAGGGAAAAAACAACTACAGAAACCCATGGACTGAAAATGTCCTATGAGGCAGGATTCTTGTTTATTAAACTTCCAAGCGGCAGACGCCTTGCCTATGCAAAGCCTCGCATCGGAGAAAACCAGTTCGGCGGTGAATCCGTTACCTACATGGGCATCAACGCTCAGAAGAAGTGGGACAGGCTTGAAAGCTACGGGCCAAAGTTTGTTGAGAACTGCACACAAGGAATTGCAAGAGATCTGCTGATGTATTCCATGCAGACACTCTCCCACTGCTTTATTGTTGCTCATGTACATGATGAAATGATTATCGAAGCACCAAAGGATATGTCACTTGAAGAAGTTTGTCAGCAGATGGCAAGAACACCAAAATGGGCAAAAGGCTTGATTCTTCGTGCTGACGGTTACGAATGCGAATTTTACAAGAAAGATTAGGAGGAAAACAATGGCAAGCATATACAACAGCGAAAGATACTACAGTCCAACAGAATATGAAGCAATCGGCAGAATCGAACGTGAGGAAAGAGCGGCGGCGAAGGCTGCTGCCTTCCGACCAATCGTATATATCTGCTCACCGTATTCTCACGGCTGTATCAATACCAATATTGAAAAAGCACGGAAATACAGCCGCTTTGCCGTGGACAAGCATTATCTTCCGATTATCCCACACATTTATTTTACCCAATTTATGGACGACACGGTTTCGGAAGAACGTGAAACAGCAGTGTTCATGAACTTTGTGCTGATGAGCAAGTGCGTGGAACTGTGGGTGTTTGGAGATACGATTTCCGCAGGTATGAAAGCTGAAATTGAACGTGCGGAAAGGAAACATATGAAGATCCGATATTTTACCGAAGAACTGGAGGAAAAGAAATGAAAGCAATACAGACAAAATACAAAGGCTATTTGTTTCGCTCTCGATTAGAGGCAAGATGGGCAGTATTCTTTGATGCTTGTGAAGTTGATTGGGAATATGAACCTGAAGGTTATGATCTTGGAGATGGTATCCGCTATCTTCCTGATTTTCTGCTTCATGGTCTTGAAGGCAGAGTTAAGGGCGAACTTTATGTTGAGGTAAAAGGCAAGCTGACAGAAAAGGATGCTGAAAAAATACGTCATTTCCACGAAAATGGTATGCCTGTTCTGGTAGTCGGAAGAATTCCGGATGGAAATGCAGCAGATGAACTGTCTGATTCTATTCAGAAACAAGCGTATGATATCAGCGTAAATGATGTAAACTTTATGAATTTCAGAACCATTGATGATGATTACTTTGCAGCACATCTCGGAATCAACAAAAATGGAAAGTTTGAATTGTTTGGTGATGATTCCGGTTATTTGTGTCATCAGGATGATTTTGCAACAATCAATGCCTATCGTAAGGCAAGACAAGCAAGATTTGAATACAGGGAGGTATCACAATGAGAAACTTAAAGGTTGCCTATGGCAACAGCAGAAATGCGAAGAAATGGTCGAATAAAACCATTTGCTATGATGATTTGAAAAACCGTCTGCGTACACCAATTCGTACAACGGAAACGATGGAAGAGTATGCAAAAATGAATAAGGCACAGCGTGATGCTGCTAAAGACCATGGCGGTTTTGTGGGTGGAGCATTAAAAGGAGGTTTACGCCGCATTGATTGTGTGGACTGCCGTTCCCTGATTGCGTTGGACGGTGATAAGATCAGCACACAGTTCCTTGATTGCTTTGAGTCAATCACACCGTATACCGCTTGCCTTTATACCACACACAGCCATACTCCAGACAACCCGAGAGTCCGCATTGTTTTCCCTCTCACAAGAGATATTACCTCAGAGGAATATGTGGCAGTCGCAAGATATTTAGCACAGATTCTGGGTATCGACTATTTTGACGAATGTTCCTATCAGCCGAATCAGCTGATGTACTGGCCGTCCTGTCCGCAGAATGGTACATATATCTTCAAAGAAGCAGAGAAAGGCTGGCTTGATCCGGACGATATATTGTCAGTACATCCTGAATGGCAGGATCCTACCAGACTTCCGACATCTTCCCGTGAAAGCAAAGCAAATCAGATCGCACAACAGAAGGCACAAGATCCTCTGACAAAGGAAGGTGCAGTAGGACTATTCAATCGTGCATTCTACCCGATCTTGCTTGCACTGACAGAATTTCTATCTGATGTATATGAACCTACAAGCAACGATAACCGCTGGCATTTTATCGCTTCAAACAGTATGGCAGGGGTGGAGATCAAGGAGGATAAATTTGTATATTCCCACCATGCCAAAGATCCGGCATACCTGAAACTGTGTAATGCCTTTGATATCGTCCGTATCCACAAGTTTGGTACAATGGATGATAAAAGCTCTTTCAAGGCGATGTGTGATTTTGCAATGCAGATTCCATCTGTCAGAAAATTAGCAACAACAGAACGTCTGCAATCTGCTGAATCTGATTTTTCAGAGGATGACGACTGGATGGAAAATCTGCAAATGAATAAGTCTGGAGTACTTCTGAATAATCTGCACAATATCCGTCTGATCATGGAACACGATGCCTATATGAAGAATATTGTATTCAATCAGCTTGCAGACGGTCTTGAGATCCGTGGAGAAGTACCATGGAAACATCCCGCAAGATTCTGGCGAGATGCAGATGATGCACAGCTGATCTGCTATGTGGATGCAAACTATGGTACATTTTCAGCTCGAAACTATGATATTGCAGTGGCTAAGGCAACGGATGACCGTTCCTATCACCCGATCAAGGAGTATTTTAACAGCCTGTCTGCCTGGGACGGTGTGGAACGTATTGACACAATGCTGATCGATTATTTTGGTGCTGAAGATAATGCTTATGTACGTGCGATCTCCCGAAAGATCCTGTGTGCAGCAATCAAGCGAGTTTATGTACCGGGCATTAAATTTGATAACATTCTGGTTCTGAATGGTCCTCAGGGTATCGGAAAATCCACCTTTATTTCCAGACTTGGCGGTGAATGGTATTCTGACAGTTTGAATCTCTCTGATATGAATGACAAGACCGCTGCTGAAAAGCTTCAGGGATATTGGATCATGGAAATCGGAGAACTTGCAGGAATGAAAAAGGCGGATATTGATAAAGTGAAAGCATTTATTTCCCGTCAGGATGATAAATATCGTGCTTCTTTTGGCAGACGTGTTACACCACACCCAAGACAATGTGTGTTCTTCGGCACAACGAATTCAGAAACAGGATTTCTGCGTGATGTCACCGGGAACCGCCGTTTCTGGACAGTAAAGACACCCGGTACAGGCAGATGGAAACCTTGGGATCTGACACAGTATGATGTAGATAGGATGTGGGCAGAAGCACTTGTGTATACCAAAGAAGGTGAATCTCTCTATCTTTCAAACAAGCTTGAAACTTATGCAAAGGAAGAACAGTCTGCCGCTATGGAACAAGATGACCGTGAGGGACTCGTCATGACTTATCTGGATACACTTCTTCCTGCCGATTGGGACAGCATGGATATTTATCAGAGAAAGAACTATATCAGTGATCCAAATGACGTGACACGTCCTGTGGGAACAATGCAGAGAACAACAGTATCCAACATCGAGATCTGGTGTGAGTGCTTTGGCAAACCAAAAGAGGATTTCAAACCTTCCGACAGTTATGCCATCAGTGCAATTATGGCACGCCTCACATCATGGGAGAAAACAGGAGCATCAACAAGACTTTCCATTTACGGTAAGCAGAGAATCTATAAAAGAAAATAACGGAACAGGTTAAGCGGAACAACTCTCATGAAGTTGTTCCACACCAATTTGTTCCGCCTAAAACCCACCTATTCATCAGAAAAAACGAGCATTGAGGAACAAATGAAACAACTTTTTCTATATAGTACAAATAATAATCTATTTTATAAAAGAAAGTCGTGTGTGCGTATACGTATACGCGCGTATAGGGATTTTTTGTGCCGGTTGTTCCCGTATGGGAGGTTAAAATGAATGAGAAGTATATAGAATCAGAACTCACCAAAGCAGTAAAGCAAAATGGCGGTGTCTGCTGGAAATTCACGTCACCCGGAACCGCAGGAGTTCCCGACCGCATCGTATTGATGCCAAAAGGACACATTGCTTTTGTGGAGGTAAAAGCACCTGGAGAAAAGCCAAGAAAATTGCAGCTTTCAAGACATCGACTTCTGAGGCGGTTAGGCTTTCAGGTTTACGTCCTTGATGCCTTGGAGGACGTTGAAAAAATTATAAGTGAGGTGATGAGTAATGAAGCTTCATGATTATCAGGAATATGCAGTTAAGTTCATTGAAGAACATAAGACAGCAGCTCTTTTCCTTGACATGGGCTTAGGTTGACAAAACCATAACAACTCTGACTGCCATTAACAATTTGATATATGACCTGTTTGAAGTCAGAAAAGTTCTGATTATTGCACCGCTGAGAGTAGCAAGAGATACATGGTCGGCAGAAGTGCAAAAATGGGAGCATCTGAAGCACTTGAGATACAGCGTGGCAGTTGGAACAGCAGAAGAACGCATTGCAGCTTTAAAGGCAGATGCCGACATTTACATCATCAATCGTGAAAACGTGGACTGGCTTGTCAGCAATACAACATTCGATTATGACATGATCGTAATTGATGAACTGAGTTCATTCAAGAACCACCAGAGCAAACGATTCAAGGCATTGATGAAAGTCAGACCAAAGGTAAAAAGAATCGTAGGCTTGACAGGAACTCCTGCAAGCAATGGTTTGATGGATTTATTTGCGGAATTCAAATTGCTGGATATGGGTAAACGCCTTGGAAGATTTATCGGGCAGTACCGAAACGAATACTTCAAACCGGACAAGCAGAACGGCTATGTTGTGTATTCCTATAAGCCTCTCCCTGATGCAGAAGAACGAATATACGATAAGATTTCTGACATTACCGTTTCCATGAAAGCAGTTGACCACCTCAAAATGCCGGAACTGGTTTCTACGGAATATGCGGTAAAGATGTCGGATAATGAAAAAGAAAAATACAAGGAACTGAAAGATGAATTGATCCTTGAAGTTCAGGATACCGAGATCACAGCAGCAAATGCGGCGGCTTTAAGCAACAAACTGTGTCAGATGTCCAACGGTGCGATTTACGATGATGAGAACAACATCATTCCGATACACAGCAGAAAGCTTGATGCACTGGAGGATATCATCGAATCCGCAAACGGAAAACCTGTTCTAGTGGCTTACTGGTTCAAACACGACAGAACAAGAATTGCTGAAAGGCTTGGGAAACTTGGGGTTGTCTATCAGGAAATCAAGTCAGCACAAAGCATCAAAAACTGGAACAGCGGAAAGCTGCAGGTTGCATTGATTCACCCTGCATCTGCCGGACACGGTTTGAACTTACAGGCAGGAGGAAACTTCTTAGTGTGGTTTGGACTGACCTGGAGTTTGGAACTTTATCAACAGACCAATGCAAGACTATGGCGGCAGGGACAACAATCTGAAACTGTGGTGATACAGCATATTGTCACCAAAGGCACAGTAGATGAGAAAATTCTGAAAGCACTTACGGAAAAAGATAAAATGCAGACAGCCTTGATGTCAGCGGTCAGGGCGGAATTGGAGGAGCGATGAATGATGGCTACAAAGAATTAGCGGCGGCAATTGTAGAACGTGCGGTTCTGGATTATCGAGCCTCATTGATGAATCAGGACAAATACGAAAGGGTCAGTCTGGAAAAGTTCTTCTGTTCCGGCTGGTTTGATGTCCTTTCGGATTGTGACGGGAAAGTACTTATGCAGATGATAAGGAGGAGTGCAGGGTGACAGCAAAAGAATACATGAAAGAGGCAAAGATATTACTTAGGCGAATTGAAAGAAAAAGACGTGAGGCAGAGAGTATCCGCATTTGTGAGAGTTCTCCTTCCTCACCTGCATTCAGCGATATGCCGAAAACAGCAACGCATAATCCGCATAGAATGTCCGACAGTATCAACCGTGCCATTGACCTTGACAGAGAAGCAGACGCTGCTTTTGATGAACTGTCAGCATTGAAATCAGCGTTTCTTGAATCACTGCAAAAACTGGATAACCCCGATGAACGTGATCTGATGTATAAACGTTATATTGAGTTTAAAAGTTGGAATGAAGTATTTCACGAAATGGGCTATAGTAAATCGGCCGGATACAGGGTCCACAGCAGTGCATTATCCAAACTTTGAAATTTGGGAGTTCGTGGGAGTTTACGGGACTTGAAGATACTTTCAATATGTGCTATAATATAAACTGGAAAATAAGATAACGAACAAGCCATAGCGGAGAATTCTGCTGTGGCTATTTTTATACCCTGACGGAGGTACAGTATGAAAGCAAGAGAATATCTAAGAACAATTCAGAAGCTTGAAAACGAAACCAGAGAATGCTATGGACAGGCGGAATACCTGAAGAACGCCATTAACAACCTCTCAAATCAGAATGCCATTGAAACCGTTGAGGAACTTATCATTAATCTTATGGACGAGGCAGCTGATTATGCAATTCATCGTGTTCATCTGATAAATGAACTTTTAAACGTTGATGACCCAATGCAGTATATGCTTCTCCATTACCGCTACTGCCTCGGTTACAGCTGGCATAAGATTGCTTACAAGCTTAAAGCAAGCGTTGGCTTTGTGAAGAATCTTCACGGTGAGGCGTTGAAGTCGCTTGAAAGATACCTTGAGGAATGCTGCAATGCCGAAGAAGAGTAAACACCCCTGCAGTTATCCAGGCTGTCCGAACCTTACCGACAGCAGATACTGTGAGGTACATAAACAGCCTGACAGACCGTCAGCTGCAAAGCGTGGTTACAACAGCAAATGGCGTAGGCTCAGTAAAGCTTACCTCCGCAAGCATCCAATGTGTGTGAAGTGTATGGCAGAAGGCAGATATGTCCCTGCAACGGTAGTCGACCATATCATTCCACACCGTGGCGACTCTGCTTTGATGTGGGACGAATCCAACTGGCAAGCCTTATGCAAACCGTGCCATGATAAAAAGACCGGCAATGAGGACAGCAGACCTGTTTATAGATACTGAATAATTCTTTTTCTCCCAACATATCATAGTTTTTAGGAGAAAATACGCCTAACCGCTTGACTTTTCTCCTAAAATAAGCTATAATTAGGAGAAAGGAGCGTGAGTATATGAGAAACTTCCATTATAATGAACTTACAAGTCGTTCCTGGGACAATGAGGTCATCGGACTTGTGGCACAAATTCATGAATATAAAGGAAGGCAGGAGCTTTATCTGAAACAAAAGCCTGCAGAACTTGACCGACTGATTGAAGTGGCAAAGGTACAGAGTACAGAGGCTTCCAATGAGATCGAGGGAATCCGCACGACAAACACACGTTTGATGCAGCTTGTCCGTGATAAGACAACGCCACGCAATCGTGATGAAGAAGAAATTATGGGGTATCGTGATGTGCTGAATACCATTCATGAAAATTATGAGTATATTCCGATCACTTCCAATTATATTTTGCAGCTGCACCGTGACCTGTATCAGTATTCCCATAAGAGCATTGGAGGAACTTTTAAGAATACCCAGAATTATATCAGTGCAACAGACTCTGAAGGACGAGAGTTTGTACTGTTTACACCGCTTGCTCCCTATGAAACGCCTTCGGCGATCGATGCGATCTGTGAGAATTATAACCGCATGATGGATACACAGGAACTGGATGCTTTATTATTAATACCGGTATTCATTCACGACTTTCTCTGCATTCATCCGTTCAATGACGGTAACGGCAGAATGAGCCGATTGCTGACAACTCTGTTGCTGTATCGTTCCGGTTATGTAATTGGCAGATATATCTCTCTGGAAAGCAAAATTGCAAAGAATAAAAATCTTTACTACGAAGCTCTGGAACAGTGTCAGAAAGGCTGGGCAGAAAACGAAGATGATCCTACGCCTTTTATCAAGTATCTCCTTCAGATCATATTGTCTGCCTATCGTGACTTTGAAGAACGTGTCAATTTGGTAGAAGAAAAACTTCCTGCAACCGAAATGGTACGCCAAGCTGTTTATCGTAAGATCGGAAAGTTTACCAAGAGTGAAGTGATGGAGCTTTGTCCGACCATCAGCAAGGCATCGATTGAAAATGCGATCAAACAGCTTGTAGAGAAAGGCTTGCTCATAAAACATGGCAGCGGACGCAGCACATTCTACACCAGAAGCGATGCACAATAACATTAGGCATCTTCCACAAAGTGGAGGGTGCTTTTTTATACCCCCGGGGGGGTCAAAAAATCCCTAAAAATGGACAAAACACAGACCGGTGGCCCCTCTCACGCACAAAATCCAATATTCAAACACCCGATTGACCCCTTGAATATTAAAACATTAGAAAATACCGATAAAACCTGCTTTTGTTGACTTTTAAGTCAGCATTTTTTATGACCGATTTTACAATTTTTGTTTGAATTTCTTTGATTTTTCGGAGGTGATGGCATCATGGCGAAAGACGGTACAAACCGAGGCGGTGCAAGACCTGGGGCGGGCAGACCGAGAAAGGCTCTGACTGAGAAAATTGCTGAGGGAAAAACTGCGGAAGTCATGATGCAGCCAACGGATATAGAATCTGCTGAAACACCGCCTGTCAGAGATTTCATGAAAGAATTACAGCGTGACGGCACAAAACTCCTTGCAGATGATGTGTATACAGAAACTTATCAATGGCTGAAAGAACGTTCCTGCGAGAAAATCGTCAGCCGTCAGCTTGTGGAACAGTATGCCATGAGCATTTCCCGTTGGATTCACTGCGAGCAGATCGTCACAAAATATGGGTACATTTCAAAACACCCCACAACGGGTGCGGCAATCGCCTCTCCCTATGTAGCGATGTCACAGAACTATATGAAACAGGCAAACCAAATCTGGAATCAGATTTTTCAGATAGTCCGTGAAAATTGTTCTGTAGAATTTCAGGGCAATCCGCAGGAAGATATGATGGAAAAATTGCTGAGAAGCAGAAAGTGAGATTTATATGAAAGCAGATAATAACTTCTGGAGAGAATTAAAACAACAGCGAAACAATATGACCAAACAGCAATATAGAACTATCAAGGGGCAGGCAAAGTCTGGTCAAATTGATGCTGCCCGAAAAGGAATGCTCAGAATCCAGCAGAGGAGGAATTACCGATGACCACAACTACAGAATTTCAGCTTGTTGACATTGACAAGTTAGTGCCATATGCCAACAATGCCAGAACCCACAACAAGGAACAGATCCTGAAACTTCGCTCCTCTCTGAGGGAGTTTGGTTTTGTAGACCCCGTTGTTATTGATAAGAACTACACGATCCTTGCCGGACATGGACGTATTATGGCAGCAAAAGAAGAAGGCATCAAAGAAGTACCTTGTGTATTTGTTGACCATATGACCGAAGCACAGAAGAAGGCCTACATCCTTACGGCAAATAGAACCGCATTAGATGCCGGCTGGGATGAAGATTTGCTTGCTGTGGAAATGGAAGAATTGCAGAATCTCGGCTTTGACCTTGGTCTGACCGGATTTGATGAAGCTGAAATTGCAGATTTGTTTGATACAAACAGCGGTGACACAGTGAAAGATGATGATTTCGACCTCACCACTGCACTGGAAAAAGCTGCATTTGTACAGCGTGGCGACATCTGGACAGTTGGCAGACACAAGCTGATGTGTGGCGATGCAACTTCTTCGGAAGATGTATCTGCCCTTATGGGAGATATCAAGGCTAACCTCATTCTGACCGATCCGCCTTATGGCGTTTCGTTCAAGAGTGCCAGCGGACTTACCATTCAGAATGACAGCATGAAGAACGAAGAATTTTATACATTTCTACTTTCAGCATTTAAGTGTATGGCTGACCACCTTGAAAAAGGCGGTTCTGCCTATGTGTTCCATGCAGATACGGAAGGACTTAATTTCCGCAAAGCATTCATTGATGCTGGATTTCATCTTGCAGGCTGCTGTATCTGGGTAAAGGATAGTCTTGTTTTGGGTCGTTCGGATTATCAGTGGCAGCACGAACCTGTGCTGTATGGCTTTATGCAGAATGGCAAGCATCACTGGTATTCCGACCGCAAGCAGACAACCATCTGGAACTTTGATAAGCCGAAACGCAATGCGAATCACCCAACTTCAAAACCACTTGACCTTTTGAGTTATCCTATCGGAAATTCTACACAGGAAAATGGTGTTGTGATTGATACCTTTGGCGGCAGTGGTTCAACACTTATGGCTTGTGAGCAGATGAACCGAATCTGCTACACAATGGAACTTGATGAAAAATACGCATCGGTTATTCTCCGCCGTTATGTTGAGGATACCGGCGATGCTGACGGTGTGTATGTTATCCGTGACGGAAAGCAGATCGCATATTCTGAACTGGTGAAAGAGGTGAAAAAGCCTGATGAATAAACCTCTCACCCTTGGCAGCTTGTTTGATGGTTCGGGAACATTTCCTGTTGCAGGAATGCTCTCCGGTATTGTGCCTGTCTGGAAATCGGAGATAGAGCCATTTCCGATAGCTGTCACAGAAATGCGGCTGCCGTTTGTAAAGCATCTGGGCGATATCAACTGTATCAACGGTGCTGAAATAGAGCCTGTGGATATTATCACTTTTGGCTCGCCCTGCACCGATCTTAGTGTCGCAGGCAAACGTCAAGGCTTGAATGCCGCACGTTCCGGACTATTCTTTCAGGCAGTCAGAATTATCAAGGAAATGAGGTGTGCAACCAATGGTAAATACCCGAGATTCGCAGTGTGGGAAAACGTCACCGGAGCCCTATCCTCCAACAAAGGAGAGGACTTCCGATGCGTCCTTGAAGAACTCTGCAAAATCAAAATCTCAGACATATCTGTCCCTAAACCTGAAAAGTGGACAAAGGCGGGAGAAATCCTGGCAGACGGTTTCTCTCTCGCATACAGGACAGTCGATGCTCAGTACTGGGGTGTACCCCAGAGAAGAATGCGTATCTACCTTGTCGCAGATTTTGATGGTGAATGTGCCTCAAAAATATTATTTGAGTCCGAAAGCCTGTCTGGGTATTCTCCGCAGAGCTTCTGTTCGTGGAAAGAAACTGCCGGAAGTTTTGGAACTTGCTCTGAAGAAACAAGCACAGGGTTAGTTTTTTCAAATCACGGGCAAGATACACGATTTAAGGGTCCTGTTGAAGTAGCGGAAACAGTTTCAGCTACATATGGAACGGGCGGAAATAACCAGCCGTTTGTGGTGGAATCTGCATTTGTTCCCAAAACACTGAAAATTTGCTGTGGAGGCGGAAACGGCGGTAAGGGTGCGTTGATACAAGAAAACAAATTTGCTACTCTTTCTTGCAATAACGATCAGACACTTTTTGTTCCGAAAGCATACGGCATCTGTGGAAAATACAGCAATTCCATGCTTTCCGACAATCCCAACAGCGGATTTTACGAAGCAGATACTACAAGAACAATTGATACAAGCAATCAGTCTCCATGCAAAAATCAGGGCGGAATTGTTGTCGTTGAGGGAAATGGTTCACGCCCATCACATCACGGCAACGGGTATAAAGAATCGGAAACAATGTACACGCTGAATTGTACCGAAAATCATGCTGTTGCCTATGGAATCGGCAGACCTGCCATGAATCAGGGATACAACGCAAGATTCAGTTTTCAGATCGAAGAAGAAACCTCACCTACACTTGTTGCATCGGGTGCAGGCGGAATTGCTCACCCGGTCTATTCCACAAGCAAAAATTCACATCATACTGTTGCTGAAAAAGAAAAAGCAAATACACTTGTGGCATCAGATTACAAAGATCCGCCGCTGGTCAACGCTCCGGAATATATCGTGCGAAGATTGACACCGCAGGAATGTGCGTTGCTGCAGGGTATGCCGACTTGGTGGTGCGATGATATCGGCATTGAAAATCCAACGGAAGAACAAATTTGTTGGTGGCAGAATGTCTTTGAAACTTACAACAAAGCTGTCGAGAAAACCTGTAAACCCAAAAGCCGAAAGCAACTTGAAAAATGGCTGGAAGATCCGTATTCCGATAGTGCCGCCTATAAAATGTGGGGAAATGGTATATTTTTAGGGAATGCGTGGTTTGTGCTGTCTGGGATAGCGTATTATGCACAGAACACAGCCTAAAAGTTTGTCATATGTCACACTTGATATCTGTGAGGAAACGAGTTATCATGTGTACTACCGAAAAGGAGGTCAAACATATGACGATTGAATTTCATCTCACAGGAGAAAAACGAAAAGCACTGGTAAAAGCCATCAGCGAGATTTTAGAAATTCCTGCCGAATATCAGTATATGCCGACTTGTGCTTATAAGATCGGGGAATGTTACACCGTCACCAAAGAGGGCAACCTTGAAATCAGCGATTCAGCTGACAGCAAGGAAACTGAACATCTCATGGAAGAACTGAAAAAACGTGGATATGATGTTCCAGACACAACAGAACCGGAATCCACAAAATTGACAGTTCAGATGCCAGCTGATTTCTTCACGGAGCATACACTAAGCAATCTCCGACAGATCTGCGAAAACAAAGCTACATTGTTCAAGGCTGCTTTTCAAACAGATTCGCTGGACATCATTCCATCTGATGAAAAGGTGGAATTTCCATGGTTCAAAGTAGAGCAAGACGGTGATGCAGATGCCTGCTGCACGTTCATTTCCATGCTCTGCGAATTTGCCAAGAACCAGAGCCGCATCAACCGCAAGCCGGACACCTCCGACAATCCCAAGTACACCATGCGGTGTTTCCTGATTCGTCTGGGAATGGTGGGTGCAGAATTCAAGGCAGCAAGAAAAGTCATTCTTCGCAATCTCACAGGCAATTCCGCATTCAGAAAGGTTGGTGATACTGATGCAGTTTCCGAGTGAATCATATCTGGAACAGCTGCGAAAAAAGTACCCTGTCGGAACAAAATTACAGCTGCTTTCTATGCGGAATGAAACATATCCGGTTCTTCCCGGAACAGTCGGCGAGGTCACGCATATTGACGATGCGGGCAGCATTCATATGCGGTGGGAGAATGGTTCTTCCCTTGCTCTGATTCCCGAAATCGACAGTTTCCAGACCGTATCCGAGGCGAAAAAATAAGGCGGCACCTCCTCGTAGAGTAGACGGACGACATTACTGCCGCCGCCCCTCGACAGAACCGTACGTGCCCTATTAAGGCATACGGCTCTTCAAACAATCTTTACAGACCAATTCCAGATGTTCTTAGTTATCTTAGGCTTTGGAATGTGATAATCCCAAATCTTATTAAATTTTCCCCATCGCATATATGCTCGTTCACTTCTGCGATTCAGCATCTTGTGCGTGACATATTTTAAATATTCATAGAACTTTCGCATCTGCGTATAATTTCCATTCACGCCATAGTAATTGTAATGCCCTAACAGACTTACTCTGATTAACTTCATTGTTTCAGTCACATTCTTGTTGAGACGTGTTTTCAACCACTCTTTTGCTTTTTGCCGTTTCGCTTTCAATTTCTTCTTGCTGGTACGGATTCCGACACGATATTTTCCTTTCGCTGTATGCGTGTTAAAGAATGTAAATCCCAAAAAGTCAAACTCCTCTTTGTTTTCTGCAAATCTTCCGAATTTGAAAATTCTCGTCTTTTCCTCCGCAAGTTCCAGTGAAAACTTTGCAAGTCTTGGCTTTAATGCCGTCATAACTTTTTGTGCATCGTCCCAGTACTGGAACATAATGATAAAGTCATCTGCATATCTGACATAATAAATTTGTCCTCTAATATGCTTCTTTACTGCGGTTACCCACAAGTCAAGCACATAATGCAGATACACATTCGCCAGAATCGGGGATATTTGCCCACCCTGCGGTGTCCCCTTATCACTTTCATGATATTCTGTTCCTTCCATGATTCCCGCAATCAGAAACCGCTTTACATAACGCAGAAAATTTTTGTCATCAATATCATTTGCGAGAAACTTCATCATCCAGTCATGATTTACATTATCAAAGAATCCTCTGATGTCTGCTTCCAGCACATAATTAACCTTTCGGCACATTATCACTTGATTGATATATGCTACTGTGTCATGAGCACTGCGATTCGGGCGGAATCCCATGGAACAGTCAAGGAATCTTGGCTCGTATACCTGATTCAGTATATCTGCCATTGCTCCCTGTACAAGTCTGTCCTCATAAGCTGGTATTCCCAAAGGTCTCATTTTCCCATTGCCTTTGTCGATATAGGCTCTGCGTACTGGTAATGGTCGGTATTGTAACTTCTTCATTTCCTGTACCAGTTTACCAATATTTTCATTAACATGGGTTTCATACCTCTGTTTGTCCACCTTATCGATACCGGGGGCTTTATGCAGCTTTTGATGTCTATGCTGTGCCATAAGATTTTGTTCATTGACATTGTGCATCAGATTCTGCACTTTTGCGTATCGTCTGGATTGGCTGCTTATTCTCATTGAGTTCGTTTCCATCTGATTTGACCTCCTGTGTCACACATGTTTCTTCTTTGAGAACGATTATTTGCTGTCCCCTTCACTCCATCTGCTTTCACAGACTTCGCAGTTATTATGAGACAGTCCGACTTCTGACAGACCATCGGAATTTCTCCGCACTTTATGTACTTCAATTTTCCTACCTCAACTTAGGAATCCGTCAGACCTCCCAGGTATGCATAAGATACCTTGTATACTCGCCACGCCCTCGGACCCCGGCGGAATCAGCAGTTTCTCGCCTAACGAATCTGCTGATGCTGTCTGCTGCAACAATGACTGCATCGACTTCCGCTAACAACATAAATTACGGGGCTCTATAGCTTCACGCTTTCGCATTGCGGCTCTCATACTCCATTGCCTACGCTTAAATCTAACCTCACGGCTTCAACTCCAAGGCTATGTACTGACTGCTTGCTATGCTTTATCAGGTCGAGAATTTCACCCGACTATATCTTATGCACCGAACTGGCGCACGTAGAGTAGACGGACGACATTACTGCCGCCGCCCCTCGACAGAACCGTACGTGCCCTATTAAGGCATACGGCTCTT
>ENA-ORCP01001274-ORCP01001274.1-human-gut-metagenome-genome-assembly--contig:-NODE-1274-length-21977-cov-6.882009_pt1 | contig 21977 bp, 25 predicted proteins | sample MGYA00242990_ERZ507991 | MGnify/ENA primary metagenome ERZ507991 (study PRJEB26167, sample SAMN06115496) | human gut metagenome | host: Homo sapiens | place: China:Henan | collected 2015-05-07... | reverse complement strand
AACAGCAGATTCTCGGTTACGGAAGTTTTTCCTGCATCAATGTGAGCAAGAATTCCTAAATTTATAATATTCATTTGGATTAAGCAATAATATACTACATTAGATGCGTTGTCGAAACGCACCTTTTAATACCTCCTCGTAGCATGAGAGAGCTACAGGATTCCTAACTCGTGTTGGTATGTATATTATTACTGCCGCATGGTGACCACAAAATTAGTTATTTTTTTCCACCCCAACAAATTATAGCCGGAATTATTTTCGCAGATTATTTCCGCAGATAACAGCTAATCATGCTAAGACTATAAGTTCCCTACTCACGCCTGGTACTTTATAGTTTTCCATAGAGGCGGCTTTTGTGAGGTGACGAGCAAAAGCCGCCCCGCGTAGTTGCAGGACGGCTTGGTGGTCGTTATGACATTCCGGGACTGGAAACCATTTGGATTTTCAGTCAAACCATTCGGGGTTGCTCTCTCTGAGTATTGCGACAAGTTCGTTGTCGGGCAGCTTCAAGTCACTTTCGGAAGTATAAAAGAAGATTTCTTCATCGACACGCTCCGCTTCCTTGTCGGCGAAGCCGTTGCATTTGTCGGTGATTGGGTAAGGCATAAGTGCGTCAAGTAATTTCAGTCCACCTATGATAAGGCTCTCGCCCTCGTTGCTTGTCACGATACGGCAAGTATAGTCCGTGCCCTTGTAATTGATTTCGGTTGTCGTCATATCTTGATTGTTTTATGCCACTGCGCCATTGGTGCTGACACAGTGGCTGTTGCTTGTTCCGTTGATTAAAAGGTCATTACATGGCAGTCGGTGACCTCGGCAGGTAGTCCGAAAGCAGGAAATGGGAGAAATATGGGTTGCACTCTCCCTCGGCTTCCGAAGCGGTGGTGACGGTCTGCACTTTGTTGTCGGCATACCACTTGTCAATCATCGCAATTTCATCGTCAGTCAACCCTGTCGGGTCTCCGTTGATTAGATAGCATAACGCCCATGTTGGGATAGGCTCGATAAAGAACTCCATGACTGTATGTTTTTAGTTGTGATACCCTAATATTGCTCCGATGTATAGTCTATCGCCCTTTTTCAGTCGGGCGATAATATCCATTAGGTCAGCGGAGCGTTCAGCCGTGCCTGTACCTCCATAGAACTCGGTCACGAAAAGAGCGTCAACGCCAAGCGGATTGATAATGGCTTTTTTCAGTTGCCCTATTGGTCCGTTCCATTTCATCACGTTTGCAGGGGTAAGTTCGGCAGAGATAGCCTTGATGTTGTCGAAATGGGATTTCCGCCAAATTGCGAAGCCTCCATTGTAGGTAAGGGCGTTTTCATCGGTGGACGTAAACATACCTTTCGGCAGGATATGTTCAAGAAGAAAACGGATGTCGAACTTGCGTCCGTCCTCGGAGCTTTCGCACACATAGGATATAGAGGCGTTTTCTCCTGCCACAATACGGTCGATGTTCAGATAGTCGTTCTGGGCTATCGGCTCGGTGCTGATTTGATAAATAGTGCTGTGCATAGTCTTTTTGATGTTTGAGCGTTTTATACTACGGTTTAATTCTTGTGGTCTTGCCAATTTTTGTATCAGGGTGAACCGGGAACTCCCAGTTTACTTCATCATCAGGTAGTGAGGAATGTATGTCACTGCCTATAACCAATCCGCAGTGTTTTTCAACATACTCCCTTGCCTGTGCCTCGTTTTCAGCCTCTATGTCGAAGAAGCCACTGAATATGTACTCTGTTCTGACTCTGAATTGTACCATTATTTTTTGAGTTTTGAGTTAATTTTTCTCCCTTTTGTTTGAAGCTCTTTGAGCTTCTCCGGCAGGGCTGGCCGTTTTTCGTGCAGTTCCACAACTGCGGCCATAAGGGAGGATAAGGCAAGTGTGTAGTCAGCGGTAAGCGAGGGATACCCATTTTTTCGGAATTGAGGGAGAAAAAATGTGGAGGCTCACGAGTACGGACGCCGACCACAAGCGCAGCGACACTTGACGTTCCTCCCGGACGCAGTAACTTCGCACGCCAAAACGCCTGTCCCTGCCGAGGCTCAAAATCTTCAAGGGAAAGAACCGGCCACCGTTGACCCTTGCCGTTTCAAAGTGTCAGCCTTGAAGCGGCCACAGTCATCGTTTGCAGACAGGTGTTCCAAAGAGAGGAGACAACGCGAGAGTCGAGCGAAGGCTTGCCCTCGCTTTGCTCTGGCGTTGTCGCCGCCTACGGCTTCAGCCGGGCATCATATCCAAAATCAGAACTGCCCGAAGCTGAATCGGTGTGCAGCACGGAATCAGTCGGGCAACCGGTAAACAACACAAGGCGATGTGCCGTGTCTGTGGATCCACGGGCCACTGACACGGCTTATCGCCTGAATTATCACATCATCTGGGAGCAAGCGGTGGTGATAAGGTTGTGTGAGGCAATACGCCCGGCGCACTGCCTCACGCTCCTGTCGCCACGGCTTGCAAGCCTATCAGTTACCACTCGTAGCAGCAAAACACTCATTATTCCAAATACAATAGTATATTATTATAGGCTGTAATAGCTCTAATCCCAAAAATTATGATTAACTTTGCATATGATAGACACCTGTCTGTCACGACATTTTGGAAAAAATACGAAGCGTTATGCTTATCTTGTAAGTGAAAACCTGAGAAATTTTAGACAGAGCAAGGATAGCATAGTGGTTCTCACGCATATAGCGTGGGCTGCTATTGTTACATCTGCTCACAGGCTTTCTCAGGGCCTTCACTTAGGACGTGCATAGTCAGCCTACGCTTTTCTATATATACATATCTGCTTTGGCTGGGGCAGGTAACGAAATATGAAAGAGAACTTTAATACATATATCGACCAGATTGATTTTGAGGCTTGGCGCGAAATTTGTGTCAGCAAGGGCAAGCTGCGGCATTTTGCCAAAGGCGAGGAATTTGTCTCTATCGGTAAGATTGGTCGCTACATAGGTTTTATCCAATCCGGTACGCTTAAATATGTGGCTCGTTCTACTGATGGCACCGAGCATGTGATGGGATTGGTGTTTGGTGAGGGTTTGGTTGCAGACTGGCCATTCTGTCTGTATGGCAAAGAAGCAAAACTCTCAATTGTAGCCGCTAAAGATTGCGAAATTTACTGTGTATCATCAGAGGAAGTGAAGAAACGCATGGATAATGACCCCAAATTTCGCGATGTTATAATGCACTCCACTGAAGAGGTTTACACCACAGTCTATGACCGCTATGTTGACTTGTATGTCAAGACACCACAGGAAAGATACGATGACCTTATCAATCGACACCCCGACCTGTTTGACCTCTTTTCTCTCAAAGACATAGCATCTTTCCTAAAGATCACTCCTACTCATCTGAGCCGATTACGAAATGCGAAGCATTAGCGTGTGTGGTTGTAGCGCATGTCAGCGCAGCCGGTGCACGGTCGCAGAATAAGTTCTACCGCAAAAAAAATGACGGCAAACAGTGTTAAAAACCTTGACTCTCAACATATGTTGAGAGTTTTTATTTTTATTGGCTGTAACTTTGCAGGTTCACATAAGTGATATTCTCCAATGAAAGCATTTATAGTTTCAATAATATTATTTTTACCTATGTTTATCTGCGCTCAAAATCCGCAGATAGAAGATATTGACACTGTTGTGCCATTATCAGGTTCCGATGCCCAGAGATATGGCTGGACTCCGGAATATGGATACCGCCATATTGTGACGAATCCAATACTCCCTGACAGCGTAGATGTAGTCAGACATCAGAAGAAGCACTTCTGGAGAGCCGGAGCGGAAACAGTAGGCTTCAATATCGGCTTGTGGGCTTTTGACCGTTATGTCCTTAACGGGCATTACGCTTATATTTCATGGAACAGCATTAAGGAGAATTTCAAGCATGGATTTGAATGGGATGACGACCATCTTCACACCAACATGTTTGACCATCCCTACAATGGAAGTATATTTTTTAATGCAGGACGTTCCAATGGCTTCAATTTTTGGCAATCCGAATTGTTTGCAATCGGAGGTAGCGTAATGTGGGAGATGTTTATGGAGTGTGAGTATCCATCGACCAATGACATAATCGCAACACCGGTAGGTGGAGCTGCTATAGGAGAAGTATTGTACCGAACTTCAGACCTAATATTGGATGATAGAAGTTCCGGTGGAGAAAGATTTGGCAGAGAAGCGGCTGCTTTTGTGGTAAATCCAATGCGTGGACTGACCCGTATAATAACCGGGGATGCATGGAGACACCGTTCAACTTCAGGAAGAAGATTTGGAATTCCTCCAATAAGCGTTGAGTTGTCATTGGGAGGAAGAATGCTCACTCTATGGGACTATGACGAAGGGACACGAGCCGGAGTGGCAGCCGAAATCAATATCGAGTATGGAGATAAGTTTGCGGGAGAGACAAAAGTTCCCTACGACTATTTTTCATTTCTGATGGAAATTCAAGGAATGAAAACCCAACCACTCCTTAGCAGAGTGGAGATTGTCGGTCGTCTGCTGTCAAAAGATATAGTTGATAAACAGAATATTAAGACATCCGTCGGGTTGTATCAGCATTTTGATTTCTTTGATTCCGACACCATCAAAAGACGTGAACCTAACCGAGATCTTTTGTTCCCTTGCGTTGTACCATATAAACTTGGAGCCCCCGCATCTGTAGGTATCGGAGTCATGGCTCAATATGTCCCATCCAATGATTTTGTATTTGAGGGTTATGCACATGCCAATGGCTTGATACTCGCCGGAATCCTGACTGATTTTTACAGGGATTATCACCGAAACTATAACTGGGGATCTGGCTACTCCATAAAGGCCGGTATCAATGCCTATTTGTTCAAAAACCGACTGATTGTCAGTCTGGCCAACCAGTACTATAAAGTCTATACATGGAAAGGATATGACCAAAAATTTGACTGGTCGACTACTCCGGAAGGAAAGCCGGTAAACATACAGGGCGACAAGTCAAACTCATCATTCAATCATTTGGAGGCTTCATTGAAATACCGATTGTGGAAAAGGCTGTATTTATCCGCCGGTGCAGATTTTTATTGGCGAACTACAAGTTACGAAGACTTAGAAATCAGAGCCGGAGGAGGTTGGGCTGTGGGACCGAGAGTACACAGCAAGCAAATCGGTGCGCATCTGATGCTGACCTATGTGTTGTAATGGCCTTCTCGTCTGAGCCGCTTACGAAAAAAAACGGAAATCAGTGTTAAAATCCTTGACTCTCAACATATGTTGAGAGTTTTTATTTTTATTGGCTGTAACTTTGCCAATTAAACAACATAACAAAATATGAGTAAGCATAGTCTCAAAATATTAGCCGTAATACTCATTACTAGCATAATACTATGTTTGTGCGTATCTTCATGCAGTCTTGAAAAGCGTGTTTCAGTAACGACCGGGAGGTATGACAATATCCCCAATCGTTACGCTCAGCCTCATATCGACATTGAAACCTCCCGCGACACGGTTGCAACCTATCGTTTCTGATTAACGGTAATATTCATAATTAACAACCACTGTTTATGGAAAATAATTTACATGATAAGAATGGTAAGCATCTTCGATATGGAATGTTCTTGCCTCTGGCACTGATGATAGCTTCGGTAGTATCGTGTTGCTTTTCGTACACCAGCGCAAAGCAAAACATCGCAGGTGATTTGAATGATGCCATACTTGCGTTGGCTAATGAAAATAGCGAGATATGGACCCGACAAGACACCATCGCTGCATTACGCAAGATGCACGAAACCACGCACAAACCTCTTATATATCAGGCTTCGGATGTCAATTTCAAAAATCAGATTCTGAAAGATGAGGCGTATTTCACACTCGCGTTGGTTGACAAGAATAATGCTGCGCCTAAGATCCAAGGGAACAAAATAGCCTCTGACTCCATTATGCTCGTTCCGGCACGCGCTACAGATGGTTTTGCAATACAAGTACAAGGCTTTGCTGACTGCTCAATGGCATCAGTGTTTGCGGCTTCCGACCAGACATTACCCGGTGTGCTGTTTACGCTATCCATTCTTTCAATGGCGAGCATGTTTGTCCGGCGAAGAAAAGAAAGCGAAATTTCAGAGATGGAACTTGCTTCGGTAAGCTCCGAAGTTCACCCTTTCGATGGCATCAAGCTAACACCGATGCAAAGGCAGTTCGCTCAGTTGCTCCTCGATGCTCCCAAAATGAGGGTTGACAAAGCTACCCTCTGCACAGCCCTTTGGGGCAATAAAAGCAACGCGGAAGAGTCGCTTTACACCCTTGTCAGACGCACCAAAACCGCTCTTGCTGAGGCTAACATTGAGATTATATGTAACCGGGGTGAATCTTATGAGCTACGCATAAGTAGTTGAAATACTGTATTGTCAGAAAATGTCAGATAAATGTCAGACAAATTTTAGGTCTTGATTGCGGCTTTTTCACTTGCTTTGCAGAAAAAACGCATCAGCATGAAGAAAATCCTGATCATTCTCGCGTTATTATTGCCACTAATGGCACGCGCCCAACAAGAAGTCAAGACTGACTCCTTATCTACCACTCTTGATGAAGTGGTAGTTACTGCCGAAATGGTAAATCGTTTTTCTGATCATAAGGACTACATCCTGACCCGATCGGAGAAGCAGCAATTCCCTACGGCTATTCAAGCAATACAAACTTTGCCCAAGATTTTAGTTTCCGACTTGACTGTCAGTTCCAGCGATGGCAAAGGAGTGAAAATACTGATTAACGGTGTTCCCTCGTCATCAGTTGACCTTGCCTCTATTCCGAGTGACAACATCGCAAAGATACAGTATTATTCACAACCTCCAATCCAATATTCCAATATGGGATTGGGTGCAGTGATTAACGTGGTCACTAAGAAACAGACCGGCGGCTCTATGATGCTGAACACGCTGAATGCTGTCACTACCGGATTCGGTAACGATGTGGCGAGTCTGAAATATAATTGGGGACGCTCTACATTGGGAGTCATGTATAATATCAACTACCGCAATTATAATGACCGCCGTCTGGATGAAGATATTTCTTATCCATTGGAAGATGGCCTGTATTCCAAAACGAGAGCAGGACGCAAGAGTCCGTATGCTTATGAACAGCACATGGCAGAACTATCATACTCCAATGTGAAGATGGATGATTACGTGTTCAATGCAAAGTTATCTCTCGGTGCTTTGAACCGCAGACGTTCGTCTGTGCAGGATTTGGTTATGAACCGTTTGGGAACGCATATTGAAGGAATAGCGTCAAGCCAAGACAAGGACAAATATCTTAATCCCTCGCTTGATCTATATTTCAACAAGGCATTCGGCCGCCATGAGTTGACATTCAATGCAGTTGGTACTTTCTATAATTCATCATATAATTACGATTATGCCGAAAGTGGGATTGATGATGGATTCTCCACAAAAACCGACATCGAAACAGATAAGTATTCTGTCATCGGAGAAGGATGGTATGGCTATACAATCAGACCAATGACGAAGTTCCTTGTGGGTGTAAGATATGCCTACAATACTGCTTCACAGAAATATTCGGATGTATCAACCACTACAAACGAGTTTTATACATATGCTGGATTGAATGGTATGCTCGGGCAAAAATGGAATTATTCTCTGAGCCTCGGACTAAACGGCAACTATTTCAAAGATCTGAATGGCAAGAGCCACGATTACTACTATTTTCGTCCGCAACTAAATGTGGCATATTTCATTGACAGGTCATCAGAACTGGCATTGAACTATGAGGTCAATACACTTAACCCGTCCATATCCCAACTGACATTTAATCCATATTATAAAGATATTGATTATCTGTATGCGGGTAATCCAAATCTGAAACCACAAAACACACATGCCATAAGTCTTTCTTATTTCAAGGGCTTCAAAAAGTTTATAATCAATCCGGAAGTATCATATACCTATGGTAAGAGCCAAATTGCTCCTGTTTTCAGCGTTTCAGATGGGATAATAAATGAAACTATTGGCAATCTCAAATGGATGCAATACTACAAGGCAAGCCTATTCATGCAATGGATGCCTTTGTCCAATAACCTCCTGCGCTTGCGGTTGTACTCTGAAGTAATGCACACGCGAAACAGCTATATGGGTCAGGAATGGGATCATACCGGCTATACCATAGCACCATCGGTATATCTGAACTACAAAAAATGGTCGGCAGAAATATTCTATCAGACTGAAACTGAAATGCTGTCAGGTCAAATGCTTACAACGCGTCCCAGCATGGCAAAAGTTGAGGTGTCATATCGACCGATGCCGACCATGACTGTCGGAATAGGCATACGCTATCCGTTCTACAACTCGTGGAAACAGACTCAGAAAACATTTGGAACAGATGCTATCTCCACCTCCAGCATTGAAAGAATCAAGAACAACGCCAATATGGTGTATGTGAATTTCATCTATAACCTGCCATTCGGCAAACCCTCTAAATCCCCTAAACAGAAGATTAACAACACCGATAAAGATTCCGGCATCTTCAATCGCCTATAAAAACAGTTTTTCATACCGAGCACCCTTCAGTATCAATGGAAACATGAGACTGGAGGGTGTGTAACCTATTAAAAGACATCTCCTCTTTTCTGAAAGTCACGCCGAAACATCTGAGCCGGTTGCAAAAAAAAGACGGCATCCAGTGTTAAAATCCTTGACTCTCAACATATGTTGAGAGTTTTTATTTTTATTGGCTGTAACTTTGCTCATTCATTCCGAACAAATTAAGACAAACAATGATGAAGATTATCACATCAATCATATTGTTGGCGATGGCAATAATTCCTGTTTATGCTCAGGAACAGGCCGATACGCTCAAGACACAAGAACTGAAAGAAGTTGTTGTGGAGGCGCAAATGCAACGGACATCAGCCACTTCTTCAACATTCATTCCAAATAAAAAACAAAAATCATCGGCTCAAAATGCCGTGGATTTATTGCAGCAACTTGCTATTCCTCAAATCACCATTAACCTTGTGGATAATGCCGTCACTACATTGTCAGGGCAAAATGTAGCTATTTACATCAACTATCTGCCTGCGTCTTCACAAGAGATTGAGGGACTACTCACTGCTGATGTCCGGCGCGTGGAATACTTGGATTTTCCAACTGATCCTCGGTTTAACGGAAGCGAACACGTTGTAAATTTTATAATGCAACGCTATGAGTATGGTGGCTATACAAAATTGACGCTTAATGAAAATTTCCTTGTTGGGCTTTCCAACCGAGCATCAGTGTATTCAAAATTCTCATACAAAAGTATGGTATATGATTTATACGCCGGTACTTCAAACCACGACAACAAGCATGTCGGCACCTCTTATATTGGTAAATATACTTTAGACGATCAGAATGGTGTGGCACAGGAGATAACGCGTAGCGAAATATTCGATAAAGCCCGCTTCAAATATAATCAATACCCCGTTACTTTCAGAGCAGTGTATGACTCCGACAAAATCCAGATTTCCAATACCATCGGTTTTACATTCGATCAATCCCACATTGCTGAAACAAAAGGCAAATTGTCTTTCACTCCGGGTGTATACGCTGACTATTCATATACAAGAAATGAGCCTTATACAACCAGATTGGTATCTTGGCAAGGCGGATATTATTTCATTCTTCCACGCAATTATCAGTTAAACATCAATCCCTCCGCTAATTATTCTCATACAAACTACAACTACACTTATTCATCAACTCTTTCCGGTGATGATGTGATTGAGAATATTTCAAGAGAAAACGCATGGCAAATTCGAGGTTCTACCTCTTTATATAAGATATTATCGCAGAAACAGAATATCTATTTAAGAGCCGGCGGAGGCATTAATCGTAACGATGTTGCATATTTGGGTTCCAATCCTTATGACAACCGCTTTTCGGACTCTTACGCCGGAGCAACCATCGGCTATAATTTCTCAAATCGACCGTGGAACGTAAATGCGGATGTCGCATTACAGTGGGAGCGCAACAAAATCAATTCAACCACAGTCAGTGATGTTTATCCGGTCATAAACGTATCTGCTGCTTATTCTCCCTCCAATCACCATTCGTTACGTGCGTTCTTCCACTTAGGAGCAAATTATCCCGGAGCAAGTGAAAAGACCCCGAATATATTGCAGATAAACGAACTTATGTATCAGACCGGCAATCCCGATTTGAAATTGTCGCGGCAAGTGAATTTCAATCTCCAGTACAACTGGATGCCTCGCAATAGTTTTTCAGCGTCATTTTATGCGCAGTATTTCGGAGAGAATAACTTATATGTCCCTATTTATACTCCTTATCAAAATGGGCGAGCATTGCTGAAAAGTTTTATTACCGACGGCAAATATTATCGAACATCATTAGGTATGTCATTTAACTATAAACTGTTAAATAATAAGATACAACTTGCCGCTCAGCCTTCAATTACATTTTACAAACTTACCGGGTACTATGACATATCCAAAAATCCATTTGCCGTCAACGCCTCGGCAACATATTATCTGAACAATTTTTATTTCCAGGCCTCTTATCAAACGCCTATGCGCACAATCCAAGGCAACAGAGCTGCCTACTACAAAGACCGTGACTTCTATCAACTGCTTGCTGGTTGGAGTAAATCGGGTTGGAACATAAGATTGACTGCCATAAATCTTTTCCGCAGCGACTGGCTTGGAGCGACACAAATCATAAACGCGCCGCTTTATTCAGAAACCAAACTGCAAGGAGGAAACTACTATCACCGACGCTTGAATCTATCAGTAACCTATACGTTTAATTACGGCAAGAAAGTTCAACAAGGTAATGAAGTCGGAGAACAATCAGGTGCGGCATCAGCAATCTTGAAATAAAACAGCAAATCATACTAAGACTATAAGCTTCCGGCGCGATGTCGGGAGCTTTGTTGTTTTCCAAAGAGGCGGCTTTTGGAAGGTGACGAGCAAAAGCCGCCCCGCGCCTCTCTCGGCATGGGGTGGCTTGCTCAAACATAGGGGCTTATCGCTTTATGCAACAGCTTCTTCGCAGAACCTTTCTTCTTCGGTCAGTATCGCCTCGGCTTCTTCTTCCGTTGGTTCGTATTGGATAGCCTCGGTCTCTGCCTCGGAAGTGTCAGGAGTGGCTTCTTCCGTGGTCGGTTCTGCCTCCGGCATAGGTTCTTCTTGGGGTGCGTTCTCGGCTTCGGGTGCAACATCGGTCTCTACCTCGGTGGTGTCGGGAGTGGCTTCTTCCGTCGTGGGTTCTGCCTCCGGCTCGGTTGCTTCGGGTTCGGTATCTTTGGCGAGTAGAGCCTTGCGTTCCTCTAATCGTTGGTGTCGCTTCTCGTAAATCTCGTTATACTCGGCTTCAATTATAGCGAGTTCTTCCGGCATGTGCTTCTTGGCGAAAGAGAGCAGGAGGTCGGCAATAGCGTTGTCACGATACGCACCCTTGAAATTGTCAATCAGAAAATCCCTGCGGATTATCGCCTTTGTCTTGGCGTTGAGATTGGCGATGATTGTCATTTTCTCGCTGTCGTTGAGTGCGCTGTGAGATTTGCGGTCGGTCAGTCCGACGGCTTCGTAATGCTCTTTGCGGAGCGATGAGAGCAGGAAGAAATATATCATCTTGTCCTCGTCCTGCGAGAATTTAGTTTCGGTGATGTTGGCTTCGAGGATTTTCTTCTTTGTGTCCTCGATTGTACGCTCCACGGCTATCTCCTTGTTGCGTTTGTCCTTTGCCTCCAACTTGGCGATTTCAGCTTTCGGATTGTTGCCGTTCTCGCTCGGTTTGGCAGTTACAGCCATATATCCGAGCGTCACATCATTGCGCCCGATTGTGATGTAGAGTGAGAGTTCTCCTGCCTCGGCTTTTGCCGTGATGTCGGCACACTTTTCCCTATGTGCTTCCACTCTGCCCTCGTATGCCTTTACAGCCTCGGCATATTCTTCCTCGGTGTCGAAGCGGTCGGATTGTGGTACGGCAGGTTCGCAGGGGTAAGGTGTCAGATAGCCACTGAGTTTTTCTATGTCATAGCCCATTTCAGTCAGCAGTGCGTTTACCCTCTCGTTTAGGTCATATTCGGAGTGGCAGAAATTGGCGGTGGGGTGTTCGTTCAGCATTTCAACCGCCTTGTCGGTGAGATAGCCGATGTGCTTCTCTCGGAGACAAGAGGGATTGGAGCAGTTGCCCTCACAGCCGTCCTCGCAGAACAGCAGAAGATTTATGGTGTTGAAAGGGCATGAGGCACACGCCGATTTGTCGAAGTGGTAACGGCTTAGGTCAGTTGTGTAGTTCTTTTCTATGAGCCGTGCCACATTTGAGGCGTTCATTCCTCGCCAATTATTGTAGGTCACACCGTCTTTGAGGTGGGAGTTGTAAACATCGGTCTGTATGTCAACTCCGTAACGGCTTATCTCGGTTGCCACTGCCACCGTGATTTCCTCGGTGTCAATAAGCCGTGCGATTTCGGGTATGAGGGTTGTGAGCTTTATTCGGGTGCGGATATAGGTCTCACTCTTGCCTATCTGCGTGGCGAGTGTGGCATAGTCGTAGCGTCCGCTGTCGATTGCAGCCTTTAACGTCTCGGCTTCTTCCATAGGCGTGATGTCTTGGCGGTGTAGGTTCTCCGCAATAGCCTTTTGTTCGGCTTCATCATCGGAAAGGTCAGTATAGACGGTTGCCTTGATGTCCTCTTTCCCTGCTATGAGAGAGGCGCGGTATCTGCGCTCGCCATACACAATTTCGTAGCGGTCGGTGCCGGCGATTGGTCGCACACCTATCGCGTGGAGAATACCTTGACGGCTGATAGAGTCAGCGAGTTCGGTGAGGCTCTGCTCGTCGAAATTCTTGCGAGGGTTGTAGTTGCTCGGCTGAATGAGAGCGAGGGAGATTGTGGCTTCCTGTACGTTTGCGGTGTTGGTCTGAATTGCTGTTGCTTCCATAATTTGAGGGTTTTAGATGTTTGAGTTTTTTGTTTTTTCCCTTTTGTTTGAAGCCTTGTGGCTTCGCGCATCCGGGGGATTTTTTCGATACAATCAAGACGGCGGGCGGTGACGCAAGGCAAGTGTGGCAAGTGAAAAAATATGGAATACCCGATTTGGCACAAATCGTGGAAGGCTGCCGGATTTTTTCATGCGGCCAAGCCGGAGGCGGTCGCTTGCCGTCGTCACCGCCCGCCGTTACTTCGTAGCGAAAAACCAACGGACGCGGAAGCCATGGTGAACATTATAAACGGAATTTTTATGTCTTGGAAGCAAGTATGCAAAGTACATCTCCCATACAATGTCAGGATAATATAAACAACCTCGGCTCTCACGAGTCGAGGTTGATGAACATGAATCGTCCTAAATAACACTTTAAGGACGCAGAATCTATATATGTGGATTGTTCGGTTTAAGTATATTCTTTATTGTAGCAAGAATATTACCCTGTATCAGTTTTTCGTACATACCCAGTTTACCATCAAGTTCCGATAATAGCGTCATCTCAGGAAGTACGATGGCATGGTTTGCGATATAATCTTCATTATCGGTTGAAGAACTACGTAATACCATAGACCTGAACGGTGTTAAATAAGCTCCACAAAAACGACGCAAAGACGTTACTTCACAGTATCCTTCAGAAGTCATCCAATGCCGACAAAGTTCATGCACTGAAACGTCTTTCAGTTGATTGACAGCTGAATAGCGAAAATTGGTCTCATAGGTTCGCATCAACTGGATATTATCGATCACTTCAAGGGAGGCAAAGTATAGCAGAACACATCTTTTATATGCCAACCAATCATCTTCTTCGATAATCTCAACGGTTTTTTCACATTCATGACACTTGGCATAACGATTTTTTTCTCGATATACCATTGTGTTACCACAAAAGAGACATACTGTAATGCCATTTCTTTGACGGACAGCAAGTAATGGCCGAGTTCTGTTCATTGCCAGATCTGCAATCTCGTTATCTTTTTGTGGAAGTGATTTGTTAATCCGTAGTACAATTTCCTGAAAAGGGGTATGTTTCATATTTGCATCATTTTGTATTGGCGGCTTCCAGCGAGAGTTTGCGGAAGCGTTTGAGCAACGGCTCCAGTTCGAGGGATGCGCGGCGTGCGCGGAGTCCGGCGGCCTTGTTGCCCTTGTCGAGCTGGGAGCAGGCATCTTTCAGGAAAGATGCAGTGAGTGTTTCGATCTGATCAAGTAGTTCTTTCATCGTTGTATTCAGTTTAGGGATTTATAAAAGAGGTATTTCAAAAGAGTTTACGACGCACTGTGCGTCGCGGTCGAGGATAAACCAGTATTCCGAGCGGTATGGAGAGCCGCTTTCCGACAGAGCCTCATACTCTATCTTCACTTTCCAGCCGGAGAACGGCTTGCGTGGAGCGTCTGGTGTCTCGAAGCCTACCATCGAGCGGAGAGCGGACATCGCCGACATCTGGCGGCCGACAAGCTCGGAAACGGCGTTGTCCTCAAAATCGAGGTTCTGAAGCCCGTCTGTCCGGGACATGACCTGTTCGTTGACTTTCATCATCGACATGGCTATCGCCATTTTCTCGTCGTTGTTGATGTAGTTGCGGCCAAACACGCTGTCAGGCTTGCTGACCGCCATGACCTTTACCGACTCCGGATTATCCACCGAAGCCATCAGTGCCTTCTCCGCCACCGACTGCGCCCGTTTCGACGGCTGGCCGAAATAGTGGAAGGCATAACCTATGCCGCCCCACATAGCCACACAGCTTATGAGCAGTATGGCGAGTTTCATTCCCGGCTTCATACCTTGATGACCTTTAGTTTGTCGGGGGATAAGCCGAGTTTGCGGCGATAGACAGAGCCATTCTCGCCGAACATCTCAACCTCGTGGGATGTGACACCATCGGCGCATATCTCGCGCACTTCATCGAGCGTCATGAGGTGTCCGGCTATATTTCGCCATATCACGAAGTCGCAGGGACTTCCCTCCTGCCGGTAATTGGAGCAGTTGAACGCCTTTGCGCCCACGCGGATCTCGCCGCCGCAACGAGGGCAGCGTGCCACCACCGACTCCATATTGATAGAGCCGTCAGCCGCCATGACAAGCACGGTCGGAAAAGTCTTCCACTCCTTTGTGGCGAAGCCGTCGAGCAGTATGCTCCGCTTCTCCAGCAGTTCCGCGACCTCGGCATCTGCCATCTTGCGGTTGCCGATAACCCCGTTGATGAAGAGTCCGCACTTGCCGTCCTCCCCGGTATTGTTCTCACAGCGGTAGCCCTTGCAGGTCTTCACCACATTGCCGCCGCACACAGGGCAACGGCCGATAATCTTTGTTTCTGTATCCATGTAAAAAATGTTGTTGATAGTTCGTTTATCTGTATTTTATCGTGTTCCACTCCCACACAAGGGTCTCCGCGATAGCCTTTCCCGACATCACCGAGGCCCAGCCGTCGGGGTCGAGCGAGAACCACAAGTCGTTCCATGAGAGAGTGCGTATCTGCCACGCCAGCAGCCACAGGTCGGTGTTGATTGTCTCCAGACGTGTCACCACCTCGTTTGCCACATAGTACCGCTCGGCAGAGTTGAGAAGATTTACCTTGTGCTTCTCCTTTTTGCCATCAGAACCTGTGACAGTGTAGCTACCCGACGTGACAAGCTGTTGCATGAAGGGATAGAGAGCCGCCATCTGTGCGGCCGCGTCAGTCAGTTCATCGGACACCAGCACCGCTATCGCCGTGCCTTTAAGGTGTCCCGGCACTGATTTACGCAACAGGTCGCAGTTCTTGGGTATCTCCGTAAGCACCAGTTCGCCGGCACGCTTTATCTGGTAGAGATTCTGCATGGCACCCTGGGCGTTGGAAAGATACTCAAGCATCTTGTTCTCGACGGAGTGAACGCGGTCGAGGGCTACTGTCACGGCGGCTTCAGCCGCGATGATCTTCTCCTGGGTTGACTTGCGCTTCTTGTGGATATTGTTAAGCTCCACAGTCTGCGCTATCACTGCCGCCGTGAGCGTTGGGTCGGTCTGTTGCGCCATCATGTCCGCTCCCGGAATGACAAGGAGGGATAGTGCGAGCAGAGCTGTTTTCGGTTTGATAGTCTTCATCGGTCAGTTATATTTTTAAGCCGGAGGCGCGTTGCTCGGCGAGGTTATCGTCACGGTCATGTTTGGTAGGGAGTATATTGATTGAGGAGCGTTTACCCAGCAGGCAGTCGTTCCAGTCCTTGAAGTCCTTAGGAGGCTGCCACTGCCCCATGCGGTAACGCACGGAGATATGCGGTTCAAACTGAGTGTAGGCGGAGCGGTCGGGCGACACCGGAAAACTCTTGCCTTTGGCCTCCACCATCAAGCCCTCCGGCGTCTTGGTGATTTTCAGCGGAATGTCCTCGACAAGAGCCATGAGGCGGAGTCCGTTGATGCGTCCGGCAAGATCGTTGTCGAAGCAGTCGTAGGCACGGGCGTTTGGAAAACGCTCCATAACGCCCAGTACCTGACGGTCGGAGAACGTGCCGCCAAGGGAGACAAGGGCGATGTCCTCGCCTAACCGGGGCCGGTTCAGCTGGAAAAAAGCCATAGCGTCAAAGGCGGATTCACAGAAGAACACATGACGCACGAGACCGTTGTTGCCGTGCGACAGGTCGGCCACCCACGCCGCCGTGGAGGAATTGGTGCCGGCGGCCTTTGACTTGTAACCGCTCACGCCGCGGATCTCATATCCCACAGTCTTGTCACTCCCGGCTTCCGTGTAGGGGAAGCCGATGTTGTAGCCGTTGAAATTCTCGTTGCGCCTGTCGGACACAAGGGAAATGAACGGGGCGAGAGCCTTGACCGTATCTGCCGACAATCCGCGCTGTGCGAACAGCCGGGGGATATTGGCCGCGTCCAGATCCTTGACACGGTAGCGCGAAGGGTCGAACACCTGAGGCGCGGATGCCGAGCGTACATAATCCCTGTCGCGGTCATAATCCGGCTCCGGCATATTGGCGAACTGCGCCATCACTCTCGCTATCTTCTGCCATTCGGTAAGCCCGATGACATTGAAAGATGAAAGATTCTCGCGTATGAACGACACCACGTCACCCTTTGAGCCGTCCCGCCGGAAGAAAGTCTGCGAAGCCTTGTCGCGGCGGTTGCTGACGATGATTGTGTCGCGCTTGTCGCGGCCCTCGCCCAGCACAAGCTCGATGTACCGGCCCACACCTGCCTTGCGGTCAAGGCGGTAGCCGAGCGAATAGGCGACATCATCAATACCCACACGCGATTTAAGTTCCTTGAACTTGATTTTATAGTCTGCCGGTGCCATAGCTTCAGACGATTGAGAGTGACTTGGAGGCGCGGCGGTCGATGCCTGCTATCTCCGCTTCATAATTCTTGCGTATCGCGCTTCCGAGGAATATATCTTTCTCGCGTTGGTCGGTGAGCTGGAAATACATTCTCGCGGTTGAACGCTCGATAGGCTTCATGCCGAGATCGACACCGTTGTATGAGGCACGCAGGGCGAAGTCGCCGGAGCGGGTCTTGATTATGGCGGCGTTCCTGAACGGGCATATCTCGTCCTCCAAAGGAGCCATCAGAGGGTCGTTCTTAGCCAGATAAGGCTGTTCGCCGAGCGATATGCGCTGTGCGTCCACACGGTCGAGTATCATTTCCGAAGCCTTGTTGACATCAGCCATCACCGACACGATGAATTTCGGCTCCTGCCGGAGCGCCCCAATCCACGAATCGAGGTAGGCCGCCGAGTTGTCTGTGACTCTGGAGTCGAAGCCCATAGAGTGGCTTATCATGGCTGCTGTAAGCTCGGCCACGAGTTCCTCTTTCGCATATTTCGGGTCGCCGAACTTCGCACCCGCCTCACGGTTGAGCCTTTCGGGAGTCATGGTGGAGTGCGTCATCTCGTGTAGCATTGTCGAATAGAACTCCATGCCGTCGCGGTATATGTCCTTCGGAGTCGTGCCCTTGTTGAACTGCTGTTTCATGGGAAGCACGACAATATCACGCGAGGGGGAATAGTACGCGCCTTTCTCCTTGCGGTCGGCCTGTATGGGACAGAGCCATGTCTGCTCGGCAACCATTCGGTCGAGTGCGCCGTGGGCGTACATACCCTGTGTGTCGCGCATTTCAGGCACCTTGAAGCGGTCGAGTAGTTTCTGCACCCTCTCAGGCTGTGCCTCACGGAAATTGGTCTGGTCGATGTTGTAAACCGGGAACGCCTTGACAAATGGTATAACGTCAAGATTTTTCCGCTCGTCACGGCTCATGGCGCGGTACTCGTCGGAGGATATTCTCTTGCCGTCCTTGTCCCGCACCATCATGTCCCAGTATATCACCGGAAAGGCTTTCTCACCTTTGAGGACATGGGCCTTGAAGTTGTGTGCCTGCTTGAATGTGAGGAACACGGGAAGCTCGTAGCCTTGCGCCGCCGTGTGCAACTGGAGGAAAAAGGAGTTTGAGCCGGAGTAGTTGCGGCCCATGATGTTCTGGGGCAGGCCGGCGGAAGAGGCTCCGCCGATCCAGCCCTTCTCCCAGTCCGAACCCTTCATCTTCTCCATACGCTCGATCATCATCTGGGCGAAGCGGTCGAGGGCCTGCTGGCCTGAACTGTTGGACGCGCCGTTAGTTCCAGATGCCATAATCCTCGTCGTCTATCAGCTGACGCTCCATCATGTCGATCTCGGTCTCGTCGTAGTAGAACTCGGCGGATTCCTCCGAGGGTTCGATGCCGTGAAGTCCGCACCATTCGAGGTAGGACTCCGCGTTGTCGCTTTCAAGCATGAAGCGGAGGAAGCCTATTGTACCGTCCTGAAGGAGCTGCACAAGCTCGTCATATTCTAATTTTGCCATAGTGGTATTCTTTTAAGTGTTGTGGGGAAACGGTTTTACATTTTCATGGAGGCTGATTTCTCCATAGAGAGCGGAGCGGCGAGTTTGGTGCTTATCTCCTCAGTGAGATATTTTGCTGCTATCTGCTCGCGTGTGGCGGTCTTCGTCTTGAAAAGCGAATAGCCGTCGTCAAAGGACAGCTCCTGACGTGAAGTGCGTCCGCGTCCTTCGCCGAGGTCGGCCGACACCTTCCACTTTCCATCTTCCTTGTCCTTTGCGACACGGATACCCTTGGGGTCGATGCCCTCCGGGAGCCTGAACTGCTCGTAGTGGGATTGCAGGTGCAGACGGTCGCCGAAGTTGCGCTCAACAAGCTGTCCGGGAGTTGCCACGCGGTCGAAGTATGCGTTCAGGTCCTCGCGTGAGGCGGTTGTTGACATCTTCTTGTCTCCCACCTGTGCGTAGAACTTATATTTGCCGTAGTCGGCGCGTGTCTCGTCAGTCTCCTTATAGACATTGAACTTGTCGATGGTCAGGTTGCCCTCGAGACCGGGCAGCACATTCGCCACCTGATAGGAGACATCGGGCACCCTCGGCATGAGTTTGGTGGGATAGTAGCGTTCCATGAGCTGCGGCACCGTGAGTTCTTTCTGCTGATAGGCGGCGAGGTCGGCCGGATCCATCTTCTGCGGCTTCAACTGTTCGCCGTTGATTTTGGCGGTGAAATACCAGTCCTCCGGGTTGGTCTTGCTCTGGTAGGCATGGCCGTGTGTAACCTTGTCACCGTTGACCGTCACCATCTGAGGCTCACGGGGCTTGCGCTCGGCGGCTTCGCCCTGGGTGGCGGATTGTGATTCTGATTTCTTCTCTTTCGGGGTCGTTTCATCGACCGCGCTCTTTGTGGTCTTTACAGGCTCCTCCTGGGGAGTCTTCTCTTTCTTTTTTCTTGGCATATCGGATTCTTTGTTAATGGGTTGTTGTGATGTAGTCTCCCCGTGCTTCGCCTCCTGCTCCTTTTTCTTCTGCTTGGGGTCTTCAAGCTGCTCGCATATAGCCACTCTCATTCCGGCTCTTACAAGCCGTGGCAGATAAGTTTCGAGTGCTTCGTGTGGGAAAGATGCCACATCGACATTCTTTTCTTTGCCGACTGTACGGGTGGAGACTGGTATTCCGAGGATTTCCGACACCTTTTTCGCGTCCTGACGGTAGATTTCGTATGTGCTGCCGGTGCGGAAAAGCAACAAGGCGTCGGGGTGTTTCTCTTTCATGCGGTCGAACTGATCCATTACGGAGAGTTGACCCGGCTCTTTTTTTCTTGAAGCTGCCATATGTGTCAGCGTTTTAGGCCGGATTTCCGTTCCTCTTTCTGCATAGGGTCTAGGCTGATGGCACGTTCCTTAGAATCATGCTCGACAACTTTCTGATACTCCCAGCGGTTCTTGTCGGTCATTACCAGTCCGAGATATTCGGGGTGCTGCTCGTCATAGCGGAGTTTCTGCTGTCGCTCCCACTCCTTGAGATCGCCTTTTACGACCTTGAAGCCCTGAGGCTCCTTGAGGTCGATGCCGACCGATACCTTTTCGCCGCCTACCGACAGTTCCACCGGCTTGCCCTCGCGTGCCTGCTGTTTCTGCTGGGAGCCAAGCTCGATGTCATTGACCTTTTCCATGTCCTTTAACCTCTGCTCAATCTGCACCTCTGTTATGCGGCGGTGGATGATTGACTTTGTTTCCGGGTCGAGCTGGAGATACTGCTGAGTCTTCTCGCCGTTGCTGTCGATGGCTTTCTGCAACACGTCGCCACGTCGCAGTGCGTCAAGTTCCTGTTGCGACAGGCGAAGCTCGTTGTTCCTGTCAACAGACAGTTCACGCTGCACGGGATATGCGATCAGCGTGGGGTTTCCGTCCTTGTCGGCGGCAAGCTGGAGTTTGAGGGGTAATGAGATAACCATGCCATTCCTGGCCGGTAACGTGACCTCCATAAGTGGAGTTACTTCACCGTTAATCAGCTTCTCCTTTACCTCCTGCGGCAATTTCTCAACCTTTTCACGGTCGAGCCCGAGTTTTGCCAACTGCTCGAAAGGTAACTGATTTGAAAAATTTGTGTCCGAATTGTTCATGCGGTTTATTATTGGGGGTTAATTTCGTGGTGTCAACCACTTGCCGATGACAAAATTATTTTACAAGAATTTCGTACATGAGCACTTTGGACACATTTCTCATTACAGTAGCCATGATTTCAGTTCCATCTGTGTCAATGGCTCAGTTTCATACAATCACAAAAGAGACACCGATTGAGACTCCCTCAGCCGTAGTGAATATCAAAGAACCTGAAAACGTGGGATATACAGAGAGTAGAGAATTGGCTATGACAGTGAAATATCCTGACTCTATAAAAATTGCATTTCGCAATGATGGCATGGTGAGAAAATCATGTGAGGAAGTAGCTGCCGCTGACAATCTGCCTCCTCTAACCATTCAAAATCTGATTGCCGAGATTGAAAAGAACGGCATAAAATATCCGAAGATAGTATTGGCACAGGCAATACTTGAAACAGGCTGGTTCAAATCCCCGGTCTGTTGCAACAAGCACAACCTTTTCGGGCTTACCAATCCACGTACAGGCAAATACTATGAGTTCAACCACTGGACTGAATCGGTCAAAGCATACTACACAAAAGTACAGTACCGATATAAGGGTGGAAACTATCTGATATGGCTGAAAAAGATTGGCTATGCCGAAGATCCCGGCTATATCCGTGCAGTGATAAGAGTGCTCCGTCAGCTTTGAATGAACTATGATGGCAATAATTCCGTTAAAATTTAACTGAATACAATATTTTAATCGGCAACAACTTGTGCAAATGGATATATTTCGCTATCTTTGCCGTGAATAATAAACGGAATAAGCCATGCTACTACGATTCGCAGCAGAAAATATCATGTCGTTTAAGAACGCGGTTGAGTTCAACACTTTCCCGTCAAGCAAGAGCCATAGCCACGAATGGCACAAAATGGACTGTGGTTATGTGACCGCATTGCGTATGAGTGCCATATATGGAGCAAACGGTGCGGGCAAAAGCAACCTCCTCAAATGTATCGCCTTGCGTAAAGAGTTGACTACGAAAACAATTGTTTCGTGGTCTTTTTTTATGTTTTGATTTTGGGAGGTTAATTATGCGTCAGATATTACTTTTTGCGACACTTGCCGCCTCG
>ENA-ORCP01001271-ORCP01001271.1-human-gut-metagenome-genome-assembly--contig:-NODE-1271-length-22016-cov-11.330371_pt1 | contig 22016 bp, 19 predicted proteins | sample MGYA00242990_ERZ507991 | MGnify/ENA primary metagenome ERZ507991 (study PRJEB26167, sample SAMN06115496) | human gut metagenome | host: Homo sapiens | place: China:Henan | collected 2015-05-07... | reverse complement strand
TACTTGAAGAAGGCCACGCCGCGGCCTGCGTAAGTACCGTTCTGCGGCTCGAAGGCATTTGCCCAGGAGGGGTCGTAGGCGGCGGTCACATCGGCGGAGAGACACACGCTGTTCTGGAAGGCAAGGATGTCGTCCTGACCGGCGGCGCGGCACAGCAGCTGCATAAAGTGGAATACATACATGCTCTGCATGCCGGTCACACCGTCGGAGCCGATCTCTTCCTTATCGGTCAGCACGCAGACGGTGGTGTGCACAGGATCTTTCGTCTCGATCTCGGCCATAAGGGCGGGGTATGCGTCCACACGGTCATCGTGACCGTAGCCGCCCACCATGGAGCGGTCAAAGCCCACGTCCCGGGCCTTATGGGCGGGCACCACCTCGATCTCAGCGCGGGTGAAGTCCCGCTCGGTGATGCCGTACTTTTCGTGCAGCAGCATCAGGGTGTTCAGCTTGACGGCCTCCTTGATGTCGGCATCCTCTACAGCGTCGGAGCCGATGAGCACGTTCAGCTCTTCGGCCTTGATGCCCTCGCTGAGCTTGCGGTCGTTCTGCTCGGCACCCAGATGGGGCAGCAGGTCGGTGATGCAGAACACGGGGTCGTTCTCGTCCTCACCCACTGCAAAGGACACGCTGGAGCCATCGGCACGGGTGAACACGCCGTGGATGGCCAGCGGCATGGTGCCCCACTGGTACTTGCGGATGCCGCCGTAATAGTGGGTCTTGAAGTAGCTGAGGTGGTCTGCTTCGTACAGCGGGTTCGGGCGCAGGTCCAGACGGGGGCTGTCGATGTGGGCGATCACCAGACGGAAGCCCTCCTCAAAAGATTTCCGGCCGATGGTAGCGGCCACCACCGCCTTGTGCTCCTGCACAAAGTAGATCTTCTGGCCGGGGGCATAGGTCTTTTTCGGCTCAAACTTTTCGTAACCGGCCTCCAGCAGCAGCTTTTCGCTGGCGGCGGCAGCTTCGCGCTCGGTCTTGGCAGCGTTCAGGAAGGCTTTGTAGCCTTCGGCAAAGGCTGCAGCCTTCTCCTTCACGTCGGCTCTCTTGTCGGCAGCGTACTCCGGCTTGTAAAGCAGCTGTTCGGCAGCCTGCTTTGCGGTAAGTTTCTCGCTCATGTTCCTTATCTCCTCTCAGCTTTCTGCATAGATACGCTGATACCGCGCATAGCAGGAAGTGATCTTTTTTACGTAATGGTTCATCTGGTTATAGGGAAAGCCCTGCAGCGTTTCGCCGTCTGCGGAGTGCTCTTCCATCTGTAAAAGAGCATCTACCGTGCCCCACCCGCTGTGATAAGCGGCAGCGGCAGTGGCAACATCGCCGTTGTAGCGCTCCATGCACAGGTGCAGGTAATAGCATCCGAACCGGATGCTGGTCTCCGGGTCGTAGAGATTTGCAAAGAGCAGTCCTTCGTCCGGTGCGATCTTGCTGCGCAGCCAGATAAAGGTCTCCTCGGTCATCTGCATCAGGCCCCGGGCATCCACAGTGGAGGTGGCCTGCGGGTCAAAGCCGCTTTCGGTGCGGATGAAGGCATCCACCAGAAGCGGGTCAAGGCCGTAAGTCTCCGCCCACTGGTCCACCAGCGCTTCGTACTTGCGGGGGTATAAAAGCCGTTCTGCCCTGCCCCACAAGTTGGGCACCAGCACAAACAGCAGGATCAGCGCCATGCCCAGCAGGAACAGCCTGCGGCTGCGCATTTTTTTGCAGCGGCGTGCCTTCTGGGCGCGGAGAGCGCGGCGGATGCGGGCCGTCTCCGGGTCGTACTGCGGTGCAGGATCTTGTTCGTTATATCGTTTGTTCAAAGTTCTTTTCCCGCACCTCCTTCTGCCAGAAGCTTTGTGCAGAGCTGCTCTGCCGCAGCCTGCAGATGTGCAAGGCTGGAATCGTTGCGCAACACATAGTCTGCCTGCGCGGTGAGGGTGCTTTCCGGTGTCTGGGCGTTCAGGCGGCGGGCGGCCATCTCGGCCGAGATGCCGTCCCGGGCCACGATGCGGGCCACACTGGTCTCAAATGGTGCCGTGACCACGCACAGGCGGTCACACTCGGCCTGCGCCGCAGTCCCCACGATGACCGCGCCATCCAGCACGAACAGCGGTGCACCGGCATCCTGTGCTGCCTGCTTTGCCGCACGGATGCGGCGCACGATCTCCGGGTGGGTCAGGCTGTCCAGCGCCGCCTTGCCTTCCGGGGTGGCAAAGGCGCGGTCAGCCAGCAGGCGGCGGTCCAATGTGCCGTCTGCTTTTAAAATGTCTGCGCCGAACCGCTGAGCCAGCCGGGGCAGCAGCGGCGAGCCGGGCAGTAAAATCTCGCGGCTGATCTGGTCGGCATCGGCCAGCGGCACGCCGTGGGCCGAAAACACCGCCGTGACCGTGGATTTGCCGCAGCCGCTGCGGCCCGTGATGCCAAGCGCGATCATAGCTTGATCACCCGGAAGGCCGCAGCGCGGATCAGGCGGTTGTACACCGCCATGGAAAGGCCGTCCTTCTGCGGGCAGCGGGCGTAGACCACGGCATCGCCCTGCTCATCCAGCGCGCGCAGGCAGCGGAAGATGTGCTTTGCCTGATCGGCACCGTCGCCCTCGCGGCCATACTCCACGCAGGGCACACCCAGCTTTTCCGCCTCGCCGGTAAAGCACAGGCAGCTGGGATTCTGCTCGGCGTGGGCATCCACATAGGCTTTGAACTGCTCAAAGGTGCCGTCCAGCAAGGTCACATCCGCCTTGGGTGCGTAGTGCTTGTACTTCATGCCGGGGCTGCGCACCACAGCACCCTCCGGCAGCTTTTCGAGGATGGCTTTGGACACTTCCACCTCTTCGCCGAGGGCACGCTCGAGGTCTTCCAGCGTGATGTGGCCCGGGCGGAACAGGGTGGGCTTTTCGCCCACCACTGACACCACAGTGCTTTCTACGCCCACGTCGCACTCGCCGCCGTCCAAAATCAGCGGCAGGCGGCCGTCCATATCGGTGAACACATCCTGCGCGTTGGTGGGGCTGGGCTTGCCGGAAAGATTTGCGCTGGGGGCAGCAAAGGCGCAGCCGCTCTTTTCAATGACGGCGCGGGCCACCGGGTGGCTGGGCATCCGGATGCCCACGGTGTCCAGACCGGCACAGCACTCTGCTGCCACCTCCGGGCCGCGGGGCATGATGATGGTGAGCGGGCCGGGGCAGAACGCAGCCATCAGCAGCTGGGCGCGCTCCGGCACCTCGCTGACAAGGCCGGGCAGCATTTCCGGTCCGGTGACGTGGACGATCAGGGGATTGTCCTGCGGGCGGCCCTTGGCCACAAAGATCTTCTTCACAGCCTCGCCGTTGCGGGCATCGGCAGCAATGCCGTAAACCGTCTCGGTGGGCAGGGCCACCAGCTCACCGTTCTGCAGCAGGGCAGCGGCTTTTTCAATGCTCTTTTCGTCCGATGCGGGCAAAATTTCAGTTTTCATTTCCATACGGATCATCGTTCTTTCTATCTGTAAAGTATTTATGCTTTTCAGCATTTATCGACAGGATATCGTTTTATTTTCAAAACTGCATTTCAGTCCTGTTCGTTGAGCTTTTGCAGCTTTTCGGCCTGTTCGCGGGTGGCCAGTGCGTCGATCACCTCGTCCAGATTGCCGTCCATGATCTTGGAAAGATTGTGCACGGTCAGGCCGATGCGGTGGTCGGTGCAGCGGTCCTGCGGGAAATTGTAGGTGCGGATCTTTTCGCTGCGGTCGCCGGTGCCCACCTGCCCCTGACGGCTGGCGTTGATGGCATCCTGCTGCTGTTTCTGCTTCTGGGCCAGCAGGCGGCTGCGCAGGATCTCCAGCGCCTTGTCCTTGTTTTGGAACTGGCTGCGCTCGTTCTGGCATTCTACCACCATGCCGGTGGGGAGATGTGTCACACGGATGGCGCTGGAGGTTTTGTTGATGTGCTGACCGCCCGCGCCGGAGGAGCGGAAGGTGTCGATGCGCAGGTCCTTCATGTCCAGCGCAAAGTCCACCTCTTCGGCCTGCGGCATCACAGCCACCGTGGCCGTGGAGGTGTGGATGCGGCCCTGCGTCTCGGTCTCCGGCACACGCTGCACACGGTGCACACCGCTCTCGTACTTGAGGCGGTTGTAGGCCCCGGCACCGTCCACCGAAAAGATGGCTTCCTTCACGCCGCCAAGCTCCGTCTCGTTGAGGTTGAGCATTTCCAGCTGCCAGCCCCTGCTTTGCACATACATGGTGTACATGCGCAGCAGGCTGTGGGCAAACAGGGCAGCTTCCTCCCCTCCTGCGCCGCCGCGGATCTCCACAATGACATTTTTGCCATCGTTCACATCCTTGGGCAGCAGCAGAATTTTGAGATTATTTTCCAGCTTTTCCACATCTTGACTTTTTTCGCTGATTTCCTGCTGTATCATCTGCTTGAAGTCCGGGTCAAGTGCGCCCGGTTCTTCCAGCAGGGCTTTGGCCTGTGCCAGATGATCCTGTGCGGTCTGCCACGCGCGGTAGGCCTGCACCACAGGTTCTGCATCGTGGTACTCCCGCATCAGCCTGCGGAAAAGCGCAGGGTCTGCGGCGGTATCCGGCTGGTTCAGGCGGATGGAAAGCTCTTCAAAGCGGTGGCAGACAGCATCCATCTGGGTAAACATGTTCGGCATAATTCCGGCAGTTCTCCTTACAAACTCAGATTCATGTTCGTGCAGCCGAACGGCTCCGGGGCCTTTCCGCCCCGGATGCGTGCTGCGCCGGGCGCTAGGCCTGCCCGGGTTTTACCACCTTTTTGATGTTCTTTTCAATTTTAGCACGCGGCAGCATCACCTCGCGCCCACAGCCGGTACACCGGATCTTAAAATCCATGCCGACGCGCAGTACCTCGAAGCTGGACGCTCCGCAGGGGTGCTTTTTGCGGGTGAGGATGGTATCGCCTACAGCAATGTCCATAGCTCTGCTTCTCCCTTCTGCCTGCCCAAAACAGCAGGCGGTGTGTGCGCAAAGCCCGGCGTGCCGGTTTGCTGCGCATACAGATATAGTATAATGCAAAGCCGCACAAAATGCAAATATCCGCCCATGCGGATGCATAAGTTTTAACAGAAAGGCCGCTGCCGTTCCAAGCACGGCCTAAAAAGCAGAGAAAGAGGAATGAAAGATGATGCAAGCTTACCGTACCGAAGGCAACTACCGTTCTGCTGCGCGCCTGTCCCCCGCTGAACTGCGCGCCGCCATGGCAAACCGCGAGATCCTGCAGGCCACTGCTCTGGCCTTTGATACACAGCGCCAGCTGCGGTTCGAGATCGGCGGGGTGAGGGCCGTGATGCCCTTTGCCCAGTGCGCCGATGGTGCCGCAAACGGCACCGTGCGGGACATTGCGGTGCTGACGAGGGTGGGCCGCCCCACCTGCTTTGTGATCGAAGCGCTGGACACCGACGAGAACGGTCAGCCCTTCTACCGGCTCTCCCGCGCGCTGGCGCAGCAGATGTGCAAGGCCGACTATCTGGACACCCTGCAGCCCGGCGATATCCTGCCGTGCACCGTGACCCATATCGAGCCGTTTGGCGCGTTCTGTGATGTGGGCTGCGGCATCAGTGCCCTGCTGCCCATCGACTGCATGTCGGTGAGCCGCATCTCCTCCCCCGCCGACCGGGTGAGCGTGGGCCAGCAGATCTTGTGCGCCGTCAAGAACCGGGATGTACAGGGCCGCTTTGTGCTGACCATCCGGGAACTGCTGGGCACATGGGAGGAAAATGCGGCCGGGTTCACCGTGGGTGAGACCGTGGTGGGCATCGTGCGCAGCGTGGAGGAATACGGCACCTTTATCGAGATCGCGCCCAACCTCGCGGGCCTTGCCGAGAGCTGCACCGACCTTGTGCCCGGGCAGGCGGTGAGCGTCTACATCAAGAACATCCTGCCGGAAAAAATGAAGATCAAGCTGGTGATCGTGAACCACGCCCTGAGCCAGCGCCACCGGTTCGAGCTGAAGTATTTCATCACCGAGGGCCATCTGGACCACTGGGTGTACTCCACGCCGGAAAGCCCCAAGCGCATTGAGACAGATTTTGCCGCTGCGGCTTGCAATCCGGCGTGAAAGCCTTTATACTATAAAAGAAAAGGAATGCAAGGGGGATGTATGGAACGATGGCCGCCAATGATGCTTTTACTGCCGGTGTACGTCCCGGCGGGTTGACCAGCAGCACCGAGATCCGGCTGCTGCTGTGCTATCTGGTCAAAAATGCCGGACCCATTGCCCGGCAGGAGATCGAAAACGCCCTGATGGAAGAAGCGCTGGTGAACTATTTCGAGATCGGCTCGTGTCTGGACGATATCACCAGGCAGCAGCTCGTCACCCTGACAAAGGGCAGCTACACCATCACCGAGAAAGGCCGCAAAGTGGCGCAGGAGCTTGCCTACGACCTGCCCCGCAGTGTGCGGGAGCGCGCTGTGGCCGCTGTGCTGCGCTGCCAGACATGGGCCCGCAAGGAAGCCAAGTACAGTGCCAGCATTACCGAAAAAGAGGACGGCCACTGCACCATCCGCTGCACGGTGAAAGGGCTGGACAGTGAGCTGTTCTGTCTGGATCTCGGCACACCGGACCGGCTGACCGCCGAGCTGGTAAAAAAGCAGTTCATCCTCAAGGGCAACGAGATCTACCAAATGCTCATCAATAAGCTGACCGAAGAAGAGAAGTGAACAAATAAAGAGGGAGGCACCCGCGCGGCGCTTCCCTCTTCTGTTTTGTAGCGGTCAGATCAGAATGCAGATCAGCCCGGTGCAGCCCTCATTGATGACCCGTTCCAGCGTTTCCTGCAGGCGGGTGCGGGCCTCCTGCGGCATGTGCAGCAGCTTGTTCTGCAGCCCTTCGTTCACCAGCTCGTGCAGGCTCTTGCCAAAGATGTTGGATTCCCACAGCTTTTCCGGGTCGTCCTCAAAGCCGGCCAGCAGGCTGCGGGCAAGGTCCTCGCTCTGCTTTTCGGTGCCCACGATGGGGCTGATCTCGGTGTGGATGGTGGCCTTCATCATCTGGATGGAGGGCGCGCAGGCTTCCAGCCGCACGCCGTAGTTCGTGCCCTGCCGCACGATCTGGGGCTGTTCCAGTTTCAGCTCGCTGACCGTGGGCATCACAATGCCATAGCCGGTGGCTTCCACCTGCTCAAGGGCGCTGCGCACCTTCTCGTACTCCCGTTTGGCCTTTGCCAGCTCCATGATGCAGGGCATCAGGCCCGCTTCGTCGCCAATGGCAAGGCCGGTCTGCTCGCTCAGCACCTGATAGAAAATTTCCGGCTTCAGCTCCACCGTGATGCGCACACTGCCGTTTGCAAGGTCGATGCCGCTGATGGCCGAGCGCTGCACCGCGTCACATTCCAGCGCAGGTGCGTCTGTTCCGGAGGGCACATCCTTCATGCGGGAGACCTTTGCCGCCAGCTGCATGGCCGCATCGTACACCTGCGTTTGCAGCCAGTGGCCATTTTCCAACATCGTGACCCAGCGCGGCAGGGCAAAATCCAGCTCCTGCACCGGGAACTCGTACAGCACCTGCCGCAGGATGCTGCCCAGTGCCTCCGCGTCCAGATCCACGCAGCTCACCGGCAGAACGGTGTGGTCGTAGTCCCGTGCCATGCCCTCGGCCAGCTGCTTCGTCTCCGGCGCATCCGGGTGGGTGCTGTTGAGCAGGATGATGTAGGGCTTGCCCAGCGCATCCAGTTCTTCCACGATGCGCTTCTCGGTTCTGGCATAGCCCTCCCGCGGGATGTCGCTCACAGAGCCGTCGGTGGTGACCACGATGCCGATGGTGGAATGTTCGCAGATCACCTTGCGGGTGCCGGTCTCGGCGGCAAGGTCGAAGGGCACCTCGTGGTCGAACCACGGGCTTTTGACCATGCGGGGCTTGTCGTTCTCTTCGTGGCCCATAGCCCCCTCCACCATGTAACCCACGCAGTCGATGAGCCGCACCCGGCACTCGCCGCCGCCCTCCAACTGCAGGGGCACGGCTGCTTCCGGGATGAATTTTGGTTCCGTGGTCATGATGGTGCGGCCCGCTGCCGACTGGGGCAGCTCGTCCCGGGCACGCTCCCGCGCAGCCGCCGGGCCGATGGCGGGCAGCACCAGCTGTTCCATGAAACGCTTGATAAAGGTGGATTTGCCGCTGCGCACCGGGCCAACCACCCCAATGTAGATATCTCCGCCGGTGCGTGCGCCGATCTCGCGGCAGATGCTCTTCTGTTCCTGATTTGCCAAATTGCTCTCCCCTTCCCGTTTGCGCTGTGCACCGGACAGGATTCCGGTCCGCTTGTTGTAATCGTATGTTGGGAAAAGGCCGGATATGACAAAAGGCTCCCATGCCAGCAGCACAGGAGCCTTTACAAACATTTTTACAATTACGGGGTCAGACGGTTGGGGCCGCGGAACAGGAACTCGGCGTCCTTGATGGTCAGGCCGCACAGCAGCATGGTCAGGCGGTCGATGCCCAGACCGAAACCGCCGTGGGGCGGGCAGCCGTACTGGAAGAACTCCAGATAGAACTTGACATCATCGGCCAGACCCTTTTCCTCGGCCTGCTTCTTCAGCACCTCGTAGCGGTGCTCGCGCTGGGCACCGGTGGTGATCTCAACACCACGCCAGATCAGGTCGTAGCCCTGGGGCACGCCGTTCTCGTCGCGCATGTGGTAGAACGCACGCTTCTCGGCGGAATAATCGGTGATGAAGAGGAACTCGTGGCCGTAATGCTTCTTCACCCACTCATAGCTCAGGCGCTCGGCCTCGGTGGTCAGGTCGCCCTTCTCGCTCTCATCGACGGTGTAGCCGAACTCTTCTTCCAGACCCTTGTACAGGTCAGCCAGCTTGACCACCGGGAACGGAGTGGTGGGAACGATCACTTCCTGCCCGAACATCTCCTTGATCTGGTCGCCGTAGTTGTCCTTGACGGCCTGCAGACCGGCAGTCAGCAGCTCCTCTTCCATCTTCATCACGTCTTTATAGGAAGTGATGTAGCTGAACTCCAGGTCGAAGCCGGAGAACTCGGTGGAGTGCTTGTTGGTGTAGCTCTTCTCGGCGCGGAACACAGGGCCGGTCTCGAAGATGCGCTCAAAGCCTGCAGCCATGGCCATCTGCTTGTAGAACTGAGGGCTTTGTGCCAGATAGGCGTTGCGGTCAAAGTAGTCCACCTTGAACACCTCAGAGCCGCTCTCGCTGGCAGCAGCGATCAGCTTGGGGGTGTGGATCTCGATGAAGTTACGGTCCAGCAGGAACTTGCGCATGGCATTGACGAAGCAGCTCTGTGCCTTGAACATGAGCTGGTTCTCGTCGGTGCGCAGGTCGATCCAGCGGTAATCAATGCGCTGGTCGATGCTGGAGCGCTCCACAGCCTTCTTTTTCTTGGTGGCTGCGATCTCCTTGCGGACGATGGGCAGAGCGTTGGCGATGCTCTCGATCTCGATGCTCTCGGGGATCATCTCCACGCCGCCCATCTTGACGTAGTCGTTCTCCACCACCTTGCCGGTGACGGTGATGACGGAATCCGGGGTGAGCTGATCGATGGTATCCACCAGATCGGGGTGGTCTTCCTTTTCCACCGTGATCTGCAGCTTGCCGGTAATATCCTTCAGCACGATAAAGGCCATATACTTGCTGTTGCGCAGGTTCTCGATAAAGCCCTGCACCTTGACCGTGCCGCCGATGGCCTTTTGAGCCTCGTTGATATAGGTGCGTTCCATAATACAGGAATCCTCCTTTGACGTCTTGTGTACTGTTTTATTATACGCTTTTCCGGGGATAAATCAAGAGATATGGCGATTTAGAATGGCCTCCGCTGCGCTCTGGCCATCTTCTGCGGAAGAATTATTTTTATTTTGTGTTTGTCGCGGCCTGCGGGCCGCTCCAAGCACCTTTTCACAAATCAGGACAAATCAGCAAAAAATGCAGTTTCTGGTCACAGCCCCTCCGTGAAAAAACAGTTCTGGAAAATCCGCAGATTTTCCAGAACTGCAAACATAAAATCTTTTTCCGCTGAAAATATTCGGGTTGCGGCACGCGGCGGCTATTCTTAATGGTTCTCTTTGCCTGTTTCTTCGTGCAGAGTGCCGGTGCCGCCCTCCACCACGCCGTCGTGCTTAAGCACTGCGGCAATGGTGCCAAAGAAGCATTTCACATCCAGCCAAAAGCTCAGATGCTCCACATACCAGCCGTCCAGCTTGGCCTTCTCGGCAATTTCCAGCTCGTCGCGGCCGTGGATCTGTGCCCAGCCGGTCAGGCCCGGGCGCACATCGTTTGCATGGTACTTGTCGCGCTCTGCCAGCAGATCATACTGGTTCCACAAAGCAGGCCGCGGGCCGATGACCGCCATATCACCTACAAAGATATTCCACAGCTGGGGCAGCTCGTCCAGACTGGTCTTGCGCAGGAAATGACCCATGCGGGTGATATACTGGTCCGGGTCGTGCAGCAGATGGGTGGGCATATCGTGGGGCGTGTCGATGCGCATGGTGCGGAACTTTAAAATGTAAAAGTGCTTTTTGCCGATGCCCACACGCTTCTGTTTGAAGAACACCGGGCCAGGCGAGTCCAGCTTGATGGCGACGGCCAGAATGAGAAAAAGCCAGGACAGGCAGATCATGCCGCACAGCGACAGCACCACCGCCAGAAGGCGCTTGATTCCATTGCGATACATGGGTTTCCTCCATTTTCCGATTCAAAGTAGCGGTTCCAGTATAACAGTATGGGCCGGAATTTGCAATTGCATCCGCCGCCTGCCGCCGATATTTTTATGCTTTGGCTGCGTTCTGCCGGTTTTGTGGCAAAAAAGTGCCGGTTTTGTCTCTTGTTTTGCAGCGTGGCCCGGGGTAAGATAAAGAAAATGAGAAGTCCACTCCCCCAGTCTCGCTTTCGCTCGACAGCCCCCTCGGAGATGGGGCCTTTGGCAAAACCTCTCACTTTGAGAGAGGTGGCACGCCGAAAGGCGTGACGGAGAGGGCAAGGATGCTACAAGGAGGTTCCCTATGATCCAGCGTTTCCGTTTTGGCCTGCCCCTGCCCACCGACAGTGTGGTGCAGGAGATCCCAGTTTCCGCCGGGCCGGTTCCCTTCCTCACAGCCGAAGAAGACGGCTGGGCCTACCGGATGGCTCCGGATGCCATCGTGTACGGCCTGGGCGAAATGCCCCGCGGCATCAACAAGCGCGGCTGGCACTACGTGACCAACAACACCGATGAAGCCCGCCACAGCGAGGATAAGCTTTCCTACTATGGTGCGCACAATTTTCTGCTCATTGACGGCGGCGCAGGCCGTGAATGCTTTGGTGTGTTCATCGATTTCCCGGGCAAAGTGCGTTACGATATCGGCTACACCGAATACGATACCCTGCGCTTTGCCACCGAAGAGCCGGATCATGAGCTTTACATCATTACCGGCGACGACCCGAACGCTATCAGCCGCCAGTTCCGGCAGCTCATCGGCCGCAGCTATATCCCGCCCAAGTGGGCCTTTGGTCTGGCGCAGAGCCGCTTTGGCTACAAGACCGCTGAGGACGTGCGGGAGGTGGCCCGCCAGTACAAAGAGAACGATCTGCCGCTGGATATGATCTGCATGGACATCGATTACATGCAGGACTACGCGGATTTTACCGTAAACAAGCAGCGCTTCCCGGACCTTGCCGCCCTGAGCGCCGAACTGAAAGCACAGGGCATCCGGCTGGTGCCCATCATCGATGCGGGTGTGCGCATCGACCCGGAAAACCCCGTCTGTGCCGAGGGCCTTGCAAACGGTTTCTTCTGCACCAAAGCCGACGGCACCCCCTTTGTGGCGGCGGTGTGGCCCGGCAAGGCTTACTTTGCGGACTTCCTGCGCCCGGAGGTGCGGGAGTGGTTCGGCCGGCAGTACAAGGCACTGACCGACTGCGGCATCGAGGGCTTCTGGAACGACATGAACGAGCCTGCGCTGTTTTACTCACCCGAGCGGCTCAAGGCTTTCTTTGAGAGCATGGACGAACTGAGCCGGAAGGATAACATCGTGCAGGATGAATTCTTTGGCAAGGTGGTAGGCGGCGCGCTGGGCCTGATGAACGCCCCCGAGGATTACGCCAGCTTCTACCACGATGTGAACGGCCAGCGGGTGCGCCATGACAGGGTGCACAACCTCTACGGCGGCAATATGACCCGTGCGGCAGGCGAAGCCTTTGCCCGCCTGCGGCCCGGCAGACGCACGCTGCTCTACAGCCGTTCCAGCTTCATCGGCAGCCACCGCTACGGCGGCATCTGGCTGGGTGACAACGCTTCCACATGGGCACAGCTTCTGGCCAATATCCAGATGATGCCCAACGTGCAGCTGTGCGGCTTTCTTTATACCGGTGCCGACCTGTGCGGTTTTTCCTACGATACTACGCCTGATCTGGCTCTGCGCTGGCTGGAGTTCGGCCTGTTCACGCCGCTGATGCGCAACCACGCCACCGACGGCTCCCGGATGCAGGAATACTACCGCTTTGCGGATATGCTGCCTGCCCTGCGGAAGATGCTCCGGCTGCGGTATGCCCTGCTGCCCTACCTTTATAGTACCTTCATGAAGGCGGCATTGGAAAATACCAGTTACTTCCGGCCCTTGGGCTTTGATTTTCCTGCTGACCCGGATGCCCGCGAGGTGCAGGACCAGCTGCTGCTGGGCGAGGGTGTGATGGTAGCGCCTGTCTACACCCAGAACGCCAGCGGACGGCATGTCTACCTGCCGGAAGCAATGAAGCTCTACCGCATCCGCAGTGTGGACGACTACGACACCGAGCTTCTGCCCGCCGGACACCACTACGTCCGCTGCGCACTGGACGAAGTGCTGCTGTTCATCCGCCCGGGCCATGCGGTGCCGGTGGCAAGACCCGCCAGCTGCACCGCCCAGCTGGACGACACCGCCCTGACCCTGTGGGCCTGCCCGGACGAAAATGGCAGCGCCCGCTGCCGGATGTACACCGATGACGGCGAGACGAGCGATTTTGCCGCACCGGAGCACTGGAAGGTGCTTGAATCCAACTGAAAAACCGTTTTCCTGTGGCATTGCCGGAAAAAGCTGTCTTTTTTCGGCGGTGCCACTTGTATTTTTCTGCGCCGCGCGTTATAATATGCCTTCGGTTCCCTTTATTTACGAAAAATTTACATTTCAGATGCTGTCCTCCTAAGCAGTGTGCAATGCTTCGGAAAACGGCTTCTCCGCGTAAACGATAAAAAGGAGGTACTTTTCTCATGGCTCAGACAAGCCGCTCCGCTGACCTTACCAGCGGCCCGATGCTCCAAAAGATCATCCTGTTCTCCATCCCACTGGCAGCTTCCAGCATTCTGCAGCTGCTGTTCAACGCTGCGGACGTAGTGGTCGTGGGCCGCTTTGCGGGCAGCACCGCACTGGCGGCCGTCGGCTCCAACGGCTCCCTCATCAACCTGCTGGTGAACCTGTTCGTGGGGCTTTCGCTGGGCGCAAACGTGGTGGCGGCCCGCTGCTTTGGTGCAAAGGATGACCACGGCGTACAGGACACGGTGCAGACCTCGGTGACGCTGGGCCTTGTCAGCGGCGTGCTGCTGGCTGTGGTGGGGTTCTTTGCGGCCCGTGGCCTGCTGGAGCTGATGAGCTGCCCGGAGGATGTGATCGATCTCTCTGCGCTGTACCTTAAAATTTATTTCATCGGGATGCCCATGACCATGCTGTACAACTTCAGCAGTGCGCTGCTGCGCGCCGTGGGCGACACCAAGCGCCCGCTGTACTGTCTGGCAGCAGCCGGCATCATCAACGTGGTGCTGAACCTTGTGTTCGTCATTGGCTTTTCCATGAGCGTGGCAGGCGTGGCGCTGGCTACCATCATCAGTCAGACCGTTTCCGCCTGCATGGTGACGCGGATGCTGATGAAGGAAGAGGGCGCGCTGCATCTGGATCTGCATCATCTGGGCTTCCACATGGGTGCCCTGAAGCAGATTTTGCTCATCGGCCTGCCTGCCGGTCTGCAGAGCACCGTGTTCAGCCTGTCCAACGTGGTCATCCAGTCGGCCATCAACTCCTTTGGTTCCACGGTGGTGGCAGGCAGTTCGGCTTCCGCCAATCTGGAGGGCTTCGTCTATACCGCCATGAACGCCTTTTCGCAGGCTGCCGTCACCTTTACCAGCCAGAACATGGGCGCGCGCAAGTACCAGAACCTGAACCGTGTTGTCCTCAACTGCCTGCTGTGCGCCATCGTGACCGGCGTGGTGCTGGGCGGCGGTGCGGTGCTGGCAGGTGCCCAGCTGCTGCACTTCTACTCCTCGGATGCGGCGGTGATCGCCGCCGGATACGAGCGCCTGCGGGTGATCTGCGGCACCTACCTGCTGTGCGGCATCATGGATACGCTGGCCAGCAGCCTGCGCGGACTGGGCTACAGCGTGCTGCCCATGGTGGTGAGCTTTGTGGGCAGCTGCCTGCTGCGTCTGGTGTGGATCGCCACTGTGTTCCAGCTGAACCGTACCCCCTTCATGCTGTACATCAGCTATCCCATCAGCTGGGTGCTGACTGCAGCCGTGCACCTGACCTGCCTGCTCATCGTGCGGCACAAGCTGCAGAAGAAGGGGCAGAATTTACAGGCGGCGTAAAAAAACGCCAAAGCCCCCCAGGGGGAAGGCTTTTTGTGCTCTTTTTTGTGCTCTTTTTAGAATGATCAATAACAAAAGCATTCGCATCACAAATCGTAGTGCGAATGCTTTTTTCATGCAGGCTTACAGCTCCTTCTCCAGCAGATACCGGTCGTACCCGCCGTACATCTCCCGGCGGGTGCGGATGGCAAAACCGCAGGCCAGGGCGTTGTTCAGGCTGTAGCGGTTTTCCGGGTTGACGGTGGCCCCAAGATGGGTGATGGTTGCCGGGAAAAGCGGCAGGGCGGCTTCCAGCATTTTGCGCTGCAGGCCGTTGCCGCGCCAGTCGCTGCAGACGATAGCACTGTCGGCGTTGGCCCAGTGCTCCCACTCCGGCCGGGGCACGCCCAGAAAGGCCGCGTAGTTCTGCGGTTCCTGCCCGCAGTAATGGAAGGTCAGGTACGCGCCAAGCCGCTGCCCCTGCCACGCGCCGATGCACAGGCTGTTTGTGATGTACTCCGTGATCTCTTCCTGCGTGCTCGGCACGAACCACTCCGGATGCAGCATGGCGGCGTGCACCTCGTTTTGCAGCGCATATACCGCCGGAGCCTCGTCCGGGGTACAGCGGCGCAGCGTGACTGGCACCGGCGGGCAGGCGGGCTGACCGCCGAACTTGTGCAAAAGAAGTTTCATCTTGCAATCCCCTCCAAAATAAAATCGTACTTTTCTGCGGATTCCAGTATAAATGACGCTTTTCTAAATGTCAATTTATGTTATAATAAAGTGAAGGGCTTTATGCGGCAGGTCGGCGGTGGTCATTTTGCGCCGGATGCTGCCCGAAAACCCCGGGAAAGTCCCGGCAGGGGCAAAGGCCCCGCCTGTGAACGGAGGAAACCAAACCATGAAAGATTCTGCACTTGCCTCGTCCAGCCGGCTGGGCGGCGCCGTGATCAGCGACCGTGTGGTCGCAAGCCTGCTCGATGAGCTGCGCACCGGGCGCTATGCCCGGGCCGACCGTCTGCCCGCCGAGGTGGACCTTGCCGCCGAGCTGGGCGTGAGCCGCACTGTCATCCGCGATGCGCTGAGCGAAATGGAACGCGCCGGTTATGTGGAGCGTGTGCGCGGCATCGGCACGGTAGTCAACCGCACCGTGCTGGGCCTGCGCAGCCGCCTGGACCAGAAGCTGGAATACTATCCGCTGATCCGCAGCTTTGGCAGCTACCCCCATGCAGACGGCATTCAGGTGTATCCTGTCCGCGCAGGCGAAGAGCTGGCCCGCAACCTTGAGATCGAGCCGGGTGACGAGGTGATCTGCATCAAAAAGCGCATCCTCGCCGACACTACCCCGGTGATCTACTCCATCGACTACCTGCCCCGCGCCCTGTTCAGCGGACGGGACTACACCCGCATCGACCTGACCGGCGATGTGTTCGAAATTTTGGAGCGGGAGTGCCACCAGCAGGTCACTTCCAACGTCGCTCACCTGAAAGCCAGCTGCGGTGACGACGGCATCCGCTCGGCCATGCGTCTGGCCCCGGGCGAAGCCATGCTGCTGCTGGATGAAGTATGTTTCAATCGTTTGTGTAAGCCGGTGATGCGCTCGCTGAGCTACTACACGAACTTCTTTGATTTTTCCATCTTACGCAAACTGCTTTAACGGAGGTATTATGCCCATGCGTCATCTGATCGACCCGTTGGATTTCTCCCAGCAGGAAATTACGTCCCTGCTGGACCTTGCCGACCGTATTTGCGGAGACCCGGCCGCGTATCAGGAGGTGGCTGCCCACAAAAAGCTGGCCACCCTGTTCTACGAGCCTTCCACCCGCACCCGCCTCTCCTTTGAGGCCGCCATGCTGAATCTGGGCGGACATGTGCTGGGCTTCCCCAGCGAGAACGTGTCCAGCGCTACCAAAGGCGAAAGCGTGGCCGACACCATCCGCGTGGTGTCCTGCTATGCGGACATCGCCGCCATGCGCCACCCCAAGGAGGGCGCACCGCTGCGCGCGTCCCGCTACTCCCGCATCCCGGTGATCAACGCCGGCGACGGGGGCCACCAGCACCCCACCCAGACCCTGACCGACCTGATGACCATCCGCCGCCGCATGGGCCGGCTGGATGACCTGACCATCGGCCTGTGCGGCGACCTGAAGTTCGGCCGCACCGTGCACTCCCTCATCAAGACCATGGCGCGGTGCAAGAACATCCGCTTTGTGCTCATCAGCCCCGAAGAGCTGCGCGTGCCGGATTACATCATCACCGACGTGCTGGAAGCCAACGGCATCCAGTACAAGGAGACCCGCAGCCTGGAGGAATCCATGCCGGAGCTGGACATCCTGTACATGACCCGCGTGCAGAAGGAACGCTTCTTCAACGAGGAGGACTACATCCGCCTGAAGAACAGCTACATCCTGACCAAGGAGAAGATGAGCCTTGCCAAGCCCAATATGGCGGTGCTGCATCCCCTGCCCCGCGTCAACGAGATCGCGCTGGACGTGGACGACGATCCCCGCGCCGCTTATTTTGAGCAGGTGCAGAACGGCGTGTATGTGCGCATGGCGCTGATCATGACTCTGCTGGGTCTTGCAGACCCCAAGGCACCGAAGGAGGGCAACTGATATGCTGAACATCGACGAGATTCAGAACGGCATTGTGATCGACCACATCAAGGCAGGCACGGCCATCGGCCTGATGGACCTGCTGGGCATCAAGGGCAACCACACCTCCAGCGTGGCGCTGATCCAGAATGCCCGCAGCCGCAAGGCCGAGGGCGGCCGCAAGGACATCATCAAGGTGGAAGGCGACGCTTCGTGGCTCAATCTGGATGTGCTGGCCTACCTTGACCCCAACATCAGCGTGACCATCATCGAAAACGGCAAGGCCGTGCGCAAGGAAAAACCCAAGCCCCCCAAGCGTCTGGTAAACATCGTGCGGTGCAAAAACCCCCGCTGCATCTCCTCCATTGAGGAAGAGTGCGACCAGATCTTCGAGCTGAGCTCCAACGGCAAATACCGCTGCATCTACTGCGAGCAGGAGCTGCAGGTAAAGCCGGAATAAGACCATAAAAAATCAGGGCCTGCTGTACCGGTTGGTGCAGCAGGCCCTGATCTTTTTTCAAAAAACTGACGGAACTCTCTCCGTGGCAAAAAATGCGACGTGAAAAACTTGATGGACTTTTATGAACAGCAATCCCCAAAGAACCGCCGTCGAAAGCCCCGTCAGGCGCACTGCCGACATACCGCCCGCAGTGGAAAAGCAAAGGGAAGGAAGAGCAGCTTACACGCACCGCCGCTCTTGTCACTGAACACCACCCGAGCGCCCCTGAGTTTCCTCAGCCGCAAGACTCTCTGCCGGTGCAGGAGGTCGCCTTTACTGAGAAAAGTATAGCACAGTTGCGTTATTGTGACATTCAATTTGTCATGATTTGACGGTCCGGATGTCACGAATTGCCGGTCGGCCCGACCGGTAAGGAACAGGTAAACCGGTACCATTTGTCCCGGCAGCTGACCGTGTACTCTGCGCCGTAACGCGCCAGCACCTCCTGCACATTCAGCAGGCCCATACCGTGGCCCGGCTCCCGCTTTGTGCTGCGGGGCAGCTGGCCGTCCTCTGTGAGTTCCAGATTTTCCTGCACGCGGTTGCGCACCGAAAGCAGGTATTCGTCCTGCGTTTTGCGGATGCGCACATACACCTCCGGCGGCAGGGCGTCCGCCGCCGCACGGACGGCGTTGTCCAGAAGGTTGGACAGCACGATGACCATATCGGTGCCGTCAAAGGGCAGGTCCTTCAGGTCGCACAGGTCAAAGTAGACCGTCACGCCCTTTTGGGCCGCTTCCTCATACTTTTTGCTCAGGATGGAATCCAGCAGCGGGTTGTGGGTGTTCATGATGGTCGTGGCCGATGCCACCGCCTTGCTGACCCCGGCCAGATACTTCTGTGCCCCGGCAAGGTCGCCCTGCTCCAGCAACGCGCTCAGTGCGCTCATGTGGTTGGTGAACTCATGCGTCAGGCGGCGCTGCTCCGTGTAGGAATCCAGCAGGGCTTCGGCACGCTGCTGTTCCAGCTGAGCACGGTAGCGGGAGTTCTGCCGCTGCACCACCTGATCGTTGAACATCTGCACGATGGCGATATGCACCAGCACCGCCACGCTCATGCCAAAGGTGAGCAGCATGGTCATCCGGGTAGCGGGCTGCTGGGTCCCTGTGACCATCAGCACGATGTTCAGCACCACAGCCACCCCGGGGAAAAAGGACATCACCAGCGCCTGCAGCGGCTGCAGAGCACACTTCTGGTTCCAGCTGTACAGGGAATGCGCAACTGCTGCACCCACGATAAGGTTCGCGGCGCACAGCGCGATCAGGCAGCCGGGGTGCTGCCATGCTTCGCCGGTGCGCACTCCTGTGAACCAGGAATAGGTATAGTTGACCGTGTTCTCCACTAGCAGGCACATGGTGCCGTTGATCAGGCAGGCCATGAGCTTATCCGTCATTGTCCCGCCAAACAGCTGCGCCGTAGCAAAAAGGTACAGCACATTGAGCAGGACGCTCTGCACATTGAAAAAGGGCATTCCTGTTATGTATGACAGGCAGAGCTCCCCCATACACAGTAGCTCTGCCCACAGAACCGGCCAGCGCAGTTTTCCCCTGCCAAGATAGGCCCATTCTACCATAATAAAGGCGTTGCACTGAATCAGACAGACCAGATGCCCGAGCAGCGCCTCTGCGAACGCCTCACTCATCGATGTACTGCCCCTTCCATTCCAGCCACGCATTGCGGATGGCTGCATAGCCCGAGCGGCTCACGCTGAGCTCCACACCGTTTTTCATCAGCACCTTATAATTGCAGATGCTGCGCACATACTGCATGTTCACCACATCGCTGCGGCTCACCTGCAAAAAACCGTTTTTGTACAGCATTTCCGGCAGTTCGGCGATCTTGCCGTAAAAAGAGCAGACCGGCTTGTGGGCGATGTCGCCGTAAAGGTTGATCTGGCGGCGGTCGCTTTCCAGATAATAGATCTGGTCCAGCGGCACCTCATCGGCAGTGCGGTTGTGGTGCACCGTCAGGGTCTTGCGCTGGTCGGTGAGCACCGCCATCAGGTCATCCAGACAGACGGGCAGCAGGCGGACGATATCCTTTTTGAGCAGATAGCGGTAGGCGCTGACGGTATAGCCCTCGGGCGCAAACTCCAGATAGGCCGATACATATACCAGTTTGATCTCCGGCGTGTGCTTTTTCAGCTCCCGGCCCAGTGCGATGCCGTTGAGCCCGGGCATATCCACATCCAGAAATGCCAGCTGATACAGTTCCAGATCTGGCACCTGCAGGGCCTGTTCCCCGCTGGTGCAGACCGCTGCCTGCACCTGAAGGCCGCGGGCTTCGAAATAATCCTGCGCATATCCGGCGATCTTTTTGCCAAACACCGCGTCGTCATCGCAGATGAGAATGTGCATGCGGGAACTCCTTTCTGTCAGAAAAGGCTCCCCTTAAACCGATAAGAGGAGCCATGCGTATTTTATGCAAAGAATTTGTCGTAGATGCCAAAGGCAAAGATGAACAGCACAATGACCGGCAGAACGTAGGTCAGATAGCCGTGCATCCAGTCGTGCATCTTGAGGCCCTCGCCGGTGTTGACTTCCTTTTTATAGTTGTCCCAGCCCCAGCCGTAGCGGGTGACGCAGAACAGCAGGTACACCAGAGAGCCCAGCGGCAGGAACAGGTTGCTGACAAGGAAATCCTCAAAGTCCAGCACAGCGCCGCCGAACACTGCAAAGCCGTCCCATGCCCAGAGGTTGTAGCCCAGCACGCAGGGCAGCGAAAGCGCCGTGATGAGCACAAGGTTCACCAGACTGGACTTTTTGCGGCTGCAGCCGGTCAGCTCCATACCGCAGCAGATGATGTTCTCGAACACGGCCAGCACCGTAGACAGGGCCGCGAACGCCATAAAGAGGAAGAACAGGGTGCCCCACAGGCGGCCCAGCGCCATATTGGCGAAGATGTTGGGCAGGGTGATAAAGATCAGGCTGGGGCCGCTGGTCTGGTCCACACCGTAGGTGAAGCAGGCCGGGAAGATGATGAGACCGGCGGTGATGGCGACGAAAGTGTCCAGCACCACGATGCGCACCGACTCACCCAGCAGGGAGTGTTCCTTGCCGATGTAGCTGCCAAAGATGGACATTGCGCCGATGCCAAGGCTCAGGGTGAAGAAGGCCTGGTTCATGGCCGACACCAGCGTGTTGACCACGCCCACCTCCTGCATACGGGCAAAATCGGGCACCAGATAGAACTTGAGGCCCTCTTTTGCGCCGGGCATGAACAGGCTGTTGACGGCCAGTACCACCATGATCACCAGCAGGGCGATCATCATCACCTTGGTCACGCGCTCCAGACCGTTCTGCAGACCCTTGGCGCACACGAGAATGCCCAGCACCACCACGAACACCATCCAGAAGGTCATCACGCCGGGGCTGGCCAGCATCTCGGTGAACTTACCGGCTACCTGCTCGGCGTTCAGGTCGGACAGCTGACCGGTGGCGGTCATGTAGAAATAGTGCAGCATCCAGCCGGCCACTGTGGTGTAGAACATCATCAGCAGATAGCAACCGATAAGGGTGAGATAGCCGTGGATGTGCCATTTCTGGCCCGGCTTTTCCAGTGCCTGATAGGCCCGCACCGGACTCTTGCGGGAGGCGCGACCCACCGCAAACTCCATGGTCATGATGGGCAGGCCCAGGATGACCAGGAACACCAGATAAAACAGCACGAATGCGCCGCCGCCGCCCTGACCGGCAATATAAGGGAACTTCCACACGTTGCCGATGCCGATGGCACAGCCCGCGGAAAGCAGGATGAAGCCCAGACGGGACTTCAGAGTTTCTCTTTCCATGATTCCAATAACTCCTTGTTTCCAGTTCGCTCTCCCCTGCTGCGCACCTGCACGGGAAAAGCGTTACTTTTGTATTATAGCACAAATCCCGCCGAAGAACAGGGTCGCTTCAGCGAGATGAACTTTTGTTGTCAAAAGTGTTTTCTGTCTGCCCAGCGAGGTCAGCGGGATATCACCGCCTGCATTTTCTACATTTTCGTTGCAGAAACGTTATTTTTGGCATTGTTTTGCGCTTGGTGCAATTTTGTTCACTTTTTAGATGAAGATATGACGATTCTTCAACTGATGCGGAATGCAAAAAAATCTGCAACAGTTTTTGTCAATTGCCGAAAAGCAAAGACAAACTGTTGCAGATCCTTTTCATTTTATGCAGTTATCCGGGGTCAGCGCAAATCACTTCCGGCCCTTACCGGAGCCGCCCTTGCCCACGGGGCCGCGGGGGCGGCGCTCGGCAGCCTTGGACTGCAGCGCTGCGCTGCGGGTCTGGGCGCGGCCCTTGGCGGCAGCGGCACGCAGACCGTTGATCTCGGCTTTGGTCAGCTCGCGGTAGGTGCCGGGCTTGAGCATTCCCAGCTTCACCACGCCCTCGGCGTTGCGCTTCAGGCGCACCACCTCAAGGCC
>ENA-ORCP01001269-ORCP01001269.1-human-gut-metagenome-genome-assembly--contig:-NODE-1269-length-22021-cov-17.306872_pt1 | contig 22021 bp, 19 predicted proteins | sample MGYA00242990_ERZ507991 | MGnify/ENA primary metagenome ERZ507991 (study PRJEB26167, sample SAMN06115496) | human gut metagenome | host: Homo sapiens | place: China:Henan | collected 2015-05-07... | reverse complement strand
ATAGGGGTGCATTTCCACGAGCGAAGCGAGGTTGTTTGGTTTTCGCTGCCGACAGGCAGCGATGCCGCCGAAGGCGGTCAGCCGACAAAAGGAAGGCCCTTTTATGGGCAGGCTAAGGGCCAACTTCGGCTGACTTGGAGGTCCTATGCAGGACCTCCACAGCATACAAACTCATCGCCGCGAAGCGGCGATACCTTCCCCTTTGAACCCTCTGAACCTTTTGAACCCTCTGAACCTTCACGCCTCAGGCGTGTCCAATGGCGATACCACAACCCTCGCAGCCGCAGGCTGCGTCAAACCTGAGAACCTTAAGAACCCTCGCCTGCGAAGCGGGCGTCAACCTTCCCTTTTGAACCCTTTCCCACACAAAAAGAGGAAATCCGAAATTCCGGATTTCCTCTTTTTCTATATCCATCAGTTTGTCAATGATCTCATGGGGGCGGGAATCTTTCCGCCGCGGTTGATGAATTCGTCGGCCCGGAATTTGTTGATTTCCAGGATGGGGGCGTAGCCCATGAGGCCGCCGAACTGGACCATGTCGCCCGGTTTCTTTCCCGGCACCGGGATGAGGCGGGTGGCGGTGGTTTTGTTGTTAATCATGCCGATAGCCGCTTCGTCGGCGAGAATGGCGGAGATGGTGGAGGCAGGGGTGTCTCCGGGAATGGCAATCATGTCGAGGCCTACGGAGCAGACGCAGGTCATGGCTTCCAGTTTTTCCAGGCAGAGGCTGCCTTTTTCAACAGCTTCAATCATGCCCAGGTCTTCACTCACCGGGATGAAGGCGCCGGAGAGGCCGCCGACGCTGGAGGAGGCCATGAGGCCGCCTTTTTTTACGGCGTCGTTCAGGAGGGCCAGGGCTGCCGTGGTTCCCGGGCCGCCGCAGCTTTCCAGTCCCATTTCTTCCAGTACCTGGGCCACGCTGTCGCCGACGGCGGAGGTGGGGGCCAGGGAGAGGTCGATAATGCCGAAGGGGGCATGGAGCCTTTCAGTAGCTGCTTCGGCCACCATCTGTCCCAGACGGGTAATCATGAAGGCGGTGTTCTTAATGGTGCGGGCCACCACGTTCAAGGGGGCGCCTTTTACGTCTTCCAGGGCTCTCTTTACCACACCGGGGCCGGAAACGCCAACGTGGATGGCGGTGTCCCCCTGGGTGATTCCGTGGAATGCGCCGGCCATGAAGGGATTGTCTTCTACGGCGTTGCAGAATTCCACCAGCTTGGTGCAGCCATAGGCGTCCTGGTCTTTGGTGAGCTCAGCCGTTTCCTTCACCACTTCGCCCATGCGCTTTACGGCGTCCATATTGATGCCGGCCTTGGTGGAGCCTACGGCCACGGAGCTGCAGATGCTCTTGGTGGAAGCCAGGGCTTCCGGGATGGAGTCGATGAGGATTTTGTCGGAGGAGGACATGCCCCGGTCCACCAGGGCGGAGAATCCGCCCAGAATGTCCACGCCCACTTGGTCTGCTGCTTTCTGCAGGGTCTCGGCAATGGACACATAACTTTTGGCTTTGATGCCGCCGGCTATAAGGGAAATGGGGGTGACGGAAATACGGCGGTTGATGATGGGTACGCCGTATTCTCTGGAAATATCATGGCTCACTTCCGTCAGATGCTCTGCTTTGGTGCAGATAGTGTCATAAATCTTGCGATTCAGTGTCTTTTCATCATCGGAAACACAGCCTAAAAGGGAAATGCCCATGGTAATGGTGCGCACGTCCAGCTTGTTCTGGTCAAACATGCGCTCAGTGGCAAGGATTTCTTCAATATCGAGCATGGCTCCCCCTTTCAGATACGGTGCATGGCATAGAAAATGTCAGCCAGCTGGGCCCGTACGTCCACGCCCAGATTTTTCCCCAGGGTACCCAGTTCATCCTGGACTTCCTTCAGGGAACCTTTGGCCTTTTCCATGTCGCAGATCAGGACCATATCAAAAATATCTCCCAGAATGGTCTGGGAAATGTCGAGGATATTAATATTTTCCTTCGCCAGGGCTGCCGCAACGCCGGCAACAATGCCCACACGGTCAGCACCGATTACAGTGACTACGATTTTTTTCATACATCTGCTCCTTCCATACTTCGTTCCATAGAAATCAGACCGCTGCAGCCCATTTTCCTGAAAAGCAATTCTGCAGAATGTCTTTTCTCATTATAGCATAAATAGGTAGGAGATGTAGGGGCGTAAGGGTTCAGAGGGTGCAAGATACCATCGGGCCCGTCGGCCCTGGGCGACTCGGGTTCGGCCCGGAATCGGCTGCGCCTTCCGGGCCGGTTCAGAGGGTAGATATAAAGTCCATTCCATGGAGGCAGGGAGGCCGCCTCCGGCGTCCGACAGGGCGCCACCACCATCCTCTGAACCTTCTGAACCCTTTGAACCTTTTGAACCCTGCGCGCCCAAAGGGGGCGCTCCTGCTATTTCAAATACTTTTTATAAAGGAACACGCAGATAAAGACAGACAGCAAAGACCCTGCCGGCGCTGCCATGCCCATGGGGTAGAGGGTGGTGGGGAAGAGGAGGGCGGCGGCGTAGGTGCCGGGAATGCGGACGGTGAAGATGGAAATGACGTTGTGAAGAAAGGAGAAGGACGCTTTCCGGTGGGCTGCAAAGCAGCCGGAGAAGCAGAAGTGGATGCCGGCGATGGCGCAGTCCAGTACGTAGGACTGGAAGTAGTCGTTTCCCATGGCAATGACCGCCTCCTCCCCCGGTACGAAGAGGGCCACGATTTCACTGGCTTTGAAATGGACGAGGAGGATGCAGAGAAGGCCGAAGGAAACGCACACGGTGATGCCATAGCGGAGGGCCTTCCTGCCCCTTTCCGGAAGGCCTGCGCCCAGGTTCTGGGCGGTGGTGGCGGACACGGTGGACATCATGGCAGAGGGGACCAGGAAGAGGAAGCTGATGATTTTTTCCACAATCCCCACGGCAGCCGCTGCTTCCACGCCGCGGCTGTTGGCAATGGCGGTGATGGCCAGGAAGGATACCTGGATGAGACCGTCCTGGCAGGAAATGGGAATGCCTATGGTAAGGATGCTTCGCATCCAGGGGCTGCCGGGGGTAAAGTCCTTTCTGGAAAGGGCAAGGGGCGACAGTTTCCGGTGGAGGTAAAAGAGGGAAAGGATGACGCTCACCGCTTCACTGGCAAAGGTGCCCCAGGCGGCACCGGCGGCGCTCATATGGAAATGGCCGATGAGAAGGTAGTCCAGAAGGATATTCACTATGCCGGCAATGGCGATGAAGGTCATGGGGGCTTTCGTATTTCCCATACCCCGGAAAAAGCCGCTTACCATGTTATAGATGACGATGAGTGGTACGCCGGCAAAGCAGATGGTGAGGTAGGCTCTGGTGTCCTCCAGCGCTTCTGCCGGTGTCTGCAGTACTTGGAGAATGAAGGGCATGAAAAGAAAGAGGAGCGCCGTGAATACAATGGCGAAGGGAAGAAAGAGGGCGGCGGCACTGCCCATGAGACGGAAAGATTCCTTTTCATTTTTTGCTCCCAGTGCCCGGGCGATGGATACGGCGCTTCCGATGGTGAGGCCTGCAATGATGACGATAATCATGTGCATCACCTGGCTTCCGATGGACACGCCGGTGACAGGAGCGGCGCCGTAGTACTGGCCGGTAATGAAAAGGTCCGCCATGCCGTAGAAGGTCTGGAGAAAGCAGGCCGCCAGATAGGGGACGGCGAAATTCATCATTTTGGGGAAAAGGGGCCCCCGGGTCAAATCGTTATGGAGAATCATGGTTATTTCCTTATGCAAAAAAGACACAATATTCTTATTTCAAAAGAATATCATGTGTCTTTTGGAAAGTAAAAGGAAGAAAAGTCTTTCATTCAGCACTTTTTTTCATGGAAGAAAGAAATTAAACGCTGAAGGGTCGGCGAACCATGGGAAGGTCTGTACACCAGGCAGGTCCATTCTTCAAAGGTGGGAGGAAGGGGAAACAGGTGAAGACCGTTTCCGATGCTGCCGGGGGTGTAGGGAAGGATGGAGAAACCATGGCCCAGAGACAAGCGGAGAAGCTGTTCCGTAAAGGTGGGGATGGTCTCGCTCATTCCAAAGGAAGCATGGTACACCTCTTGAAATTTCCTTCGGCACGAATCCACATAGGATGGATTGTCCGCCTTCGTGAGGAAAGGAAGGGCAGAAAGAATGTGGGGGATGTCCTTCAGGGATTGGGCATGGGCCTCTGAGCACACCAGGCACTGGGGGACAGGCATGAGGGGGATGGTGGCAAAACGCTTTGGAAAGACAATGGCATCAGGAGCGATGATGCCATCAACGGTTCCCGCCTCCAGCCCATTTTCCAGCTCCGGCACCGGTGCCATGTGGCAGGACAGGCTGATTTCCGGAAAGGCTTTCTGGAAGGCAGGAAGGAAATCGAGTCCCTTGAATTCCTGTGACGCCAGTCCCAAATGGCAGAGGGCCTTCTGCGGCGCAAGGGAAGAAAGGAGGGCGCGGTACTTCCGGTCTATTTCCCTCATGCCCTCATAGAACCGCTTTCCTTCCTCCGTGAGTGTCAGTCCGCTCTTGGAACGGAGAAACAGGGTACATCCCGTTTCCTTCTCCAGCTGGGCAATGTACTTGCTCATGGTGGTCTGTGCAATATGGCAGTGCTCTGCGGCCCTGGTAAAACTATCCGACTCCGCCGCCGCAAAGAAATAGTAAAGCTTGTTGATATCCATAGGGCCCTCCCGGTGTAACGTTCCTATGTATTATATCATGCCGGGAAGGGAAAATAGCGGCGGGCATGGGACAAAAGAGACCGGCACCGGCGGCCTTCCCACCTATCGGGATTCTTTAGTGAACTAGTGAACTAGTGAGCTGGTGAACTAGTGGACTAGTAAGTGTCACTATCTACATGTACCAGGATTCTTCGCCTGCGGTTCAGAATGACAGTTGGGGCGGGAAGGGTAATCCCGTAACGCAGGCTCCTTCCTCAGGAAGGAGCTGCCCGACAGGGCTGAGGATAGGTCCGAGGATAATGAAAGACCTGACGCCCCTATCTTCCGTCGCCTAACGGCGCCACCTCCTTCCTATGGAAGGAGGCTCCGGCTCTTCGTCATGCAGCACTGGTGACACAAAGGATAATCCCGTAACGCTGACTTCATACTTCATCGCCCGCAGGGCGATACCACCACCCTTTGAACCCGCCCGCTGTAAGCGGGCAGAACCCTCTGAACCCTTTGAACCCGGGCCGCAAAGCGGCCCCCTGGGCGCCACCACAACCCTCGCAGCAGCAGGCTGCGTCAAACCTAAGAACCCTCCGGCCCGACGGGCCGGTCAATCTTAAGAACCTTCTTAAGAACCTTCCCAGATGAACCTGTTCTTCCCGTCTACCTTTACCTGCCGTTCTGTGATACAATAAATCAGTTATGACTGTTTCATTTTGTAAAAGATTTATCTTATTTATATAAAAGGTGTAAAATCCATGAATCATAAAAAGAACGGTTCCGAAAGGGAGACGCGGAAGACGAAAGAACATATGAAGAAAGATTATCGGGAGAGCCATATTTCTTCTCCTCTCAAGAAGGAAAGTCCCGGACACTGGAAGCGGTGGTGGGCCATTGCCACGCTGGTGCCCTTCTGCCTTGCCTTTTTCCTGTCCTGGTATTTTGGAGCGCCCGGCGGCTACGAGCTTTTTTCCCAGGTGAAGGTATTCCTCCTTTTCCTGCAGGTCGGTTTTGTGACGGCCTATTTCATCCGTCATCATCTGAAAAAAGCGGCTGTCCATCTTTGGATAACCATTGCCTTTCTCTGGCTTTTGTCCCTTATCGTGCCTTATCTGGCGTCGGAGACACAGGTGCTTCTGGACATGTCCGATGTGTCCGGCGAACTTTCTACGCCGCTCTATCTCTTCGTGTCCTGTCTGTCGGCGGCCTGGATTCTTCCGGGGAAGGCGCGGATGATTGCCCGCATTGCCTGCGTGGTGCTGATTATCCTCTATATTCTGGTGCAGTTTACCTACATCGGCTATTATTTTATTACCCATTCCCTGATTTCCATAAATATGCTCCTGGCCCTGGCCCAGACGAATCTGGCGGAGACCAAAGAATATATCGAAGTGAATATTCCCTATGCGGAAATCGCGGCCGGTGTGGCGGCTCTTCTCATCCTGGGATGGCTCATTTTCAAGGCAAGCCGGTTCAGTTTCAACCGTGAACAGGTGTCAAGGAAGACCTGGTTTGGCATGCTCCTCCTTTTCTTTGTGAATGTGGGACTCTGTGCCCTTTCCATCGGCGGCACCCGGCTGGCCCATGTGTATTATGAAACCTATGAGACCCTGCACAGCTTTTCTGATTTCCAGAAGATGGTGGATGCAAGGCGTCATATGCATATTGCGGACAAGAATATCGTGCGCCGGCTGAAGGCGGCGCCGGACGGGGTGTATGTACTTGTCATCGGTGAATCCCTCACCCGGGACCACATGAATGTGTACGGCTATTCGAGGGCCACCACCCCCTTCCAGTCCATGGCGGCGGCGGACCCGCACTATGTGTTCTTCAACCACGGCTATTCCTGCTACACCCAGACAGTGCAGGTGCTGACGGAGGCGCTGACGGAAAAGAACCAGTATAATGACATGAACCTGGCAGAGGCTTACTCCATCATCGACCTGGCAAGGGAAGCAGGTTTCCGGACCACCTGGATTTCCAACCAGTCCCGCTTCGGCGTGTGGGATACGCCTATCGGTGCCATCGGTTCCGCCTGCGATGACCAGTATTGGATCAATTCCTACGTCGGTACCGACGTGGTGACCAAGGATTACGATACCGCCCTCATTCCCTACCTTCGCAAGGTGGACCCCAATAACCGCCGCCAGCTGGTGGTGGTGCATCTCATGGGCAGCCACGTAAGCTACTGGGACCGGTATCCGTCGGAATTCTACCACTGGCCTGAAAATCCGGGCAACACAAGGAGCACCGCGGAAATTATGAATGATGAGTATGATAATTCCGTTCTTTTTAACGATTATGTCATGGAAAATATTATGAACGAAGCCACCAACTGGCTCCACGCGGACAGTGTGCTCTATTTTTCCGATCACGGGGAACAGGTGACGGAAAGACCGGGACACAATGCGGACCAGTTCGACTACACCATGGTCCACATTCCCTTCTGGATTTATACCTCCGATGCCTACAGGGCTTCCCATCCTCTGGAAGTGAGAACCATGATGGAAAGAAGAAATATGCCCTTCTCCAATGATATGCTCTATGATACCTTCATGGGCATGATGGGCCTCACCGCCGCCCACTACGACCCCACCGCCGATATTTTCTCTTCCCGCTTCGACAAGGACGTCACCACCCTGATGACCATGTACGGCAACGTGATGATTAGAAATGACGTGGAACAGCTGGGAAGCGACCAGGCCTACATGGACAACCTGTGGAATCAGCAGATCGCAGACCGGGCCCGGGCAAAAGGAAATAGAAACTTTGACTGGAGCACCTTCAAAAAGGTGGACATCTCCGCCCAGCCCATGCCGGAAGTGGAAAACTCCGGCACCAGCCAGGGGGAATAAAGGGTTGACACGCCCTGCAGGCGTGAGGGTTGATGGGCCCGTCGGGCCCAAGGGGGCGTAAGTTTGACAGCCGCCTTTGGCGGCTGAGGGTTTTGGTGGCTGCTCTTTTGGACACGCCCTGTGGGCGTGAGGGTTCTAAAGATTGACGGGGCCCCTGCCCCGAGGGTTCTAAGGTTTGACACGGCCTTCGGCCGTGAGGGTTTTGGTGGCCGCTTCGCGGCAGTATATAGCCCCTTCCTTGGAAGAGGAGCTCTGGCTCTTTGCCCTGCGACGTTGGTGACACAAATACCAGTCCCGTAACGCTGACTTTATAAGCATCGCCCGACAGGGCGATACTACAACCCTCAGCGGCTGAGCCGCTGTCAAACCTAAGAACCCTCCGGCCCAGCGGGCCGGTCAATCTTAAGAACCTTTTTTCACAACCCTTCTACACAACCTGCGGCGACAGCCGCACCCCTTGCGCCCAAAGGGCGCAACTCCCCTCTGTGACAAACGGAGAATGCTGTGATACTATATATAATGTGATACTATATATAAAACCATGATATATTTCCCAAGGAGGATTTGGCATCTATGAGGCTTCGCAGGAAACCGTGGATTGATGACGCAATCAAAGAATATACAGACATTTTGTACCTGGAGGAACCGACCGACCGGAAGGGGGAGTGGCGGAACGTATTTCCCCATCCGGAAAATGAGCTTCATGTGGAGTTCGGCACCGGAAAGGGTCAGTTTATTTCCGGCATGGCCGCCATTCACCCCGATGTGAATTATATCGGCATGGAGGTGCAGGAAGGGGTCATTTACTACGCTGCGAAAAAGACGGCGGAGAAGGACCCGCCCCTCACCAATGTACGCCTTATCCTGGGAGATGTCAGTGAAATCCTGAATATCTTCGGCGAAGGGGAAGTGGATGTGATTTATCTTAATTTCAGTGATCCCTGGCCGAAGAAGCGCCACGCCAAGCGGCGCCTCACCTACAGGGATTTCCTGAAACGGTATGCCCTTATCCTGAAGGAGGGCGGAGAAATCCGCTTCAAAACCGACAATAAGGACCTTTTTGACTTTTCCATTGAAGAATTTAAAGCGATGGGCTGGGAACTTTCCCATGTGACCTATGACCTTCACGCCGCTCCGGTGGAAGGGGATGTGGAAACGGAGTATGAGGAAAAGTTCTCCAGAAAGGGGAATCCGGTATGTCGTCTCGTAGCGAGACGTCCCTGATTGATATGAAGTATGCGCCCCGGGCATTGCAGAAAATGTTCATCGTGGCAGGCATACTGATTATCCTGGGGGCTTTCAATGTATACAGCTCCACCTATTATATGAATATGGAGTCCGGCGCCAATCCCTACAGCCATATTCTGAGGCATCTGGTCTTTCTGGCGGTGAGCGTCTTCTTTGCATTCATCCTGTCCCGGGTGAATTACCATATCATCAAGAAAGGGGCTTTCCTGTGGTGCCTTGGCACCATCGGTCTGCTCCTTCTTGTCATGGTGGCAGGCCGCACGGTAAACGGCGCCACCCGCTGGATTTCCCTTGGACCCTTCTCCCTGCAGCCTTCGGAAATCGCTAAAGTCACCGGCCTCATCTGGGCTGCTTCCCATCTGGCCAGGAAGGTGGATGACCATATGGGCATGTCCATCTTCGGCCATCTCCTCATGCCGCTGGCAGGGCTTTTCATCCCGTCTCTACGAAAGAAAAAAAGCGCCACCCTCTCCGGCCTCCTTCATTATTTTACGCCTTTCTACATGCCCCTCATCATGGCTGTGCTGGTGCTGAAGCAGCCGGATATGGGTACCGCCGGCATGATTCTTATTTTCCCGGGACTACTCTATATCATAGCCGGTATGCCCCTTCTGGAAATCCTGCTGTCTTTGGGGATTTCCTTTATCCTCTTCATCGGCCTTGCCATTGTGGCGCCCTACCGCATGGCCCGTCTGGTGGTGCTTCTTCATCCGGAAGACTATGCCCAGGGCATGGGCTATCAGACCATGCAGAGCCTCATTGCCGTAGGCTCCGGCGGTGTTCTGGGACAGGGCATGGGGGAAGGGTTCTCCAAATTCCTCTACCTGCCGGAACAGTACACCGACTTTGCCTATGCCGTGTTCAGCCAGGAATATGGTTTTGTAGGCTCGGCGGCTCTCCTCTGCCTTTACCTGGCCTTCATGCTTTACGGACTGTCGGTGGGAAGGAAACTGAAGGAGACCTATCCCGCCCTTCTGGTGTACGGACTTACCCTCCTTATTTCGGTGCAGGGGCTGGTGAATATGGCCATGGTTATCGGCTGGTTCCCGGTCACCGGCATACCGCTGCCCTTCATCTCCTTCGGAGGCACCTCCCTCCTCATGAACATGGCTGCCCTGGGCCTTATCTGGGGCACCGCCACCCAGAGCCTCCGTGAATACGATGAACAGGAACGAAGGAAACGGATTGCCGCCATGGAAGGCCGCCCTCTCTCCTTCGGAGAACTGTCTGGCTCCGTTTACGGTTCCCGGTCTTAACGAAAAAAAGAGACATCTTTCGGGATGTCTCTTTTTGTAAGGAATGATAAGAATGAAAAGAAATATGTCACTGAAGGTCTGCGCCTTCTTCCAGAAAGAATCGGCTCCCTTCGTCCTGCTGCGGAAAGCGGCCCTTGCGCTTTCCGAAGATGGGGTGGATGTGTCCTTTACTTTGGCAGAGGAAATCAATGAAATGGAAATCCAAAGGATGAAAGAACCGGCCATTCTTGCCTTTTGGGATACTCCGGAAAAAGCAGGCCGTTTTGCCTTTTCCGCAGGGAAGGCTGGGAAAAAAGGGCTTTCTCTCTATGGCGGCACCTCCTATGGCATAAGCCTTGCGGAAGGAAATATATTCTCCTTCTTCCAAAAAGAAGAATTCCACTCCGCCTTTCTCCATACCATGGACTGGGCCTTTCCACCCATTCCGGACGACGCCCTTCCCAAAGAAGGGGACCCCTTCCTTCTATCCATTTACAAAGGCCTCATGCTGTATGCAGCAGGAAAGGAAGATACCCTCCTTGGTGCCATGGACAGGGGGAGACAAGGCATCTAACGCTGACTTTATACTGCGGCGCAGCCGCCACCACAACCCTCTGAACCCTCTGAACCCTCTGAACCTTCTGAACCCGGGCACCCGGAAACCCGGGGCCGCATAGGGCCCCCTATTCCCTGAAATACCTCTTCGCCAGGTTCCAGGCGAAGCCGAAGGATTTCTGGAAAAGCCACAGGTACAGGGCCTTTTGGGGATGAATGAGCCAGTAGGCCTTTGTCACCGGTTCCAGGGGCTTTAATATATCCGGCACGGAAGAATCGGGCCTGGCTTTTGCAGTTAATATGTCCTTTGCCTTTGGTTTCATCTTTTTAGATACCGCGGCGGCCGCCAGGGCCAGGAGCAGTGCTTTTACCGGTTTTGACAGATTCATACATATCCCTCCTGTGCAAATCAGTTTCTTTTATTTATATGTATCATAGCAGATTCAGCGGTGGAGTTCAAAACGGGGTTTTCTAGGGAAATTAAAAACTTTGTTACATTTCGTCCGGTTGTGGTATACTTTTAAAGGGTGTTATCTGAAAGAAAAATATCCCGTTTTCTTTCTAAAAAATGATAGTTGGAGGATTTTATGAACGCTGATTCGAATGTATTGCTTTTGCCGCTCTGCTTTTTCGGGTTATACATGATTCTGGAAGCAGCGGACTGGGGAATGTGCCTTTCTGCCCCCTTGGTCTGCCGCAGCCGGGATGAAAACAGGGCGGTCCTTGGTCTCCTTCGTCCCTGCCTGGATGGCAACGAGCTTTGGTATTTCCTGGGCCTCTTTATGATGGGCGCTGCTATTCCCGGTGTTTCGGACAATCTGTTCCACACGGAAAATATCGTCCTCATCGTGCTGGTGGGAGCGGGAGCCCTTCTCCGCATGGCGGCTTCTCTTTTACGAAACCAGTTCAGCCAGCCGGCGGTGATGAAACTGATTTCCGCCTTTTCCTATGCGGCACTGGCGGTGATGGGGCTGGCGGGCTCTTCTCTTCTGATGAATGACGGCGCCAAATTTTCCATTCTTGGCATTTTCTGCGCTTTGTGGATGATTCTGGCCGCCTTCCAGCTGGGCACCCTGTACGGGGCGGTGAAGGCAGTGAATCCTTTGGCAGAACGGTTCCGCGCCGCATTCCTGGTGTCCAGTGTGCTGAATGTGGTGGTCTATATCATTCTGGCCATTCTTTTGAAGAGCCACGCCGGTGATTCCAATACCTACGGCAGCTTCTTCTGGATCAGCCTGGTGGCAACGGCCATTCTTTTCATGCTGGCTTTCTTCATGACCCGTATGCGTCACGTAAAGGTGGGGCTGGCAGCGGCTTATATTTCTTCCTTCTTTGCCATTGCCATTTACCTTTCCGCCTATGCCGCCGTGCTTCCTTCCCTTTTCACGGTGGAAGTGGACTCCCTGAAGCAGGCCATGGACGGCATGCCAAGTACGGCTCTTCTGGTCATTGCCTTCGTGTGGACCCTGGGATCTTTCCTGTGGCGGCAGATTCGGAAAAAAGAGTATTATGAATGGAAAGATCATATTTAATGGAGGCAGATACAGATGGGTGAACTTTTTAAGACACAGCATACCATTGATGAAATGCTGGACCGCATGGGCGTGAAAATCGTGCTGGATTCGGAACATTTGACGGAAGAAGATAAGTTTGAAGCCGAGAAACAGGGCTCCTCGGTGGTCCTGAAAAAGGTGGAGAAAAAGGATTCCGAAGACAAGGGAAACACTGATTAATTCGTAGAATCGATTTTCATATGTATTTTTTATCCAATACTTCGTCATAAGTTTCCTTAAATAGCAAAGAAATAATGTCCATGAAAGGAGCTGTGAAAAACAGCTCCTTTTTGCTTCCCAAAACTTCTTGAAAGTTTTCTAAATGATGGTATGTTGTCCGCCGCGCTGTCATTTCGAGCGGAGCTGCATGGCGGTATAAGTGATAAATGTCTTTTGCTCTATTGAGGCTCTGAGTCGAGAAATCTCCTGTCACAACGGGGCTTGTGCTGTTGAGAAGTGAGATTTCGGGGCTCGTTTCCAATCCTCAAAATGGCAATGGGGCAGAGTTGTATCTGCATCATTTAGAAAGCCTGAAAGGGCTGGAACTTCGGATGGTGAGAGGGAAGAGAAAATTATGTGACGCTGATTTCATACTTATCGCCGCAGGCGATACCACCATCTTTTGAACCCTCTGAACCTTTTTCGCCCCCTTCGCGGCAGCGAATACAACCTTTTTATACAACCTGCCGCTAAGCGGCGCCCCTTTCACGGCAGAGCCGTGTTTCAGACCCCTTTATTTATATTTCTACTGGAACAATCATTCTGTTTTATGGTATAATGGGTCAAGAAAAAATGTTCTAGGAGGAAATATGGATATCGGAGAAAAGCTTGACATACTGGCAGACGCCGCCAAGTACGATGTGTCCTGCTCATCCAGCGGTTCTGCAAGGGCCAATGCAGGGGGACTGGGCAATGGTCATAAGAGCGGCATATGCCATACCTGGACTGCCGACGGGCGCTGTGTGTCCCTTTTGAAAATACTGATGACCAATTCCTGCATCTATGACTGCGAATACTGCGTGAACCGTCGGAGCCACGATACGAAAAGAGCCATGCTGACGCCGGAGGAAATCGTCATGCTGACCATCGAATTTTATAAGAGAAATTACATTGAAGGTCTTTTCCTTTCCTCCGGCATCATCCGATCCCCGGACTATACCACGGAACTTCTCATCAAGACAGCCCGGCTTTTGCGGGAGAGGGAACATTTCAACGGTTACATCCACATGAAGGGCATACCGGGCACGGACAGGGCCCTTCTCAATGAACTGGGACGGTACGTGGACCGGGTGAGCGTGAACATCGAACTGCCTTCGGAAAAATCTCTCCGCCTTCTAGCGCCCCAGAAAACAAGGAACGCCATCCTGAGCCCTATGAAATTTTTCAAGGAGTCCATCGAAGCCCACAGGGAAGAAAAGAAGCATTTCAAAAAGGCGCCTTCCTTCGTGCCCGCCGGGCAGACTACCCAGCTCATTGTAGGCGCCAGCGGCGAAAGCGACAGGCAGATACTCCTTCTTACCCAGGGCCTTTACCGGAAGGCATCGCTTAAAAGAGTGTACTATTCCGCCTATGTGCCGGTGATGAAGGGGAAGAACCTGCCGGCCCTCCGAAAGCCGCCGCTTTCCCGGGAAAACAGGCTCTACCAGGCGGACTGGCTCCTTCGATTCTACCACTTCCAGGCAGAGGAAATCCTTACGCCGGAGGAACCGGATTTCGATGAGGAACTGGACCCCAAGTGCACCTGGGCCTTAAGGCACAGGGAGCTGTTTCCGGTGGAAATCAACAGGGCCTCCTATGAAATGATTCTCCGTGTCCCGGGCATCGGCGTGAAAAGTGCCCTCCGCATCGTGAAACTACGCCGGTACGGAAACCTTTCCTTTGAAGACCTAAGAAGGGTGGGCATTGTCATGAAAAGGGCCCGCTATTTCATCACCGCAGGCGGCCGGTACTATGGCGGCATCTCCATTGATGACAGAAATCTGAGAAACCGCCTCGTATCGAAGACGGCAGTCCGGGAAGTGCGGGAAATGAGCCTTTTTGATACCCAGACATGAGGAAACAGACCATGTACTTTATTTATGACGGCACCTACCCCGGCTTTCTGTCGGCGGTTTATGAAATCTATCACTTCGGCACAAGCAGGCTGGAAGGCATTGCCTCGGATAACGGGGAAGGACAGCTCTTCGGCATGACCTATATGGTAGACACCCGCTACCTTCATGCGGAACAGGTGGCGGCGGCCTTTGAGAAAAAATGCGGCCGTGAGGCACAGCGCTGGATGTACCGCGCCTTCCTTTCCAACGAAGAGGGGAAAGAAATGAAGATTTTTTATTTCCTGAAGGAAGGCTTCAAAAAGGGAAAGAAAATCTACACCCATCAAAAAGAGCCGTGGGTGCAGGATATTCTTGCCATGTGCCGGGCCGTGGGAAATGAAGCGGAAAAATTCCGCGGCATTCTCCGATTCAGTGAACTGGAAGACGGCATGCTCTATGCCGTCATGAAACCGGACCATGACATCCTGCCCATTCTGGCAGTCCACTTTAAAGAACGGTTTTCCCAGAAACGGTGGGCCATCTACGACAAAGGCCGCCACGAAGCGGCGGTCTACGACAACGGACATCTCTTCATGGGCACCGTGGAGAAAGAAGAAAAGAACGTGAAATACAGCCAATCGGAAGAAGACCTCAGGCGGCTGTGGAGAAGCTACTATCGCCATATGGGTATCGAAGAAAGAAGAAACCCGAGGGAAAGAAGAAACTTCCTTCCAAAGAAATACTGGTCCCTCCTCACGGAAATGGAAGATCCCTATAATCGTGAGGATCTGCCGATGAAGATAGAAGATAGAAGGTAGAAAATAGAAGATTCCGCTCGATATTGACTCTCACCAGCTCACTAAGGAATCCGGTTTCACAGGCCCTTTCAAAATAAAATAGTTATGCCGCAGAACGGATTTCATTGAAAAGCACTTGACTTGAAGTTTACTTTAACTTGTAGAATACTACCATCGATTTCATATAAGTACACGAAAGCAAAGGAGAATAGAATGAATAAGAAATGGACAGCCCTGGTGCTGGCTCTGGGCCTTGCCGCCGGTATGGCGGGCTGCGGAAATCCGGCAGCTCCTTCCTCCAGGCAGGCAGCTTCCGGTCCTGTGACGGAGACCATGAAGCCCTTCAATGTACATCAGGTGGTGGCAGCGGACAATGAAAAGGGAAGAACCGTGATGTGGGAAATGCCTGAGAGTAAGGAAAATTCCCTGGAATACCGGAAGAAAGGAACCGATACGATTTATACTGTTCCCGCTTCGGGAAAGGCACTGGCAGGGAACCGGGGAATTAAGAACGGCACCGTTTATACGGCGGAGCTGACCAATCTGGAAAAGGGGACGGCCTATGAATACAGGACAAGGGAGGAAAACAGGGTGAGCTCCTGGTATCCCCTTGCCACCGACGATGGAGGCGCCTTCAAGGCCATTGTCACCTCCGACTCCCAGAGCTCCGATTATTCTGACTGGAAAAATCTCATCCGGTACGCGGCGGATGATCATCAGGATGCAGCCTTCATGATTGCCCTGGGGGACCTGGTGGATAACGGGGACGATGAATACCAGTGGCAGACCTGGTTTGACAGCACCAGGGACATTCTCTCCCGCATTCCTGCAGCACCGGCCCTGGGCAACCACGAAGCCTACTCCCTGGACTGGAAGGAACATATGCCTGACCGCTACCTTACCCATTTCAACCTGCCGGATAATGGAAACAGGGATTTTAAAAACCACTACTATTCCTTCGATTGGGGCGATGTGCACTTCACCGTGCTGGATACATCGCTGAACGAAGAAAAAGAGTGGATGCCGGATTTGTATGAAAAAGAAAAGGTTTGGCTGGAAAAGGACCTTCGGGAAACAAAGAAAAAGTGGAAAGTGGTGCTCATGCACAAGGATCCTCTGCAGTATGGCTTTGCTGATGAAAGCCGGCCACACAGGGAAGAAGGGTTCTCGGAAGAAGGACAGTACTTTATGCCGGTATTCGATAAATACGGCGTGGACCTGGTTCTTTCCGCCCATCTCCACACCTACCGTGACAGAGGCCATATCTACGATTTCAAACGGTCCGACAAAGGCCCGGTGTATGTCATCGACGGTCTTTCCGGCAACGTGCGCTACCCGGGACTCTGGAAAAAGCACGAACTGGATGAATACGTGGCGCCCCAGCCGGAAACGGACAACTACTCCATCCTGGAAGCATCGGAGGACAAACTGGTCCTCACAGGCTATCTCCCCGACGGCACCAAACTCCATGAAACAGTGGTGAGGAAGGGATAGGAGATAGAAGATAGATGATAGATGACATTTCAGCTGGAAGGAAATCCCGTAACGCCTTGCGCCCCTTTAGGGGTGGCAAGCGAACACGATTCGTAGGGGAGCGATAGCGACCTGAGAATCGTGTGAGACGCTTTCCCGTGGAGAGAGGGCCACGCCACTGCACCCTTGCGCCCCCTTTAGGGGGAGAGGGCCACGAAGTGGCGCGGGGGTGTCCTACGCTGCGAGCCGAAAAGATACTCTACGCTAACCTGACTGCCAATCGGCAGCCTTCCCACCTATTGGGATTCTTTAGTGAGCTGGTGGGCTGATGGGAGTCACTATTGCCATGCACCGAGATCCTTCGCCTGCGGCCCAGAATGACGAGTAGGGCGGGAAGGAAATCCCGTAACGTAGGCTCCTTCCTAAGGAAGGAGCTGCCCGATAGGGCTGAGGATAGGTCCGAAGATAAGCAAAAAATCCACGCCCCTATCCTCCGTCGCCTAACGGCGCCACCCCCTTCCTGTGGAAGGGGGCTTTTGCTCTACGTCATGCAGCACTGGTGATACAAGCGCCAATCCCGTAACGCAGGCTATATACTCATCGCCGCAGGCGATACCACAACCCTCGGGCCCGCAGGGCCCGTCAAACCTAAGAACCCTCCGGCCCAGGGCTGGTCAATTTTAAGAACCTTTCTTCTCTGAACCCTTTGACCCCGGGGCCGCGTCTGCGGCCCCTTTTTCATGCACAATATCCCAGTTTCTAAGGAGCACTTTTTTCCCTCTCCAGGCGAAGGCGTAGTTTTTATAGGTTTTATCGAAGGCGCGGTTGGAAAGGGATTCCATCATTTCCCTGGTGAGGGTGGGAATTCGGTTTTCTCGGATTTCAGGGAGCGGCGAAGGCGGCGCTTTCCGGTTAAAGGGGCAGCAGTCCTGGCAGGCATCGCAGCCAAAGATAAGGGGCGTTCTCCCTATGATGTTTTTTTCTTCCTCTGTGAGTTCTTCTTTTTTCTGGGTGAGGTAGGATTTGCAGTGCCAGGGATTGAAGGGCTCTTTTCCTATGATTTTTCCGGGGCACGCCTTTTCACAGAGATGGCAGTCACCGCAGGAAAGGGTGAGGGGCTTATCGGGGGTAAGGGAAAGGGTGGTGAGTATGGCACCGATGGTGACGTAGGAACCGTACACCGGATGGATGAGGCAGTGGTTTCTTCCGAAAAATCCCAGTCCCGCCGCGTAGGCCAGCCATCGGTCCACCATGGGGGAGGTGTCTGTCAAAGCTTTGCATTCTGCTTCCGGATACACTGCTTTCACGGCGCTGATGATGTGCTCCATGTACCGGTGGTTTAGGTGGTGGTAGTCCTCCGGCCGGGCGTAGAGGGCAATATTTCCCCTTTCCCGTTCTTCCGTTTTGTAGGGAAATAGAATGACGAAGAAAGATTCTGCGCCGGGAAGAAGGGCTTCCGGAGACAGCCTTTCTTCTGCCTCCGTCGGCGCAAAGGGCACCGGGCCTGCCTGGGAGAGTCTTTCTGAAAGTTCTTCGGAAAAGTGAATGCTGCAGGCACCGCAGGCGGTAAGGCCCATGGAGCGGGCGGTGTTCATGAAAAGTGTTTTCGGGTCCATGAAAATTCCTTTTGAAATCAATAAAAGCGGCGCCATCCGGGCGCCGCTGCTTTTTTATTTTACCATTCGTTTGGCCAGAAGTTCACTGACCCGTTCCGTAGGCATGTCATCGCTGTCGTAGAGAAGGCCCTTGGGACTTTTGATAATGAGCCGGTCCATAAGGTTCTGGCTGATGAGGTCGTTGGTGGCGGACAGGAAGGCCATGCAGGCCTTGTCGTGATAGTCCTTGGTAATGAGCCTTGAAAGGCCGGGGGCCTTCAGGCGCTGCTGGAGGAAGAGCTGGTGAATGGCCTTCCAGCTTTCCTTTCTCGGGCAGGCCCGAAGGAGCACGCAGATTTCATAGCCCATGTCCTTCAGATAGGAAATATAGTCCAGGGTGTGGGCCACGTTTTCCAAAGAACCTTCCTGAAGGATATGGTATCTGCCTTCAGCGGCCCTTTTCATGGTGAGGTCCGAGAGATATTTCCCCTGTTCCATGGAGAAGCAGGCGCAGTACTGGCCGTATTTCTTCATGAGTTCCCGAAAACGGGGGTGGAAGCCTCGGAAATTGTCACCCATGGACTGGATGATATTTCCGCCGTACTCTTCGATAATCATGGAGGACATGCGGGTCTTTCCGGAGCCCGGCTGTCCTGCAATGATAAAGGCCATGGGGTGCTTCTGCCCGCCCTTCTTGTTTTCCTTTATGGAAGGCCACACTGTTTTTTCAAAAAGTGCATCCATTTCAGCGGGGTCGAAAGCACTTGCCTTCGCTGCCAGCTGGCGGGAAAACTTGGCGTTCACAGGACGGAAAATCTGGTCCGCCATGTAGCGGGTTTCTATATTATATGCTTCCTGGAGCATGCCCACCTGGGTGGACATGGGAAGACCGTGTCCCTTGCGGAGCTCAATGAGTGACATCTCGCGGATGGTGGTGCGCCAGAGACTGTAAAGACGGGACTCATCAGCCCTGTCGATTTCCACTTCATCTTTCATGGTCCAAAGCAGGTTGTGGATGGTGGTAAAAATCTCCGCATTCACTTCCAGCTGGATTCCCATGGGGGTAATTTCCGCAGATTCACTTAATTCGCTGATTGTCCGCTCGTCATAGGGCATAGCCTGACCAACTCCTTTTCAAAATACATATACATTCTTCTCCATCATAACAAAGAGCAGGGGATTTGTCTATGAAAGAAATAAAAGGGGCCGATTTTGGCGGCCTGGGTAGCGGCCCGGGTTCAGAGGGTTCAAAAGGTGCAAAAGGTTCAAAGGGTGGTGGTAGGCGCCCTTCAAAACAAAGGGGCGCCAGTATGAAAAATGTACAACCGCCCTTGCGGACAAGGAAAAAGCCATCGCGGCACCTCCTTCCCGGCGACTGGTATTTACTGGCATTGTTGTCACTTACTGTTTTACCGAGATCCTTCGCTGCGAGGATGACAGTAGGAGGCGGGAAGGTAATCCCGTAACGCTGACTATAAAACTCATCGCCGTCAGGCGATACCTTCCCCTCTGAACCTTATGAACCCTTTTTCTCAGCCCGCAGTTTCCCCAAATCCACTGCCATAGGCGTCATAAGCAGCGGTGAGGCGTTCCAGGGGTGGTCGTATTTCACAAGGCATTCGGTGACTGATTCGTAGGCTGCTTTTGCCAATGCGGCGCCCAGTTCGGAGAAGGGGCCGGCGTCGGTGAAGGAAGGGCCTTCAGGGTCGGTGATGAAGGTGATGCCGTCGGTACCTGTTCCGGTAGCGGGAAGGCCATTGTTTACGTCGGCAATGCCCAAATCCTGCAGGGCGGCGGTCTTTCCTTCGGTGAGGGTGATGAGGGCTCTGGCCATAATGCCGTCAGGAAGGCTGCCCTTCAGAAGGACCATCATGTTAATGGTGCCTAAAGGAGCAAAGCTGCCCGCTTCTTCCCTGTAAAGGGCAGGGGAGGAGGCACGGCAGGCTGTCTTTTCCACGCCGCCGGTGGTGATGGCTTCCACCAGCACCGGCCCGGCCTCTATGGTTTTACGGGAGTAGAGGCTTACGGTGGCGGCGGTGAGGAGGATGGCGCTTTCTTTTGGATTGGCGCCAAGGCTCCTGGCACATCCTTCCAAGTAGGCCGCCACGGAGCCGCCGGGAAAGTCCTTTTCCGACGGGTAGAACTCTGTGAGCCGGCGGTTAAGGGCATAGCGGATGGTCCGAAAGCCGCCGCCGTAAATGGCGGTGGAGAGGGAGCGGAGGGGCCGCTTTGAGGTAATGAGCAGATTGTCCGGGGATGCGGAAAGATGACATCCCGGAATGGCAAGTTCTATGTCTTCCATGATTTCCTCCTTTGGTTTGCAGGATATTGCTGCATATTTATAAAGGTTATTATACTGTAGGTCCCGGTATGATTGAAGTGAATCCGAAAATATGATACCATGTAACTGAATTTATGTCAGTGTAAGAGACAAGGAGATTTCATGGTTATTATTCCCTATATAGTGCTTGCTGCGGTGGCAGCGCTTTTCTTTGCGGTTTCTTATTTCGTTATCTGCGGTTTTCCTCTGAAGTCAAAGAAGAAGGAAGAACCGGAAACAGGCGGGGAAAAGAAGGAAAATATCCGGCCGACAGAAGAAAAGAAGCCCTCCTTTCTTCATAAGGCGAAGAAGGTGGACGATTCTACCCAGATTATCCCTGTGAAACCGAAGCGTCCTTCTCCTGTGCGTTTTGATGAGGAAGAAGAGGAAAAGACAAAGGTATTCACAAGAAAGGATTTTGGCGAATCCAAAGGGCAGGATGCTTTTTCTGCTTCCAGTGCCAGGAGTCCGTTCCCTCCGGAACCGGAGCCCCATGTGTTTAACGCGGCGCCGGACCTCAATTCCCTGGAGGAATATTTCGTCCGTCATTTCCTGAACCGCTACGGTGCGGTGTCATCTACGGTGGAGCAGGATACCCGCCGGGTGACCCAGCATCTCATCGAAGGACTCCACATGAAGAACAGGGAAGCGGTGGACACGCTGACCCACATTATGGTGCAGGAGGCCATGCAGAATGCCCAGCGCACCTATGTGATGATGCCTACGCCTACGGTTTTGGAAATGGTAACCGATGCCTTTTCCGATGTGGCAAGGGGCAGCCGTTCCGACACGAAGACCATACTTGCCTACGATGCACTGAAGGCCATGCCCCGCATGGAGGAAAGTGAATTCCATGCCCTGGCGCTTCTCCTCATTTTCCACTATTCCCGGAATACGGACAATGTGGATGCCGAGCATTTGAGAAAATATGCGGAAAAGTATATTACCCCCTTCCTTTACAAGCTGCCTGATGAGTACACAGGCTACCAGCAGCTGGAATATCTGCACTGCGTGTCCCTGGCCAATAAGGATATTCCCTTCGGGCAGGTGCTCCATGATTCCTATCCTCTGGTTTTTGCTTTCCGGGGCTGCATGAAGAGCGAGCTGGCTTCGGTGTATGGCGCCTGGCCGGAAGGAACCCTGGTGCCCAGTCTGTATAATTCTTATATCAAGCCGGCGGCGGTGGATGAATCTACCCTGTCGGGCCTCTTTGACGACATGGGCCTGGATGATGAGGTGACAAGAAGAAGCGTATTGGCGCTGGTGGAATCCCGTCCTGTGAATTATGACAGGAAGGAAATGGGATATATTCTGGGCAGGGTATCTCCGGATCTGGAGAAACTGCAGAATATCTGGGATAACAGCATGATCCGCCGTTCTTCCCTGACCCTTATGGGCATGTATATTGCCAAAATCTGCATCCGTGAAACCATTGGGGAAGATTTCGACCTCAGCCACTGGATGTAACTCCACGATAAAAACTGCTTCCTTGGGCCGGTTGGCTTTGGATTGGGGATATTCAAAATCTGCCGCCCTGCGGCAGATTTTCTTTTGCCTAAAGAGCCCATGGAACGGAGGACTTGGATTTCATTTCCCCATGATTGATTATGGAAGCACTGATTCATTCGCAGAATCGAATTTCATATGTATTTTTATCCAATCGACCTCATCAGTCTCCTTAAATAG
>ENA-ORCP01001267-ORCP01001267.1-human-gut-metagenome-genome-assembly--contig:-NODE-1267-length-22028-cov-51.078174_pt1 | contig 22028 bp, 19 predicted proteins | sample MGYA00242990_ERZ507991 | MGnify/ENA primary metagenome ERZ507991 (study PRJEB26167, sample SAMN06115496) | human gut metagenome | host: Homo sapiens | place: China:Henan | collected 2015-05-07... | reverse complement strand
AGCCCAGCACGGGGATGTTCATCATCTGCGCCATTTTGACGGCTTTTTCCACAATCATGCCGACCAGTTCCTGCGGGCTTAAGACAATCACGATGCCATCCACCGGCAGCGACTGGAACACCGTCAGCGGCACGTCGCCCGTTCCCGGCGGCATGTCCACATACAGGCAGTCCACATCCCCCCAGCACACATCCGTCCAGAACTGCTTCACCGTGCCTGCAATCAGGCTGCCGCGCCAGATAACGGGGTCGGTGTCGTGTTCCAGCAGCAGGTTGATGGACATAACCTTCACGCCGTTTTCGGCTTCCTGCGGCAGGATGCCCAGCTCATTGCCGACCGCCTTGTCGCGGATGCCCAGAATGCGCGGCATACTCGGCCCGGTGATGTCCGCATCCAGTACCCCGGCGATTTTCCCGCGCCGCGCCGTTTCGCACGCGAGCAGACCCGTCACCAGCGATTTTCCCACGCCGCCTTTGCCGCTGACAACGCCGATGACCTTCTTCACCCGGCTGCCCGCGTTCGCCGGGGCGAGCAAACTCTGCGGCTTCTGCCGCGATGCGCACGCGCTCCCGCACGAGGAGCAGTCATGCGTACATTCTTCTGCCATCATGTTCACCTCTGCATCAGATTCATGGGGTATTATAGCATCCGTTTGGGAATGCGTCAAGCTGTCATAATGCCCGAATCGGGAAGTACAGATACTCCTGCTGCGTTTTCGGGTCAGTAAATTCCTGCACCGCGCCGACGAGCTTCACGCCATTTTCGCGGAAGTAATCGACCATGCGGCTGAACGTGTCCGCGCGGCGATTCTCTATGGCAAGGTACTCATACCCCGGCACGACCCACTTCGTCCACCCGTCCGGCACATCCGCGTCGATGGGACATTCCACGCCCGCGAGGTACAACCCGCGCGAGAAGCCGTCTGTCCACGGCAGGAACGAACGGGTTTCGTCGCTCATCGCGCCCCAGATGCCGAGCAGCGCGCCGTTTTCGTCGCGGCTGGCGACGGGGGAGACTTCGTCGAAGTGGGCGTTCGCGTCCGACCAGAGCATGGGGATGAAGCCTTCGCCGTCGTCTGTCGAGCCTTCGATGCCGATGACGGCAAAGGAGGGCTTGACGATTTTCTGAATGTTGAGGGATGATTCCATGCTGATACCTCCGATACTATCCTATTCCCGATTCCGCCACAAGTCATTCTTGCGAATCTTTACCCGCGGAATGCTCGTCGTCAAGTCCACCTCATAGATGTCTTCCTCCGTCGGATGCAGAATCACATGCACCTTCTGCCCCAGCGCCGGTTCAATGGTGGACGTATGAAACAAAATCAGCGCATTCCCCGTGCTCGGATGCGTACATTGCAGCTCAATAAAGAAGCGATTGTGTTTGACAGCTGCAGTATAGCTGACGGTCGCCGCCGTGTGCAGCCCGATTCGCCGCAGCTCCCAGCGCGGCTTCAGGCGCTGGAAGAAATCGACGATGGCGGCAGGGGAGAAGGAGCGCAGCGTCGTGCGGCGCAGGAGCAGAGCGCCCGCGAGCATCCACAGCGGCAGCGGCGCCGACGCAAGCAGTGCAATGGGATAGCCCAGCAGCGCGCCCGCAATGCCGAGGACGCACAGCACTTCCAGCGCGACGAACGTCCACCGGGAGAAGAAGCAGTGCCGGTGCAGCGCGTTCGCCGCCGCCCAGCCCAGCACGATGCCCCACGCCAGCGGCGCGAGCAGCAGCACGAATCCGGCGAACGATGCGCCCGTTGACCCGCGCGACATCAGATGAACACCGCCGAATGCCAGCCCGCCAAGCAGCAGATAGAACCCCGCCCAGCTGTACGGGCGGAGCAGAAACGCCTGCCAGAGCGGCGTTGCGCCCTCCACGGCATAGCGGACGGATGCGCGCAGGTAACGGCAGGCATACAGCGTCAAATGTACTATCAGTTTTGGCACCCACAGCAGCGCATCCAGCAGCATGTTCAGCAAGTCGCCGACCCCATGCGGACGGCGGAAGGGGAAATCCGGGCGCGCAGAACGGAGCAATTGCATCGTCCTGCGCAGCGATTCGCCCAGCGGCGGCAGACGGAATTTCCGTTTCGGGGGCGCGGACGGCGTGTCCGGAGGCACATCGAACGGGAAGTCTGGCGGCATGGTGTCGAACGAATCCGCCGCAGGGTACGGGATGAACTCCTCAGGCGAATAATACTCGCGCGTTCGGCGTCGGCGCGGGGGGGCGTCCGCATTCATGCGGCGGCGGCAGGGCGCGGCTTCGTTTTCCTCCGGCGTATATGCCCGATCAGCCCGGCGTCGGCGCGGCGTCTGCTCACTCATGGGGCTGCCTCCCTTTCGTATGCGTCGCACAGGGACTTCGCGTCGCCCTGCGCGCGGATTCTACCGTGCTCCAGCCAAATCACGCGGTCGCAGAGTTCGCGAATCTGGCTTAAATTATGGCTGACGAACAGCACTGTCGCGCCGCCGGACATGAGCTCAAGCATCCGCGCGCGGCTCTTGCGCTGGAAACGCTCGTCGCCGACGGCAAGAATTTCGTCCACAATCAGAATATCAGGCTGAACGACGGTGGCGATGGAGAACGCCAGCCGCGCAAGCATTCCGGACGAGTACGTTTTCAGCGGGCGGTCGATAAAACGATCGAGTTCGCTGTATGCAATGATTTCCGGCGCTTTGTCGCGCAGAAAATCCTTCGGGTAGCCAAGAATTGCGCCGTTGAGGAAGATATTCTCCCGCCCGGTGAGTTCCGCGTCGAAGCCGCTGCCGAGTTCGAGCATGGGCACAAGCGTGCCCTGCAGGGCGACGCTGCCGCTGGTGGGCGGGTAAATGCCGCTGATGATTTTGAGCAGGGTGGATTTTCCCGCGCCGTTATGGCCAATCAGCCCGGTGACACTGCCCTTTTCGGCGGTGAAGGATACATCATCGAGGGCGCGGAAGGTGGTGGTATGCGTCTGGCGGTGGAGGGCGTCGACGACGAACTCCTTGAGATTGGTGGTGCGGTTCTGGTCGATGCGGAAATCCATGGTGATGTGGCGGGCTTCTACCAAGGGGATTCACCTCCTTGCGCCCGCAGGCGCGAAATTCTGCGAATATAATTCTCCATCAGCCAAGAAAAATCCTCTTGCCGAATGCAAAACTGACAGAAATTCCTTTCTGCTTCCGCCCCTTGACGGGAGGGCGCGGGTGGGCTATACTTATCCCGTATGGAAAAGGGGAGGAATCCGGATGGAAATCATTGCACGAATCGAAAACGGCTTTCGGGAGAAATTCGGCGTACCGCGGCAGTCGGGGCTTGTGCCGGAGGTGATTTCCCGCGTCGTGATGGCGGAAAAGTACAGCGTCCGCGAGGCGTTCCGCGGCATTGAGGATTACTCCCACCTGTGGCTGCTCTGGGAGTTCGACCGCGCGCAGCAGGACGATTGGCGGCCGACCGTGCGTCCGCCGCGGCTGGGCGGCAATACCCGATTGGGCGTGTTCGCGACGCGCTCGCCGTTCCGCCCGAACCGCATCGGTCTGACGGTTGTCCGCTTGATTCGCATGGAGGAGGAGAACGGGCGCATCACGCTCGTCGTCTCCGGCGCGGATTTGATGGACGGCACGCCAATTGTGGACATCAAGCCGTACCTGCCGTATGTGGACAGCGTGCCGGATGCGGTCGGCGGGTTCACCGAGCAGAACGAACGCCATCGCCTGACGGTGGATTTTCCGGAGAAGCTCAAAAAGTATGTTCCCAAGCAGAATCTGCCCGCCGTGATGGGCTTGCTCGCGCAAGACCCGCGCCCGGCGTATCAGCATGACGGAAAGCGCGTGTATGGCGTGCCGTATGGCGAGGTGGATATTCGCTTTGTCGTCGAAGGAGACACGCTGACGGTGGTGGAGGTCGTGCCGTACACGGAAAAGGAACAGAAAAAATGAATACGAATCGCTGGATGCAGGAGGTCAATGCGCGGTTTCCGGTGCGCAAAAGCAAAGTACAAAAGGCGCAGTTTCGCCAGTATGTGCTGCAAAAGGCGCGGGAAATGGGCTATGCGGCGAGGATGGAGGAAAACAAGGCAATCTGCACGAACCGCAATATCGTCGTGGGCGATGTGGACAAGGCGAAAGTGCTTGTTACGGCGCATTACGACACGCCCGCAACCGTCGGGCTGCCGAATGTCATGCTCCCCATGAATCGCCCGATGTTTTACCTCGTTCAGGCGCTGATTGCGCTGGTGATGGTGGTGCTCATCTTCATACCGACGGGGATTGTGGAAAAGCTCACGGGCAGCATCTTCTGCACGGAAGCGACGCTGATTGGGCTGTACTGCCTGATGATGTATCTGCTGCTGGCGGGCGTGCCGAATCCGCACAACGTCAATGACAACACGTCGGGCGTGTGCGGGGTGCTGGCGCTGATGGAATCGTTCGCGGCGGAAAAGCCGGAGGAGATTGCGTTCGTGCTGTTCGACAACGAGGAGAAGGGGCTGCTCGGCGCATCGGGGCTGGCGAAAGCGCATAAGCAGGTGGCAAAAAAGACGCTTGTGCTGAACATGGACTGCATCGGCGTGGGGGAAGCCATGCTGATGCTTGTGCCGAAAGCGGCACGGGAGAAGTATCCGGCACTGGGCGAGGCGGCGCGGAAAAGCAGTGGCATTCCGGTCGTCCTTGGCAACATGGAGAAGTGCAATTTCTCCTCCGACCAGAAGCACTTCAAGCTCGGCGTGGGCATCTGCGCCTGCCGCAAGAAAAAGCATGTAGGCTGGTACTGCAGCAAAATTCATACCAGACATGACACGACGTACGACGAAATCACCCTGCAGGGCGTGGCGGACACGGTGGAAGCCGTCCTCCGGCAGGTCGTCGGGAAGGAGCAAGCATGACTATACGCGAAGAAATCGACACGCAGTTCCCCATCCGCAAAACGACGGCGCAGAAGCGGGCGTTCGAGAAGTGGGTGATGGCGAAGATGCGCGAAATGGGGTATCGCCCCTATGTGGACGGCATGAACCGAAAGGATAAGCTGCGCCACCGCAACATCGTCGCCGGCGACCCTCAAAATGCCGAACTGCTCATCAGCGCTCACTACGATACGGCGGCGACCATCGGCGTGCCCGATTTGCGCATCCCCCGGAATTTCCCGGTGTATATCCTCGCGCAGGGCGCGGTGCTGCTGGGAATGCTGCTGATTTCTCTGCTGATCGGCACGGTGGTCGGGCTGGCGACGAAAAGCGGCGATTGGCTGATTCTGACGTTCTTTTTTGCCTATCTGGCGCTGATGCTGCTGATGATGTTCGGCGCGGCGAACAAGCATAACGTCAATGACAACACATCCGGCATTGCCGCCCTGCTGGAGACGATGCAGCGCCTGTCCCCTGAAGCGCGCGAAAAGACGGCGTTCATCCTCTTTGATCATCAGGAGACGGGCAGCCGCGGCGCAAAGAGTTACGGCGCACAGCACGTCGAAGTGCAGACGATGAAGCTGCTTGTTGACTTGAGTTGCGTCGGGGATGGCGACACGTTCGTCATCAGCGCCCCGAAAATGGCGCAGGACAAGCCGGAATACGCCGTCGTCCGCGAATCCCTTGAAGAAAACGCAATGGCATCCGGCGTGTCGACGCAGTTCTTCGGGCGCGCGGGTGTGCAAGGCGCGGGCGATTATCGGCGCTTCGTGTGCGGGGTGGGCGTATCGGCATACCACCACAGCGCGGGGGTGGGACTCATCACCGGGCGCATCCACACTTCCCGCGATACCGTCTGCCGACAGGAAAATTTGGACTATCTCGCCAAAAGTCTCGCCGACGCGGCTCAAAAAATGAATGATTTGTAACAATTTGCCGAACGAGCGGCATTTTTCAGCGCTTTTGCTTTGCAATTTGTACCGGAATATGCTACAATAGTGAATAGAAAGGCTCCCTGTTGGCGAGACTGGAAGAGGAGGAAGCAGCATGCTGCCGAAAGTTTCCAAGGGATTCCGCGCCATTTTTGTCGCGGTGATGTGTGTGGTGTGCGTGGCGCTGTGTGTGCTGGCGGTTCGGCTGGCGCAGCAGGGCGAGCAGCTTCGGCTGACGCAATTGCAGCTGGATGCAAGTCTGGCGCGGTTGAAGCTCCAGCAGACGCAGCGCGCGCAGATTGACGTTGACCTGCCGGAAACGCTGGCGCAATTGCAGGCGGTGCAGCCCGAAGCGGATGCAGCGTCCGCGCGAGAGCAGGAACTCCGCGCCCAGCGCAAGGCGCTCCGCAGCGAGAATGCGGAATTAGCGGCGCAGGCGGAAACGCTTACGCAGCAGCTCTCCATCCGCCAGACCCCGGACAGTGAACTGATCGGAGAGGTGGAGACGCTGCAAAAGACGCTTTCATCCCTTCAGGCGCAGGTGGACGCCGCACGGCAGCTCCTTGGGCAGGCAGAGGAGTGAGCCTATTTCCCAATTCACTTGCGCTATCTGCTTGCGCATTCGCATTTGGGAATAGTATACCAGCCGCATTTATTCACAGCCTGAGATTCGACTGACAAAGCAAGGAGGAAGTTCCCATGTCCGAAAACAAGTCCCAGACGCCGGCACAGAACACGCCGGAAAACAGCGAGAAGAAGAAAGTCTCCCTGTTTGCACTCATCGTCGTGCTGGTCGTGGCGGTCATCGTGATGGTCGCCCTGTTCGTGCGGTCGAATAACCTGTCCAGTCAGCTGGATGAGGTCAACGGTCAGCTGGCCGCCAGCAACACCGAACTCCAGCAGACCATTGCCGACAAGGAGACGGCGCAGGCGGAACTGACCACCGCGCAGAATGACCTCCGCGAGGCGCAGCTGGTGCTGGAAGAATCCACCGCAAAGGTGGCGGAACTGGAAGCCCAGCTGGTTGTGCTGAACGACGAAAACGAAGCGAACAAGGCGCAGGTGGAAACGCTGACCGCTGAACTGGACACCGCAAAGGCGAATCAGGCGGCGGCGCAGGGCTACCTCGACAACGTGTCCGCCCAGCTGGACGAGCTGATGCAGAACCTCGGCTTGGCGCAGAGCGCGCTGAACGGCGAAGCGACGGAAGAACCCGCCGTCGAGCCCGAAGCGACGGAAGAACCCGCCGTCGAGCCCGAAGCGACGGAAGAACCCGCTGTCGAGCCCGAAGCGACGGAAGAACCCGCCGCCGAACCCGCCGCGACGGAAGAACCCACCGCCGAGCCCGAAGCGACGGAAGAACCCACCGCCGAACCCGAAGCGACGGAAGAACCCGCCGTCGAGCCCGAAGCGACGGAAGAACCCACCGTCGAACCCGAAGCGACGGAAGAACCCACCGTCGAACCCACTGTGACGGAAGAACCCACCGTCGAACCCGAAGCGACGGAAGAACCCGCTGCTGAAGAAAGAGGTCTTACCACCACCATCACGTCTATGCTGCCGGACGAATACACGCTTGATGTTGAACTGCATCTGGATGCGAACAATGTGGTGACGGAGTTGAAGCTGACGTTGGAAAATGAAGTCGAAGGTCTGACGCAGGAAATGCTGGACGCCTTCGCGGAGCAGTTCGTCGGCAAGCAGCTGCCGGTTGTCCTGCACGCGGATGCGGATGAGACGACTGCGGAAGAGCAGATTGTCGAAGGCATGGAGAATCAGCTGGAGAACAGCCGCGGCATCGTTGAGATGCTGAACAAGCTGGCAGAGCAGTAATCCCCTGACACATCGCGCCGCCCCGCTGATTGAATATGGTTAAGCGGAGCGGCGCCTTTTTGCACTTGTGTTCCTTTTCAATCAATGCTATAATAGAAGTGGACGTGTATGTCCGAGCAGATATATCAACGATCGACGACCAATGGAGGCTGCACATGAAAAAATGGTTCTGTGCGCTGGGCATGATGCTGGCGCTGCTGATGTCCGTCGCGCTGGCGGACGGTGTGAAAGTTACCTTTGCCGAGAAAAACGGGCAAATCAACGGCGGCTATGATTATACGCTGAAGCTGAACGTGTTGCCCGCAAGCGACAAAGACCTGACGGTTTCCCTGACCTGCGACGGCTTGGACGGCGCGTATTCCGTGGTCATCCCGGCAGGGCAGAAGAGTACCATGCTGACCGTTCCGACGCAGGTGGTGGAGGAGCGCGGCAAGGTCGTTTTTGAACTGCAGAGCGGCGAAGGCTACACCGGTGCAGGCAAGCACACGCTGACCATCCAGCGCCTGCCGAACGTGCAGTTCTATCTGGGCATCAACTTTGGCACGGTGGGCAAGAAGATGAGTGTCCGCATGACGGTGACGAATTCATCCACCATCGTCAAGGGCAACAACACCTTCCAGTTGCGCGATGACAAAGGCACAGTGCTGGCGGAAGCAAAGTGGTCGAATCCGAGCGGCGACATGAGCTTCTCCATCACCCCAACCGCTGATATGGAGGGCTACACCCGCCTGAGCGTGTGGCTGGGCGATCGCTGTGTGGCGGATGGCGGTTACCTGACCGTCGTTGCGAAGGGACAGCGCGCCGTCAAGAACGTGGAGACGGAGCGGAAACTTGTCGGCATCGGCATGGACTGCGGTTTCGGCGGCAAGAACACCGATCAGGTGCTGGAAGTGCTGGCGAAGCACAACACGAATATCACCTTCTTCATGACGGGCTATTTCGTCCGCACGTTCCCGGAGGAATCCAAGCGCGTGCTGGCGGCGGGCAATGAAATCGGCGACCACACGAACACGCATCCGCAGCTGACGAAGGAACGGCCCTACAGCATGATGCGCCAAATCGTTTTTCCGGCGGAGACAATGGCGGAAACAATGGGCGTCTCGCCGCGCCTGATGCGCCCGCCGTACGGGGACGTGAACAGCAACGTCATCAGCGTTTCGCGCGCGGAAGGCATGGAGTGCGTGCTGTGGAACATGAGCACAAAGGACTCCATCGGCAAATATACGGTGGAGGAGTGCATCAAGAACGGTACGACGCGCGCCAAGCTCGCGCCCGGCAATATTTTGCTCTGCCATCTCGACGCGAATCACAGCTGGGAAATTCTTGATGCTGTCCTGACCTACTACGAGGAGCAGGGCTACACCGTTTTGCCGATTTCCGCGCTGATTTACGCTACGGGCGGATCGCTGCCCCCGATGCCCTCCACCCGCGAGGCACTGCTCTACACCGACGACTACTGGCCGAACTGGCTGGCAGAACGCGGCATTGAGATTGAGACGAAGGAATAAGCAAGCAGGCTGTCCGAGAAAAAACGGGCAGCCTGTTTTTGCAAAAGGTGGAATGCCGATGCACATCACTGACTGGAAAGAGAATTTTATCTCGAAGATGATTACGCGCGGGCGCGATTACTGGCGCGCCGGGGCAGTGAAAAAGCTGCACTGCACGCAGGAGAAAATCACTGCTGATGTAGAAGGCACGCGGCTGTATCGGGTTGAGATTACGCTGGCAGACGATGCCGTGGCAACTCTGTCCTGCACCTGCCTTTTTGCGAAAGAGGGCGCAAACTGCAAGCATATGGCGGCGGTTCTCTTTGCGGCGACCCATCTGCCGGAATCGGAATTGCCCGCGCCGGAGTGGGAGAAGAAGCTGAACAGCCTGCCCGCCGAAACGCTTCGGGATTTTCTTCGCCCGCTGCTAAAAAAGGACGAAGCACTCCGAAATCGGCTGATGCTGTGCAAGGGAGACGAACCTGTCCGTGCGGATGAACGCCGCCTCAATTGGCAGCGCACCCTGACGCAGACGCTTCACGCCGCCGAACGCTATTCCGAAAACGAGTATGACGAATACGCGGAATATGACGAAGAAGAGGAATCACCTGTTCAGGAACTGCTGGAGCTGATGGACGCGGAATTGGCTGATTTGCTGACACCGGAACATGCGATGCTGGCGTTTGAACTCGTTTGCGACACGGCAATGATGTTTGAATCCGCCGATGAAATTCTTGAACAGGAGGATATCGAAGACGCTTGCCGCGATGCATGGATGCGGATTCTTGCCATCGCAGCACCCGCCCAGCAGTCGGCAATGTACGAGTGGTTCGCCGCTGCATTCCGGACGTGGAAGCCGCTGCCGTATTTCACCGCGCCGCTGGCGTTCTTGTTTTCGTATCCATGGGACGAAGCGATTCATCAGCGGAATCTTGCGCTGCTCGACGAGAAAATTGCCGAATGGAAGCTGAATGCGCAGGAACGCGGTGGAGGCGCGATGGTGAATCTGCTGAATCAGCGTGAAAAAACGATGCAGCAGCTGCACGCTTCGCAGGAGGACATCATCAGCTTCTGGCATTCGCATTGGGATGTGCCGTATGCGCATGACCGGACACTGAAAACGCTGATGGCGGCGGAAAAGTGGACGGAAGCCATCGAGCAGGTCAAGGCGGATTTGCAGACGTTCGCCGGGGAATATATGCCATGCAAGCAGCGCCGCGAACAGCTGATTTTGCTCTATCAGCGCGCGAATCAGCCTGACCTTGCGCAGCGGGAGATTCGGCAGTACATTGAGCAGTACAATCAGTACGGCATGGAGCAGATTGATGCGCTTCGAGCGACGCTTCCCGTCGATGCGTGGCGCGACGAGGCGGAACGTTTGATGAAACTGCCGACGACAAGCACTATCCGCCTACCCCTGCTGGCATCCATTGAGCAGTGGGAGCAGCTGCTCCAGCGGATTCAGCAACACGGCAATTTTGAGGGACTGTGTACCTATTTTGACCCGCTGATGGCATGGGATTCCGCCCGCACGCTGGCACTCTACCGCGACATGGTGAATCGCGCTATGCAAGCGGCTTCGTCGCGCGCCGCCTACTGCGAGGTCATCCAAAAGCTGGAACGAATGAAAGGCACCGACGAGGGAAGAAAGATAATTGCTGACCTTGCTGAACAGTGGCGCAGGGACTACAAGCGCAAGTGCGCACTGCTGGACGAATTGCAGAAAGCAGGATATTGACAAAAAACTGGACTGTCCGGGCAAAACGCTCGAACAGCCTGTTTTTTTCTGCTGCTTACTCCGCCGGGAACAGGAATCCCGCCGTCATTTCCAGATAGTTTTCGCCCGCGTAGTCCGGGAAAAGCTCATGCATCTTCGCGGGGAAATCCGCCGTGAACGCTGCCGGTTGCAAGCGTCACGGTGGTGCATGTCGGGGCGCTCGTTTCCGCCAGCGCGGCGGTCAGCAGCAGCAAAATCATCATCAGCAGGGAAATCAGTTTCCTCATGGGTTCCTCCAAGGTGGGTCGTTCGGGAAAAGGGTTATCTTGTAAAGAATACATCATTTCTGATATGGGCGCAAGTACGCACTTTTTTATTAGCAAGGCACTTTTTGGTGACTGGGGGGGGAGGATTCGCTGCGAGGGCAAAAGAAAAGCACCGATTCTATCGAATCGATGCTAATCTGGCGGGAAAATATACTCACTCATCAAACATTATCAAAATGCAGAACTTCAGAGTGGATGATTTTGGAAAATACTCTGGTTGTCCTTCCAGCAATGTAAAGGACGAATATCCATAATCCTATCAGGTGGTATCTGCACACCGTTCTTCAATAATATGATTTCTTCTGAAAGAGACTCAAAAGCATTATAATATGCCTTTGTAAGATAATACAAGTTCTTGTCTTTTTCACTGTCATCTTTATTATGAACGTAATTAATGTCCATGCCTTTTATGGCTGCGACTACTTCATATGGTTTATGAGATATACGCCATTCATCTGATAGCTTTGTGCCTAAAAGTTCATCAATGTCAACTAAGATTTCAGGGCGAAAATGAACATTACCTCCATACGGAGAGTTGGTATATGCAGATAGGAAACCACATGTAGTAAAATCATAGTAAAACTTATGTCCAATAATCCAACGCGCGAAGGCTTCAGACTGGCTATCGAACGGACATTTACCATATGATATGTCATAAATCCGTTTTTTATAACAGAGTGTTTGGTTATCAATATCAATTTCTATATCATGCGCATCCAAAAACTTACGTAATTCAGAATCAGTACATTGGTAGGAATGTACAAGATCCAGTATACCATGCTTATAGAATGAAGCGCATTGATCAGCACTGGTTGTGACATGAAAATATATGAAAGTCCAATCCGTATAATTCACAGGAAATTTCCCGTGTTTCTGGATGACATCCTCTATTAAATCTTCTGGATAAGCATACTCACTTTCGCGGGAAAAATAGCGTTTCCATACATCTGGGGACACACCGGTCAAGGCAACTAATGTTTTCATTGCATTTTCAGATGTCCGAATGTCATATACAGGAGTCTGCTCCATTCTACAGCACCTTCCTTATTGAAGTTAGCACTTTCGTGCATATATATTATAGCACAGAAAATATCTTTTATGTATAGAAAGAAAAGCACCGGCTCGCAAGAACCGATGCTAATCTGGCGGAGAGTTAGGGATTTGAACCCTAGGTGGGGTATAAGCCCACACACGATTTCCAGTCGTGCGCCTAAAGGGAGTTTACAGAAACAAATGTTTGCATACTGCGGACGAATCCGGGAGGTGATTAGCGTACAAATCCGCAGTAATCGCAAATGACGCATGACCAAGACAGCCCTGCACCAGCTTGACGGGTTCGCCGCCCAGTACGGCGGCAGTCGCCACAGAGTGCCGCAAGCCGTGGAGGGTCACAGAGGGCAGGGAAGCCCCCTGCAAGGCTCTGCGGTGGTCGGTGTAGACATTGTGCATAGCCCCCTCGTAAAACAAGCCTGAGAACGTCAAAGGGCGCGCTCTGAGGACGTACAGCACACAATCAGGCAACGCAATGCGCCGATAGGACGCGCGCGACTTGAGCGGACGCAGTGCGCGGCTATCGCCGCGCTGGTGGCACACGGTCAAAATGCCATCCATAGACAGATCAGCACGGCAAGCGCCGAGCGCTTCACCGCGCCGCAAGCCACAGCAGCACAACAACAAAACGGATGCAGTCTCCATTGTGGATGCAGCCTCCATATAGCGCCGCAACTCCGGCAAGGTCAACACGGCCGCTTGCGCGGCGTGATGGATCGGAGTTGGACAAGTGTCAGCGTCAAGCACGCAATCGGTCAGGTGGAGCTTGCGCGCAACCAACAAGGCGCGCGCAAGCATCACCCTGTCAAGCTGCGCCGCGCGCGGATACACGCGCGCCACATCTTGCACCCACAACAGACAATCCAAAGGAGACAAATCCGCCAGCGCCACATTCAAAAGGATCTGCGGGACTGCCTGTACAGCTCTATTATAACAATCCTTTGTGCTTTGCGCAAGCCCAGAAGGATAGATATAGTGTTCAAGCCAGACCCTAAGCCACTCTCCCAGCGTGTAAACTCTCATTTTTGCGCCCTCCTCTAGTAACAAAAACGTATAAGAGGAGTATAGCACATGCAGCAGTACAACTACAAGACAATTAACTATCAGGACTACACTAGCCGTAGCAGTAACAGTAACAGTACAGGTATAAGTAGTACTAGTAGTACTAGTAAGGAAAGAACTGCGACAGATACCGCGAGTGAAGAAAAAATGCCGATTAACCGCAAGGTTATCGACGAGGTAAGAACGCTGTATCATGACGCAATCGGCGCATATCCATCTGTAATTGTCTGCAAAGAAATCACGCAATTGCTGATCACCGGAGCGATCACGCGCGAAGAACTGGAATATGCCCTAACCGAAACAGCATACGCGCCGCGCCCGTCGTGGGCATACGCCGCTGCCATCATCAGACGCGTGCAGCGGGACAAACAAGACGTTCCATTCTAAGCGGCAGAACATCCCCGCCGCTGAAAGGAGGCGTCATAGTGAGCGCTTCCGGGCGCTGGGCGCTGCCAGCTCGACGAGGGGCAAACAGGTATCACGCGCCCGCGCCCGTCGCTTGCATCTGCATTGTCGGTGCGCCTGCCAGGGCGCACCGAAAAGGCTGCGAAAGTCCCACTTATAGTGTTGACAGCCCACCCACGAAGCAGTGCAGTTCCGCCCGCTCCCGCCGCTCCCGTCGCGCGCCCCGCCCGCCCGCACCCCGCCACTCGTCCAGTCCGTGCCCCCCTGCCGCTGCCCCCCCTTCTCCCCCCCGCCCCCTCATCCCCCCAGGGGCTTCCCCCGCCATCGTAGTTTGTGGGGGAGAAGGGGGGGCGCTCACGGGGGGCGCAGTGCTTGTCCGCTGCTCTTGGGCGGGCGGGCGGGGCGCGCTCTGGTCGCTCTGGTCGCTGCTTGTCGAGCCCACCCAGCCCGCCGCAACATGCCGTCCGGGCGCGACAGGGCGCACGGACTGCCGCGCGCCCTCGTCCCGCCCGCACTCGCCCAGCGCCGGGCGCGCCACGCGCCCGATACGCACAGTGCAGAGAGTAGCAAGGGGAGACCGGCGCAAACCCAAGCTGACCACACCTCCACTGGCGGCGCGGTGGGTGCTCCGCGGGCGGCTCCCTCGGTCGCCGCTCATCCGCTACGCATCACCGCGCCGCACGTCAACCGCTGCTCCTCTGGTCGCTCCTCAGGCTGCGCCTTCGGTGCGAGTTTGTGCGCCAGGGGGCGCGGCGCAAGCGCCGCAAGGCGCGCAACCCCGGCATAACCCCCGAAAGGAGATAAAGAACATGAAAACAGCCCCAATCTACGGTCCAGACCGCCACTTGATCCGACGCAAGGCAGACTGCGCCGGGCAACTAATAACAGTCGCCGACTTCGCCGCGGAAGCGGGCATAAGCCGCCCCCGCGCCTATCAGCTTTTGAGTTTCTGTCCTCGTTACCGTGTCACAGACCCAGACACAGGCGCGCGCATGGTCATGGTCAGCATCAGGGACGCGCGAACCGCCCTCTACTATCGAGGGCGGCAAGGAAACCCGCTCATGGCAAACAGTGACTTCCAGCGCCGAATGGCGTGGCGGCGCTGGCATGGAAAAAAATCTGCTCAGGAGGGCTAACCCCTCTTGACAAGTATGCCAATTGTAGACTAATATAACAAGCGGAGGACACAAAAAAAAAGCCTATCGGCGTTACCAGCACCGACAGGCAAGGAGTATAGCGCGGAGAGTTAGGGATTTGAACCCTAGGTGGGGTATAAGCCCACACACGATTTCCAGTCGTGCGCCTTAGACCACTCAGCCAACTCTCCATATGAAGCTCACATTGCGGCGGGTCATCCGCAACATTGATTATTATAGCGCGAATCGGGGCGTTTGTCAAGGGACTTTTCGTGATTTTTGCAAAAAATCCGCGCGAGTGAGGGCGCACGAAGAAAAAGGACTGTGAGCGGAGAAAAGTGCCCGCGCAGCAGTCCTTTTGCGGTTAAATCAGGAACATCCAGCCAAGCATTGACACCATCGCGGCAATATGCAGCGTGCCGACGATTTGCAGGGGGAACGTGACGATGAAAATCGGGAGAATCGTGAACACGAGCGCCCAGATCGGGAAGCCAATCGCGCCGGTGATGATAGCAACCATCAGCGTGATGTAGAACGTAATCATTCCCAGAGAACACAGGCGCAGGGAGGCACCACTGCGAAGCATGTCAAGCATCATACCCTTGGCACGCTCGTCCCGCCCGTATTTGAGAAACATGTACTCCGCCAGCCCGCACTTCAAGTGATACGCGGAGCTGACGATGCACGCGAACGTCGTGCCCGCGAACAGAATTGCGCCGTACACCGGGGCTTTCTGGTACGCATACGCCGCCAGCGCCGCGTATCCGCAGAACTCCAGCACGATGGAAAACACACCCAGCACGCCCGAACGCATCGGCACGCTTGGCGAGACACCCTCCATCAGCTTCGCAGCGTAGTCGCCTTCTTTCAGTTTGTTGTAGTTGGTGAGCTTCAGCGTGCCGTTGGGGAAGATGCTCAGGATGCGGTCGCAGTACATGTTGATGGCGTGGCCGATGATGCCCAGGGCAAGCAGGATGTACAGGATATTCATGCGCGTATGCCTCCCAATTAGTTAATTGCAACTAACTGCTTCGGTTTGGAGTATAGCACACGCACCAATCCCTGTCAAGGCCGGACAAATGGTTTCGGAAGATTTTCGTTACAGCCAGCCGACCGCGTGCGCCGCCGCGCCGCCGACGCCGCAGAGCAGCATCACCAGAATTGGGTTCCATTTCTTCCAGCGCAGGACGAGGAACGCCGCGACCATCAGCACAATGCCGACGATGGACACGCCGCCACCAGATTTCACTGCCGCAACCTGCACGATGCTCAGCGCCGCCGACGCAATCAGCGCGACGACCACGGGACGCAGCGCGCCCAGCACGTTCTGCATCGTCTGTCCGGAACGGAATCGTCCATATAAATAGGAAAGAAGTGTGACGAGAATCAGCGACGGCGTGATGCACCCGAACGTCGCGACAAGCGCCCCCGGTAGTCCGGCGCAGCGCATCCCGACGAATGTCGCGGAGTTGACCGCAATCGGGCCGGGGGTCATCTCGGCAATCGTCATTAGGTTCGTAAATTCTGCCATCGTCAGCCAGCCGTGCGATTCCACGACCAGCGACTGAATCAGCGGCATGGCAGCATATCCACCGCCGACACTGAACAGCCCGATTTGGAAAAAGACGAGGAACAGCACCATCATGCGGATGCGCCCCCCTTTCGCGCCAGCAGTGCCCGGATAACGCCAATCGCCGCCGCAACGAGGATGACCACGATGACGTTGACATGAAAGACAGCGGACGCCGCGAACGCGCCTGCCATCAGCAGCAGATTCAGCCAATCCTTCGACTGCACGACCTTGCCGCCAAGATTTGCCGTCACGTCGCAGATGACCGCCGCCACGCCCGACTGCATTCCCGTCAGCACCGCGCATACCCATTCGTTCTCGGCGAACGCAGCGTACATCATGGAGATGATGCTGATGATGACAATCGGCGGCAGAATTGTCGCCAGCACCGCGACGATCAGCCCCGGAATTCCGGCGATGCGCCGCCCAACGAGGATGGCGCCGTTGACGGCAATCGCGCCCGGTGCGGTCTGCGCCAGGGCGGTCATGTCCAGCATTTCCTCTTCGGTCAGGTAATGCAGTTCATCGACGAATTTCTTCTTCATCAGCGACACGATGACGAACCCGCCGCCGAAAGTGAAGGTGCTGATGAGAAGCATGGAAGAAAAGAGTGTACAAAGACGGTGCGCTGTGGATTCCTGTTGCATCAGGGTGGTCAGCTCCTTTTTTGAAATTGAGTTTATTCAATAAAATAGAATTTGTCTGCGGCGCGGAGGTTTCGCGTCTGCGGACGCGACAAGGGGCAATAGAAACAGACGAAGTCTGCGATCGCCCCCTTGACCCCTTCGCAGCGCACGCCCATGTTACAGGTTTATTGTGTTGGTTGGGAAAACGATAGGTAAACGAACCATAAAACTTCCGATAAAATCCAAGAAACATGGGTGTGCAGCCCGAAGGGGTGGAGGGGGCGAGCGGAAAGCCCCCTCCTCGCCTCCGCAGAGGCGAAACCCTCTGCAACATCAAAGGCACTACCGCACAATTCGTCGGCAGCGCTGGCGATGCCTTTTCTGCCATCTGCTTCTTGCAGAAATCTCGATTTACCTCCAGTAAACCTTCGATTTCTGCAATCGCATCTGACAAAAAATGCATTCGCCATCGCACCAACTCATTTGTGCGGTATTGCCCAAAACTCAAGTTTGGAGAAGAAAATCAATCAGAATATCACTCCACAAACGTGAGTGTGTTGACATTGAAGACCCCCTTGGTGGTGAGCCGCAGTGCCGGAATCACCGGCAGACTCGCGAACGAAAGCGTCATGAACGGGTCAATGCCGCGATTTACGCCCTGCGCCCACGCTGCCGCCTTGCAGTGCTCTAACTTCTCGTTCACTTCCGGCAGCGGACGGTCAGTAAACAACCCCGCCACCTCCAGCGGCAAGCGCGCTTGTACCTGCCCGTTCTCCACGACGATGATGCCGCCGTGCATCTTTTTCAGCTCGTTGACCGCAAAGGCAATGTCCTCCGGCGATACGCCGCAGGCAATGATGTTGTGGCTGTCGTGGGCAATCGACGTCGCAACCGCGCCGCGTTGAATCCCGTAGCCGCGGACGTAGCAGCTGGCGACATGCCCCGTGTCGTGGTGCCGCTCGCAGACGGTCATCTGGCAGATGCCGTCGTCAATGCCTTCCGCGTGCCCCAAGTCTTCGGTCACAATCTGCCCGTCGATGAGGCCAATCAGCGGCGCAACCCCAATCCGCAGCTGCTCCGGCGTTACATCCGGCAGGTGGAACGTGTCCAGCACGCCCGCGAGGATGTCCGGGTCAATGTCCGGCGCGGCGATCTCCACCTCGTGCCCGTCGTAAACCAGCTTGCCGCGCTTGAACACCATCTCCACATTCACATCATGCAGGTTGTCCAGCACGACGAAATCCGCCAAGTACCCCGGCGCAATCGCGCCCTTGTTGTTCAGCAGGAAGTAGCGCGCGGCGTAGTGGCTGGCGACCTTGATGGTCAGAATCGGGTCAGCGCCGAGGGCAATCGCTTTGCGGACGATGTAGTCAATGTGCCCCTTGTGCAGCAGGTCGTAGGGGTGCTTGTCGTCAGTGCAGAACATGCAGCGGTGCGCATACTGCTCTGTCAGCAGAGGCATGAGGGCTTCGAGATTCTGCGCCGCCGTGCCGTCGCGAATCATGATGAACTGCCCCTTGCGCAGTTTTTCCAATGCGTTGTCAATGGTGTCGCACTCGTGGTCGGAATAGACGCCGGCGGACATGTACGCGTTGAGCGCCTTGCTGGACAGCCCCGGCGCGTGGCCGTCAATCTTCTTGTGATGCGCCTGTGAAACGACGATTTTCTCCATCGTCGCGCGGTCGCCCATCATCACGCCCGGATAATTCATCATCTCCGCCAGCCCCAGCACGCGGGGATGGTCGAAATATGCGTTGATGTCGCGCCATGTCAGCGTTGCGCCGTTTTCCTCAAACGCCATCGCCGGCACGCATGACGGGAGCATGAAATGCACATCCAGCGGCAGATTTTCTGTCGCCGCCATCATGTAGTCGATGCCGCCCATGCCGCAGACGTTGGCGATTTCGTGTGGGTCGGTGATGACGGTGGTTGTGCCGTGGGGGAGCACCGCGCGCGCGAACGAGGTCGGGCTGACGAGACTGCTCTCCAGGTGAATATGCGCGTCGATAAAGCCGGGTGCGACGATTTTGCCGCTGACATCGACCTCCATCAAGCCGTCGTAATGGTCAGCCATGCCGACGACCAGCCCGTTGGCAACGGCAATATCGCCGTGCTCAACCGTGCCGGAAAATACGTTGACATAATCGGCGTTTTTGAGGACAACATCCGCCTTCTCCTCGCCCAGCGCGACGCGGACGAGCCGCTGCTTCCGGCGAACCTTGAGCGCAATGCGTTCTGCGCGGGTTTTGACTTCGGACATCGTGGAACACGCTCCTTCCGTGATTCTGTTTGTCCTATTATAGCGGTTTGAAGGGGTGTTGTAAAGGGGAAAAGCGGAGGGGCAAAGGGAAAAATAGCATATGTTTTATCAGTGATTTCATTATGTTATTATATTAACTATTCTTCTTTTGTGAGGTATTGACAAAGAATAAATTTTGCGCTATAATAAAGGCAAGTGTATGCTGGCTGACTAATACGAAGGGGGATTCAGATGCGGAAACGGATGCTTTCTATCATGGCGGTCATGCTTTGCAGCTTGCTGCTGTTCTCTGTTGCTTTTGCAGCCAGCTATGATGGGGCGATTTGGACAGGAAAGCCGAATGCCTTGGGCATTGGCTATTACTGTACTGCTGCGCAGAACCGCTCGCAGGGAGATGTCTCCACTCACTGGGCGAAGGCAAAAACGTGGGCGGCAGGTCTTAAACCCGTAATTGCAAGCGCAATTGGAAACAACCGGGCAGTTGCTTCGACGGGCAGTGTGAAGCCTTACAAAGGCTGGGGTTCGTATGGTGAATCCGACTGGTCGACGGAAGGAAAATTTGTGTCGGGGGCTTGGGATTAAGTAAAATACCAGCACATAACTTGTAGTACATAATCAAAGCCAGCATCCACCTTGTCAGCATACTTGAGGGGAGAGAAAATGATGCTTCGTTCATCCGTCCGAAACTTTGGCAAACTCTGCCGCTGTCATCCATCATTTGCGGCATTATCTATCCTAAGTCTGCTGATTACGACGTTGAGCTTCCTTGTGCTGATGGAAAAAAGCTACTATACTTATCAGGTCAGCGTGACGCAGGAGTACTTGTATGTGATGGATGATTCGCCGGAAGAAATCTGTGCGCTCTATCATGATTTGCAGGAGAATCAAAATCTGCCGGATATTGTGTCGATTAGTCTGCTTGATGACCAATACACGGGCATTGCCTGTGATACGAAAGCGTTAGCAAACCTCCTGCCTTACGGGCGGATATTTACCCCGGAGGAAGGCGCGCAGGGGGCGAACGTGGCGCTTTTGTCGCTGGAATACGTCCGCAATCTGCCGCAGGAGCAAATTGACCAGATTTGGGACGATGGCATCGAGATTGCAGGCGAGCATTTCGAGGCGGTCGGAGGGCTGACGGACATTGCCCGGTATTTTCCGCCCGAAGATTTGCTTTCGTTCTTTCCCGTACCGACGCTGATTGCTATCCCGGCGGAAACATACTTGTCCCTTTCTATGCAGCCGACCATGCTCAATTGCCGGTTTACAAGCGTTTTGACGAAGGAACAGACGGAAGAACTCCGGCGGATGATTTCCTCCTGCGAGCATATCAGCACTTTTTACCTGCCCGGTACAAGAAATTCAAGCTTTCAGCGCTTTGTGGAATCCAACGTGATCTATATCGCCATTTTGCTGATGGCGCTGATTGCTGTTGCTTTCATTGTCACCTGCTGGTTTCAGACTGACCAGAAACGTTATCAGATTTACATGATTTGCGGCGCAAAAAAGCGGCACATCGTCTTTTTCCTGACGGTGGATATGCTGCTGCTGAGCCAAATCGCCTACTGGGGTGCGCTGGCGTGTACGCACTTCATCAATCGCGGATTCAGTGATTTCCTGATGCCGCTGCCGCTTGTGTGGCGCGTGTGGATTGGCATCGGCGTATTTGCATTCTGCTGGCTGGTTGTGCTGCTGTGCTCGCTGCCGCTGTTGCAGCATTACCGAAACGTTTCTGGATTCGAGGTGAAATGAAAAAATGAGAAGCATCATGCTCGCCGTATCGTTCCTGAAAAAACAATGGGTCATGAATGTGGTGCTGGTCGTGGAGATTCTCATCTCGGTCATCATGCTGTCCGAACTGTTCCTGTTTGTCAGCGACCGGATGGATAATCAGCGCGCGGCGGAAGAATTGCAGAACAATCATCTGTATGTACTTTCAGAATTTGAGTACTATGCGCCGCAGGAAGAACGCGTGATGGAAGCGCTTCGGGCGGATGAAGCCATCCAAAGCATCGGCAAGGTTGATATTTCCTCCTGCACATGGAATGGGCAGTATTTTCAGCTGGGGCTGTACAATGCGAATTTGATTGGCTTGTATGCGCCGAAATGTGCCAGCGGCGCGTGGCTGCCGACGGAGGGCGGCGAATACAGCGGATACCCCGCGGTTGTATCGGCGGACGCAGGGCTGCAAGTCGGGGATGCAGCGGAAATTCTTGTTGCAGACCAGTATTCCGTGGCCATAGAGGTGGTGGGCGTGCTGGCAACCCCGACGCAGTATCTGTTCCCAACGGGCATGTCCGACAATGTGGATTCCATTATTTCGCATTCACCCGCCATCTTGGTCAATCAAGCGCTTTTCCCGCAGCTTCCGCCGAATCCGGATACGGCGGATGTACCGAAGTCACTCTTCCTGATTTCGGATTTGGACAAAGAAGAAATGATGGCGAAATACAATCGGTATGGGCAAATTCAAGCAATCAACGACATGGTGGCATCCTATGTGGAAACGTCAAACGGGCTGATTCGCTCCGAAGCGCTGCTGTTCGTGCTGTTTGTGCTGCTCGCCGCCATCGTGATTTTGAGCACTGAAGTGATTCACAGCATCCAATGCCAGAAAAACTATACAATTTACTACCTTGTGGGCATGAAGTGGCATCAATGTGTTTGGATTGAACTGACGCGGCACGGGATTCTGCTGTTCTTCATTGCGGGTTCGATTGCCCTGCTGGACAAATTCGGAGCGCTGCAAAC
>ENA-ORCP01001262-ORCP01001262.1-human-gut-metagenome-genome-assembly--contig:-NODE-1262-length-22094-cov-4.648544_pt1 | contig 22094 bp, 18 predicted proteins | sample MGYA00242990_ERZ507991 | MGnify/ENA primary metagenome ERZ507991 (study PRJEB26167, sample SAMN06115496) | human gut metagenome | host: Homo sapiens | place: China:Henan | collected 2015-05-07... | reverse complement strand
GGCAACGCAGATGCCGTGCCGCAGCCGCCGAAGCGGTGCTTAAGCCGCTAGGCGGGAATTGTGCGGTGTTGCCATAAAGAACGCACGGACGAAAAATATTCCGGAAATTCATGTACAAATGATGGCGAACGGCAACCGAACAACAGACAGCACAAAAGCACCCCCTGCACCAAAAGCACAATGCTTTCCGGTGCAGGGGGTGTTGTGGTTCAGTTCAGCCGGTCAGCCAAAACCATCAATCTTCGATCGTGATTTTGGTGATGACAGGCATCTGTTTGGGCTTGTTCCAGGTTTCAGGGCCGTAAGTGGGCTGGTTGGCAATGGCGTCCAGCACATCAAAACCGCTCTCCATTTCGCCAAAGGCGGCGTAACGGCCGTCCAGCTTGGCAGCATCCTTGTGAACAACAAAGAACTGCGTGCCGGCGGTATCAAAGTCATCATCGCGCGCCATAGAAAGGGCACCGCGGATATGCTTGAGCGGGTTGTTGACGCCATTTTCCGTAAACTCGCCCTTAATATGCCAATCACTGTCCGTCATGATGTCATTGTCCGGCGAACCGCCCTGAATGACATAATCCTTAACGATGCGGCACCAACACAAACCATCATAAAAACCGCTGCGTGCAGTTTTCACAAAGTTTGCCACGGTGAGGGGGGCATATTCCGGGTACAGCGTAAAAACCATAGTACCAAAGTCCCTGGTTTCAATCGTGCAACGCATTAGCCGACCTTCACATCCTTGAAGAACAGGTTGCCGGAAGCAGTCATGTAGAAACCGCTGATGTTGTCATGCATCAGGTAGTTGTTGGACTTGTAGTACAGGGGCAGAACAGCGTAATCGTTGGAAACGATAGCGTCAGCCTGCAGGGTCAGCTCAGCAGCCTTGGCCGGATCGTTCTCAGCCTTGACCTGCTCAACCAGAGCGTCATAATCGGCGTTGGAATAGAACAGGTTGTTGGAAGAATCGCCGGTCTTGCACAGGGGCAGGAAGCTCATGGGGTTCACGTAGTCAGCGCTCCAGCCCATGGCAGCAACCTGATAGTTGCCTTTCTGAACGTCGTCATAGAAGATGCTCCACTCGTTGGAGGAAACTTCAACATTGATGTTCAGGTTGTTCTTCAGCATTTCAGCCATAGCTTCAACGACCTTCTTGACGGTGTCGTTGTCGTAGTAGCTCAGGGTCAGAGTGGGGAAGCCTTCGCCGTTGGGGTAGCCAGCCTCTGCCAAGGCAGCCTGGGCACCCTCAACGTCAGCGGTAGCGGACAGGCCAAAGCTTTCGCGGCCTTCGGTGATATCCTTGCCATCAACAGAGTAGCCGGGGGCCAGGAAGCTGTAAGCGGGCTGTGCATCGACCTGCACAACGTTGTCGATGATGGACTGACGGTCGATGGCCAGGCAGATTGCCTTGCGGACCAGAACGTTGTTCACAGGCTCGGCAGAGCAGTTGAAGTCATAGTAAACAGTGCCGTAGCTGGGGCTGGTCTGCACACCGGCATTCTCGGCCTTCAGGCGGGCAAAGTCAGAGGAAGGAATGCTGGCAACGCCGTCAACCTCGCCGGACTCGTAAGCGGTCAGAGCAGTTGCCTGATCCAGAACGTAGCGGAAGGTGACCTTCTGCAGGGAGACATTCTCAGCATCCCAGTAGTTCTCGTTCTTTTCCAGAATGACGTTTTCGTTCATGCTCATGCTGGCAATCTTGAAGGGGCCGTTGCAGATATAGGTATCTGCTTCGGTGGACCACTTGTCGCCGTTGGCTTCAACGGTGGCCTTCTGAACAGGGGAGAAGGTCCACATGCTCAGGATGTCGATGAAATAGGAAGTGGGCTGGATCAGGGTGATCTCCAGGGTCTTGTCGTCCAGAGCCTTCACGCCCAGGTCGTCAGCGGTGGCGGTGCCGTCGTAATACTCCTGAGCATTCTTGATGTAATCGGTAGCCATGCTGACGTACTGTGCGGCGGTGGCCGGGGTCAGAACGCGCTGAATGGTGTAAACGTAATCTTCAGCGGTCAGGTCGCTGCCATCGCTCCACTTCAGGCCGTCGCGCAGGTGGAAGGTGTAGGTCAGGCCATCGTCGCTGATATCCCAGCTTTCAGCGTTGCCGGGAACCAGGGTGCCGGTGCTGTCATAGGTAACAAGGCCTTCGAAGCAGTTGATCAGAACATACTGTGCGAAGGAGTTGTTGGTCACGCTCGGATCCAGGCCGTCGGGAATGTTGTTCAGAACAAAGGTCAGTTCCTGGGCGGCATCACCGGTAGACTCGGAGGAAGCGGTGGTGGAAGTTGCTTCGCTGCTGGCAGCAGAAGAAACATCGGAGATGTTCTGGGGCTCATTGGAAGCGCCGCAGGCGCTGAGCAAGGAGACCGCCAGCGTGCCGGCAAGAGCGGCACTGATGACTTTCTTTTTCATGTGTATCCCCCTCGGAAAAAAATAATGTATGTTTGCCGTTCCTTTGCACCGGCAGGACGCAGCAAACCGGGCAGGGGAGCCAAAACGGAACAGCACCACCGTGTTGCATATCCCGCTTTGGCCGCCGGTACCCGTTTGCGGCAGGCTGCCGGAACAAGAAACGGAGAAACCAAAATAAAAAGGCTTAATACAGGTGGCAGGCCACAAAATGGCCGGGTGCGGCTTCCTTCATGGCCGGGGTCTGCTCGCTGCAAATGGGCTTTGCATAGGGGCAGCGGCCACAGAACCGGCAGCCGGGTTTCGGGTTGACCGGGCTGGGCAGATCGCCCTCCACACCGGCGCTTGCATGGGCGCGGGCCAGCTTGGGGTCCGCGATGGGAATGCAGCTCAGCAAGCCCTTGGTGTAGGGGTGCAGCGGGTTTTTGTAGATCTCTTCGGAATCGCTGCTTTCCACCAGCTGGCCCAGATACATCACGCCGATATCATCCGAAACGTAACGCACCATCGAAAGGTCGTGGGCGATAAACAGGTAAGAGGTACCTTCGGCCTGCTGGTAGTCACGCAGCAGGTTGACGACCTGCGCCTGAATGGAAACGTCCAGTGCGGAGATGGGCTCATCACAGATGACCAGCGCGGGGTTCAGCACCAGGGCGCGGGCAATGCCGACGCGCTGGCGCTGGCCGCCGGAAAACTCGTGGGCATACCGTCCGGCGTGTTCTGCCGTCAGGCCAACGCGGTTCAGCATGGCAAAGACTTTTTCGTCAACTTCCTGCTTGCTTTTGCAAACATGGTGGGCTTTCAGCGGCTCGGCAATGATATCGCGCACCGTCATGCGGGCGTTCAGCGAAGCATACGGATCCTGGAAGATCATCTGCATGTTGCGGCGCACCGGCTGCATCTGGCGGGGCTTGAGGTGGGCGATATCCTGCCCGTTGAAGATGATCTTGCCCTGCGAAGGCTCATAAATGCGGATGATGGTGCGTGCGCAGCTGCTTTTTCCGCAGCCAGACTCGCCAACCAGGCCAAAGGTGCGGCCGCGGCGCAGCGTAAAGTTGACGTCATCTACTGCATGAACTTCCGCGTGCGGGCCGACAGAAAAGAATTTTGTCAGGTGCTCTACCTGAAGAATGGGCTGTTCCATTAGTGTGCCTTCCTTTCGGCTTCTGCCAGTTTTTCATGCAGAGGATTGCCCTCGGCCGGGGCGTCCGGTTGCAGCAGCCAGCAGCGTGCCTGACGGCTGCCAACCTGGACAAACGGCGGGCACTCGGCTGCGCAGATGTTGCGCGCAAACTGGCAGCGGGAAGCAAACGGGCAGCCCTTGGGGGGCTTGGTCATATCCGGCGGGCTGCCGGGGATGGACTGCAAGCGCTCGCTCTTATCCTTGGTCAGGCCGGGGATGGAGGCCAGCAGGCCCATGGTGTAGGGGTGCAGCGGGTTTTCAAACAGATCGTTGATCTCCGCTTCCTCCATCACAAGGCCGCCGTACAGAACAACAACGCGGTCGCACAGCTCAGCCACAACGCCCAGGTCATGGGTGATAAAGATGATGCTGGTGCCGTATTCCTCCTGCAGGGAGCGCATCTGTTTCAAAATCTGGTGCTGGATGGTCACATCCAGGGCGGTGGTGGGCTCGTCCGCAATCAGCAGGTCGGGGTGGTTGGCCAGCGCCATGGCGATCATGACGCGCTGGCGCATACCGCCGGAAAATTCATGCGGGTAGGATTTCAGCCGCTTTTCGGCTTCGGGAATACGTACTTCGCGGAACAGCTCCAGCGTGGCAGCCTGCAGCTCGTCGCGCTTCATCTCCGGGTGGTGTACATGGATCATTTCGGCAACCTGTTTGCCAACGGGAATCAGCGGATTCAGGCTGGACATGGGGTCCTGAAACACCATGGCGATCTTCTGGCCGCGGATTTCGCGCATCTGCTTATCGCTGACTTTGGTCAGGTCGGTGCCTTCAAATTCAATTTTGCCGTTTTTAATGCGGGCAGTATCGGCCAGCAGGCGCAGGATGGACATGGAAGTAACGCTCTTGCCGCTGCCGGACTCACCGACAATACCAAGGATCTCGCCCTTATGCACTTCAAAGCTGACGCCGCGCACAGCCTGCACTTCGCCGGAGGAAGTCATAAAGGAGGTTTTCAGATCCTCTACCTTCAAAATCGTCTCGCTCATTTTGCTCTCCTTACTTCTTCAGCTTCGGGTCCAGTGCATCACGCAAACCATCGCCGACAAAGTTAAAGGCAAACATGATTACACAAATCATCAAAGCAGGGATCAACAGCTCGTGCGGGCTGGTGCGCAGGTTGGCAGATGCATCGTTGCACATGGTGCCAAGGCTGGCCAGCGGGGGCTGCAGGCCGATGCCCAAATACCCCAGGAAAGCCTCCATAAAGATGGCAGAGGGGATGAGCATGGTAATGGTAACAAGGATGGAGCCGAGCGCGTTGGGAATCAGGTGGTCAAACAGAATCGTTGTGGCAGAGGAACCAATGGTCTTGGCGGCAAGAACGAATTCCTGCTGCTTCAGGCTCAGGATCTGGCCGCGCACAACACGGGCCATATCCACCCAGTACACGCTGCCCAAGGCAACAATGATGCTCTGGATACCGGCACCCAGCACCTGCATGATCAGGATAACATACAGCGTCAGGGGAATGGTGGAGATAATATCCACAATACGCATCATAATCATATCCACGGTGCCGCCCAGGTAACCGGAAATACCGCCGTACAGAATGCCGATGATGAGGTTGACGAACGCAGCCATCAAGGCAACCAGCATGGAAATGCGGGTGCCGTACATCAGGCGGGTCAGCACATCGCGGCCCAGGGCGTCAGTGCCAAGGATGTAGGATTTGTTCCACATCGTCTTGGACGGGTAGATGCTGCCGGTGGCTTCATCGGCAATGACATAGGGGCTGCCGCCGTAATACAGGGCAACCTCGGTGCCGTCGGCATCAAAGATGGTCATGGATTTATCGGATTCATCGCGCACCTTGCGCAACTGGCCGCTCAGTTTGCCGTCCGGGGTAACGGAGATGACTTTCAGGGCGGTGGTAATGTACAGGTAGTCGCCGTTGGGAATCTGGTAAACCTTCATGACCGGCGGAACGTTGACAACTTCCAGATTCTGCACGGAGTAATCATACGGGGTAAACAGGGGGCCGACCAATGCAAAAAGCGTCAGGGCGATAATAATTACAAAACCGGCGATGGCCGTCGGCTTGCGGCGGAAACGGAACCAGACGTCACCTGCAAAAGTGCGGCTTTTGGACCAGATTTTTTCACGGTCGCTGTTATCGGTAGCAAGCGGTTCCCACTTGTTCTGTGCGGTTAAATCTGCCATAAGTGTTTTCACCTTTCCTCAACATTACGCGTCAAACTTGATTCTGGGGTCGATCAGGCAGTAGAAGATATCGACCAAAAGCACCATTGCCATCAGGAACGCAGCAAAGAAGATGGTAACGCCCATGATGGTGGTATAGTCGCGCTGGGTCACGCTGTTTACAAAGTAATAGCCAATGCCGGGAATGGCGAAGATCTTTTCAACAACAAAGCTGCCGGTCAAAAGGCCAGCCACCGTGGGGCCAAGCACCGTGATGACGGGGATCAGCGCATTGCGCAGGGCATGCTTGGTAACAACGGCGAACTCGGTCAGGCCCTTGGCGCGGGCGGTGCGGATGTAATCCTGGCCCATAACTTCCAGCAGGCTGGAGCGCATCAGGCGGGCCAGGTAGCTGACGGAATAGCCGCCCATGGCGATGACGGGCAGGATGTAGCTCTTCCAGCTGTCCAGGCCGAAGGTAGGCAGTACGTTCAGCTTAAAGGAGAATACATAGATCAGCACAGAGGCGATCACGAAAGACGGAATAGTAACGCCGATGGTGGCAATGGCCATCAGCAGCATATCCTGCCATTTGCCGTTTTTCAGCGCGGCCAGTATGCCCATGGGGATGGAGGTAAGCAGCACAAACACCAGGGTAACAAGGCCCAGCTTGGCGGATACCGGCGCACCGGTGGCAATAAAATCGTTGACAGTTTTGCCGGTATATTTATAGGAAGGGCCGAAATCGCCATGCAGCAGGCTGCCCAGATATTTGACAAACTGCACCGGCATGGGCTGGTCCAGGCCGTACTTGGCTTCCATGGCCTGGGTAACCTCTTCCGGCACGCCCTTGGTGTTGGTGAACGGGCCACCGGGAATGGAGTGCATCAGGGTGAAGGTAATCAGAATGATCATGAACATGGCAATGATCATGGTTCCGATGCGCTTCAGGATAAATTTAACCATTACGTTTTCCTTCTTTCGTGTGCACGGCCGCCGCACAGGGAATGGCGCCCCGACGGCTGCTCTGTGGCCATAGTGTGCACATGCGTTGTTCCTGGCGGCGGTACAGACTGACAATCCAGCCGCCTTATAATTATCTTATTATATAGCGGCAGCTTGCGGTTGTCATCAATTTTTATTCATATTTTTTTTACCTTTATAAAAATATCCGATTTACATACAAAACAAACAGCGACGGTGAAAAAATGTGTAGAATAAGACCATGGATTATGAGGGAAAAAGCGATAAGCAAAGCAAATGTGTCCTTGTGATGAGGACAAAAAAAGAGAAAATATGGGAACGAATGCAGTATTGCCGACCCGGAAAGTTGGAAATTACAGCGGGGCGGGCTTTGTATGTAATGGTTTAAAGCTCTAGTGAATAGCTGTGATGGTTGAAACAAAGCGCAATGCTCTGCCGCTGGAACGTGGGAAAGCGCTTCCGGCGCAAAATCGTGGGATCACTGCGGAATGGCAGGGAAACAAGCAGAGTACAGGGGGATGTGGTGGACTGTTTATGTGCGGAAAAAGGAAAAGTGAGACGAATGGAGGCGGACGGAGAACATACATAAGCCCAAAGAGACGCCCAACTCATCAAGTGAAACACGGCGCGAAAAAGCATAACGGCCACAGCGAGATGGCCGAAACACAGACCAAAACGCAAAAAGGCAATGGAAACGCAGCAAAATAGCAGAGGTGAGGAACAACAGAGCAAAATATCTGTCCTTGAATGGAATACACAAAATACAGGGAGTGGAAACGGCGTATGCAAGCCCGCCAAAACTGTATATATAACGCAAAATCTCGAATATATATACAGTTTAACGGTAAAGACTCCTCCGATGATAAAAGCGTAAAAATCGGCTTCCCGTGGCACAGGAAGCCAGGATGGCGGCAGGCGCTGCAAAGTCAAAAGGTGCAGAATCTTTCCCGATATGTCCTCTATTCAAAAACATTTTTGCTCTGCATCCCCGATTCCCGCACCTGTTCGGGGGGAGTTTTGGTATTTCCGTATCAGATAGAAAACAGCAGGCCTGTGCTGCGGCAGTACAGATTTGCGGGGCGTTCTGCTTTTCCTATACCGCAGGGGGGCTGCATATTGCAGAAAAATTACCGTTTCCCCGGTGCAGAATGGATGGCATATTCATTTATAGTGTGATAGAACGATTTCATTGAGTTAGTCAAAGCTAATGTTGTAGCAAAGAGCAGCACCACGAAAGAATGGCTGCCGGAAACCATGCCGTAACCCACGGTCCACAGCAGAATGTTGAACACCGTCACAAAAGCGCTGGCATGAAGTGCAACGGTTATAAAGTTATAAGCAGCCTGAAGGCATTGCCGCACATGGTGCAGGGAGGGTTTTTAAGCGATTTAAGGAGATTTAGAGATAGGAATGGGGCGATGGGCAGAATGTTTAAGCCAGACACGTAATTTCGCTAAAGCCCGGTTTAGCGAAATATAGAGGAGAGACAGAACAATACAGTATCAAGATTTTCATCTCATTTTGATACTGTACAATACGATCGGAAGTCTGCTGGATCATTTTTAACAAGAACGAAAATCTTTACGGCGGCAAAGAAATGCTGTATACTAAGGTGTAAAGACACCTTGGAGAAAATACTGTGGACAGGGAGCAAATGCTATGAATGACGAAAAAATCACCCTTGATCTTGTGATTGATGTGCAGAAAGATTTTATTACCGGGGCACTGGCCAACACACAGGCGCAGGCCAATGTGGCGCACCTGGCAGAGACCGCGCGGGCACACGCGCAGGCTGGGCACTGGATGTTCTTTACCCGTGATACCCACCAGGACAACTACCTGACCACGCGGGAGGGCCGCAGCCTGCCGATCGAGCACTGCATTGAGGGTGAGGATGGCTGGAATTTTGCGCCCGAACTGGAAAACGCCATGGCGGACACCGAGCCGGAAGTGTGCCACATTGTGGACAAACCCACGTTCGGCAGTTATATGCTGCCCAGTGAGATTCTGGATGAACTGATGGCACACAACAAGGCTGTTGAAGATATTGAAAAAATTGTTATTTATGGCTACTGCACCGATATCTGCGTGATTAGCAACGCCATGGTACTGCGTGCAGCTTTCCCGGAAACAGAGATCGAAGTTTTGTCGGACTGCTGCGCCGGGGTAACGCCCCAGAGCCACCAGACCGCGCTGGATGCCATGCGGGCCTGCCAGTTTACAATCATATAATAGGTGATGAAATAAAAAATACCGTGCAGCTTTTTTTGAACTGCACGGTATTTTTATCTGTTTGTCAGCTGACGCAGCTGGTTCAGGTCCTCCCGCGTATCCACATCCCTCAGTTCGGCATCGTTCCGGGCGGACACAAGGCAGACGGAACCGGGGTGGGCCCGCGCAACGGCATTGCCGCCGCGGCCATCCGGCAGGTGAAGCAGCTCCGAAAAATAATCCGCGCCGAACAGCACTGGGCTGCCGGGGGTGCCATCGGCAGCGCACAGCCGCACAATGGCATCGGGGGCCGCTGCCAGCGCCAGTGCTTCCACACTTTGCTGCGTGAGCAGCGGCTGGTCCCCCGGCAGAAACAGGCAGCCGCGCAAAGCGGGCTCTTTTCCCAGCAATGCCGCCAGCCCCAGCCGGACCGTATCGCTGCGGTAGGGCTGCGCGTGGCGCAGAACGGGGACGCCCTGCGCGTTACAGAGCGCCTCAACCTCTTCCGAGCGGGTCACGACAATGCGGCAGGCCAGCAGCGGCAGGGCGGCTAGAGCCAGCGCATTGGCGATCAGCGGTGCACCGCAAAAATCCGCCATCAGCTTGTTTCCGCCGAACCGCCGCCCCAGCCCGGACGCCATGACCACGCAGCCGAGAGCGGGCGCGGGATCGTCCAAATCCACCACAAAAGCGTCCTGCCGGGCGCGCAGTGCGGCTAAAAATGGGGTATCCTGCTTACGCACAATAGCGAGAACGCGCTTTGCATCCAGCAGCGCTTCCACTGCCTGCCGGAATTCGGGGCAGCTATTTTCCAGGTAACCGAGTTCATCCAGCACCGCCCATTCGCTCTCCCCTGCCGCCATGCGGTGCAGGGCGGGTACTCCCAGCAGCAAAAAGCCGTCCGCCACGGGGCGCATCCGGTTTTCGCCTGGGGGCAGTGCCGGGTCAAAGCGGCCGATCACCGCTATTTTTCCGCCCACACTTTCTCGAACTTCCACACGGTCCGCAGGGTACGCTGCTGTGGTAATTTCCTGTGCCCCGGGGCAAAGCAATGGCACCAGCGCACGCAGCAGGGTGGTTTTTCCCGTACCGCGCCCGCCGGTCAACAGCAGGTGGCGCTTACCGCTCACCCGGAAAGAACTTATAATAGAGCTCGCGGTCAGTCTGTACACAGGCATCACGGTAAGCCTCATACCTTTCCATAAAATTGCGGGCTTCATCCGTCAGGGTGCTGCCCCCGCCGCCGCGCCCGCCAATGGTTTTGCGGGTCAGCGCAAAGCCCAATTCTTTTTCCGCCCGCTTGACCATGCGCAGCGCTTTGGAGTAAGAAAGCCCCATGGCCTGCGCCGCCGCCCGCAGTGAGCCGGTCTCTTCAATCCGGTGCAGCAGGCGGCAGGGGCCTTCGCCAAAAAAGCGCTCGCCGATATCATCGCAGAGCATCACATGAATCTTCGGTTTCATTTTTCTTTCCTCACAACGGCAGCAGCGCCAGCCGCACCCGGCCCGTGCAGTCGGTCACGGGCACCAGTTCCAGCGGGCCGTATACTGCTGCCAGCGCGGATTGCAGCGCTTCAACCGGGTCGGTTCTGGGGTACAGCATGGCTCCAACCTGCCCGTTTTGCAGCACGATCAGCGTATCGCACCAGTCCAGCATCAGCATGGGGTCATGCAGGCAGATCAGCGCTGTTTTGCCGCTTGCATGCACAAATTCTGCCAGCAGCGCCGCCATATGGCTGCGGTTGGCAAGGTCCAGGGCGCTGTCCGGTTCATCCAGTAGCAGCAAAGGCGCATCCTCCACAAAGGTACGTGCCAGAATACAGAGCTGGCGTTCGCCGCCGCTCAGCGTCAGGTAGTCCTGCTCGGCTTTATCCGCCAGGCCTACCGTGCGCAGGGCTTCTTCCGCTGCCGCACACATGGCAGCGGTGGGGCTTTGCAGCACGCCAAGGCGGGGGTTGCAGCCCATCAGCACAACTTCCCGTGCAGACATGGACACCGAAATTCCGCTTTGCTGCGGGATGTAACTGACCGTTTGTGCCAGACACCTGGTAGAAAGGCTTTCCAGCGGCACACCATCCATCAGGCAGCACCCCGTATGGGGCAAAAGCCCGGCCACTGCGCGCAGCAGGGTGGTTTTTCCGCTGCCGTTCGCCCCCAATATTCCCACCAGCTGGCCGGGGGTATCTATCGTAAAATGAACATTTTGCAGGATGTTCTTATCGCCAAGACGGACGGCCAGATTCTCCACAGTGAACATTACCGCGTCTCCCTCCCCGGCTTTATAATAAGGTAGAGCAAAAACGGAACCCCCAGCAGCGAGGTGAAGATACTGACCGGCAGTTCGGTTGCCGCCACCGTTTTGGCAATGGTATCCGCCGCCAGCAGCAGCGTGCTGCCCACCAGCCCGCTGAGCAGGCTGGTGGAGCGGCGGTTGTGCCCCGCCAGCAGCCGCGCACAGTGGGGGGCCAGCAGCCCGACAAAGCTAATCAGCCCAGTCGCGCTGACAACCGCGGCCACCACCAGCGTTGCCAATGTCAGCAGCAGAAAACGCATCCGCCCCACCGGAACCCCCAGCAGCCGCGCTTCATCCTCTTCCACGGATAAAAGCATCGCCTGACGGTGCAAAGCAAAAATTACGGCGCAGCAGGAAATAACCATTGGAACGGGGAACCACACCCGGCTTTGCGTTACCCCCGCCAGGCTGCCCATGATCCAATATTCAATGCTGGCCAGCTCTTTTTCCGGGTCAGCGGTCAGCTTTAGCAGCATCAAAAGAGTTTGCGCCAGCGCATGTACGGCAATGCCCGCCAGCACCAGGTTCATCTTGCTGCGCCCCGGCGCGGCGGCCGCCAAGCCAAGCGAGAGAAACACCGCTGCCAGCCCGCCCGCAAAGGCGCATACCGTTGTGCCCAGCGTGCCCGAAGAGACAAACAAGATGGCAAATGCCGCGCCAACGCTGGCCCCCGACGATACCCCAATGATATCCGGGCTTGCCAGTGGATTGCGGAAAACAGTCTGGTACACAAAGCCCGCCACGCCAAGACCGAACCCGCCCGCCAGCGCCATCACGGCACGGGGCAGGCGCAGTACCGTAAAGGTGCGCACTGCCATAGCGTCCCCCGCCAGCAGTGCCTGCAGGGTTATGGGATAACGGCCGAAATAAAGTGCCGCACCAAAGGCCATAAAAACGCAGAGCGTTGCGCCCAGAAGGCACAGTGCCGTGCGTTTGCGGTTATTATTCATAAGATTCGGGGGTAAAGCCATAGAAGCTACCATAGAATTCATCGGCAGCGGCGTGGTAATACTCCTCGGTCACCTGCTCCGGGTGCAGCACGCTGGCAAGATAAACACTGCCAAGGAAGCTGGCCGGCACAGGGGAATCCACAGCCTCAACAGCGTGGGGCAGCTGGTAAACATGGCTCTCCTTGACGGCGGTGCAGTCCGCCAGGGCGGCATCGTTCAGAACAGAATCAACGTCATATTCAGCATCGGATGCCAGAATGATGTAATCGGGGTTCCAATCCAGGATCTGCTCATAGGAAACTTCGGCCCAGTAGGTATCTTCCACGCTGGCGGCGGCGTTTGTGCCGTTGGCGTTTTCGATCATCGTGTTCTGATACATGGCGGGGCCTGCGGTTTCCAACACGGAGCTGTTGCCTGCCAGGTAAACGCTGGGGGCATCGGTGCCGCCGGCAACGGCTTCGGCCAGGGCGGCCAGGTTGCTGTCAATGGCCATTTCCAGCTCCTCGCCGCGGGCGGTGGTGTTGGTTGCCTGTGCCAGCAGCTCGATCGCGCCGAACAGGCCGGCCTGATTTTCCGGCTTAACAGCCAGCACGGTCAGGCCCATTTCCTCCATCTGGGGGATGGAATCCTTGAGCTTGGCGGGCACGATGACAAGATCCGGGGCCAGCGCAGCGCAGCCTTCCAGGTCAAACTCTTTGGCGGTGCCAATGCTGGGCAGGGACTGGATCTCCGGGGCGGACAGGCTGTAGATGTTGCGTTTGTCGGCTTTGGCTTCCACGCCAACCAGCTCGTTCTGCACGCCCAGCGCAATCAGCAGGCTGGTGGAAATGTAGTAGCCGCTGGCAAGGGTTTTGGGTTCTTCCTCAATGGTAACTTCGCGGCCCAGCTGGTCGGTAACGGTCAGCGGGTAGGTAACCGCCGTTTCGGCGGCAGGTTCTTCCGGTGCAGCAGTGGCTTCCGGGGCTGCGGTAGCCTCTACGGAAGCAGCCTCGCTGGCTGCGGTACTGCTGGCAGCAGCGGTGCTGCCGCAGGCTGTCAGTGCCATAGCGGCGGCCAGCAGCAGGGCGGTCATTTTGGTCATTTTCATGTTTCTTACTTCCTTCTAAAACCAATATTCCGTTGTGTTTTTCAAACAACAACGGAATTATAGCAGAATTTGTGGTAAAATAAAAGTGGTTATACACAAAAGTATGATTTTACCCAAAAACGGAGAGCATTCTATGATAACGATTCGAGAATATGCCCGCCCCGCCACACTGGAAGAAGCATGGCAGCTGAACCAGAAGCGCCCGAACCGGGTGCTGGGAGGGATGCTGTGGCTGAAAATGGAAAAAATCAGCGTTGGCACAGCCATTGACCTATCTGCGCTGGGGTTGGATACCATTGAAGAAACCGATACCGAATTTGCCATTGGCGCCATGGCAACGCTGCGCAGCCTGGAAACCCACGCCGCGCTGAACGCGGCCACCAACGGCGCCATGCGGGAGGCCGTGCGCCATATTGTGGGGGTGCAGTTCCGCAACTGCGCCACCGTGGGCGGCAGCGTGTACGGGCGGTTTGGCTTTTCAGACGTATTAACGCTGCTGCTGGCGCTGGACTGCGATGTGGAGCTGTACAAAGCAGGCCGGATGCCCATTGCACAGTTTGCCGCCCTGCCCTATGACCGTGATATTTTGACCCATGTTTACATAAAAAAGACGCCGGGGCTTGCCGTGCATTACCAGTCTGTGCGGGCCACCCAGACGGACTTCCCGATTTTGACCTGCGCTGCTGCACGCACGGCGGATGGAGCCTACCGCTTTGCCATCGGTGCACGCCCCATGAAAGCCATGCTTGTCTGCCCCATGGCCGCCCCGGATGAGCTGCCCGCCGCCGTACAGGCTGCGGTGCCCACCGGCAGCAACCTGCGCGGCAGTGCCGCCTACCGCACCCATCTGGTGGGGGTGCTTGTCAAGCGTGCCGTACAGGCACTGGGGAACCTGGAGGTGCTCTGATGCAAATTCATTTTACGTTGAACCATAAAAAAACAGCTGCTGAGATCGCCCCCGATACCCTGCTGATTGATCTGGTGCGCTCTTTAGGCTGCAAAAGCGTCAAGCGCGGGTGCGAAACCGCCAACTGCGGGCTGTGCACCGTGTTTTTGGACGAAAAGCCGGTGCTTTCCTGCTCTGTACTGGCGGCGCGGGTGGATGGCCGCAGCGTTACCACGCTGGAGGGCCTGCAGGAGGAAGCCGCTGAGTTCGGCGCGTTCATCGCTGACCAGGGGGCCGAGCAGTGCGGCTTCTGCAACCCCGGCTTTATCATGAATGCGCTGGCCCTTTTCCGCGAAAAACCCAACCCCAATGAGGAGGAGATCAAGGAATACCTTGCGGGCAACCTTTGCCGCTGCTCCGGGTACGAAGGCCAGCTGCGCGGGATCCAGAACTTTTTGGCGTGGAAAAAATCAAAGGAGGCTGCCCAATGAAAACTGTGAACCAGCCTGTGCGCAAGAAGGACGCCATGCAGCTTGTAACCGGCCAGCCTGTGTACATGGATGATGTTATCCCGCAGGACTGTCTCATCGTCAAGCTGCTGCGCTCCCCCCACGCCAATGCGATCGTCAAAAATATTGATACCTCCCGCGCCATGCTTGTGCCCGGCATGGAGGTGATTTACACCTGGAAAGATGTGGACCAGAACGCCCGCCGCTACACCCAGGCGGGCCAGACCTACCCCGAAATGAGCCCTTACGACCGCCTTGTGATCGACCGCCATGTCCGCTTTGCCGGGGATGTTGTTGCGATCCTTGCGGGCAAAGACGAAACATGCGTCGATAAGGCGATGAAGCTGATTCAGGTGGAATATGAAGTTCTGCCCGCGGTGCTGGATTTCCACACAGCGCTCGATAACCCTACTCTTGTGCACCCGGAGGATAACTGGGAAGCCCTTGTTCCCGGCATCGGAGCTGACAAGAACCGCAACCTCTGCGCCCACGATGAATCCGGCGAGGGTGATATTGAGGCGGTGTTGGCTGGGTGCGATGTGGTCATTGACCACACCTACCACACCCGCGCCTGCCAGCAGGCCATGATGGAAACCTTCCGCACTTATTGCAGCATTGATGCTTACGGGCGCCTGAATGTGCTCAGCTCAACGCAGATTGTGTTCCATTGCCGCCGCATTTTGGCAAATGCCCTGCACATCCCCAAATCCATGATCCGCGTTGCCAAGCCGCGCATCGGCGGCGGGTTCGGCGCAAAACAGACGTCAGTGTGCGAGGTTTACCCTGCCTTTGTTACCTGGAAAACGAAGAAGCCCAGCAAGATCATCTATACCCGCTTTGAAAGCCAGACGGCTTCAACCCCGCGCCATGAGATGGAGATGCACGTGCGGCTGGGCGCAACAAAGGACGGCATCATCAAGGGCATTGACCTGCACACCCTTTCCAACACCGGCGCTTACGGTGAGCACGGCCCCACAACGGTGGGCCTTTCGGGCCACAAGTCCATCCCGCTGTACGGCAAGGCCGAAGCGTTCCGCTTTGTCAGCGATGTTGTTTACACCAACCACATGTCATCGGGTGCGTACCGCGGGTACGGCGCAACCCAGGGTCTGTTTGCGGTGGAATCCGCTGTGAATGAGCTGGCCGACAAATTGGGGATGGACCCGTTCGAGCTCCGGCAGCGCAACATTATCCATGAGGGCGATGTTATGCCCGCCTACTATGGCCAGGTCAACACCAGCTGTGCGCTGGACCGCTGCCTGAAAACCGTGCATGACAGGATGGATTGGGACCATAAGTACCCCGTGCGCGAGATCGGCAACGGCAAGGTGCGTGCTGTTGGCATGGGCATGGCCATGCAGGGCTCCGGCATCGACCATGTGGACGTGGGCAGTGCCACGCTGAAAATTAACGATGACGGGTTCTATACCCTCTCCATCGGCGCAGCGGATATGGGCACCGGCTGCGATACGATCCTGGCGCAGATCGCTGCCGAAGTGCTGGAATGCCCGCTGGAAAACATTGCGGTTTTGGGCGCAGATACCGATTCTTCCCCCTATGATTCCGGTTCCTATGCGTCCAGCACAACCTATGTGACCGGCAAGGCCGTGGAAAAGTGTGCGCTGGAACTGAAAGATAAGATCTGCACCCTGGGGGCACAGATGCTGGGGCTGGACAAAGCCGCCGTGCTGTTTACCGGCGATGCCGTGACGAGCGAGGATGGCACCCAGCGCGTGCCGCTGGCCAGCATTGCAGCGGCATCCCAGTGCGGCAACACGGTGGCGCTGGAAGCCACCGTGACCCACAGCTCGGAGATTTCGCCCCCGCCGTTTATGGTTGGCGCCGCCGAAGTGGAAGTTGACCTGGAAACCGGCGAAGCCCAGGTGGTGAACTATGTGGCCGCGGTTGACTGCGGTACCCCTGTAAACCCGAACCTGGCCCGCGTGCAGGCCGAGGGCGGCATTTTGCAGGGCATCGGCATGGCGCTGACCGAGAATGTGACCTACAATGACCGCGGCATGCCGCGCGAAAGCTCCCTGATGCAGTACAAGATCCCCTGCCGCACTGATATTGGACATATTGACGTAAGTTTTGAGAGCAGCTACGAGGGCACCGGCCCGTTTGGCGCAAAGTCCATCGGTGAGGTCGTCATCAACACCCCGCTGCCCGCCGTGGCCGATGCCATCTACCACGCCACCCACAAACGCTTTTATGAGCTGCCCATCACCCGCGAGCAGATCGCAATGGCGGTGGAAAAGTGAGTGACGGGGGGCTTGCGCCAGGAGATGCAATGGCGTTCGCTTGATAAGCATACGGTTTGCTTCATTTTTTCCCTATCATAATCAAAACGCAGAAGCAATACAACAGCCACAACGGGCAAGCCCGCTGTGGCTGTTGCTTTTGGTGCCCTTTTTCACGCGGTAAGAAGAGCGTTCCCATTTATTTTGATTGTATCGTTGATACTGCCATTATAATGCCGCCGTGAGATAACAATAGCCCGGTATCCGCTTTGCTCCAAAAAGTGCGGTACCGGGCTGTGGCGATATTCTCCTGCTTATTTCCATCCGCGGGCGGTGGGATCCAGCATTTCGGCGGCGGAATAGATCAGCGCGTTGCAGATGGCCGCCGCCACGTTGCTGCCGCCCTTGCGGCCCATGGCAACAATGGCGGGCACGCCGTGGCTTTCGCACACGGCAAACAGGCGCTCCTTGCTTTCCACCACGTTCACAAAGCCCACCGGCACACCGATAACCAGCGCCGGGCGCAGGCCGTTTTCAATTTTCTCGGCAATCGTCAGCAGGGCGGTAGGGGCGTTGCCCACGGCCAGCACGGCGCCGGGGTATTCGGCCGCAGCCTTGTGCATGGCGGCCACGGCGCGGGTGGTGCCCGCCTGTTTGGCCGCTGCAGCCACAGCGGGGTCCGCCATAAAGCAGAGTGCCTGCCCGCCCAGCTTGGCCAGGCCCGGCTTGGTGATGCCTGCCAGGGCCATGTTGGTATCGGTGATGATCGTTGCCCCGGCGTGCATAGCAGCAATACCGGCGGCTACCGCGCCGGGGGTAAAGTGCAGGGTCTGCGCATAGTCAAAATCCGCGGTGGTGTGGATGACCCGCTTGACTACAGGGGCGTTTTCCGGCGGGATGTCCAGCCCGCGCTGGGCCAGCTCCCCGGCAATAATTTTCATGCTGGTGCGTTCAATATCGGCGGGCAGGTGGTGCTGCGGCATCATTGGTCATTTCCCCTTTCGGCGGGCTGTGCAAGGCCCATAGCCGCATACACGGCGGCCAGATCCAGGTTATGGCGTACCCCATCGGCCAGCAGATCCAGCTGCTGGGTACGGTATTCCTGCATGGAGATCGGCGCTGCCGCGGCGGGGTCAATCCCCTTGCGGCGGCAAAGATAGGCGGCAAACTGCTCGGTCAGCTCGCCGCTGTCAAACAGGCCGTGCAGGTAGGTGCCAAACACCTGGCCCTGCACGCAGCCTTCGGGGGTGCCGTCCGCCAGGGTGCAGAACGGCGCGCCCTGCACGGTGGTGCGCCCGGTGTGGATCTCGTACCCGGTCAGGTGCGCCCCGGCAAAGGGCTCTGCCGTCACGGTCGCCTGGCTTTGGGTGCGGCGCTTTTCGGCGGTAAAGGTGGTTTGGGTGGGCAGCAGGCCAAGGCCGCGCAGGGTTTGCGGGCGGCCGCTCTCGGTGCCTTCCGGGTCGGCCAGGGTCTGGCCCAGCATCTGGTAGCCGCCGCACACCCCCAGCACCGGCGTGCCGCGCTGGGCCAGCTTGCTGATGGCTGCTTCCTGCCCGCACTGGCGCAGCCACAGCAGGTCGTCCACGGTATTTTTTGTACCGGGCAGGATCACGCAATCCGGCGCGCCAAGCTCGCGGGTGGTCTGCACATAGCGCACGCCAAGCAGCGGGTGCTGCTCCAGCGGCATAAAGTCCGTAAAGTTGGAAATATGCGGCAGCCGCACAATGGCAGCATCCAGCGGCTTGACGGCATTTTTGACCTGCAGCCGGTCGGAAAGCGAATCCTCGTCCTCAATATCCGCCTTTAAGTACGGCACAACGCCAAACACCGGCAGGTGGGTTTTCTCTTCCAGCATGACAAGGCCGGGGCGCAGAATCCCCACATCGCCACGGAACTTGTTGATGACAAGCCCTTTGATACGTGCCCGTTCGTCCGGCTCCAGCAGTTCCACCGTGCCAAACAGCTGGGCAAACACGCCGCCGCGGTCAATATCACCCACCAGCAGTACGGGAGCATCCACCAGCTTGGCCAGCCCCATGTTCACGATGTCATCGGCTTTCAGGTTGATTTCAGCCGGGCTGCCCGCGCCCTCGATGACGATAATATCAAAATCTTCCGCCAGGCTGTTGTAAGCCGCCAGAATATCGGGGATGAGCTGTTTTTTGCGGCGGAAATACTCCGCCGCCGGCATCTGGCCGCGCACTTCCCCGTTGACGATCACCTGGCTGCCAATATCGCTGCTGGGCTTGAGCAGAATGGGGTTCATCCGCACATCCGGTTCCACCCCGGCTGCCTGGGCCTGCACCACCTGGGCGCGGCCCATTTCCAGCCCGTCACGGGTCACAAAGCTGTTCAGCGCCATGTTCTGGCTTTTGAATGGAGCCACCCGCCAGCCATCCTGGGCAAAAATGCGGCAGAGCGCCGCGCACAGCAGGCTTTTGCCCGCGCCGCTCATGGTGCCCTGCACCATAATACATTTTGCTTTGCTCATTTTAGTACCTCCCGCATGGTCTGCAGCAGCTGTTCGTTTTCCGGCGCGGTGCGCACGGCGGTGCGGTACCAGCCGGCGCTCAGCCCCGGGTAATTGCCGCAGCTGCGCAGGCAGACGCCCCGCTGCTGCAAGGCCGCACCCAGCGTTTCCGGCGCACGGAACAACAGGTAGTTGGCGCTGCCCTCGATCACCTGCAGCCCCAGTGCCCGCAGCCCGGCCGCCAGTTTGGGACGCTGGTCGGCAATCAGGGCGCGGACGGCATCGGCATAGGCGGTTTCCCGCAAAGCAGCAGCGCCCGCAGCCTGCGCCAGGCTGGATACCCCCCACGGCTGGCCCGCGGCCTGCATTTTGGCCAGCAGCGCCGTGTTGGCGCACAAGGCATACCCCAGCCGCACCCCGGCCATGGCGTACAGTTTGGTGAACGCTTTCAGAATAACAAGGTTGGGCGCGGTTTGCAAAAGCGGTTTGGCCGTCAGGGCATCCCGCTGCTGCAAAAAGTCCAGAAAGCACTCATCCACCACCAGCACGGCCCCGCAGTCCGCACAGCGGCGCACCAGGCGCTGCACCAGCTCCGGCGGGGTAATTTGCCCGGTAGGGTTATTGGGCTGGCACAAAAACACCAGGTCAATGCTCTGGTTCACTGCCTGCACAAAGGCTTCCGTTACGGCAAAATCATCGGCCTCATGCAGGGTTTTCCGCTTCACTTCGCAGCCAACGCTTTCCAGTGCGGCGGCATACTCGGCAAAGGTGGGGGCGGGCAGCAGGGCGCGGCGGGGCTTGAGCGCCCACACCAGCCGATAGATCAGATCCGCTGCCCCGTTGCCACAGACAATCCATTCTTCCGGACAGGAAAGCTCCTCCGAGAGTTTTTGAATCAGTTTTCTGCATAACGGATCCGGATAACGGTCTATTTTCCCTGCCGCCCGGCAGATCGCCTCCCGGACGCCATCCGGCACGCCCAGCGGACTGACATTTGCAGAAAAATCCCGGATGCTGCGGTTTCCCAGACGCTCCTCTTGTCCTGCCCAGTCTCCGCCATGAATCAGTTCCATTCTTTTCTCCCTCTGCCTGCGCACAGATTACACAGCTTTCTTTTGTGCATTCTTCTGCACATTCTCCGCAAGCCATCTATATATTCTATAACAATATACACAGTACACATCTGACCGCAAGAAACAACACGAGCGCGATCAGGCTCGCTATGATCATCATCCGGTTAATCCGCATAATATCTGCTGCTTCCACCGTCCGCAGATCCTCTCCAATCGTCGGCTTTTTTACCAGCTTTCCAAAATACCATGCATCCCCTGCAAGCAGGATGTCCAGCGCTCCTGCCGCCACACTTTCTGTCTGGGCGGAATTCGGGCTTGCGTGATTGTAACGATCGCGCTTCCAGATTTGAAACGCATGCTTTGCGTTCTGCCCGCTCAGACATGCTGCAAACATCATCAAAAAAGCAGAAATCCGCGCCGGAATATAGTTTGCAACGTCATCCAGCTTTGCTGCCGCGCGTCCAAAGTACAGATACCGGTCATTTTTATAGCCGACCATGCTGTCCATCGTATTGATCGCTTTATAGCAAAGTCCAAGCGGCGCACCTCCGATCACCAGATAAAAAAGCGGTGCTGCCACACCGTCCGAAAAATTTTCCGCCACCGTCTCAATCGCAGCCTTTGCAACTCCCGCTGCGTCCAGATTCTGCGTATCCCTTCCGACAATTCTTGCCACCGCGCTCCTGGCGCCGGGCAGATCCTGTTCTTCCAGCTTTTTTTTCACCCGCATGCTCTCTGTATACAGTCCCTTCACCGCAAGCGCCTGCCAACACCACAGCGTTTCCAGCAAAAATGCCAGCACGGGATGTACCAGACCTGCCAGATAAATTGCGGCTGCCGCTATCAGAAAGCTTCCAAGCGGCAGAATCGCTGCCAGGGCTGCTCCCGCCATCAGAAGTCCCTTTTGGGTATCCGGAAACCTCCTGCGCAGAAATTTTTCCAGCGCGCTGATTGCTTTTCCCATATAAATAACCGGGTGCGGCATCCAGTCCGGATCCCCCAGGCATAAATCCATGAAAAAGCCGCATAAAACGGCTGCTGCTATTCTCATCTTTTTTCTCTCTTTTCCTGCTGCCTGCGAAACGAAATCTGCCCCTTTATCCAGAGCCTTTCGTTTTCCCAGACAAGCTTCCAGCCATCCCCGGCCTGCGTCTGTCCTTCATAATAACTTCTTTTCGGTTCTCCGAATTGTTCTAACAGAGCCATCTGCGTGCCACCGTGAGCCACAACCGGATAAACTGCCTGCGGTTCTTTCTGCTGCCATCCCTGGGTCAGCTCCAAAAAAGCGCTGCAGACGCGGCTGCAAAAAACTGCTTTGCTCTCCCCGCCCGGACAGACATCCAGGCAGCCGCTCTCCACCCAGCTCCGATAGGCGCTGTCATTTTGCATCTCTTCAAAATTTTTTCCTTCAAAACTGCCGAAATTCATTTCTTCCAGCCCCGGTACAAGGATCTGTTTTGCTCCTGGAAACAGAATCTGCGCCGTTTCCTGTGTCCTGCGTCTGTTCGTCACCCATACTTTGGAAACGGTTTCCGAAGCGCGGATAAGCTCCGCTTTTCCAGCACTTCCGAGGGAGGAATCCAGCCACCCGATATAACGGTGCTGCTCATTTTCCGGCGTTTTTCCATGACGGATCAGCCAGATTTCTATCTTCTGCTCC
>ENA-ORCP01001254-ORCP01001254.1-human-gut-metagenome-genome-assembly--contig:-NODE-1254-length-22188-cov-8.742752_pt1 | contig 22188 bp, 15 predicted proteins | sample MGYA00242990_ERZ507991 | MGnify/ENA primary metagenome ERZ507991 (study PRJEB26167, sample SAMN06115496) | human gut metagenome | host: Homo sapiens | place: China:Henan | collected 2015-05-07... | reverse complement strand
AAAGCTTATAAAACGAAGATCGAACTGTATTTCTATTATTCTAGAAGCAAATGAAGCAAAAAGCAGCAATCCTCTCTATGTCAGAGATATTGCTGCTTATAGTATGCATTAATAAAAAGTATCTTTGAGGCTCTATTTCCTTTCCTTTGCTTTTTCCGCCTTTCGCTTTTCTGCATAGTCTTTATACATTTGGCGCCAGTTACGGCCATGCTCATAGAAATACAGTTCGATCTTCGTTTTATAAGCTTTAAAGATAGCAGATATCTGTTTCATGCTTTTGTAATCAACAGCTTGTTCGCGAGCCAGTTTCAGCTGTTCAAGTATAAAGGCTGTTTCTTCCTCCGTCATATCAGGAACAATCTCCTGATACCCTTTCATGGTAAATGCTACCTTGCCAACTGTATATTTATCTAAAATCTGCTCAACTTGTTCTTCCGTCAGTACTCTGCGCAACCCTTTCATCAGTCTTTCATGAACCTCCTTGGGCATAGCTGAGTCTGCTATTATCTCACGTTCGAGCTGAGTTAACGGTTTGCCCGTTGTAGGATTGATACCCGCAGGTATTGTCGTATATGGATGATCATTATGCCAGTCTCGAACCTGGCGAAGATGATTATAAATAGTCGTCACCGCAAAACCTGATTTCTTTTCATCATCCAGATTGAGTGAAGCTACCCATTCCATTGCTTTCTTTTCAAGAGAAGCATCCGATTTCAATTTGGCAAAAGCCTTCTTATCAAAATAAGCAGCCACTTTGTCGAACGAACGAATTGCATTTTCCGGTAGTAACTCCCCTTTCTCTCCAAAACTGTACATGGCAGACTCCGGTTCGATAGTTACTTTACTCTCATCCAACATCTTTTTATCTAAATCGAAGACTTCGGCAAAGAAATCATAGACTGCATTTCTTTTATTCGGACCGAAATCATGTTTTTCTTTGGGAAGATGAACGTTCGTCACGTTGTCTTTCGCATCATAGAATCCATAGATACGCTGCAAATACGGAAATTCAAGTGCAGGAACACTTGCTGTCCAGTCCCCGCCATCAGAAACCACTAATTGCGGACGGGGAGCGAATGTTGCAGCCAGTTCGGCATTACAAGTACCTCCTGCCGATAGCTGAATAGGCATACCGCTTTCACAAGGACAACCACCATCGAAATGAGAAGCCAGACTAACCACCGGGGCAGAAGCAGTAAAACGGTCATCCAACGTTGTCAGTAGTACAGTATGCGTTCCACCACCGGAACCACCGTTGGCACCAATACGCTTGGTATCGATATCTTTACGGGAAGCAAGCATATAATCGAGAATCAACAATCCATTCATTGCCTGAATAGTATGTGCCGCACTACTGCGATGCGCCGCACTTCCCACCTGGAGAATTGATTCTCCCCAGCCAAACAAATCATAATCGACACAAACAGCTCCCATACGAGCTAATGTGCCCATACGCTGCTGCTGATCTTCCCGATAACGACCGCCACCAAAATGTCCGTTCGGACAAATAATCAGAGCGTGTTTCCCTTTCGATTGAGGCGTATAAACAGACCCGCAAACATACAGTCCCGGAAGTGTTTCAAGTGCAAAATTCTGCACAGTATAGCCATCAAACTTCCGTATTTTCGATAGAATGGGGGTTGAGTTTACACATTGGGCCAATAAAGTATCGATCCCCAAACGTTGACGAGGGCTATGAAAACGGCTGTACCGGAAAAATACTGGATATTCTGAAGGAAAAGAAGGTTACGGCCACGTTCTATGTGACGCTTGATTACGTAAAAAGCAGTCCTGAGCTTGTACAGCGTATGATAAACGAGGGTCACGAGGTCGGAAATCACAGCTGTACCCACCCGTCACTGCCGGATATAAGCGATGATATGGTGTTTGAAGAAATCCACGGACTTGAAACTTATATTTCCGATAATTTCGGCGGATACAAAACCGTTACGATGCGTCCCCCCAGAGGAGAATTTTCGGTCAGAACATTACGCATTGCCAAAAATATGGGTTATGATACTGTGCTGTGGTCCTTTGCGTACAACGACTGGAATACGGACGCTCAGCCCGACAGGGACACGGCGTACAGGCGAATAACGTCCGCAACGCACAACGGGGCTGTATATCTTCTCCATGCGGTATCCGAAACAAATACGGCGATACTGCCCGATGTCATCGACTACTGGCTTGATAACGGATATACGGTAAAAAGCATTTCGGGATAAAAAAAGAGCATCGGCACATAATAATGCAAGCCGATGCTTTTGTATCACCGCAATTAACACAAAAAAAGAAAACGCTCCCGCAGGAGCGTTACGTTAAATCGTTATTCTCAGGAAACAGCGTTTAACTTCTTAGCAAGCTGAGATTTCTTTCTAGCTGCAGCATTCTTGTGGATAATACCCTTTGCTGCTGCCTTATCAACTGCTTTAACTGCAACCTTAACGTTGTCAGCGTTAGTATCAGCGTCAACCTTCTTCAGAATAGTCTTAAGAGCGGTCTTGTCAGCCTTATTGCGAGCCTGCTTTGTAGCAGATACTAAAACTCTCTTCTTGGCAGATTTAATGTTAGGCACTTACGGCACCTCCTTTATACAGATCTACATATAATCATAGTTATATTTCACAATACGCTTTATTATAGCACGTCCAAAACGAAAATGCAATACTTTTTTACGATTTTTTTGAAAAAATTCTTCGGGAGGAAATTTTATGCAGCTTACGGGAAGAACAGATATGGCGGCGGAGTTTGTAAAGGGCAAAAACGGAATAAGATGTGAAAGCTATGAGCTTTACGGAGAAAAGATAACCGAAATAATCGTTTCCGAAAAGGAAACCGCTCTTTTTAACCGCCCCTGCGGAAGATATTTTACCGTTGACAGTACGGACGTTCCTTATGCGGACGGTCAGATCCATGCGCTGTGTACGGTGCTTAACAAGCTCCTTCCGGAAGGAAAATGTCTTGTCACGGGGCTTGGAAACCCGTCTGTAGCGTCAGACAGTCTCGGCTGGAGAGCGGCAGGCAGGGTACTTGCGACCTCACATTTTATAGAAAGTATGCACAATGCGGACGGAATAGGGAATGTGTCGGTAATAAGGACGGATGTTTCGGCAAATTCCGGTATAGACAGCGTCTTTCACGCAATATTCTGTGCGGAGAAGATAAAAGCGGACTATATTGTAGCGATAGACAGCCTTGCGTGCAGTGAGCCGGAGCGTCTTTGCAGGAGCATACAGGTCACGGATACCGGCATAACGCCGGGCAGTACCGCAGGCAACAGGAACCGTCTTGACAGAGCGGCGGCAGGCATACCGGTAATCGCTGTAGGCGTTCCCACCACTATGGAGTATGAAAGCGATAACGACAGATTTTTTGTGACAAGATATGATATAGATGCCGAGATAAGCAGGTACGCACATATAATATCCTGTGCGCTGAACCGCAGTCTGTGTCCGTCACTGTCATACAGCGACATATCAATGCTGATGAATTATTCCTGAATATTTGCGGAAAATGAATCATAAGCTGTAACAAGAAAAATCCAACCGTGAAAACACTTGGCGAAAGGAAAGGCTTATGAGAGGTAATAAAAACAAAGGTATTGTAAAGGTTCTTGGCATTGGGCTTACGGCGGCGGTATTATCGTTTACCCTGACGGGCGTAGCTGAAAACGCCGTAACCGGAGCGGTAAGCGGCAAAAGCGTTTCAGACGGACTAAGACAGCTTACCGCACTGAGCGTTATGCTTGCTGTTCCTGTAAACGAATTTGACGGCAGGGATGAAGATGCGGTTTCATCCGAGCCTTGCACAGAGAAACCGGACAATGAAACAAAGACTGAAAAGCAGGAGCAGAAAGCGCCTGCGAACGATAATCCGTCAAGCAGTACGCAGGATATTTCCGGTGAAACGCTGGTGCCGGTCGACGCTCCTGCCGATGTAAAAACACGGCTGATTTCCGTCAACATAAGAAAGGACAAGGACGATCTTACGCAGTATACGGCAAAGGACGGTACGGTCAAGGAAAAGCACTACGGGAAGATCGGCGGTGACAATGTAATAGACCTCGAAAACGGTCAGATAAGAAACTGCACCAAGCTGCCGTCGGAACTTATAGGTGCTGAGGCTGAGAAAAAGCCTTCTGTCACGCTGTCGGACAGCAACGAACCTCAGGTGCTTATAATACATACGCATACGACCGAAAGCTACGAACGTGACAGTGACGGATATTACGATACCGATTATGACGGCAGATCGCTTTGCCCTGCAAACAGTGTTGTGGGAGTAGGGGCGGTGCTTGCGCAGACGCTTGCTGATAACGGAATAAGCACGCTGCACGACGGAACGGTCTTTGACGATCCCGTTTACAACTACTCTTATTCAAGAAGCAGGGAACGAACAGAGGAACTGCTGAAAGAGTATCCGTCAATAAAAATAGTGCTGGACATTCACCGTGACGGAATAGCGGACGGAGATGTGAGAATAGCTCCCGTTGCAGAAATCAACGGCAGAAAAGCGGCGCAGATAATGATAATATGCGGATGTGACGACGGCACGGATATATTGCCGGATTATATGGATAACCTCCGCTTTGCGTCATATTTGCAAAATGCGATAGAAAAAGATAACAAAGGCATAACACGGCCTATGCTTTTCGATTATCGGTTTTATAATCAGGATCTGGCTGAGGCTTCACTGGTTATAGAATTCGGAGCGTTGGCAAATGATATTGAGCAGGTTCGATACTCAGCCGAACTTGCCGGCAGGAGCATTGCAAATTTGCTGAAAAATTATGAACAATAAAAAAGCATACTGCCGTAAAAAGCGTATCGGAAAGATTATGATAAGAATCGGAACACAAGCGTTATAAACAGATAAACCGCCCGGGCATTAAATCCGGGCGGTTACTTTTATGGAGCTTGTGACGGGACTCGAACCTGCGACCTGCTCATTACGAATGAGCTGCACTACCAACTGTGCTACACAAGCATATTTATTCTGATATTCTGATATATTTACACACATTTTCCGTTTTCCGAAAGCGTCCGCTTCACAAGTCAAAACATTGCATAATGCACAATAAACACTTGAAAAGAGCGAGGCGATGTGGTAAAATATATATGGTCATATTTCGGAATACAGTTCCAAAATGACTATATTATTATATCGTATTTTTGATTTGTTGTCAATAGCTTTTTTGACGGAAACGAGGAAAATTTGATAAAAAAAACATCTGTGGCAAGGTGTATCGGTGTAGTTATCGGCGTACTGCTTATTGTTTTTGCAGTATTTCTCGTAGTTACATCAATGCTGTTTTCATTCGGCGGCTCTGCTGCGCCGGATATTTTCGGATATAATGTTTACATAGTGCGTGACAACGATTTCTATCAGCTTAAGGCAGGCACAGCCGCTATAGCGCAGAAGGTGTGGCCCGACGAGGTAAACAACGGAGAGCTTATAATATATAATCGGTATGAAAACGGCGGAGCACAGCTTGCGAAGGTAAATTCCTCCACGCTTAAGGAAGGCGTTATGAGCTTTGATGTTGAAACTCAAGGCGGAGAAAATATCACAATATCACAAAGCCAGCTTGTTGCAAGAGTTAACTATTGCAGTGATTTCTGGGGTGCTGTTATCGGTTTTGCAATGTCGCCGTTTGGCGTTATGGCTATCGCCATACTGCCGTGTATCGCAATAGTAGCATTTGAGATAGTGAAGTTCATTATGTCAAAGCGTCCGGTACCGCAGGTGGAAACGGTCAAGTTGCAGGAAGAAGCTCCTGTGTATGTTCCTCCTGAAAGCGAGGAACACAAGCTGCCAAAAGCAAGCAAGGCCGATGCGAAAAAGGTCGCTATGCCGTCTTTATCCGATAACGTAAAAGTGCCGCATAATCGTGTCCCCGACAGCTCTCACGGTAAAACGGATGATTTCACGGAGCATCTGCGCAGTAAAAAGAATATAGCGGCAAGTGCCGATAACATAAAAGACCGAGCGGATTTTTCCGCCGGAGCAAGAAAAAGGATGGAATCGGACAGAGCAGAGCAGCAAAAGGAAAAGAAAACTGAAGCCGGAAATGTTAAAAACGAAAAAGCCTTGCCCGAAATGACGGAAAAAACGGGTACGGCTGAAGTAACGCACGGCGGCTCCGAGCCTGATATATCGCTTGTATTCAGAGATGACGAGGACAAGAGATATGATATAGATGATATTCTTGCCGATATAGAAAAACGGCATCATTGACGGGCAGAAAACAGAAAGAAAAGTAAGAACGAAAGAGAGCACTAACAATGAATAAAAAATCAGATACTGTGAATTCAGAGCTTCGTGACAAGCTGTTCATAGTATTGGCATTAACCGGCTGTATATCGAATATAGCGGGATTTACCGCAAATGCGGTGATATTCGGATTTACCCCGCAGACCTTCTTCTGTGCGGCTTGCGCACTTGTAATTATAGTATCGTCACTGGTCGGTTTCTTTACCGGAAGGACCTATGTCGCTACGTTTATAATACTTCTTGTGCTTGGGTTTGTCGAGTTTCCGATGTTGTATATTTCATACGGCGCAAGCACGGCAGTGTATATGCTTGTTGCGGAAATCGGTATTATTACTTTTATGAAGCCGGTGCACAGAGTTATAATGGGAGCGGCGGTGTTCATTGCAGATATAGCCGCATTTATTGTCAGAAGCAAATTTCCTCAGCTGAATATGGTTAATGATAATAAGGAGCTTGACACGCTGTTTTCATTTATAATAGCGTTTATAGGCATAATGGTTGCGGTCGCAATAGTGATAGTACAATTTGAACGTCAGGCAAAACAGCTCAGCAAAATGGGCGAGGAGCTTACGCTTGCTGTAAATACCGATCCGCTGACTGAGATAAGAAACCGCCGTTATCTTATAGAATATCTTGAAAATCAGCTTTCGCAGGACGAGAAAAAGAAACACTGTGCGGCGCTTATTGACCTCGATCTGTTCAAGTCGGTAAACGATACATACGGACACGTTTTCGGTGATAATGTGCTTAAGCATTTTGCAAATGCGGTCAAAACGAATATCGGGGAAAATGACCTTATAGCACGATTCGGCGGAGAGGAATTCATGATTCTCTTTGATACGGATAATATCGAAACTGTTATGACGGTTATGAAGCGGATACGCAAAAGCTATTCGGAGTTTTCCGAGAAAGAAAAAGGAAAAGAATTTACTTTCAGTGCAGGCGTGGCTGTGTACGGAAGCAGTAATTCGATAACCGAGATATTCACAACTGCCGACAAGCGACTTTATAAGGCTAAGGCGGCAGGAAGAAATAAGATAATGATAGATTGAGAACTTTGGTACCCTACCGTTTTATGACGGCAGGGTATTTTATATTTAGTGAAGTGCGTGAGGCTGAATATATGCCTGAAAAAATAACAGGAAAATATTAACATGATATTTTCAAAAAAGATTAATTATATATTGATTTTAAGATTTGATAAGACTATATTGCTATTTTGACTTGACAAAGCATCAAGAAAATTGTATTATAAATTCAGCACATTAAATTGTTACTATATAAAAATAAATGGGAGATATTATGACAGTACCGCTGATAGTAGAAATAATTTTCAGGTTCATACCATCTGCTTTGCTTGTGTTCGGATTTATCGAAATCAATCTTACGGCTAAGTATAACAAGTATATTCAGTTTATCGCAATAAATACGGTGTATTTGTTTGCGGGTCTGTTTGGGCAATATATGAGAGAAAAGTACAAGCTTGAATTTTTCGATTTTGTGCTTGCAGTAGCACTGGTTCTTATTTACAGTATATTTTTTCATACCGATGCGGTCGGATACCGTATTTTCATAGGAACGCTGGTCTACCTTTCGCTGATTATATTTGATACCATCACAACTGCTGTAATATTTGTCATATTTCCGGAATTTTCGTTTGACATCGGACACTTAACATATCCCGCACTGCTTTTTGCGGATATTGATCTGATTATATACGGCATTCTGATGTATTTTGAACATTGTATTATCAAAAGAATACATGACAGAAAATCTATCAACAAGCGTGCAGTGATTTTTATGTTTTTTCCGGAAAGTCAGGTGTTGATTTTATGTGTGATAATGAAGCTGATTATGGCTAACACCGATAATGCAACACCGGAAATTATGTATTTCACACTGATTTGCGTTGTAATCTGCGTAATAAGCGACATTCTCTGCTATCGTGGTCTTATCCAGAATTCACAGCTGTACGAAACGAAAATGAGAAACGAACAGCTTGAGTACGAGCGTAGCACGCAGTACCGCTATTATGAAAAAATCAACGAGCTTCAGCACGAGATAATGAAGTACCGCCACGATTTCAACAATGTTCTCACGACGGCGATGAACCTGTACACCTATCCCGATACAGCCGAAAAGGGAAAGGAAATGCTTGATGAGCTGAGCCGTAAAAATCAGAGCAACAAAATGCCGTTCTACTGTGCTAACAATATCGTTAATGCGATTCTGTGGGATAAATCAAATACCGCAAAGGAATCGGGTGTTACGCTTGACTGCGATGCGAGCCTTAGCAATGACATTCTGATAGATGACGTTGACCTTTGCTGTCTTATTGTCAATATGCTTGACAATGCGATAAGGGGAGCGAAAGCGGCGGAAAGCGATAAGAGCATCGGCATAAAGATAAAAGAGGAGAACGGGAGAATATATATTTCTGTTTCAAATTATGCCGATATGCCCGACTTTGAAAGCACAGAGAAACTGCCCAGCACAAAGGCAAACAAGAATCACGGCTACGGCACGGAGATAATACGGAACATAGTGCAGAAATATGACGGCGATGTGCTGTTTACCTGTAAGGATAGGAAATTCAGCACGGCTCTTTCGATAAGGAAAGGCGAACGTGAGATAGAAGATATATAAGTTTTAGGGGGAATCAGTATGACGACAGTACCGCTGATAGTGGAACTGTTATTTAGATTTATTCCGTCAACGCTGTTGGTGTTCGGATTTATCGAAATCAATCTTACGGCTAAGTATAACAAGTATATTCAGCTGATTTTGGTAAGTGCGGTTTATCTGACTGTTGGTATGTTCGGATATTGGATGAGAGAAAAGTATAATGTAGAAATACTTGATTTTGTAATTGCTGTTATTCTTGTTATCTGTTATAGTCTGTTTTTTCATACTGATTCAACAGGATATAAGGTGTTTATCGGAACTCTTGTATATCTTTCGCTGATTATATTTGATACCGTTACATCGGTAGTGATTTTTGTGCTTTTCCCGAATCTGAATCTAAAAATGGGGCATGTTACATATCAGTCTTTGCTTGTAGCCGATGTTGACCTTATAATATACGGTATTCTGATGTATCTTGAGTATTGTATAATCAGAGGAGTGCGCAATAAGAAATCTATCAACAAGCGTGCAGTGATTTTTATGCTTTTTCCGACAAGTCAGGTTCTTATATTGAGTGTAATAATAAAGCTCATTATGGCTAACACCGATAATGCAACACCGGAAATTATGTATTTCACACTGATTTGCGTTGTAATCTGCGTAATCAGCGATGTGTTGTGCTACAGAGGCCTTATCCAGAATTCGCAGCTGTACGAAACGAAAATGAGAAACGAACAGCTTGAATACGAGCGTAGCACGCAGTACCGCTATTACGAAAAAATCAACGAGCTTCAGCACGAAATAATGAAGTACCGCCACGATTTCAACAACGTTCTCACAACGGCGATGAACCTGTACACCTATCCCGATACAGCCGAAAAGGGAAAGGAAATGCTTGATGAGCTGAGCCGTAAAAATCAGAGCAACAAAATGCCGTTCTACTGTGCTAACAATATCGTTAATGCGATTCTGTGGGATAAATCAAATACCGCAAAGGAATCGGGTGTTACGCTTGACTGCGATGCGAGCCTTAGCAATGACATTCTGATAGATGACGTTGACCTTTGCTGTCTTATTGTCAATATGCTTGACAATGCGATAAGGGGAGCGAAAGCGGCGGAAAGCGATAAGAGCATCGGCATAAAGATAAAAGAGGAGAACGGGAGAATATATATTTCTGTTTCAAATTATGCCGATATGCCTGACTTTGAAAGCACAGAGAAACTGCCCAGCACAAAGGCAAACAATAATCACGGCTACGGCACTGAGATAATACGGAACATAGTGCAGAAATATGACGGCGATGTGCTGTTTACCTGTAAGGATAGAAAATTCAGCACGGCTCTTTCGATAAGAATAAAAGGGAAAGATCAAGAATGATAGTATTAATATGTGACGATGATAAAAACTGCCTCTCAAATGAAGAAAAATACATAAGGGATAATACCGAAGCAGTACCCGAATGCTTTCTCGGCGGTAAGGAGCTTTTAAAAAGGCTCAGCGCAGGCACTGAGGATATAGCGGCTGTTTTTATGGATATTGAACTTGACAATTCGGAAAACGGAATTGTGGTTGCCGAGCAGATAAGCAATCTGTATCCGGATATAAGAATAATATTCCTGACGGCATATTCGCTCAAATACTGCGAGGAGATTTTTCTTGCAGGGAAGAATCTAGTTCCGTTTGCATTGGTTGACAAACAGAATCTTGATGTGAATCTGAAAAGAGCAATGGATAAGCTGAGAACGGCGCTTGATTCCGATAAGGAGAAAAGCAGGATCGCCGTAACGGTTAATTCGGAAACGTTTTTCGTAGAGCCTATGCAGACTTTATATCTTGAGAGCAATGCCCACACCCTTATTATAGTTACATCGGGCGAAAACAAGTCTGTCAGAAGCAAACTGTCCGATGTGCTTGAGGCTTTTCCGCCGTATTTCATACAGTGCCATAAAAGCTATGCGGTGAATATCCATCATATCGTTTCGTATACAACAAAACAGATTGAGCTTGACAGCGGTGTAATAATTCCTGTAAGCCGTAAATTTTCGCTGTCTGTCCGTGAAAAGATGCTCAGGCATGAATGCGGGATATGATAACCGAGATATTCACAACTGCTGACAAGCGACTTTATACGGCTAAGGCGGCAGGAAGAAATAAGATAATGATAGATTGATAACAGAGCAGTATTATATAAAAATTGCCCTTGTCTGTGAATACAATCCACAGACAAGGGCGTTTTGCTTATTTATACAACAATGCAAAAACCAGCATGATCAGAATTAATATAATCATAAACAAAAATGTCATTCCGATTGCTTTTAATTCGTTGCCGCTTATATCTTCTTTATTGCAATTATTATCTGCGGCACTTTCCTTTTATGAACGGTTGGCGTTTTATTTACTGCCGGCTTGGAATGCTGTTCGGAAAACCCATCTTTTATAAGCTGTGCACTGCAATGCGGACATTTGTTATAATAATCGGGTACGAATGAATCGAAGTATCTGCATTTCATTGATACAGTCTTCCTTATTTTATATAGTCGGTATCGGCGGCGGAACGGGTCGGCTTACAAGAGAAACAAGCTCTGCAACCGAGTCTGCTCTTGCCCATGAAGCCATACCGTTTTTCCATACGAGCGTTTCGGCGGTAAGCTGACCGTTTGCGGCAAGCTGAGCCATAGTGTTCATATCATAAGGTCCTGTTGTCTGACCGTTTACGGCTATATGATAAGCTGCTGTCGGGATGGGCGGAGGTGCGGCTGCCGCAGACTGAGGCATTGCATTTTGCATTGCCTGATTTGCCGCATTTGCGTTATTCATTCCGTTAATTCCGCTCATAGCGTTGTTCATAGCACCTGCCATATTCTGACCTACTACACCGCCAACAGCCATAGCGGCCATCATTGCGGCAGGATTGAAGCCTGCGCCGCCCTGCCCGCCGAGGTCTACACTGCCGGCACCGTTTGCCCCCATCTGACCGAGAGCTTCTGCGCCTGCTATGCCGACATTTGCCTGTAACTCGGACTGGAACGCTCCGAGGTTTGCACTCTGTGTCTGCTTGTGCATTGCATACTGTCCTTCCTCACGCTGAACACGGAGCGATTGCTCATAGTTCTCGGCTTCTATACGCTGTTTGTCGTGGATATTTTTGATATTTGCGGCTGTCTGAGCCTGAATTGTATCGCTTGTTACCTTGCGTGTTACCGCCATAAGTTGTTCATAGCCGTCGCTTGTCTTATCAATTTCTATAGAGTTGATATCTACGCCGGATACAGTAACTCCGAAATTTTCACGAAGTCTTTCTCCTATGTCGTATTCTATCTTGTCGTTGATAAGAGCAATCTTGCTTTCAATCTGGATAACAGGAATGTTATTTTCAGCAGGAGCGGCTGTTACCGCATCTTTGATATACCGGCAGATAGCGTCTTTTATCTGCTTGTTGAAGTCATCCGTTGAGAACTGTGTAAGGCGATGCAGCTTTACAAATTCCCGATAATTTGTTATTCTGAAGCTGACAGTACCTCTTACTGCTACAGGTACGCCGAAGTCCATAAATCTCGGATCGTATACGTCAAAATACGGTATTCCGAACTTTGTCTGAATGATATTCGCTGTATTGATAAAGTATACTTCAGCCTGGAACGGTGTTCCGCCTGCGTAAGCAAGTCCTACTATGCTTGCAAGTACAGGCAGATTGCCTGTGTCGAGCTTTCTGTCGCAAGGACCTTCAATAAAGTCCTCCATAACGCCGTCGGGACGATTATAGACAAATACGGCTACCTCGCCGTCCTTTACACGAAGCGATGAGCCCCAGCGTATTGCATTTTCACGGCTGTTATTGTTAAGCTCCGCACCCGCCGGACGCCATTTCCATATAAGATATGATTGCTCGTCGCAACGTATCTCGTCCATAAATCCGCCCGCTTTTGGTTTACCGAATAATCCCATAATATTTCTCCTTGACAGATTGTAAAAAATATGTTACTTCTTTTTTGCCTTGAACATTCGTGTAAGCATAATGATTGCGCATATAACGGCAACGACCAATATCATAATATATCCGACGCTGTCTTTGTCGGCGCATCTCGGAATCAATAGTCCGAAGCAGACGAGCAAGCCGATAGTTGCTATGAATTTAGGAATAGCCGAATCGCATCGTGTCATCGGAGGAACAATTATCGCACCGAGAATGAGGTCAAGCATAGTAACTAACTGTAACGGGCTGAATCCTGAACTGTCAACGTTCTGACAGCAGATTATTACAAGAACAGCAATACTTATCGACCATGCAAGAGTAATGATTACCTGAGGAAGAGAATTACTTATCTTTACAAGAAAACTTCCTGCTTTTTTAGCTGTTTTAACATATTTGTCACGGGTGAGCTTTTTCTTTGCCTGCTCGTATAGCTCGTTGAATTTTGCTTTGTCTGCATCGGCAGTAAGAGCAAGCTTAGCTTTTTGCTCGACCTGTCTGAACTTTACCGCCCATGCGTCACATATATTCTGTTCTGTATTGCCTGTTATGTTTGAGGATGCGAGAATGAGAAATTCAAATATATCTTCCTTTGTATTCGGAACGGGAAAATTTCTGATAAGCGATGTGCGCTGTTCGTCTGATGCTGCGTTTGCAAGAGACATAGAGAATTCATGTAAGGATGCCGATGATTTTCCGCCTCTTATTTCATAGCCGCATGACGGACAAGTGGTAACAAAAGCGCCCAGCACCTCTCCGCATGACGGACATTTATGTATTTCGCCTTCAAAAACAGTTTCACGTTTTGAGTTGCCTGCCTGATATGATTGTGAGTTTTCCGGAGAGCCGGAGCTTTGTGCACCGCAGTTCAGACAAAATTTTGCACCGTCCGGTAACTGCGAGCCGCATTTACTGCATATTGCCATATTTTTTCTCCCTTTAGTTCACGGCTTTATCGGAACTAAAGCCGTTTTTTAATTATGGGTAAGACAAATCAGTCCGTATACCTGTCGGTATCGGGGATTGCATCACATATATCGCCGATGTTGCAGTCAAGATACTCGCAGATACGGAGCAGTACCGATAAAGCCACCTCCTCGTTTTTGCGGAGCTTGGTCATTGTACCTGTCGCTATATTGAGATCTTTTCTGAGCGTCGCCGGGGATATATCTTTTTCAATTAGTCTGATCCATAATTTCTTATAGCTGATTTTCATGAAAACATACCTTTAAAGGTATGCCTGATCACTTAGTATTATACACTGCACAATTCAAAAAGTCAACAGATTTCAGCAAATTTATAGATAAAATTCGCAACTTCTTGCGAATTTTCCGGTTCCGACGGAAAATTCGTTATTGTTGACCGAGAAAAATATTAAGTTACAGCTATAAGAAAAAATGATCGGGCAGACCTTGTTCATATCAAGTAAAGAGTACGTATTCCGGTGCAAAGGATTTTCGTACTCTAAAGTCGGCTCAAATACATATAATTATTTAATTCTAGTATACCATAAAAAAGTGATAAATTCAATAGCCCCTATGCCATGATTGTGACATACGGGCTGAGATTGTATCGGTAACGGAGATTTGCATTAAGCTGTGGCAATTCATAGCTTACATCATGTTCGAACCATTTTACAAGAACAGATGTACGCTTATGCCGTTTGAAATAACCGCCCTGCTTTCGCAGGGCGGTTTTCGCTTAAAACTGTGCTGTTGTTACGTTTGATTCGCTGTTTGCAGAATCGGCAGTGTCGTATTCGTCCGATAAGTTATCCTCAATCCACTTAGCCATCATCAGCGGTGAAAGTATGATGTCCATAGTCTTCTGCTCACCGTCGCTGACGCTTTCCATAGTAACGATCTCTCCCTTTTCACGTCCCTCACTGCCTATTATATCGTAGGTCAGCTGACAACGGTACTTGATGGAGCAGAGTAGGAATTCGGGAGGAATGACCTCACAGCTTGCAATCTCGTCAAGCCATACGAAAGGACTCATTCCGCCTATGCTTATATCCTCGATAATCCAGCCGCTTGCCGCATAGGAATCGTTAGCGCACATATAAAGAGAGAATTTGAACTTTTCTTCTCTGTCGTCCTTGAACAGACCGACTTCAAAGCTCTTTATAACGTAGTTGTTTATAATGCTTGATTCAAATCCGCAGCAGGAGCAGGTTCCGCCGTAGCCGAACATCGTGCCGTTAATATCCTTTGCAAAATAGTTGCGGTAAACACGCAGGTTTGAAAGGCTGCGGAGCGATTTGTATCTTGTACGCAGGTACTGAAGCTCCTCGGCGGTAATTGACGGCAGAGGCTTATAGTAGTACGGAATCTGGTCAAGAAGTACCTGGTTCGGTTCTTCGGTGCTTGAGTAGAACTGGCTGAGAACGTTGTTGTTCTCGCCTACCAGCAGATATTCGACATATTTTGCGAATTCGGGTTTGGTGCAGTCGTCACGGAGTATAACATACTTTGTGATGCTCTGACGCTCCTCATCGCTTATTGGGTCGTTTATATCTATGATACGGATAATCTTGTCTTTTTCGCCGAGAAGTGCGATACGGGGAATTTTAAGGTCGCAGATATAAAGGTTAGGCATAGTTGCCGATACCTTTTCATCTGTCAGATTGCTCTCACGCAGAAGGCTCATAAGCGAAGCCTTTTCGAACGAATAGCCGGACTTCATGAACGGGAAGTCGAATACACGTCCGTTGAACATTCCGCAGTTGATAAGTGCATAAACGTCACCGATTATCTCAAGAAGGTCGGCGTTTGTGATACTGCTCGGTATCATGAACTGTTTGCCGTATGCGGCAAATCTGAACTTCTTGTTAATATCAAGCTGGAGCGTGATGTCACTGCCCTGCGATTTCATCTCACGCAGGAAGGTCATAGTATCCTTGCCCTGTGTGAAGGTGTTTATCAGCATATTTATGACTTCGTTGTATATCTGGTGATTCTCGAAGCTGTTCTTGTGCGCCACAATGCAGTCATAAGCCCGCTTGAGATTATGCACCGTCATTCTTGCAACGTCAAAGTTATGGGTGATGTCACGGTAGTGGACGTTGAACTGGTAGTATCTCATTCCTATCTTATAATCCTGACCGTACATCGTATCGAACAGACCGAGCGCTCCGATAAGTGCGTCCTCATCGGCAACAGCGTCATTTATAACATACTTGCCGAGCTTAAGGCTGACTATACTTCTAAAGCCGAAGCTAAGGTCGAAGTCTTTGATAGCGGGATTCCTCTCGCTGTCAAGAACGTATGTATTACCGTCAAAATTGAAGTTGTAGCAGAACTCTCTGCCTTCCTCGTCACTGTCCTCGTCAACCCACTTATAGCTTGCCATTATGATGTTTTCGGGCATATCCGATACATCCTTACGCATCTTGACAAGCTCATCTTCGATATACTCGGTAAATGCCGAGCCGTTCTCATGCTCCTGCTTTGAAACGTGGTCGGTGAGCGAGAAGAAACCAATCTCTTTTACTTCGGAATACGGCATAGCCTCGCTTTTTCCGGGTAAAAGCAGTGAGATGCTGTTGTGGAAAACACTGCGCAGATCGCCTACCATAACGCTGGTAGAAAGATAATTGCTGAAGAATTCAAACACATAGTGCTTCGGACGCATATAATATTTGTCCGAATTCGTTCTCGGCAGCAGCTCGATAACGAAATAGCGTGAATACTTTTCAATCATATATTTGAGATCACGGTTTATAGCTTCCGAAACCTCCTCCTCACATTCGTGGCGGATGCCTGTTCTGTGAGTGGTAATATATGAGTTCGGCACACTGATGAAGAATGCCGACAGCTTTTCCTTGATGAAATCTTCTCCCGTTGACTTGATAAGACCTGTCAGCTCATAAGTGGAGAAGTAGTTATATTTATCAAGCAGGACTTTTACCAGCGTGTCACGCTTTGCGGAAGAAACCGCAAACGGAATAAGATATACAAAGCCCTCGTTTTCGTGCCAGATAAATTCGATAACGCTTTTGCCGTTTTGTAAGAAACGCACTGTCGGGTCATCGTCAGGCGTTTTCTGATAACGGATAACCTTATATACCGCAAGAGGCTTGCCCATATCCATAACGGCAACATTGAACGTGCGGTTGGGATTTTCCGCTTCACCGAATCTGCCAAGCTGCTTCTTTCTGATAAATGCAAAGCAGAATTCGACAAGGTTTATATATTCGCCCTTGTGGATAGTGAGGTTTACGAGGTTTTCCTTGATCTTAGCCTGTTCTTCTTCGGAAACCTTGAAAACAATCTCTGTACCCTTGAAAACGGGTGCGGTAAGGTTAAGCTCTCTTATCTTGAGAATGCCCGCATCGTTTACTATTCTGAAATTGAAGTTGTTTGAACGCAGCTTCAGCCACTCAACATTCATAAATACGCTCTTTGAGCCTACGCCGAAACGTCCTTCACGGGATTTGTCGCCGTCGCTTCTGCCGATACTGAGATAATAAAGTATCTGCTCAAGCGTAAAGCCGTCCTCGTTGTATGTGAGCCTTACTTCGCCGTCCTGCTCAAAGTTGAAAAGAACCTTGATGTCGGGGTCGGAGTAGTAACAGCCGAATGTGTTCTGTAACAGCTCTCTTATTATTGATTCCTTCGGATAGTCGCTTACGGACAGTGAGGCATTATACGGTGTGCGTCCGCCGAATACCGAGTTGAAGTAGTCTTTGAACGGGGTGCTGTCGGCTTCACCTGTGTAAAGCAGGTTCTGCATCTTCATCAGCGACTGTTCCATCACTTCACGGTTCTCGTTTGCGTGCGCCTGATAAAAATCGCCTAAAAGCCCCGCAATTTCTTCGTTACGAAAAGCCTCCACCTTACATCACTCCCTCGTTATATTTTTTCATGAATTGTCTGAATGTTTCCTGTATCATAAAGTTATCGGTAAGATAACGCCAGGAGTTGAGAAGCACAGGCATCTTTACCGTGTCAGGCAGCATGTTTACGCATAAACGCAGTTCCGCATTCTTGTTATCTGTGATAAAGTTCTCAAAAGCCTTTTGAGCGGCTTTTATGCCCGCCGAAATATCAAGCGTGGAGCATTGCTCCTTATATGAATGGTACTGCTCGCTGTACAGACATTCCTCAAGCGCCGCTCCGCCGAGTGCAACTATATGCTGCTGATCGTCCAGGTAGAGCAGTGCTCCGCTGAAGCGTTCCAGCGCTTCCTTTATCATAGGTTTCAGCACCTTTTCTTCTGTGGAGGTGTTTTCCTTTATTCTGTTTTCAAGACCGAATGCACGGTAGATTTTATCCAGCTTCAGCTTTGTGTATTCGTGCGTCTTTGCCGCAGAGGAAATATCTATAGAGGGCGAAATGTTGTAATCGCCTTTGAATTGCGTTATTAAATCGTGGCAGTTTGAAACCTCGCCTGTGTAGGAGCAGACGTACTGCAGATCCCGTATAGCGTCGGTTATAAGCTGTGCGGCATTAGGAAGGTCGAAAAGCACGTTTCGTCCGGGAAGCCCCGCTACAATGCTCTTGTATATCTTTCCGAACAGAACCTTTGACAGCATTCTTGCGTCGAACAGATTGTTCTTGTCACACATAACTATGAATTCTCTTGATTGTTCGTTTCTGCCTCCGTGACGTGCGGCACGCTGTTCAAAGATAACAGGGCTGTCGGGAAGTTCATAGTTGAATATATGAGTAAATCTCTTTACCTGAGGGTTTATCGAGCCGATTTTGTCAACTGTAAGCACTACTCTTGCATTGTCACGCACATCGTTTGTGAAATTATCGTAGCGTGTGTTGAATATGTCGCCTCTGTCTATTTTCAAAAGACCGTTTATATTAGGATAAAGAGCGGATATAACTTTCTTCAGATACTGGATGGTCGAGCCGGTAACACAGTAAACGACTGCTCTGTTTTCCGAACTTTTCAGCACCTCGTCCAGCTTTGTAAGGAAGCAGTCGAGCTTCTTGTCGACCTGACGAAGCTCCTGCACGTCAGCTATATTATAGGAGGGCTTGGTGTAGGTTTTCTTTGCTTCCAGTCCGTATTCCTCAAAGACGTTACCGCCCTGCGCATAAAGAGGAAGGCCTGTCTTTATGTCGATAAGACGTCGTGAGTTCGAGATGAAATCCTGTGGGAATTCATATTCGAGCATCACAACATTTCTTGCTACCTCGCCGTTATAGACCGATTTGTCGAAATAACGCATTACCGGAGTGTAGGGGTTGAAGCATATTGATTTTTCGTCAAAGCTGATGTCATCGACCGCATTGGCTTTATTTTCGTCGGCAAGCAGTGCCTTGACAAGCGACTTTATCTCATCGTAGCTCTGGTGATAACCACACGGTACGGGGCTGAGAATAACGAGCTTGTTCGTTTTTGCTTTCAGATGCTCCGTATAAAGTCCGCACTTTATACCCGATGTGCTGAGACCTGCGTCTATTATCACAAGGTCCCATGTAAGACCTGCGTCCACAAATTTCTGCATCAGAGCATTGTCCGCCTCAAGTGCTTCTTCTGCGATTATATATGTATTTGATGCTTTTTCGTTAAAATATGTGATAGCCTTAGACGAGCCTGAAATCATCTTGAAGTCAACGCCGTTACCTGTTACGACACAACGGTACCAGCTATGCATAAGGTGTCTGGGACATATCAGCAGAATGTTCGGTGTCTGAACCTCAAGCACCGTATCAAGTATACCTATCTGAGCCTTTGTCGCTTTATCCGAGCCGTATTCGTCAAGGACAAGACAAAAGCCGTATTTATTTAATTTTTCGTGAAAAGAACAGCTTATCGCACTTATGTCCTTGCCATAATACGATATCCATTTAATCTCTTCGGTATTCAACAAATCACCCTCCGCTCTCCTGCATCTGCCGACGCAGATTAAATAATATAACTATTATAATACATTTGAGCATTTTTTACAACAGATATTTCGCATTTTATAGAAAATAAATAAAAAATGAAGTGCGATTTTAGCAAAAACAACAAACGTATCTCCGGATTTATAAATACATTATCAAGAAAAAAAGTCAGTAATTCTTGGCTTTCGGTTCGACTTTACTTGACAAAAGCCGATAAATATAGTATTATACTGATATATGTAAAAGGGGAGTGGTGCGCTTGTATTTCGGTAGTGTCAGATTTTTTAAGCATCTTATTCTGACTGTAACGGCATTACTGATAATAGTGCCTACGGTGCTTTGTATATTGCTTGCGGTTGACAACGGCAAAAAGTCGGATGAGATAGACAGGCTGAATTCTCAGCTTTCTGCGCAGTCGCAGGTGTCACAGACATCGGACGATCAGAGCAGAACGTCTTCGGCGACAGAAAGCTCCGACAATGTTAAAGCGGAGCCTTCTGTGACCGAAAGCGTAAAACCGGAAACATCGGCGGCTCCCGAAACATCGGCGGCTCCCGAAACATCGGCGGCTCCCGAAACATCGGCGGCTGTCCCGGAAACCACAAAGGCGCCTGAAACAACGCCGGCTTCATCATCGGCGGTTGAAAGCACCGACAGTTCCGTGTCCTCCGGTGCGGACAGCTATACTTCACTTTTCCCGACGCTGTATGCAGATAAATATGACGGCGAATATGAAAACAGTGAAAACACCGTTTATCTTACATTTGACGACGGCCCTTCTGTGCTTACGGAAAATCTGCTTTATTATCTGAGACAGGAAAACGTCAAGGCTACTTTCTTTGTTGTTCCCGAAAGAACGGAGTATTGCTATTCATTACTGAGAGAAATAAGCAATGCGGGACACACGATAGGAATACATTCCGCATCTCACGATTACGAAAAGATATACGCATCTGTTGACGCATTTCTCGAAGATTTCAACGAAGCGTATGAGATAGTCCTTGAGGCTACGGGCAAAGCGCCCGACATTTACAGATTCCCCGGCGGCAGTGTGAACGATTATAATGAAAAGACCCGTGACGATATTATCGCCGAGATGGATCGCAGAGGTTTTACATATTTCGACTGGAACGTGGACAGCAATGACTGGCAGGGTTACGGCTGGACAACACTGTACACAAACGTTTTAAAAGATGCTGAGGAATTTTCCTCGCCCGTGATACTCTTCCATAATACAGGCGACCGTGATAATACGGTGCTTGTAATAGAGGATATAATCAAGGCACTTAAAAACAAAGGCTATAAATTCGGCAGTCTTTCTCAGAAGATAAAGCCGGTTCAATTTTAAATTCTGATTTCAAGAAAGGGATAACAATGGGAATCAAGGATAATTTCACACAGGCTATGAAGGAGCTGACGAATCCCAGACCGTCTGACGCTCGTAAAGAGGTCAGGGACGTTGCCTCATATATGAATGATACTGCCGACGCACAGCCGACAGAACCTGTACAGCCTGTACAGCCCGTACAGAATACTCAGCCGTCCGAGAACAAACAGCCCGAACAGCAGACACAGCAGAGCGTAAAGCCCGAAACAGCAGGCAACGGCTTTACACAGCAGGAACAGGCACAGGATTTTTCACAGAGGATAGCCCGTGATATGAATGAACAATACACACAGAACAACTCGTTTGATCAGAATGTACGCAGTGATGCTTTTACGCAGACACCTCAGAACAACGGATTCTCAGGCGGTCAGAACGGATTTGCGCAGAGCGGCTCAGACAACGGCGGCAACAATCCCTTTATGAGCGGTATGAGGGCTGATAATTCGCAGGAAATGACCGTTATATCCAAAAACACCATGATAGACGGCAATGTACGCTCGTTTGCCGATATGAAGATTGACGGCAATATAAAGGGCAACGTTGAAACGACCAAGAATATCACTATAAACGGCAAGGTCGTAGGCGACCTTACCTGTGACAATATCAGCATGAAAAATTCGGCTGTACAGGGTAATGTACGTCTTAAAGGACAGGCTGTAATGGCTAACGATTCGATGCTGATAGGCGACCTTTCATCACAGGTGGCACAGCTCAACGGTAAGATAAAGGGCAATATCGAGATTTCGGGCAAGATAATGCTTGACAGGGATTCTGTCATAATCGGCGATATAAAGGCAGGCTCGATTGCAATATCCGACGGTGCGGTTATCAACGGCTTTGTTACCACGACTTATCTTTCAAAGGATGAAAGTGCCAACATCTTCCCCGAAAATATCGCACTCGGAGATTAAACATAAAAATATTGAAGCCCTGCGTTGCGGGGCTTTTATTTGACTTTATATGAAAAGGAGGTTTTGCAATGACGCAGAACAACGAAGCAAAGGTACTCACACCCGAACAGATTGAAAACAACAAACAGCAGATAATAGATATTTACAGAAATTATGTTAAAAGAGAAGGCTCGG
>ENA-ORCP01001253-ORCP01001253.1-human-gut-metagenome-genome-assembly--contig:-NODE-1253-length-22190-cov-3.510876_pt1 | contig 22190 bp, 17 predicted proteins | sample MGYA00242990_ERZ507991 | MGnify/ENA primary metagenome ERZ507991 (study PRJEB26167, sample SAMN06115496) | human gut metagenome | host: Homo sapiens | place: China:Henan | collected 2015-05-07... | reverse complement strand
CAGTCCCAACTGATACGGATTGGTATCGCTACCAACTTGTGCCCACGACATACGGATTTTTCCATAAGGTAATGCGTCTTTTTATTCTTCTCTTGTTTCCTCACGGTAGGTGTACTCATCCACAGGGGCGAGGGGCCTGAACGGCTTGCCGCCGTCCGTGAAGAATTTGCCGAAGAACTCGATATACTGCAGGCGCGAGGTGTGCACGAAGGTGCCGAGCACATTGATGACCAGGTTGAGCAGGTGCCCGACAATGAAGATGAGCACCATCACAATGAACCCGCCGACCGATGGCCCGACCAGCGTCGCCAGGATGTTGACGACCTGCCCGATGACCGCCGACGCAAGCCCCAGCGCGAGAATACGCGAATAGGACAAAAGGTCGGAGCCGTAAGAAATCAGATCGTACAGGCTGAAAATGCCCTTGCCCAGCTTCATGATGATGTTCTTCTCGGCGCGCCCCTGCGTCAGCACCAGCATGGCGACGCCCGCGAGCGCCACCCACTTGCCGATCTCCGGCTTCACTGCAAGCAGTCCGAGCCCCGCGAAGAGCACCCACCACGAGCCGATGTCAAAGACGGCGTCAAGCGGCTTGCCGCTCTTCCAGATGATCGAAAACTTCACCGCCATGCCAGCCACAAGGTGCACCGCACCCACGCCGAGCGAGAGGATGAGGAAGTTCATCGGGCTCTGAATCGGGTCAAACCACAGCGCCAGCGTCTGCGGCACCTCGGTCATCGCCGTCATGTGCTGCATGTACGCCAGCGGAAAATCGCCGAAGTACGAACCCATCAGCACGCCCCAGATCATCGAGGAAATGCCGCAGTAGCCGAACATGGCGAGGAACGACCGCATACCCGGCTTCGGATGCAGCAGGCGGATTGCGCCGAAGCCGCCGAGAACGAGCAGCAGCCCATAGCCCGCGTCCGCAAACATCAGGCCGAAGATGATGAAGTAGAAAATGCTCATGATGAACGTGGGATCGTAGGTGCCGTATGCCGGGTAGGAATACATGCCCATCACCCACTCGAAGTTCTTTGCAAAGCCGTTGTTGCGCAGCTCCACCGGGGCTTCCTCGCCCTCGGGCACATCCTCCACCGCAAAGTCGCAGTCAAAGGCGGCAAGCGCCTTTTCCACCGACTTCTGCCGCCGCGCGGGGAAATACCCCGTGACGAGCGCCGTGTAGCGCGACTGTCCGCTCTGTGCCATCGCGTCGTAGGCGGCGAGTTTGGTCTTCTCAAAGTCGCTGAGGATCTCGAGCAGCCCGACGCGTGCGGCATCGGCTTTCAGCCCCTCGACAAGTGCGATGTCCTCGCCCTCGAGCGTCTTGATCTTCGCGCGCGTGCGGCGGATCGCCTCCGGCGCTTCCCCCGTCCCCGCAGGGAAGGTCACGCGGATAAAGCCGAGCGGCAGAAGCGCCGCATGGACGGCGTCAAGGTCGCTCCTCAGACAGAGGATGCCAACGGTGAGCGGCGCGCCCTTGTCGGACAAAACGCCGATGTCGGTGTCAAAGCCGTCAAGCGCGGCGCGCACTGCGTCCGGCGTTACGCCGGCGGCAAAGCTGCCGAGCAGCAGCGCGCAGCGCGCCGTGCCGGTCGTTTCGAGCGGAATGTCCGCACATTCAAACGGCAGGAGCGACGCAAGCGTGCTTTCGGCATCGGCAATCTCGGTTTTGATTTTGGCGCGGCGCTCCAGCTTTTTGGTCACCGCTTGGAGCAGCTCGCGCGCCGCCCTGTATTCCGGCGTGTCGTCAAAGTGCAGCACATCGGTGCAGGTCTTCGGGTCGAGCAGACTTTTCGTGTTCTTTGCGTATTTGTGCAGGACGGCTAGCGCCTCCGTGAGCGCCGTGAGGTCGCGCTCCAGCATACTCTTCTCCGTGGGAGAGCCGCCGCGCGCCAGCAAAGTGCCGTCCGCTTCGCTGCCCAGTGCCTCTTCGGTCAGTTCCACGCAGGAGAGCTCGCAAAGCCTTGCGACAAGCGCGCGCAAGTCCTCCCGCCCGGTCAGCACCGACAGCTTTTTCATCCTGCTTACTGCCACTGTTTTCTGATGCCTCCGAGGATTTCCTCAACCGCATCTGCGGCTTTTTTCTTTGTGATTTCACCCGCCGCGTCGGCGCTTGCCTTGGCAAGTCCGCGTGCGTCCAGCACGCGCCGCTCCGCCGCCGCCTTGGCGTCTTCGGCGGCCTTTGCCGCCGCGGTGCGCGCCGCCTCAGCCGCCGCAGTTTCTGCCTCGGCTGCCGCTGCCGTCGCTGCGGCAATGTCGGCTTTCGCCGCCGCCTTCGCCTCGGCAACGCGGGCAGCCGCCTTTTCCTCGGCGTCCTTGACCGCGCGAATCGTATCGCTCAGCATAGTCGATGTCCGTCCTTTCTTTTGGGGGTATGTATGTGGATTTATTTATTGTAGGAAGTTGTGGTTCTTAGGCTTCCCCAAAGGGGAAGCCTAAGATGCGGCGGACGATTCCGGAAAAACCGTCTCTCTGCCGCTTGTTTGTTTTTTCACACTATGGCTATCTTATAGCAAAAAAAACGCAAATGCAAGGATTTTGCGCGGCTTTAATCTTTTTTCATATTTTTCTCGTCACTTCGCTGTTATTCTACCATGTCTTAACCGAAAGTGCAAGAAATTTTACAAAAAGAAATTCTTTTTTGCGCCGTCGAAACTTCCCATCTTCCCATTTTTACCGCAGGGTTGATTTTTGTCGATACCTGTGATAAAATAAGTAGAGTTTTTTCGGGAGGTCATGCCATGTTTGCTTGGAAAACCGACAAAATCGAAAAATACCGCACCAAAGGACAGATTGCCGCGGCGCTGATCGCCGCCGCCCTCGCAGGCGCGCTTATCGGCGTGTGCAGCCTTGCCATTGCCGCCGGGGCGCACCCGCGCGCCATGTTCTTCTCCTATTTCAGCCTCCCTTGGACGGTCGCACTCAACCTCGCCGTGCCGGTTGCGCTCATGCTCTTCTTCACGCTCCTCACCAACCGCGCGTGGGTAGCCTATCTCATCACCAACCTCGTCGTCATGCTGCCGACCGTCATCAGTTTCTTCAAGGTCGAGTTCCGCGGCGACCCGCTGTGCGCCGAGGATCTGACGCTTGTCACCGAGTCGAAGAAAATGCTCGAAACCTACAAGCTCTTCTGGGACAAGCGGTTCGGCTTCTATCTCGCGATCCTCGCCGTCGGCACGCTGATGCTTGCGTTTTTCTTCCGCGGGCGGTTCCGCCGCGCGTGGCCGCGGCTCGTCGCCGCGCTCGGGCTGGCGCTTGCCTGCGCCGCCGCAGCGCCGCTCTACACAAGCGCCGATATTTACAATGTGAAGACATCCAACACCGCGCTCATCAACCCCTATTCCGAGAACGACCAGTTCATCTCCAAGGGCTTTGTCTACCCCTTCCTGCACACCGTCAAAGAGGCGTTCCACCCCGCGCCCGACGGCTATGACGCACACAGCGCAAAAGCCGCGCTCGACGCCTACACCGACGCGCCGATCCCCGAAGACCGCCGCGTGAATGTCGTCGCCGTGATGCTGGAGGCGTACAACGACTTCTCCCGCTTTGAAAACCTGCATTTCGTCCGCGATGTCTACGGCAAGTACCGCGAACTTGAGAAAATGGGCTATGCCGGGACGCTTGTGACTGATGTGTTCGCGGGCGATACCCGCGTGAGCGAGCGGGAATTTCTCACCGGGCTGCCCTACAGCCGCATTGACAAATTCGTCGCGCCGTCCAACTCTTTCGTGTGGTACTTCCGCCAAAACGGCTATCACACCACGGGTTCGCACCCCTGCTACGCCTGGTTCTACAACCGGCAGAATATCAACAAGAACCTCGGCTTTGAAGACTACCTCTTCAGCGAAAACTACTTTGCCGAGCGAACATGGAGCGACATCACCTACGACGGCACCTACTTCCCGATGCTCTACGACCTCTACGAGAGCCGCGACAAGTCCGTCCCCTATTTCAGCTACAACATCACCTACCAGGGGCACGGTCCCTACGAGGCGGACAACCCGCATTACACCGAACCCTATGTGGAAAACGGCGGCTGGTCGGACGCGTCGCAGACCATCCTCAACAACTACCTGAACGCGCAGGCGGAGACCACCGCGATGCTCTACGACTACGCCATGCAGATGCTTGCGACCGACGAGCCGGTCGTTCTGGTCTTCTTCGGCGACCACAAGCCCTGGATGGGCAACGCCGACAGCGTCTATCACGAACTTGGCATCAACATCGACCGCTCGACCGACGAGGGCTTCCTCAACTATTATTCCACGCGCTATCTGATTCTTGCAAACGACGCGGCAAAACGCGCGACCGGCAATGATTTTCGCGGCGCGGGCGAGACCATCTCGGCGTCCTTCCTCATGAACAAGGTGTTCGAGCTCTGCGGCTGGCGCGGCAGCGCGTACATGCAGTTCACAACCGCGCAGATGCAGAAGACCCCCGTGGTGCACCGCAGCTTTGATTTGCGGAGCGAGACTTATCGTCTCTATGACGATGTAACCTATTACTACAGAAAGAATTTCGTCTACGAGCAATGAAACACTTCCTCAAAATTTGGATACCCCTCCTGCTCCTCGCGGTGCTTTCGCTCTCCGCGGCGGCGCTCCGCCCGGGCGATGTGGCGGGGCAGGTGCTTGCCACCGAGATCCGCGCCTTTATCGACGGCGTGGAGATACCCGCCTACAACATCGACGGCAACCTCGGCGTGGTCGCCGAGGATCTCGGCGCCTACGGCTTTGTCACCGGGTACGACGATTCGACCCGCACGCTCACCGTCAACCGCACGGGCGCGGCGGTGCGCGGCGTTGCCATCCCCGCGGGCAGCCACAAGCCGAGCGGCACGGTCATCGCGCGCGTGCTGTACTCCGACATCCGCGTCTATCTCGACGGGCGCGAGGTCACCGGCTACAACATCGACGGGCGCACCATCATCCTGTTCTCGTCGCTCGACGCCTACGGCAGGCGCACCTACCTGCACGGCGCGGCGCTCTCCATGCTTGAGACCGGCGAAGTTTCGCCCGAGGCGGCGGCGCTCACCCTGCCGCAGAAGGTGGTGCACGGCGGCGGCGCTATAGACGGCTACGCGGGCAGCAATTCGCTGGAGGCGATCAACGCCGCCTATGCCGCGGGCAACCGCACCCTGGAGCTGGATTTTCTGCTCTCGTCGGACGGCGTGCCGGTCTGCCTGCACGACTGGTCGGCGTTCTATTCCAACGATATTACCGACGGCGTGCCGATGACGCGCGACGCATTCCGCGCCATCCGCATCTACGAGCGGTACACGCCGCTTGACCTCGACACGCTTGCCGAATGGCTCACGGCGCACCCAGATGTGCAGATCGTCACCGATGTAAAGGACAACAATCTCGGCGTGCTGCGCACCATTGCCCGCACGCATCCCGAATTGCAGGCACGCTTCATCCCGCAGATCTACGCCTACGAGGAGTACGCGCCGGTGCGCGCGATGGGCTATACCAACATCATCCTCACGCTCTACCGCCTCGGCGAATACAGCGACAAGGTGAACACGAAGAAGATCGTGCCCTTTGCCGCGGCGCGCGGCCTCGTCGCCGTCACGGCGGACGTCACCATCGCGAGCGAGAGGTTCATCGCCGCGTTCAACGAAGCGGGCGTCCCGCTGGCGGTGCATACCGTCAACGGCGAGGCCGAGCAGGCCGCCCTGTTCTCCGCCGGCATCTCCGCCGTGTATACGGACAATGTGCAGTAAAAAAAGCCGCCCAAGGGCGGCTTTTTTTGTGTGGGGGGAGCAGAGCGCCTTCGGCTCCCCTGTGCAAGGGAGGCGAAGATAGATTGCGCACGGATGCGGCGGGGGTCCCACCCTCCCTACGGTTTGTGCGTCTCTTAGGCTTCCCCCTTGGATGCGCGGCTACATCACCGCTCACCGCTGAGCCATGCTGCAAATTTTTCAAGCCCGCGTTTTTGATAGGCGGCAGAGCACGGACAGAAAGCATCCCTGCATTGCCGACACTTCTCGCGCCCCTCCATCTCTACGCAGCACAGAATATAATCACAGCCATCGCATTCACATTCGATTTTATGCCCGAAAACAGAGTAATGCTTGCCGTTATAACGACATAGTTTTCCGCCGTCGCCCGGTATATAGCGGCTCGTGACAATTTCAATCCGCATAGGCTCACCTCAGCTTGATTATACTACCGTTTGATAGTATAATCAAGTGTTTTGTGCTTTTTTCCTTATAATTTGATTATAAGGATGTGGATAGTATGAAGAACTATAACGACAGAATTCGGGAGCTGCGGGAAGACCGCGACCTGACGCAGACGCAGGTGGCCGCCGTGCTCGGCATTGACCAGCGCACCTATTCCAACTATGAGCTGGGCTATCGCGCGCTGCCGATCGAGCATTTGATTCGCCTTTGCAAATACTATAAAGTCAGCGCCGATTTTGTGCTCGGCATTGAGTTGTAAAAAAGCCGCCCGCAGGCGGCTTTTTTTGCACGGGGGAGGCTCGGCCGCGGCGGGAGCAACCCCCCGCCCTACAGGTTTGTGCGGATTCTTTGCAAACCGGTAGGGGTCGGCGCCCTGCAAAGTTTGTTTCCGCGGGCGCTTGAAAAACATGCCATCCGTATGCTATAATTCCGACAGAGAACATTTGAAAAGGAGGGGCCGCGTTTGCTGGCTGCCATGCTTACCGCCTGCGGCGTCGATGACGCGGATGAACGCGAACTCGTGCAGCAGCTGTTTTTCACCTATGGACAGCGGGTCAAGGCGCTTGCCGGGCGAATCCTGCGCAATGAACAGGACGCCGAAGACGCGCTGCACGATACGTTCCTGAAAATCATCCGATACCGCAAAAAATTTGTCGGCGCCGACCCGGCCGAAATCAAGCGGCTGATCGTCATCATCGCCAAAAGCGTCTGTTTCAATCTCTATCGCCGCAAAAAGCAGGAGAGCGCCTGCTTTGCGGCGGCCGACGAGGACTTTGGTACACCGGATGCCGACGGGATGGACGCAATCGAAGCCTTTCTTGCGCACGAGAGCGCGGCGCGGCTGCGGGACGCGATCAACACGCTGTCCGCCCCCGCGCGGGAGATCGTGCTGCTGAAATACTACAGCGGCTTTTCCAACACCGAGATCGCCGCGCTGCTCGGCCTTCCCGCATCCACGGTCGGCACGATCCTTTGGCGCAGCCTGAAAAAAATCAGAGAAAGAACGGAGGCATACTTCTGTGACAACAACGGATAACCGGGAGCTTTGCGGTCTGGCAGCGGCGGCGCGCCTCTGCCTGGATGAAGACGTCGCCGCGTTTGACGCGCCGGATACGAAAAATGCCGCAATCAGCCGCAAAGAGACCGCGCGGATTCTGCGTTCGATCCGCGCCTCCGGCGCGCGGCGCAGCGGACGCTTCGGCAAAGCGGCAGCCTGCTTTCTGCTCGTTTTTTCCCTGCTCTTTGCCGGGGCTATGTGCATAGAGCCGATCCGTGCCGCGGTTCTCCACGCAATTCTGAACTTTTACGAGGACTGCATTCATGTGTGGATCGCCGCGCCGGAAACGGAAACGCCGGATAAAATCCTCGAAGTCCTTCTGCCCGATGTCCCGGATGACTGGACAGCGGAAGAAATCGTTTGTGATGATACGGACGTGATCTATATTTACCATACCCCGGACGGTCAGCACGCCTCTTTCCAGCAGATGCCCTGGAGCGATTCCGCCGTCATCGCGCTGGATAACACCGACTGCACCGTGCGGGAAATCCGGCTGAACCGCCGTCTGACCGCGCAGCTGTTCGCCTATACGGACGGACGGTACGCGCTCGTCTGGGAAAATCGCTATACATTTATCGCGGACGGAACAAATATCGACCTCGATCTGCTGCTGTCCATGGCCAACAGCGTGAACGACAAAGTGGAACAACTTTCGGCAAAAAAATAAATTTTTTAAAGAAAATGTGGGACGCATGCAACCTCCCGTTTGTTATATAGAGCAGAAGCAGATTTTCGCGATAAAACGCAGCGGTTTCCCGCCGAAATACGCCGTTCCGCTTGCGATGTGCTTCAATCTGAAAAAAGTGAGGGAAGATATGAAAAAACTTTGTTCTGTAATTTTGGCATGTCTTTGCATTGTCGTCATGTGCCTCGGCATCTCCGCAGAAGGCTCGGCGATGCCGCTTTGGGACAACTTCGATAGTTTGGTAACAAAAATCACATTTTCCGGCACATCCGGTTCGGCATCTGCTTCGATCTCCGATTCAACCTACTCGGCGGATGTCACCGGAATGCTGACCGTATACAAACAGACAAAAGCCGGTTGGCTGTTTATCTGCCGTGAAACCGGAGAATCAAACCGCGGCGTTTTGAGCTTAAGTGCAAATTTTACAGGTGAAAGCGGCGCGTACTACAAGGCAGAGTTCAGCGTGACGGTTACAAAAAACGGCGTCAGCGAACCGGCAACCGAAACAGCCTATAAAACCTGTCCGTAAATCCAATCCGCAGTTAATGTCCCGCTCGGCGTACGAAAAGACCTCGGCAAAGTATTCTCTTGGACGGCATATCCGCTGTCTTCTTTCCAAAAAGTAGCTATGGTTGAAATGAACAGCCTAACTTGGGTAGGGTGCGCATATAACTGCACGGTTCGCAGAGGAACTGCTGACAGCACATATACATTAGCCAATAATGCCTTCTCTATGTAATTTTACTACGGAGGTTGCTATGACAAAGAAAATCGGACTCATCCTCTTGAACCTTGCGGCGCTTGCCATCGGCATCGGGTATCCGTATCTGGAAACACGGCTGTCCGGCCAGATCGCCGCGACCTTTAACAGCCACCTTTTGGGGATTGCAACCGCGGTAAAGGCTGCATTCTATGTTCTGCTGCTTGCCGAGGGCTTGCTTGCCATGCATCTCACGCTCGGCCTGCGACGCGGCGCGGGCGCGCGCTTTGTCCCGATTGTCAAGGCCGTCCGCTTGCTTGCGGCGGCAGCCGCGGCGGCGTTGTTCGTCTTTGCCGTTTACCCACCGCAAACCGCAAGTCTTGCTCTGCTTGCCGCCATGCAGACCGTGGATTTGCTGCTGCTCGCACTGCCCGGCATGCTGCGCAAAAAAGAACAGTGACGCAAAGAAAACCGCCGAACGGCGGTTTTCTTTGCGTTTTAGCGGACGCTTGCGGCGTCCGTCTGCTTCTGTGACTTCTTGACGCGGAAGAGGAGGCGGCAGAGGGCGCGGCCGTCAAACGGGATGAGCGGATAGAGATACGACCTCGAGCCGTTGACCGTCTCGTTGGTGGCAATCAGCACCACGATGAGCGCAAGCCCGATGCCGAAGCCCCACATGCCGAAGATCGCGGTGACGGCAAGCAGCAGCATGCGCATGAACTTGACCGCGTACCCGAGCTCATAGCTCGGCTGTGCGAAGTTGGCGATCGTGACGAACGCCATATAGAGAATGACCTCGGGGATCAGCCAGCCGATGTCCACGGCGAAGTCGCCGAGGATCAGACCGCCGACCACGCTGAGCGAATTGGCAAGCATGCTCGGCGTGTTCATGGACGCGAGCTTCAGCCCGTCGATCATGAACTCGACGAGAAACAGCTGGAAGATCAGCGGGATGCGCCCCTCGGTGCGCGGCAGGACAAATTCCAGCCATTTCGGCAGCAGCCACGGCTCGGTGACAAAGAGATACCACAGCGGCACGAGGAAGAGCGTGAGCCAGAAAATCACGTGCCGCACGACGCGCAAATAGGTGCCGGTGAACGGCGGGAAATAGTAATCCCCGGTCTCCTGCAGAAAGTCGAGGATGCCGGTGGGCAGAATCATCGCCTCGGGCGAGGTATCGCACAGGAGGAGCACGCTGCCCTCGGCAAGCTGCGCCGACGCGGCGTCCGGGCGCTCGGTGGAGCGGATCTTGGGAAACGGGTTGTACCACCGTCTGCCGATGAGGCATTCGGCAAGGCTCTCATGCCCCATCGGCAGGCAGTCGGTGTCCACGGCGTCCAGCTTTTTTTCGAGGTATTCGACGTACCGCGGGTTCGCCTTGCCCTCGATGTAGACCAGCGCCATGTCGGTCTTCGACTCCCTGCCGACGCTCTTGTAAATGACGCGCAGCTTCGGCGTGCGGATGCGGCGGCGGAGCAGCGCCGTGTTGAAGATGAGCGTCTCGACAAAGCCGTCCCGCGCGCCGCGCATCACGCGGTCGCTCTCGGGTTCGGCGACGCTGCGCACCGGATAAGTCCGCGCGTCGATCAGCACCGCATGCGCGCCGAAGGGCTCGCCGAGCGCGGCGACGCCGCCAGACAGCACCAGCGTTGCCGCCGCCTCGAGGTCTTCGGTGACATCGACCTCGACATAGGGCACGCCGCCGTCGGCAAACTGCTTTGCCGCGTCTTTGCCGTGCGGCAGACCGTCGAGCCCGAGGAAATACTGCATCAGGCGCTGCATAATGGCGTCCTTGACAAAGCCGTCGATGTAGTAGAACACCAGCGTGTCGCTGCCGACGAGCAGGCGGCGCTTGATGAGGTCAAAGTTCTTGTCGGGCGCAAGGCAGGCGTCCATCGCCGCGATGTTGTCCGTGAAAGATGCGGAAAATTGCAAAAAACCACCTCCGAAACACAGAAAGTGTTGCCGGAGGTGGGTATTTTTATGCAGATGTTTTGCGGGGAAGGCTACGCTGCCGCGCGCCTCCTCCGCTCATTTCCCGAACAGATACGCGTAATAATTCTTCTCGAGGATCAGGCGCACAAATTTGTTCTTGCGCTGGACAACGCCGTTCATCTGCTTGACGTAGGCGGCGATCTCCTCGTCGCTCGCCTCAAAGCCGGGATAGGGCGTGAAGGTCTTGGTCGCGCTGTGGTACTCGCCGTAGGCGTTGATCCAGTTCCACGCGCTGCCGTCGCCGTCCTGATTGAGGATCACGAGCGGCATGGTGTCGGACAGGATGTCCACGCCCGCAAACAGGCGCGAATCGTATTCCAGCCCGAACAGGTTGGAAATCGTCGGGATGATGTCGATCGACGAGCAGGGCTTGTCAACCACGACCGGCTCGGTCATGGACGCGCTCCAGATGATCAGCCCGTTGCGGAGCAAATCAAAATTCTTGTGAATGCCCGCCTCGGGAATGCCGTACAGTTCGGCAAGCTCGCTGTCCGAGAGCGCATACGGATAGTGGTCGGCGTTCATCACGAAGACCGTGTTCTCAAGCTCGCCCGCCTCGTCCAGCTGCCGCACCAGCTCCTCGAGCATCAGCTCGACCTCGTACTGGCAGGCATGGTACGCCTTGACATTGTCCGAGCAGGTCAGGTTCTCCACGACATCCTTATGCCGTTTGGACATGTTGTTGCCCATGAACGAATAGTTGGCGTGCCCGCTGACCGTCATGTAATAGGCGTGCCACGGCTGCTCGAGGTTGATATAATACGGCAGGGTGGCGACCGCCATCTCGTAGTCCGAGCGCGGCCAGCAGTCGGTCAGCCCCTCCAGCCCGTGATTGATGGCGATGAACTCGTAGCCGAAGTTGGGGTGCGACTTGTCGCGCCCGTAATAGGTGTAGTAATGGTTGTGGAACGCATAGGTCTTGTACCCGATGCGCGAGAACTGGTTGCCCATCGCGAAGTACATGTTGTCCTTCGCGCTCATCTCGAGGCACTTCGCGCTGTTGTGGAACAGGCCGGTCATCGTGGTGTATTCGCCGGTCGCGGTGCTGCCGCCCCAGAGCGAATTGTAATAGTTGTTGAAGACAAAGCCCTCGGTCGCCATCTTGTAGAGCGTGGGCGTGCGCTCCTTGTCGATCGTCTTGTAGGAGAAGCCCTCAAGCGTCATGAAGATGAGGTTCTTCCCCTTGAACATGCCGGTGTAGGCGTTCTTCTTCGTCGGCGTGAGGCTGCCGAAGTATTCATGCGCCGCCTTGATGTCCTTGTTCGTCTCCGCCTCGGCAAGCGCCGCGAAGTCGATGTCCATCACATTGTCGCCGTATTCCACAGGCGCGGGCGGTTCGGTGGTCGCCTCGGTCGTTTCGCTCGTGTCGGCGGGCTCGGTGGTCACCTCCGGGTCGGTCGTCGATTCAAACGGATTCACCGACTCGCCGCCGGGGCCGTCGTCGTCTGCCGTGCGCTCGCCGAAGAGCGTGACATGCATATCCAGGCGCATGTCGGTGACCACGCCGAAGCGCTTGACCGCCTCGGTTGCGGAAAACTCGTTTTTGTAGTAATGCCGGTCGCCGAAGTCGCCGTTGTCAAGCGAAACCACGCCCACCGCCAACAGGTGGAGGCAGAGCGCCAGCACGAGCATGTAGATGCGGAAGGCAAAGGTCGGCGCAAAGGCGGGCGCGTAATTCTTCCGCCGCATGAGGAAGAAAATCAGCGGCAGCGCCAGCAGCAGGATGCCGAACCAGGATGTCGAAATGGTGGAAAGCGTCTCGCGCCAGAAGTCGCGCAGCGCGCCGCCCGCCATACCCATCGTGGCAAAGCGGTAATAGCTCTTGAAAAAGCGGAAATAGACATACTGCGACTCAAACACCAGCGTGGTGACGGTGAAAACGACCGTGGTGAACATGCGGTTGACCGGCAGGGGCATCAGCAGCGCGATGCCGCCGAAGAGAAAGCCGCACGCGCCGGAGAACAGCAGCAAAACAAGCAGCGTGCGCAGCGGCAGCTCACCGTAGAAGGCAAAGTGGGACACGACCTCCACATAGAAGACCGCAAGAGGCAAAAACAGGAAGAAAAACGCATTGCGTCTGCCGCGCAGCCGCGCCCGTTCGGCGCGGGAAAGCTCACCTGCGGGGACTTTGGGCGGGAAGAGCGCGCGCAGATTCGGCTCGTTTTTCAGAAATTCGCCACAGCGTGCAAAAAATCCGTTCATGGTTTCACCTCCGAAACCTACAATTCTGTAACGGATATATTCTACTACAACTTTTTGCGATTTACAACCGCCTTTGCGAAAAATTAAAAAAGGAAACGGCTTGCCGCATAGCGGCAAGCCGTTTCGGAGGCGGGAAAACATTCGCGTTTATCCCCCTGCGGTCAGACTATGCTGTCTCTCGCGCCTTTGAAAAGCCGCAGGCAAAAAAATTCCGCAGGTTTCCCTGCGGAATTTTTCCGATTCAATTCAATCAGCCGAGCATTTCGCTGTACTTGACGAGTCTCTCGTACTTCGCCTTTGCAGCCTCCTCCGCCTTTGCGAACAGAACTTCTGCTCTCTCGGGGAACTGCTGCTGCAGGCGGCTGTAACGGGTCTCGCTCGTGATGAAGTCACGATACGATGCCGTCGGCGCCTTGGAGTCAACCGTCAGCGGATGCTTGCCCTCTGCCTTGAGCATCGGGTTGTAGCGGAACATCTGCCAGTAACCTGCCTCAACCGCGCGCTTCATCTCGAGCTGGCAGTTTGCCATCGTGCCCTTGATACCGTGCATCTCGCAGGGTGCATAGCCGATGATGAGCGACGGACCGTGATATGCCTCCGCCTCGGTCATTGCCTTGAGCGTCTGATTCATATCTGCGCCCATTGCGATCTGTGCGACATAGACGTAGCCGTAGGACATCGCGATCTCGGCGAGGTTCTTCTTGCCGATTGCCTTGCCGGCAGCCGCGAACTGTGCGACCTGACCGATGTTGGATGCCTTGGAGGCCTGTCCGCCGGTGTTGGAGTAAACCTCGGTGTCGAAGACCATGACGTTGACATCTTCGCCGGATGCGAGGACGTGGTCAAGGCCGCCGAAGCCGATGTCGTATGCCCAGCCGTCGCCGCCGAAGATCCAGACCGACTTCTTGGAGAGGTAGTTCTTCTCGGCAAGGATCTGCTTTGCGAGATCGCAGCAGGGATCTGCCTCGAGGAGCGCGACCAGCTTCTTGGTTGCGGGCTCGTTCTTTGCGCCGTCGTCCACGGTTGCGAGGTATTCCTCGGCAGCCGCCTTCTTATCGGCGTCGGTGGTCTTCTCGGCAAGCTCCTTCACGAGGCCGATGAGCTTCGTGCGGATCGCCTTCTGACCGAGCGCCATACCGAGACCGTGCTCGGCGTTGTCCTCGAACAGCGAGTTTGCCCATGCGGGACCTCTGCCGCTCTCACGGTTGACCGTGTAAGGCGTTGCCGGTGCGGAGCCGCCCCAGATGGACGAGCAGCCGGTCGCATTGGAGATGTACATTCTCTCACCGAACAGCTGGGTGATGAGTCTTGCATAGGAGGTCTCGGCACAGCCTGCGCAGGAGCCGGAGAACTCAAGCAGCGGCTGCTTGAACTGGCTGCCCTTGACGGTTGCGTTGATCAGCTCGGGCTTCTCGGCGACATTTGCAACCGCATAGTCGAACGGAGCCTGCTGATCCAGCTGGGATTCCTGCGTGGTCATCGCGATGGCGAGCTTCGGAGCGGCGAGCTTTGCAGCTTCCTTCGCCGCGGTCTTTGCATCGTAATCCGGATGCTCGGCAGCGACCGTCTTGGCGGCGTCTGCCAGTGCCTTTGCGGAAACGGGGCAGGCCTTGACGCAGAGCGTGCAGCCCATGCAGTCCATCGGCGAAATTGCCATCGTGAACTTGTAGTTCGTCTTGACGACCGGCTTTGCGGTGAACTTGGTGGCGGCGGGCGCCTTTGCAGCCTCCTCCTCGGTCATCGCGAACGGACGGATGGCCGCGTGCGGGCAGACAAATGCGCAGTTGTTGCACTGGATGCAGTTTTCGGGATGCCATACGGGGACGTTGACGGCAACGCCGCGCTTCTCGTATGCGGCAGCACCCTGCGGGAGCGTGCCGTCCACATAGTCCATGAATGCGGAAACCGGCAGCGAGTCGCCGTCCATCTTGGAGACGGGCTCGACGATTTCACGGACGAACTTGACGAGCTCGGGACGGGTACCCGTGACCTTGCTCTCCTCAGGCTTCACTTCAACGGTCTTCCAAGCTGCAGGAACCTTGACTTCGACCATTGCGTTTGCACCGGCCTCGATTGCCTTGTAGTTGAGGTCAACCATTGCCTGGCCCTTCTTGATGTAGGACTTGTACGCCATCTTCTTCATATATTCAATGGCTTCGTCCTTCGGCAGGATGTTGGCAAGTGCGAAGAAGGCGGACTGGAGCACCGTGTTCTTGACCTTGGCATTGCCGATGTCCTTTGCTGCGATCGACGTTGCGTTGATGATGTAGAACTTGATGTTGTTGTTGGCAATGTAGGACTTGACGGATGCGGGGAGGTGCTGATCCAGCTCTTCGGGCGTCCACTGGCAGTCCAGCATGAAGGTGCCGCCGGGGATAACGTCCTCAACGATCTTGTAGCCCTTCAGAATGTAGGACGAGTTGTGGCAGGCCACGAAGTTTGCCTTGTTGATGTAGTAAGGAGACTTGATGGGCTTGTCGCCGAAACGCAGGTGCGAGATGGTGACGCCGCCGGTCTTCTTGGAGTCGTACTGGAAGTACGCCTGGATGTACTTATCGGTGTGGTCGCCGATGATCTTGATGGAGTTCTTGTTTGCGCCGACCGTGCCGTCGCCGCCGAGACCCCAGAACTTGCAGGAGATGGTGCCTGCGGGCGCCGTGTTGGGCGCGGGCTTCTCCTCAAGGGAGTGACCGGTGACATCATCGACGATGCCGATGGTGAAGTCGCCCTTGGGCTGCTTTGCAGCCAGGTTCTCATAGACGGCAAAGATGCTTGCCGGGGTGGTGTCCTTCGAGCCGAGGCCGTAACGACCGCCGACGATCTCCGCCTTGACGCCCTCGCGCTCCAGCGCGGTGACCACATCGAGGTAGAGCGGCTCGCCGAGGGAGCCGGGCTCCTTGGTTCTGTCGAGAACGGCGATCTTCTTCACCGTCTTCGGCAGTGCGGCTGCCAGTCTGTCCGCGCAGAACGGTCTGTACAGTCTGACCTTGACAAGGCCGACCTTCTCGCCCTTTGCGGTGAGGTAGTCGATGACTTCCTCGCAGACGTCGCAGACCGAGCCCATCGCAACGATGACGCGCTCTGCATCCGGTGCGCCGTAGTAGTTGAACAGCTTATAGTCAGTGCCGATCTTGGCATTGACCTTGTCCATGTACTCCTCGACGATTGCCGGGAGTGCATCGTAGTACTTGTTGCATGCCTCTCTGTGCTGGAAGAAGATATCACCGTTTTCAGCCGAGCCGCGGAGAACCGGGTGCTCGGGGTTGATGGAGCGCGCACGGAATGCCGCGACGGCGTCCATATCGGTCATTTCCTTCAGGTCGTCGAAGTCCCAGACCTCGATCTTCTGAATCTCATGCGAGGTGCGGAAGCCGTCGAAGAAGTTGAGGAACGGCACTCTGCCCTTGATGGTTGCAAGGTGTGCAACCGCGCCGAGGTCCATGACCTCCTGCGGGTTGGTCTCAGCCAGCATTGCAAAGCCGGTCTGACGACATGCGTAAACGTCCGAGTGGTCGCCGAAGATGTTCAGCGCATGGGATGCAACGCAGCGTGCGGATACATGGAACACGCAGGGAAGCAGCTCGCCCGCGATCTTGTACATGTTCGGGATCATCAGGAGAAGACCCTGAGACGCCGTGTAGGTCGTCGTCATCGCGCCGGCCGCAAGGCTGCCGTGAACGGTACCTGCCGCACCTGCCTCAGACTGCATCTCCATGACCTTGACGATATCTGAAATATCTCTGTCGTATGTCTTGCCGAGAATGTTCTTGCCCGACGCCGACCACTGGTCGACATAGTCTGCCATAGGGCTGGAGGGGGTGATGGGGTAAATGCCTGCAACTTCTGTAAACGCATAGCTTACATGTGCCGCGGCAGTGTTGCCATCCATGGAAAGTTTCTGTCTTGCCATTTGGAATATACCTCCGAAAAAAATATATTGTATTAAAAATATCAATATCTCTGCATATTATAGCATTCAAGTGGGCGGTTGTAAAGAGATAACGCCGCTTTTTTTACAGAAAAAATACGGAAAAGTGTCGAAAAAGAGGGGAAAGGCATCGTGTTTCGGCAGGGGTTTGAGGGGGCGGTGCGTGCGGCGTTTTCGCAAATCGGAAGGGGTTTGCGTTCTTTGGCTTCCCCAAAGGGGAAGGCTAAGGCTTCCCCCTCAGAAGAAGCTCACCTGCGTCATACTGCGGTACATGGCGCGCAGCTCGCGCGGCGAAACATGCTCGTGTCGCTTCAGCATATCGCCGAAATACTTCGTCGTGCCGAAGCCGCAGCGCTTTGCGATCTCCTCAAAGGGCAGATCCGTGTCGGCAAGCAGCACCTTTGCCGCCTCGATGCGCACGCGGATGAGATAGCGAATCGGCGAGGTGCCGTACACCTGCTTGAACGCGCGGGAAAAATGGCTCTCGCCCATCGAGCAGGCGTGCGCCAGCATCGGCACGGTCAGCGCCTCGCCGTAGCGCTGCTCGATCTGCAGAATCGCGGGCGACAGCCGCTCGGAAAGGGTGTCAAAGCGCTCCAGTTTGGAGATCATGCGGTCGCGCGCGATTTTGGCAAGCGCCGCATAGACCTCCGCGCAGATTTTGAGGCAATCGTGGTAATATTCGAGCGCGTAGATGCTCATTTTGGCAACCGCCGAAAGCCCGCAGCCCTCGCCGACCTCACCCACCGAGATGCGAAAGGAAGTCCTCCGCGGCGTCGAACAGCGCAAATTCGCAGTCGAAGTCGGCGGAAAGTTCAAGTCCCGATAGGGTTTGCCCGCGGCGAACAAACAGAAGCTGCCCTTCGTCAACGGTTTCCTCCCCGGCAGAGTCGGTGTAGGAGAGGCTGCCCGCGCGCACCGACAAAAGGAGGTGCGCCTCGGCGGCAGACGGGAACTTCCCGCCGCTGCCGAAGGCAACGGGTACAAGCGGCAGGCGCGTGCGCGCCTCGTCCGCCTCTTCGGGCAGCGCAATGATTTTTTCCATGGTGGTTCTCCTTTCGTGGGGGCGTTGTTGAGTAGGCTTCCCCGGTGGGGAAGGCTGAGACGCGACGGGCGATTCGGCAGTCCCCCTACGGTTTGTGCGGATTTTTTGCATGCCGTGCGGGCTTGACATCGCGGCAAAAAAACGCTAAACTATTAGAAAAAGCGGGGTGAAAAAATGGATATTTACATTTGCACGGACGATGTGCGCGTGGGGCGGGCGCTGGCGCTGGAAGCGCAGGCGGCGGGCTTTTCCGCCGCATACGGGCGGGACGCCGCCGACACGCTGCTCTCGGTGCGCGACCTGGATTTTGCCCTGTCGGACGGCGCGTCCGACGGCATCGCCTTTTCCCGCGACGAGGAGCGCCTGCGCGCCGCCGCGCGGCATTCTGCGGACGCGGACACGCTGTTTTTGCTCTATCCGTTTGACCTCGCCCTCTTCCGCACGCAGCTCCGCGCGCGGCTTGTCACAACCGCTGCACCGCTGCCGGTTTCGCGTGCGCTCACGCTGAACACGGCGACCCGCCGCGTCAGCGGTGCGGGCGGCGAGGTGCGGCTCTCGGTGCGCGAATGCGCGATGCTGGCGGCGCTCGGCAGGAGCGGCATGCTCCCGCGGGCGGACGCCGCCGCGCTGTTCGGCAGCGCCGCGGGCAATGTGGTGGATGTCTACGCCTGCTATCTGCGCAAGAAACTCGCCGCCGTCATCCCCGGCGAGGTCATCTGCGCCCGCCGCGGCGCAGGGTATGCCCTCGCGGACGGCGTGACGCTGGATGTGCTGTGAGCGAAAATTCGGCTCCCCTGTGTAAGAGGTGAGCTGTACGGGACGCAACGTATTCAGGCTTCCCTTTGGGGAAGGCTTGGACGCGGTCTGTGCGTCACTTGCGCGCGCCGCCCATTCCCTCTGTGCAAATCTTCCTTAACTATATACTATCAAAAACGCGCGGAAAATGCAAGCGCTTTTTCCGCCGCGGCGCGCCGCGGCATTTGCGCTTTCCGATACGCGCCGCACACTTCCGATACAGCCGCCTTTTTTGCACGCGCCGCCGCACGGCGCGGCGGCTTGCTTTTCCGCACAATGCGGTTCAACTTTTTACACCGCCGCGCGCGGCAGCGCAGCGCCGGAACTGCCGCCGCAGTCCCGAAAATGCGGCGAATGTGCAATTTTTATACGAATTTTCAAAAAAAGAAAATGATTTTTTGCACGGAAATGACAGTAAAATTGTGCACGCCGTCTTGACACTCGCGCCCCGCGGGGACTATAATGAAAGCAGAGAGAAAAAGAGAAGGTGCGGCGCGGCAAAACCGCCGCCGCAAAACAAAGGAGAGAATGAACATGAGCAATAAGCAAATCATTTTCACCGCCCCGAATACGGCAGAGCTTGTCGCTGTGCCGACCGGAGAGCCCGGCGAATTTGATGTGCTGGTCGATGTGGCGTACTCTACCGTCAGCCCCGGCACCGAGCGCGCCAACATCACGGGCGATATGAACATTGCGCCCGGGCGCGACGCCGCGCACACGCACGGCTTCCCCCGCAAGCTGGGCTACAGCGCGGCAGGCACGGTCATCAAGGTCGGCAGCCGCGTCACCCGCGTGAAGGTCGGCGACCGCGTGGTCGTCTGCTTCGGCGTACATACCAAGTACAGCCTCGTAAACGAGAGCAAGGCGATCAAAATCCCGGACGAAATTTCGTTTGAAGAAGCGGCTATGTCGGTCATCGCAACCTTCCCGGAGGCGGGTCTGCGCAAGACGCGCCCCGAGTTTGGCGAGAGCGCCATTGTCATGGGCCTCGGCCTGCTCGGTCAGCTGGCTGTCCAGTTCTGCCGTGCGGCAGGCTGCGCACCCGTGATTGCGGTCGACCCCATCGCAGAGCGCCGCGCATACGCCGGGAAGATGGGCGCGGACTACACCTTTGACCCCTTCGCACCCGACTTTGTCGAGAATGTGAAGAAGGTCACCGACGGCAAGGGCGTCAACGTCGCCGTCGAGGTTACCGGTAACGGCAAGGCGCTCGACCAGGTGCTCGACTGCATGGCAAGATTCGGCCGCGTCTCGCTGCTCGGCTGCACGCGGAATTCCGACTTCACCATCGACTACTACAGAAAGATACACTTCCCCGGCATCACGCTGGTCGGCGCGCACACGGCAGCCCGCCCGAACCGCGAATCCGCACCCGGATACTGGTGCTACGACGATGATCTGTACGCCATCTTCAAGCTGCTGAAGGGCGGCCGCCTCCACTTTAAGGACATGATTGCCGAGACGCATCTGCCCGAGGAGGCACCCGAGGTCTACACCCGCCTCGTCAATGAGAAGAATTTCCCGCTTGTTGTTCAGTTTGACTGGACGAAGATGAACTAAGGAGTAAAGACATGGAAAAGATCAAGCTCGGTCACATCGGCACGCGGCACGACCACAGCCGCGCAAAACTCGAAGGCGCAAAGAAGTTCCCCGACCTCTTTGAGATCGTGGGCATCGTGCCCGAATCGCCCGCGGTTGCGGAAAGAATCAAAAACGACAAGGTCTACGGCGATGTGCCGGTCATGACCGAAGAAGAGCTGTTTGCCGTTCCCGGCCTCGACGCCGTCCTCTGCGAGGGCTACGAGCTGGAGAGCGTTGCCGCCGCGCAGCGCTGCATTGACCACGGCGTACACGTCCACCTCGACAAGCCGGGCGGAGAGGACATCGCCGCCTACGAGCACATGCTCCGCGATGCGAAGCGCAAGAACCTCGTCGTGCAGCTCGGCTACATGTACCGCTACAATCCCGCCGTGCTCTACATGCACGACCTCATAAGTGACGGCAGAATCGGCGAGATCACCGCGATCGACGCACAGATGAGCACGCAGCATGACATGCGCGTCAACAAGCTGCTGTCCGGCTTCAAGGGCGGCAACATGTTCTGGCTCGGCTGCCACCTCATCGACCTCATCTACAGCGTCGCGGGCGTGCCGGACGAAATCATCCCGATGCACAACAAATCGGGCTTCATCCTGGACGGCGTGCTGGACAACACCTTCGCCGTGCTGAAGTATCCCAAGTTTGTGGCGACCGTCCGCATCAACTCCACCGAGGTCAACGGCTACGGCAGACGCCAGTTCGTCCTCTGCGGCAGAGAGGGCTCGGTTGAGATCAAGCCGCTTGAAAACCCGACGAAGATGACCTTTGCGGACCGCCGCATGACCGGCAACAACATCTACAACGATGTCAAGGCGGAGATCCCGTTCCAGAAGCCGACCGGCCGCTACGACGTGATGCTGCACGACTTTGCCGCCTACATCCGCGGCACGAAGAAGAACCCCTTCGACTACGACTACGAGCTTCAGCTCCAGAAGATGGTGCTTGCCGCATGCGGCTTTGACATTGACTTCAAGACACCGACGGTTCTGTAAGCTGACGCCGAACATAGAAAGGAACAGACATTATGAAAGCAATTCTGATTGACAAGGACACAAACGCGCTCTCCTGGTCGGATGTGCCGAACCCGACAGTAGGCCCCGAGGACGCACTGGTTGAGATTCACGCTGCGGCGCTGAACCGCGCCGACCTGATGCAGCGCGCGGGCGACTATCCGCCCCCGCCCGGCTGCCCCGAATGGATGGGGCTTGAGATCGCGGGCGTGATCGTCGAGCTCGGCGAGGAGGCAAAGAAGAAATCGCAGTGGAAAGTAGGCGACAAGGTCTGCGCGCTGCTCGGCGGCGGCGGCTATGCCGAATATGCAAATGTCAAGTACGACATGCTGATGCCTGTTCCCGCGACCTGCTCGTTTGAAGAGGCGGCAGCCATCCCGGAGGCGTTTGCCACCGCGTACCTCAACCTCTTCATCGAGGGCGGGCTGAAGGCAGGCGACACGCTGCTGATGCACGCAGGTGCAAGCGGGCTTGCCAGCGTCGTCATCCCGATGGCGAAGGCATTCGGCGCGCGCGTGATTACGACGGTCATCGAGGACAGCGTGATCGACCGCATCAAGCATCTCGGCGCTGACCGCGTGGTCAACTCGAGAAAGGAAGACATCGTCAAGGTGCTCGAAGAGGAGCGCGACGCGGGTCATCCGATTGATGTGGCGATTGACTGCCTCGGCGGCAGCATCCAGGGCAAGTGCCTGCAGTACATGCGTTACGGCGGACGCTGGATTATGATCGCAACGCTGGCAGGCGACATCACCGAGGTTGACCTGAAGAAGCTGTACGTCCTCAATGTCCGCCTCATCGGCAGCACGCTCCGCTCGAAGAAGCCGGAGTTCAAGGCAAAGCTGCTGGCGACGCTCGTGAAGGATGTCTGGCCGAAGATCGACACCGGCGAGGTTCGCCCGACGATTTACAAGGTCCTGCCCATCACCGAGGCCGAGGCGGCGCATGCCATCCTCCAGCGCGGGGAGAATGTCGGCAAGGTTG
>ENA-ORCP01001244-ORCP01001244.1-human-gut-metagenome-genome-assembly--contig:-NODE-1244-length-22279-cov-12.879155_pt1 | contig 22279 bp, 20 predicted proteins | sample MGYA00242990_ERZ507991 | MGnify/ENA primary metagenome ERZ507991 (study PRJEB26167, sample SAMN06115496) | human gut metagenome | host: Homo sapiens | place: China:Henan | collected 2015-05-07... | reverse complement strand
AGCTGGTCATCGGCGGCGAGAAAGCCGCTGTGGATAAGGCCGCCGAACTGGCCAAAGCCGCCGGTGCCCGCCGCTGCCTTCCGCTCAAGGTCAGCGGCCCGTTCCACACCAGGCTGATGGCTCCCGCAGGCGATGCGCTGGCAGAGCGCTTCCGGACTGAAAACTTCGGCGAAATGAAGATCCCGGTGCTGTTCAACTGTCTGGGCCGCGAAAAGGCCGACACCGACACTGTCCCGGCCCTGCTGGTAAAACAGGTGCAGAGCAGTGTCCATATGGAGGACACCCTGCGCCGTCTGGGCGAACTGGGCGTGGATCACATCCTTGAAGTCGGCCCCGGCAGTGCGCTGTCCGGCTTTGTGAAAAAGACTCTGCCCGGCGTGCCGTGCGTTGCCGTGGAGACCCCGGAGCAGCTGGACGCTGCTCTGAATGCATGGAAGGAAGAAGCATGAGCGAAGAAAAAGTTACCCGTGCCGCCGTTGTCACCGGCGGCAGCCGCGGCATCGGTCGGGCGGTGTGTGTGGCACTGGCAAAGCAGGGCTGCAACGTCATAGTAAACTACTGCCACGGCGAAACCAACGCTCAGGAGACTGTGGCTTTGTGCAAGGCCGAGGGCGTGGAAGCTGTGGCCGTGCAGGCGGATGTTTCCACTGCAGAGGGCTGCAAGACCCTGTTTGACGCGGCGATCAGCGCCTTCGGCCGGGTGGATGTTCTGGTCAACAATGCAGGCATCACCCGGGATAACCTCATCCTGCGCATGACAGAAGCGGACTTTGATGCGGTGCTGAACGCAAACCTCAAGGGCGCGTTCCTCTGCTGCAAGGAGGCTGCCCGCCGCATGGTGCGCCAGCGCTACGGCCGTATCATCAACCTTTCCAGCGTGGTGGCGCTGCGGGGCAACGCCGGGCAGACCAACTATGCCGCCAGCAAGGCGGGGATCATCGGTCTGACCAAGAGCCTTGCCCGGGAGCTGGCAAGCCGGAACGTGACCGTGAACGCCGTTGCGCCGGGCTTTATCGAGACCGACATGACCGCCACCCTGCCGGAAGCCGTCCGCGCCGAAATGGCAAAGGGCATCCCGGCGGGCCGGGCCGGCCAGCCGGAGGACGTGGCAAACGCCGTGGCGTTCTTTGCCGCAGAACAAAGCAGCTATCTCACCGGGCAGGTGCTCTGTGCGGACGGCGGCATGGCAATGTAAAAGGAGAAACTCTCATGGAAAAACGCAGAGTCGTGATCACCGGTCTTGGCACCGTGAACCCGCTGGGGAATACCGTGGCAGAAAGCTGGGCGGCGGCAAAGGCCGGTAAGTGCGGCATTGCCCCCATCACCCAGTTCGACACTACTGATTTCAAGTGCAAGCTGGCCGGTGAAGTGAAAAACTTTGACCCCGATACGGTCGTGGACAAAAAGGAAGCCCGCAAGATGGCGCGCTTTACCGTATTGGCGCTGGCCGCTGCCGCCGAGGCCATTGCCGACAGCGGCATCGACACGGAAGCCGAGGCCAAAGAGATCGGTGTCGTTCTGTCCAGCGGCATCGGCGGCCTGCCCACCATTGAGGAGCAGCACACCCGCGGCGAGGAAAAGGGCATGGAGAAGGTCAGCCCCTACTTTGTTCCCATGGCCATCGCCAACATGGCGGCGGCGCAGGTGGCTATCCGCTTCGGTCTGAAGGGCATGTGCACCTGCCCGGTCACGGCCTGTGCCGGCGGCACCAATGCCGTGGGCGATGCGTTCCACCGCATTCGCGACGGCTACGAGACCGCCATGGTCTGCGGCGGTGCCGAGAGCTGCATCAGCCCGCTGGGTATCGGCGGCTTTACCAGCATGAAAGCGCTTTCCACCGCCTCCGACCCGGACGCGGCCAGCCTGCCCTTTGACGCACGGCGCGGCGGCTTCGTCATGGGCGAGGGCAGCGGTGTGCTGGTGCTGGAAGAGCTGGAACACGCCAAAGCCCGGGGTGCAAAAATTTACGCCGAGGTGGTGGGCTACGGTGCCAACTGCGACGCTTACCACTTCACCGCCCCGGCACCCGGCGGCACCGGTGCCATCGACTGCATGAAGCTCACGCTGGCCGACGCGGGGATCGCGCCGGAGCAGGTGAACCACATCAACGCCCACGGCACCGGCACCCACATGAACGATGCCTGCGAGACTGCCGCCATTCACGCCGTGTTCGGCGCACACGCCAAGGAGATGACCGTGGTCAGCACCAAGAGCATGACCGGCCATCTGCTGGGCGGTGCGGGCGGCATCGAAGCCGTGTTTACCGCGCTGGCACTGCGGGATCAGTTTGCACCGCCCACCATCCACTACGCCCAGCCCGACCCGGAGTGCGATCTGGACTATGTGCCCAACACCGGGCGGCAGCAGGAAATGCAGTATGCGCTGAGCAACAGCCTAGGCTTTGGCGGCCACAACGCCTGCATCGCCCTGCGCAGATGGGAGGGCTGACCCATGGCAGAGCCCCGTACCGTGCGTGAAAACGCCAACACCCTGAGCAGTGTGCAGATTGCAGAAATTCTGCCCCACCGCTACCCCTTTGCCCTCGTGGACCGTGTTCTGGACTACGAGCCGGGGCAGTGGGCCATCGGCCGCAAGTGCGTCACCCGCAACGAGGAATTTTTCAACGGCCACTTCCCGGCGCAGCCGGTCATGCCCGGCGTACTGCTGCTGGAGGCGCTGGCACAGACCGGCGCTGTGGCAGCGCTGAGCCTGCCGGAAAACAAGGGCAAGCTTGCGCTGTTCGGCGGCATCAAGAGTGCCCGCTTCCGCAAGCAGGTCACCCCCGGGGACGTACTCACTCTCCACTGCGAGCTGGTGCAGCAGCACGGCGCTGTGGGCGTAGGCAAGGCCTCGGCATGGGTGGACGGTAAGTGTGCCGTCACCGCAGAGCTGACCTTTGTGCTGACCGAAGCAGCGGAATAAAAATGAATGCAAAAAGAGATAGGCGATCCCTTTTCGGGAAAGCCTATCTCTTTTTTGTTGGGGTTATTTGTGCTTATTCCGGCTGGCTTACTCTGCGGCAGCTGTCCCGGCGTCTGCTTCAGCAGTGGGGGCAGACTCTGCCGTGGCGGTTTCTGTTGGGGTGGTCGCTGCCTGTTCCTTTTCCATCCACTCCCGCACACGGTCGGGGCGGTTGGTGATGTAGGCATCGGCGCTGGTGCGCAGCAGGCTGCGGACGGAATCTTCCGTGTCCACCGTCCACAAAGACACCTTGATGCCCATCTTGTGCAGTTTGTCAATGAAACCGGCGTTTTTGTAGGCGGTGTGGTACTCGCAGCTGACCCACTCCGGCACAAAGTCCAGACTGCTGATATAGGCGGGCAGATCCCGCTGCGCCATCAGGTTTTTGTAGATCTCGTTCAGGCTTTCGCCGGGAAAGTTTGCCCGCAGCATACTTACCTTGTCGCTCATCCAGCGGGTCATCCAGCTGCAATTTTCCTCGTCGGCTGCGCTCTCCGGCAGGGCGGCATCCATGGCTTCCGTGTCCTCCATGCCGTTGGTCAGTCCCAGATCCTTCCAGATGATGGGCGGCGGCAGCAGCATGCTTTCCAGCTCACCGTATACCAGCGCACCTACCCGCAATTCGGGCATCAACTGCTTTGCCTGCCGCAGCAGCGCGTGGTTGAAGGAAACAAGGATCACCTGTTCTACCATCTCGGTCTGCTGCAGCACTTCCAGCACCCGGGGCACAAAGTCCGGGTCGTTGTTCATGGTGGATTTCAGCTCCAGATGCACGGTGCATCCCGGCATCTGCCTGCACAGCTCCATGGCTTCCTGTAAGGTAGCAATCTTTTCGTCCTGATAGATGGCGTCCTTCCAGCTGCCGAAATCCAGTTCCTTTAAATCGCCCATGGTCATATCATAGATCTTGCCGGAAATATCCGTGTGCAGATCGATCATATAGTCGTGGTGGATCACAAGCCCGGCGTCAATGGTCTGCTGTACGTCCATCTCTACGCCGTCCGCGCCAATCTCCATGGCTTTTTTAAAGGCTGTCAGGGTGTTTTCCGGTGCAAGATAGGAAGCACCGCGGTGTGCAATGATCTGTGGTGTCATAAATTTTCTCCGTTATCGGTTCGTCCTCACACGTTTACGCCCCGGCGCTGCCATACCGCAAACAGTGCCGGGGCGCTTGCTCAGGTCAGGTCCTCGCCGTCCGAGGCAATGACCTTTTTGTACCAGTAAAAGCTGTCCTTCCGGCTGCGGGCAAGGGTGCCGTTGCCGTCGTTGTCCTTGTCCACATAGATAAAGCCGTACCGCTTTTTCATCTCGCCGGTGGAGGCGCTTACAAGGTCGATGGGCCCCCATGTGGTGTAGCCCATCAGGGGCAGACCGTCCTCGTTGATGGCCTTTTCCATCTCTTCGATGTGCGCCCGCAGATAGTCGATGCGGTAGCTGTCGTGGATGGAGCCGTCCGGCTCTACGGTATCCACCGCGCCCAGACCGTTTTCCACGATGAACATGGGCTTTTCGTACCGGTCGTAAATGGTGTTCAGGGTCACCCGCAGACCCACCGGGTCGATGGCCCAGCCCCACTCGCTGGCTTTCAGGTAGGGGTTCTTCACCGATGCCGACACGGCGTTGCCTTCCGCATTCTCTGCCGCCATCAGCTCCTTATCCACCGTGATGCAGCGGCTGGAATAGTAGCTGAAGGACACAAAATCCACCGTGCCCTCCCGCAGCGTGCGGTCGTCCTCGGGCTGTGTGTGCAGCTGCACCCCGGCGCGCTCCATCCGCTTTTTAGCCCACACGGGGTAAGCGCCGCGCACCTGTACGTCGGTAAAGAAGTAGTTGTCCCGGTCGGCCTCCTGCGCCGCCCGCACATCCTCCGGGGCACAGGTGCGGGGGTAGAACTGCCCTGCCGCCAGCATACAGCCCACCATGGCGTCCGGCATTTTTTCGTGCGCCAGCTTTACCGCCTTTGCGCTGGCCACCAGCTCGTGATGGGCGGCCTGATACTTGACCTGCTCCACATTCTCGCCGGGGTAGAATACCAGCCCTGCACCGGTAAAGGACAGGTGCAGCAGCATATTGATCTCATTAAAAGTGAGCCAGTACTTCACCTTGCCTTTGAAGCGGTCGAACAGCACCTCGCAGTAGTGGACGTAGGCGTCCACCATGCGGCGGTCCTTCCAGCCGCCGTATTTTTTGATGAGGGCAATGGGAGTGTCAAAGTGGCAGATGGTGACCAGCGGCTCGATGCCGTACTTATGGCACTCGTCAAAAATGCTGTCGTAGAAAGCCAGTCCTGCCTCGTTGGGCTGAGCGTCATCGCCATTGGGCAGGATGCGGGTCCATGCAATGGACAGCCGGAAGCACTTGAAGCCCATCTCTGCAAACAGGGCGATATCCTCTTTATAATGGTGATACAGGTCAATGGCCTCGTGGCTGGGGTAGAAATGTGTGTCATCGCAGCCCAGCATTTCCATATAGCCCGTTGCCACCGGAAAACGGTCCGGGCCGAAGGGGGTCACGTCCACCGTTGCCAGACCCTTGCCGTCTGCCTGCCATGCACCCTCGCACTGGTTGGCAGCGGTAGCGCCGCCCCACAAAAAGCCCTTGGGAAATTTGCCCATACTCTTTACCTCCTTGTTTACTTTTGCGCCCCTGCGGAGCGCAGATATACTCATACTACTATGATACCGCAACCGGCGGCGCTTGTCCATGACTGCATTTTGCAAAGGTGCGTGCATTTGGGGATAAAGTACGACTTTTATCGTCAAAACGCCGAAATTTCCTGCTGCTTTTTGCGCACTTTTCGTTCTGGTGCTATCTTGGCTGGTGCTGATGAAAAACAATTAGCTAATTTGACAGAATATGCTCGTCAATTTGGATTGGCTTTTCAAATTACTGATGATATTTTAGATGTCGTTGGTGATGAAAAAACTATAGGAAAGCCTGTAGGTAGTGATGAAAAAAATCATAAATCCACATATGTTACTTTGGGTTCATTAGAAAGTGCAAAAGCTTTAGCGCAAGAAGCTGTGGATAAAGCAAAAGCGTCTTTAGTAGATTTTGGCGAGAATGCTGAATTTTTAAGAGCTTTAGTAGATTATTTAATTACTAGAAATAAATAAACTAAAGAAAGAGTGTTATATATGAATATTTTAGAGCAAATACATTCTCCGGCAGAGCTAAAATATTTATCTGAAACTCAGTTAGAAATTGTAGCCACGCAAATTAGAGAATTAATTATAAAAACAGTAGCTCAAAATGGCGGTCATTTAGCTCCTTGTTTAGGAACAGTAGAACTTACTTTAGCTTTGCATAAAGTCTTTTCTTGTCCACGAGATAAATTTGTTTGGGACGTTGGTCATCAGGCATATGCACATAAAATTTTAACTGGCAGATTAGAAAAATTTTCTACATTGCGACAAAAAGATGGCATAACAGGTTTTCCAAATCGTTTTGAAAGTGAATATGATGCATTTGGTGTGGGTCATGCGAGTACATCAATTTCAGCGGCATTAGGTATGGCAGTTGCTCGTGATTTAGACAATGAAGATTATAATGTAATTGCTATTATTGGTGATGGCGCTTTGACTGGTGGCGAAGCTTTTGAGGGCTTGAATAATGCAGGAATGTCTAAGCGTAAACTAATAGTCATTTTAAATGATAATGAAATGTCTATTTCACAAAATGTAGGTGCGTTATCAGAGTATTTATCACTTATTCGCATTGATGAAAAGTATAAACGTGCCAAAAAAGATATTCAGCGTATTTTGGGTAATATACCGAAAATAGGTGGTTCTGTTTTAAAAACAGCTAATTATGTAAAAGATGGTGTAAAAAATGCCATTGTTCCTGGTGGTATTTTTGAAGCTTTAGGCTTTAATTATATCGGAGCATTAAATGGTCATTGTTTAACTGATTTGATAAATGTTTTTGAAAAGGTTAAAGCAAATATTGATGGTCCAGTACTCATTCATGTACAGACTAAAAAAGGTCATGGCTATTTACCAGCAGAAAATAATCCATCTAAATTCCATGGTATTGGTAAATTTGATGTATTGACAGGACTACCTATAGCTTCTAATAGCATTGTACCTACGTATACTGCTGTTTTTAGTAGAGCATTGATAGATTTAGCCGCCAAAAATAAAAATATAACAGCGATTACAGCAGCTATGCCATCAGGCACAGGCTTACAAAAATTTGCTGATGTTTACCCTAAGAGATTTTTTGATGTAGGTATCGCAGAAGAACATGCTGTAACATTTGCTGGCGGTCAAGCTTGTATCGGTAAACGACCATTTGTAGCATTATATTCAACTTTTGCTCAACGTGCTTATGATCAGGTTATCCATGATATATGTTTACAAAAATTACCAGTAGTATTTTGTTTAGATAGAGCAGGGCTTGTTGGTGAAGATGGCCCAACTCATCATGGTGTATTTGATATAGCATATATGCGTCAAATACCAAATATGGTAGTTATGGCACCAAAAGATGAAAATGAACTTCGTCAAATGGTATTTAGTGCAGTGGAATATAATTGTCCATGTAGCATACGTTATCCACGAGGTAACGCTTGTGGTGTTCCAATTGAAGAAGATGTAGAGATTTTACCTTTAGGCAAAGGCGAAATTTTACAAGATAAGGAAAATGCTACAGTAGCAATAATCGCTGTTGGTTCAATGGTAAAAGAAGCTATGGTAGCTAGTGAAAAATTATCATTAGAAAATATAAATTGTAGCGTTATTAATGCTCGCTTTATAAAACCATTAGATGAAGAATTAATTTTAAATATAGCTAAAAAAGTAAAATACGTAGTAACGATTGAAGAAGGTATTTTAGCTGGCGGTTTTGGCAGTGCTATTTTAGAATTATTAAATCAAAATAAAATATATAAACCAGTAATTCGCATGGGTATACCAGATGAATTTATAGAACAAGGTACACGCAATGAATTATTGAAAGAATGTAAATTAACAAGTGAAGATATAATACAAACAATAAAAGATTTTGAAGAATAGAAATAGGTGTGAAGTTAATGGCAAAAAAACGTTTAGATGTGATGTTAACAGAACAAAATTTAGTATCTAGTCGAGAACGTGCAAAAACAACTATAATGGCAGGCTTAGTATTAGTTAATGGTCAAAAAATAGATAAACCGGGAACTATGGTAAAAGAAGATGCTGTTATCCGTGTTTTAGGTGATAGCATAGGATATGTAAGCCGTGGAGGTTTGAAATTAGCAAAAGCCATCAAAGAATTTAAATTAGATTTAACAGATTTAGTTGTAGCAGATATTGGCGCTTCAACTGGTGGTTTTACAGATTGTTCTTTGAAAAATGGAGCAAAAAAAGTTTTTGCTATAGATGTAGGTTATGGACAATTAGCATGGTCATTACGTACAGATGAACGTGTAGTGAATATGGAAAGAACAAACATTCGCTATGTTACACCAGAAGATATTGGTGAACCTATAAACTTTGCTTCTATCGACGTAGCTTTTATCTCTTTAGATAAAGTTTTACCTGTAGCTAAAACTTTACTTAGCGATGATGGTAAAATAGTTGCTTTAATAAAACCTCAATTTGAAGCAGGAAAAGATAAAGTAGGTAAAAAAGGCGTAGTTCGTGAAGCTAGTGTACATGAAGAAGTAATCAAAAAAATCGTAGATTTAAGTACACAATTAGAATTTGTACCTAGAGAATTGACATATTCTCCAGTAAAAGGGCCAGAAGGAAATATTGAATATTTAATTTTATTAGATTTAGATAAACAACATCAAAGTAATATTGATGACAATTTGATAAAAGATATTGTACAAAAAGCACATGCACAATTAGATAAATAGGGGGACAATATTTAATGAGAATAGCTATTTATCCTAATGTAACTAAATCAGGAGCTGGGGAGATTTTAGAAAGAGTAATAAAATTTGCTAATCAATATAATATTGAATTATTATTACCGCCAAAAGAAGGTAAATTTTTCTATCATGAAGAATTAATCAATCGAAACATTGAAAAAGAATATATTGATATGGCGATTAGCATCGGTGGAGATGGTACTTTATTAGGTCTTTGTAGAAGACTGGCTAAAAATGGTATACCTGTATGTGGTATTAATATTGGACATTTAGGATTTTTAGCAGATATTGAACCAGGAGAAATTGAAGCCAAACTGACAAAAATCATCAATAGACAATATAAAATAGAAGAGCGATTAATGTTGTCTGCATATATAAAAAGACAAGGAAAAATAAACTATATTGGCAGTGCTGTAAATGATGTAGTTGTAAGTAAATGCGGTGTATCACGTATGCTACATTTTGGTGTAGCTATCAATGATTATATGGTAACAAATTATAAAGCTGATGGATTGATAATATCGACTCCTACAGGTTCAACAGCATATTCTTTATCTGCTGGCGGGCCAATTGTAAATCCTAAAGTAAAAGGAATTATACTGACACCAATATGCCCACATTCTTGCTTCATTCGTCCTATGGTTATTGATGAAAGTGAAAAAGTCGCTTTGAATATCATCAATATCATTAGTATGACAAAGAGAAGTGTAAATTTAACATTAGATGGACAAGAAGGCGTTGATATTGAGCCAGATGATGAAATTATAATTGAAAAAGCGAATTTTCCAGCACAGATAGTTAGATTTGAAGATAAAAATTTCTATCAAACATTTATGAATAAACTCTGTTTATAATAGATAGATTTTTATTTTAAATTATAATAAAAGAGGAATTTTCCATGCAAAAGCTCAGTAACTCAATTCAGTTAGCACATTGCTTATTAAAAGATAGATTAAATGAAGCAAAAATAATAGTTGATGCTACAGCTGGAAATGGCAATGATACACTGTTTCTAGCTCAAAATGCCTTAAATAATGCTCAGATATATGCATTCGATATCCAAAAGGAAGCTATAGAAAATACAAAAGCTTTATTGATAAAAAATAAAGATAATATAAATTTACCACTAGAAAATATATCATTTATTCATGATTCACATGAAAATATTGATAACTATATACAGACAAAAATAGATATAGCTATCTTCAATCTGGGATATTTACCAGGTGGAGATCATAAATTCACGACAAAAGACGATACAACATTAAAGACCATAGATAAAATCTTAAACAATTTAAATATAAATGGTTATGTTGCAATTGTTATGTATCCAGGTCATGAAGAAGGCTCAAAAGAGTATCAGTCTATAAAACTATTTGTAAAGGATTTACCTAAAAAATCTTTTACAGTAGGTTGGTATAAAATGATAAATCATAATTTTAATGCTCCAGCATTATGTTGGATTGAGAAAGTTGGTGAATATGCATGAAAGCTACACGCCATGCAAGAATTAAGGAAATTATTGAACACTCCGTTATTGAAACACAAGAAGAATTAGCAAATGCTCTAAGAGAACAACATATAGTAGTAACACAAGCTACTGTTTCTCGTGATATTAAAGAGTTAATGCTAATAAAAGTTCCTACAGGCGATGGAAGATATCGTTATGCTTATCCTACAGATAAGGAATTGATGTATTCTAAAAATCGTTTATTAAATTTATTTAGAGATTCTGTAGTTGGTTTGAACTTCAGTGAAAATATCATTGTAGTAAAAACTCTTCCTGGTGCAGCTAATGCAGTAGCTTCTACTTTAGATTATGCTAAATGGCCTGAAATCATAGGTACAGTAGCAGGTGATGATAATATTTTTATAGTAGTAAAACCTATATCTGCTGTAGAAGATATAATGAAAAGATTACAGGATATGCTTAATTAATTTGGGGGATATTCATGTTAAAAACACTATCAATTTGGAATTTTGCTTTGATTGAGCATGTACAAATAGATTTGGATAAAGGTCTTAATATACTTACTGGTGAAACAGGTGCTGGTAAATCTATTTTATTAGGTGCCTTAGGTATGGTTATTGGACGAAGAACAAATATTGATGCTATTCGCAGTGGTTGTGAATTTATGCGAGTAGAAGCTGTTTTTACTTTGGATAACAATTTAGTCAAAGATTTTTTAACTAAATATAATATCTTAGTTGAAGATGATGATTTAATCATAACTAGACAGATAAATATAAATGGTAAAAATAGCGTACAGATTAATAATTGTCATACGACAATGGCTATTTTACGCCAACTAGGTGAGTTATTAGTAGATATACATGGTCAACATGCTAATCAGGCATTACTAAAACCTATAAAGCAATTATCACTTATTGATATGTATGATGGCGATGCTATTCAAAAGCAAAAAGAAGCATATTTAGAAAAATATTATCAGTGGTTACAAATAAAACAAAAATTAGCTGATAGTAAAATAAATACACAAGAAATGGCTCAACGATTAGATATGCTGAAATGGCAAATTAATGAGATTGAAAATGCTAAATTGACTTTAGATGAAGATGAAAAATTAGAATCTGAAATAAAAGTCTTAGCTAATGCAGAGAAGATATCATTATTGACACAAGATGCATATAAATTGCTTTATGAAGGTGAAAATGGTAAATTTGCTATTTTAAGTTCATTGAGTCAAGTGCGCAAGGATTTAGAAAACTTAGCTCAATATGATGAAAATATGGCTAAAGTCCATCAAATATTAGATGAAGCTTATTTCCAAATACAAGATAGTGCAGATGAAATCCGCAATTATGGTGAAAGTATAGATTATAATCCTCAAAAGTTAGATATGATGCAATCTCGATTGAATGATATCGACAAGCTAAAAAGAAAATATGGCAATACTATTGAGGAAATATTGAATTATTTAGCTAAAGCAAAAGAGGAATTGACCTATATTGAAAATTATGATGATAATCTTGCCAAACTAGAACAGGAATTATCTTTATTAGCAAAAGATGTATCCCAAGAAGCCTTAATTTTGCATGAATTACGTCAAAAAAGTGCCAAAGCTTTAGAAATGGCAATCATGAAAGAATTAGCTTCTTTATCTATGGCTGATGCGAAACTCGTCATAAATTTAACCTTGAATGATGATTTCACTGAAAATGGAGCAGATGATGTGGAAATTTTATTTTCTGCTAATTTAGGCGAAGATTTAAAATCCTTAGCTAAAATTGTTTCAGGTGGGGAATTGTCTCGTATTGCTTTAGCTTTAAAAACTATTACCGCAAAAAAAGATGATATTGATTTGATGGTATTTGATGAGGTGGATACAGGTGTTGGCGGTAAAACAGCTCAAATGATGGCTGAAAAAATTGCTCGCATTGCCCTATATAGACAAGTTATATGTATCACTCATTTACCACAGATTGCAGCGATGGCAGATGCTCATTTTTATATCAGTAAAGAGACTAAAAATAATAAAACCTTTACTACTATTGATGAAATTAATTATGATGCTAAACTCGCTGAAATTGCTAGAATGTCATCTGGCATAGATTTAACACAAGCTTCACTTGAAAATGCTGAAGAAATGTTGACTAATGCTAGAAAGCGAAAAGAATTATTACATTTTGATGAATAAATTCAGAGAAGGTGATTTTAAATGATTAAATTTAAATATTATGGACATGCTTGTTTCTTGCTTGAAACAGATAATGAAAAATTATTATTTGATCCATTTTTGACAGGAAATCCAGTAGCCAGTATTTCTGCTGATGAAGTAAAATGTGATTATATTTTATTGACTCATGCTCATGGAGACCATTATGGAGATGCTACACAGATTGCACAAAAAACAGGTGCAAAAGTTATTTCCACTCCAGAAGTTTTGACAAAATTACCAAGTGATTATGCAAATGTTCATGGTATGAATTTAGGTGGTTCTTTTACTTTCCCATTTGGTATAGTAACTATGGTTCCTGCATTGCATAGTGCAGGCGTAGAAGGTGGAATACCTTGCGGTTTTGTAATTAAATTCAATGATGATACTGTAGTTTATTTTGCTGGTGATACAGCTTTATTTAGCGATATGGCTCTTATCGGCGAAAAACAACAAATTGATTATGCTATTTTACCAATTGGCAGTAATTATACTATGGACGCTAAAGATGCAGCTAAAGCTGTTCAATTATTGAATGCAAAGCATGCTATTCCTGTTCACTATAATACATGGCCTGTTATTGCTGAAAATCCTGAAGCTTTTAAATCCTATGCAGAAAGTATTTCACATGCTAGTGTAGATATCGTGCCTGTTGGTTCATCTTTGGATTTAGTAAAATAAGATGGAAAAATTTAAATTAATCGTTATTTTAGGGCCAACTGCTGTAGGTAAAACAAATCTTAGCATAGCTTTAGCTCAAAAGTTATCCACAGAAATAATCTCTGGCGATAGTATGTTAGTATATAAGGGTTTTGATATAGGTACGGCTAAACCTACATTAGAAGAAATGAAGGGAATAGAACATCATATCATTGATATTTTAGAGCCTTGGGAAAATTTTAATGTAAGTGATTTTCATGATAAGGTTAAACCTTTAATTGAACAGATAAATAATGAAGGGAAAATTCCTATTTTAGCTGGCGGTACAGGCTTATATGTAAAATCCTTGCTTGAAGGCTATATTTTTAACGAAACTTCTGGCGATGTTGAATATAGGAAGCATTTAGAAAAACTAGCAAGCGAACACGGCAAAGAATATGTTTATAAAATGTTACAAGAAGTAGATCCACAGACGGCTCAAAGATTGCATATTAATAATTTCAATCGCATTATTCGTGCTTTAGAAGTATATCATTTAGGTAAAGAGCAGATTTCACAAAAAAATCATTATGAATTGACTGGTGAATTAATTTATGATGCCTATATTGTAGGCTTGAACCGCAGTCGTCAAAATCTATATGATAGAATTAATCAACGCGTTGATATTATGATGAACTGTGGATTTGTAGATGAAGTGAAATCTCTACTACAAAATGGTGCGAAGATTGATTGGCAATCCATGAAAGGAATTGGCTATCGAGAAATCGCTAGTTATTTAAATGGAGATATTGATTTAGATACTGCTGTTTATGAAATGAAAAAAGCTACTCGTCATTTTGCTAAACGACAATTTACATGGTATAAGAAAATGCCATATATTTCTTGGTATGATGTAGAGCAATTAAACGAAGATGAATTGTTAACTACTGTATTGAATGACTGCAAGGCACATTTTAATATCTTATAATAATTGACATATAATTTTATTATTGAGATAATAAAAGCACTATAAATAAACTAATTAAATTAGTTAAGAAAAGAATTATATTTTAATTGGAGGACCCTTAAGATGCCAAACAAAACAATAAATTTACAAGATGTTTTTTTAAATCAAGTGAGAAAAGAAAATGTAGGAGTTATTATCCATTTAACAAATGGCTTCCAATTACGTGGAAATGTAAAAGGTTTTGATAATTTCACAGTTATTTTGGATTCTGCTGGAAAACAGATGATGGTTTATAAACATGCTATTTCTACTATTAGCCCTTTACAGCCATTGAAAAATTCTTTTCAAGATAATAAAAGAACAGGAACTGTTAGCGAATAATAATGATTTTATTAAATAAAAAAGCTCTTATTAACTTTGATTATAAGGTTAATAAGAGCTTTTTCTATTTATTGGTTAATTCAAAATAAGATTTGATGTATTTATTTGGTGTTGTATTTTTGTATTTACGGAATGTTTTTATAAAGTAAGATAAATCATTAAATCCACAACTATAAGCTATATCAGTGATGGATTGGTCTTTATCACTGATTAATTTACTGCAAGCACATTCAATTCGATAATAATTTAAATAGGCAATAGGTGTTTTATTAGTCATACTTTGGAAAAATCGGCAAAAATACTTCGGTGATAATCCAGAAGTATTAGCTAAATCTTCTAAAGTTAATGGTTGACTATATGAAGTTTCAATAAGATGAAATACCTTTTTCAATTTATGAATGTTTTTCTGATTACTACTTATAAAATTTGTAAAAGATTTCGTATAGAGATTGTGTTTTAAAACTAAACCAAAGAAATTAAATAAACAGCCAAGTACGATAAATTCATATCCACTGGATTTTGTCTTCAATGCATCAAATATAGTCCATATGGTGCGGTGAATATCGGTATATTCATTATTAAAATAACTATTGATAATTAAATGATGTTCAAAAAATTTTTGAAGGATATTTTTATCGCCTACGTTTGTTTCAAATAATTTCTTATCAAATACCATACATTCATATATAGTATTTTCTAAAAAAGCTTTTCCTCCATGAACACAACCATCTGTGATAAAAATTATATCTCCGGCACTAGCTGTATATTCATTTTCATCTATAGAAATTACAATTTTTCCTTCTAATACACGAATAATCTCATATTGAATATGCCAATGATATGGCATGTTATAGCGTGGATGATGATTAGTTACATAATGATATTCTACAGGAAATGAAAAATTACCACGTTCTCTTTGTTCATTATAACTATCATGTTTCATAACTATTCTCCTAATAAATAAGATTTTATATTACTATTATACTTATATTTCTAAAAATGTAAAGTTTCATACAATTTTTAAAAAGTGAATATTATTATATTTTTAGTGATAATATAACAAGCATTATTAATATTTAGTTGCTATAATTTAATCATCAAGTGAATAACAAACAAAAAGACATATACAAAATAAAAAAGATTTCTTAGGAGGAATTTTACAATGGCAACAAACAGATTAATTGGAGATTATCCTGTAATTGGTATCCGCCCTACAATTGACGGACGTAGAGGCGTTTTAAAAGTTAGAGAATCTTTAGAAGAACAAACTATGGGCATGGCAAAAGCTGCTGCTAAATTATTTACAGAAAACCTCAAATATTCTAACGGTGAACCTGTAAAAGTAGTTATCGCTGATACAACAATCGGTCGTGTACCTGAAGCTGCTGCTTGCGCTGAAAAATTTAAAAAAGAAGGCGTAGATATTACTTTAACAGTAACTCCTTGCTGGTGCTATGGTTCTGAAACAATGGATATGGATCCAAAAACAATCAAAGGTGTTTGGGGTTTCAATGGTACTGAACGTCCTGGCGCTGTATATCTTGCTTCCGTACTTGCAAGCCATGCACAAAAAGGTCTTCCAGCTTTCGGTATTTATGGACATGATGTTCAAAATGCAGATGCTACAGATATCCCAGAAGATGTTCAAGAAAAACTTTTAAGATTTGGTCGTGCAGCTGTAGCTGTTGCTACAATGAGAGGTAAATCCTACTTACAGATTGGTTCCATTACAATGGGTATTGCAGGCTCCATCATCAGCCCAGAATTCTTTGAAGAATACCTCGGCATGAGAGTTGAATCTGTAGACGAAGTTGAAATTATCCGTCGTATGACAGAAGGTATTTATGACCATGCAGAATTTGAAAAAGCTTTAAAATGGACTAAAGAAAACTGCAAACAAGGTTTCGATAAAAACCCAGATTTCTGCCGTAAAACTGACGCTGAAAAAGAAGAAGCTTGGGAATTTGTTGTAAAAATGATGTGTATCATTAAAGACCTTTACAATGGTAACAAAAACTTACCAGAAGGTTGCGAAGAAGAACAATTAGGTCATAATGCAATCGCTGGTGGTTTCCAAGGTCAAAGACAATGGACAGACTTCTATCCAAACTGCGACTTCCCAGAAGCAATGATGAACTCTTCCTTCGACTGGAATGGTGCAAGAGAACCATATGTACTTGCTACAGAAAATGATACATTAAACGGCGTAGGTATGCTCTTTGGTAAATTATTAACAAATACTGCACAGATCTTCGCTGACGTTAGAACATACTGGAGCCCTGAAGCAGTTAAACAGGCTACTGGTTATGAATTAGAAGGCGTTGCTAAAGAATCCAAAGGATTTATTCACTTAATCAACTCCGGTGCTGCTTGTATCGATGCTTGTGGTGAAGCAAAAGATGAAAATGGTAATGGCGTAATTAAACCATTCTGGGAAATGACTGAAAAAGACCAAAAAGCTTGCCTCGATGCAACTGAATGGTGCCCTGCTGATAATGGTTATTTCAGAGGTGGCGGATTTAGCTCCCGTTTCTTAACAAATAGCGAAATGCCTGTAACTATGGTTCGTTTAAATCTTGTAAAAGGCTTAGGTCCTGTATTACAGATTGCAGAAGGTTGGACTGTAAAATTACCAGATGAAGTATCTGATAAACTCTGGAAACGTACTGACTACACTTGGCCTTGCACTTGGTTTGCTCCACGTTTAACTGGTGAAGGTGCATTCAAATCTGCTTATGATGTAATGAATAACTGGGGTGCAAATCACGGTGCTATCAGCTATGGTCATATCGGTGCAGACCTCATTACATTATGCTCTATGCTCAGAATTCCTGTATGCATGCATAACGTTCCTGAAGATAAAATCTTCCGTCCTGCTGCTTGGAATGCTTTTGGTATGGATAAAGAAGGTCAAGACTATAGAGCTTGCAAAAACTATGGTCCTTTATATAAATAATTAGAATATAATATAGATTAATTGGAGGAGCTTATTATTATGGCTTACGAAGAAATAAAAGAACAGATATGCGATATTTGTCATAAAATGTGGCAATTAGGTTGGGTTGCTGCTAATGATGGTAATATAACAGTAAAATTAGATGATGGCACTTTCCTTGCTACACCAACAGGAATTAGCAAAAGTTTCATCACTCCTGAAAAATTAGTACGTATTAATGCAGAAGGCGAAATTTTAGAAGCTAATGAAGGATATAGACCATCTTCTGAAATCAAAATGCATTTACGTTGCTATGCTGACCGTGAAGATGTAGGTGCAGTGCTTCACGCACATCCCCCAACAGCTACTGGCTTTGCTGTAGCTCATGTACCTTTAGATAGATATGATATGATTGAAACAGTAGTAGCATTAGGTTCTATTCCTATCACCCCTTATGGAACACCTTCTACTTACGAGGTACCTGAAGCTATTGCACCTTACATTCAAGAACATGATGCTGTATTATTAGAAAATCACGGTGCATTGACTGTTGGTTCTAATTTGGTGGAAGCTTATTACAAAATGGAAACATTAGAATTATTTGCTAAAATCAACTTAAATGCTTATCTTTTAGGTGGACCAAAAGAAATTTCTCGTGAAAATATTGATAAACTCATCAACTTACGCAGCTACTATGGCGTAAAAGGTAGACACCCAGGTTATAAACATTATAAAGAAGACTAATTATTATAAACAGCCCAATATATCATTGGGCTGTTTTTTTATTTAAATTAAAACTAAAGATATATATAATTGTTGTTTATATTTATGATTTTGTTAGTTTATTTTGTTTTATGATTTTATATAAAATTTTCAAATTATTTATTAAAAGTGAATATTGTGCTATTTTTAGTGATAATATAACAAGATTTAATACCTAGGTGTTGATATAATAAGGTTAAAAGTTAACAGTGAGGAGTGAAAACATGAAAAAAGATGTTAAGGTTTTAGCCTTAGATTTTGGAGCTTCTAGTGGTAGAGCTATCATTGGTAGTTTTGATGGTGAAAAAATTTCTTTGAAAGAAATTCATCGCTTCACAAATGATCCTGTGATTTTATTAGATACTATGTACTGGGACGTATTAAGATTATTTCATGATATAAAGATTGGTTTGATTAAAGCAAAACAAGAAGGTGAAATAAAAAGCCTAGGTATAGATACATGGGGCGTGGATTTTGGTCTTTTAAATAAAGATGGCAAACTTTTAGAAAATCCTGTTCATTATAGAGATGCTAGAACAAAAGGTATGATGGAAAAAGTTTTTGCTAAATTGGATAAAGATACTGTTTATAGCATTACAGGTAACCAGTTTATGGAATTAAATACTCTTTTCCAATTGATGGCATTGAAAGAAAATCAACCTGAATTATTGCAAAAAGCTGAAACTTTATTATTAATGCCGGATTTATTAAATTATTTCTTATCTAATGAAAAATGTACGGAATATACAATAGCATCCACAACTCAATTATTAGATGCTAAAAACAAAACTTGGTCTTCAGAAATTATTGAAAATTTGGATTTACCGAAAAATATATTCACTAAAATTGTTCAACCAGGAACAAAAATTGGTAAATTGAGCAAACAAATCAGCGAAGAATTAGGAATAAATGAAATAGATGTAATTGCTGTAGCAGGACATGATACTCAATCAGCTATGGTAGCAGTACCAACTCAAGAAGATGACTTCATATTCTTATCTTGTGGTACATGGTCCTTATTAGGTACAGAATTAAAAACACCTATAATCAACGAAACTTCCGCAAGTTTGAATATTACTAATGAAGGCGGAGCAGATAATAAAACTTCCTTCTTAAAAAATATCATCGGATTGTGGCTCATTCAAGAAAGTCGCCGTCAATGGATTAGAGAAGGTAAAGAATATGGCTTCGGTGAACTCGAACAGATGGCTAGTAAAGTGGGCATGATAAATTCCTTTATTGATACAGATAATAAAGAATTTATTCCAGCAGGTAATATTCCAAAACGAATTCAAGAATATTGCAAGCGCACAGGTCAATACGTTCCTCAAAATGAAGCAGAAATCGTTCGTTGTATCGATCAGAGCTTAGCTGTTAAATACAGATTTGCTTTAGAACAGATTGAAATGGCTACTGGTAAAAAATATGATACATTAAACATCATTGGTGGCGGTATCCAAAGTAAATTATTGTGTCAATTAACAGCTGATGTTTGTGGTAGAAAAGTAGTAGCAGGCCCTGTAGAAGCTACAGTAATGGGAAATATTGCACTTCAGTTAATGGCGTTAGGTGAAATAAAAGATATTAAAGAAGCACGCAAGATAATTGCTAATTCTGAAAATGTTACTGTTTATGAACCTCAAAAAGATGAAAATTGGGACGAAATATATAAAAATGTTAAGGAGAGTCTATTATGTTAAAAAATATTCCTAAAATATTATCACCTGAATTATTAAAAGTACTTTGTGAAATGGGTCATAGCGATAGAATTGTTATCGCCGATGGAAATTTCCCAGCAGAGTCCATGGGTAAAAATGCAATAGTAATCAGATGTGATGGACATGGTGTTCCTGAATTATTAGATGCAATTTTAAAAGTTTTCCCATTAGATATTTATGTTGATAAACCTGTTAATCTCATGGAAGTAATGCCTGGTGATACAGTAGAAACTCCTATTTGGGATACTTATAAAGAAATCGTAGCTAAACATGATGAACGTGGAGCAAATGCTATCGGCAATATTGAAAGATTTGCTTTCTACGAAGAAGCTAAAACAGCTTATGCTATTATCGCTACAAGTGAAAAAGCTCTTTATGCTAATATCATGTTGCAAAAAGGTGTTGTAGTAGATTAATTATGTGATTTTTGTTCGTGTATAAATATTTAAGAGAGGTTTTATCATGGAAAATAATGCAAATACATTAAGTGAAAAAAATGTTGCAAATAATAGCAGCAGTATACCAGTAGTTCCTGCCCAATATAGAATTTATTTCTTCTTACTAGTATCTTGTTTTGCTCTTTGGGGCTTATTAAACAATATGACAGATAACTTAGTTCCTTCATTTGCTAAAATCTTTATGATTAAAGCGGTTGACTCTTCTTTAGTACAAGTTGCTTTCTATGGTGCATATGCTGTACTCGCTATGCCAGCAGCATTTATCATTAAAAAATATTCCTATCGTGTTGGTGTTTTAGTAGGTCTTGGCTTCTATATGATAGGTGCATTTGGTTATATCCCAGCTGCTATTTTGCAAAGTTATAATTTATTCTTAGTATCAATCTTTATCTTAGCTGGTGGTTTATCCGTATTAGAAACAACATGTAATCCATTCGTATTATCTTTGGGTGCTCAAGAAACAAGCGTTCGCAGATTGAATTTCGCTCAAGCATTCAACCCTGTAGGTTCAATGGCTGGTTTATTCTTAGCAAAATATATTATCTTAGCAAACTTGAATCCTGCTGATTTAGATGATAGACTAGCTATGTCCCCTGCTGAACTTTCAGCTATCAGAGATACAGAACTTTTCTGGGTATGTGTTCCTTATGTTGGCTTAATCTTAATTGCATTCATCATTTGGGTTATCTTCTTTAGAAGTAAATTAAATGATAAAGATGGTCGTGTAGCAATGACTGTTCCTCAAGCATTTGGTAAATTATTACAAAATCCTCGTTACTATTGGGGCGTTATCACTCAGTTCTTCTATGTAGGTGTACAAATTGCAGTTTGGACATGGACTATTAAATATATCATGGCTACAAAAAATATCATTGAAGCTGACGCTGTTAACTACTATATTTACGCAATGGTATTATTTATCGCTTGCAGATGGCTCTGCACATATTTAATGAAATACTTTGTTCCTGCAAAAATGATGGCAATTTTCGCTTTAGGCGGTATCTTATGTTGCCTTGGTACAATTTATTTACCAACATCTGTATCTGTATATTGCTTAATTGCAATTTCTGGTTGCATGAGCTTAATGTTCCCAACAATTTATGGTATTGCTCTTCGTGGTCTCGGTGCTGAAGTAAAATTCGGTGCAGCAGGTTTAATCATGGCTATCTTAGGTGGTGCAATAATCACTCCTATCATGGGCTGGTTAGTTGACTCTAGTGCATTAAGCTTCATGGTTAGTGGTTTCTCCGCAGCAGAAGCAGCTATTAGAACAGCATTCTATTTACCTGTAGTATGTTTTGCAGTTGTTTTAGGATATTCTTTAGCTTTCCGCAAAACAAATGATTAATTAATAAATAATTTTGAAAGAGGGTCTTTTTGTGAAAAATAATGTTATAGCAATCAGTCGTCAATATGGTAGTGGCGGTCGTGAACTCGCAAATATTTTAGCTGAAAAATTAGGTTATAAATTATATGATAGACAAATCGTGCATATGGCTGCTGCTCAATTAGGTATTAGTGGCATGAGTGAAAGTCAACTAAAAGAATTTGAAGATAATGTGCCACCACTTTCTCTTAAATTCATGCCATTTTACATTTTTGGTATGAGCGGTGCTAAACCAATGAACCATAAAATGTTTGAACAAGAATCTGAAATTATTCGCCGTTTAGCTAAAGATGGTAATTGCATTATTCTTGGTAGATGTGCAGATGCTGTTTTACAAGGCAATGAAAATGTATGTTCTGTGTTTGTTTGTGCAAATGATGAATATCGTGAAGAACGCGGTAGAACAGTATATGATGGAAAATCTGTTATTGAATTAAATCAAGAAGATGCTAAAAGAGCTGAGTATTTTGATATGCTTACTAAATGCGACTTGCTTATTATTGACGATCTCGGCACTGAATTTTCATCATCATTTTC
>ENA-ORCP01001241-ORCP01001241.1-human-gut-metagenome-genome-assembly--contig:-NODE-1241-length-22332-cov-72.164008_pt1 | contig 22332 bp, 9 predicted proteins | sample MGYA00242990_ERZ507991 | MGnify/ENA primary metagenome ERZ507991 (study PRJEB26167, sample SAMN06115496) | human gut metagenome | host: Homo sapiens | place: China:Henan | collected 2015-05-07... | reverse complement strand
AAGTTTCGTCAGGTAAAGGTAGTTATAACCGCGGATGGCACGTGCTTGCGCTTCATAAACGGTCTTGGAATTGCTGTCCGCAAATATAGAGGCATCCGCCGTCTCCAGGCCAGCCAGGAAACGGTTTGCACGGTCCACTGCACGATAACTCATCCGCCATGCAGTCTCCAGGGAACCCTTATCGGGTTTCCAGGCATGACGCTGCCATTCCGCATCCCAACCGGAAGCCTGACAGTCCATCGTAGAATGGTTGGCAGCAAATACCTGAGGCTTGAATCCCCATGTTTCGTCATCACCGGAACCGTGCTGGTCCGTATAAAAGGTATCATAAAGTCCGTTCAATCCGGAAAGGACATTCTCCTCCGTTTTAAACATGAAATCCGCCGGAAGAATATCGTAATGATCCACTTCCAAATAATCGTCACAAGACGTTACGGTGCTTAAGGCCAGCACACCGATCAACAGTTTATATAAGTTTTTCATAATCATATTTTTTATCCGTTAGTATTAGAACTGTACACTCAGACCGAAAGTAACCGACATCGGGAACGGATAACGTCCTCCGTCAAATCCCGAATACAATACATTGGAGTCACCAACTTCCGGATCGCCGAACTTATTGTACGAAGAGATGGTACATACATTGTCGACACTGGCAAATACGCGTGCATTTTCCATTTTCACCGGTTTCAGCACATTCTTCGGGAATGTATATCCTATCTGAATATTTGAAATCTTCAGATAATCCCCCTTCTGGATGTAGGCGTCGGACACACGCATGTTCTTATTATAGTCTGTCTTGGTGATACGCGGATATTTGGCGCCGGTATTCGAAGATGACCATGCATTATTGATATATTCCTTCAGTACATTCTGATAACCGCCGTCGGGTGCATAGACTGAGGTCAAGCGGGCCGAAGAATAAGAAAGGATATCCATACCGGCTACACCGTACAAGTTCATCGAGAAATCAAAGTTTTTCCAGGAAGCGGTAAGGTTCATTCCGTAAGTGAACTTGGGATATCCATTGCCTATAACAGTACGGTCGGCATCGGTAATCTGCCCGTCACCATTCAAATCAACAAACTTATAGTCGCCGGGCTGGGTAGTCTTGTCCTGATATACACCACTTTCAACTCCCTTTTCAACCGCCAGCCTATTCATTTCATCAATTTCGGCCTGGGTTCTGAAAATGCCTTCTACCTTCCAGCCATAGTAGGAACCTACAGGATAGCCGTTCTGTGTAATGGAGTGGTTGTCCCAGTTGTCGCCATCTTGTGCTGACCCTGACTTGCTGAATATCGGATCGCCGACTTCAATAGCCTCGTTCTTCAGGGTAGACCCATTCAGCCTTATGCCGATATTCCAATCGCTGAAGCTCTTGTTCCACGCAGCAGTAAACTCGAAACCTGAGTTACGGATATGTCCCGCGTTAGTATAGACATTGGAGAAACCGGTAGAAGGACGAATCTGGCGATACAGAAGCAGATCCTTTGCGTCACGGATAAAGTAATCGGCAGAGAAAGAAAGCTCATTGTTCATAAAGGCAAAATCAATACCGATATTTGTCTGCTCATTGGTTTCCCATTTCAGGTTGGTATCAATTTCTTTCTGCTGGGCAATACCGGCACCGTTAATCACACTCGAACCATTAAAGAACCAGTACATTGCATTTGCCGAAGACAACTGTGCTATGGACAAGTTGGTACCATTGCCCGCATTACCGGTCTGTCCCCATCCGGCACGCAACTTCAAGTTACTGAACAGTTCTAAATCCTTAATGAACTTTTCCTCGGAAAGACGCCAAGCTACAGAAGCGGAAGGGAATGTACCATAACGATTGCCGGCACCAAAGTTCGAAGAACCGTCGCGGCGTACCGTTGCAGTCACAATATAGCGGTCGTTCAAAGTATAAGTCAGACGGCCGAAGTAAGAAAGGAATCTTGTCTTCAAATCCAGCCCACCATCCGTTTGCTTAGACGATGGGTCATTGGTCAATGAAATTTTGCGGATGTTGTCTGCCGGGAAATCGTTGGCACTGGAATTCAGCCAGGCACCGTTCGTATCGCTGGTAGAGAAACCGACCATTGCACTTACGCGGTGATGCTCATTGGACCAGTCATAGTTCAAGAACGCTTCCAGACCGAGTGAAGTGGACTGGCTCTGGTTCAGCGAGAACGAGTCCTTACGGTCTTGAGTTCCAAAGGTTCTATCATTATAGGCTGTATAGCCATTATAACCTTTTGTATAATAATTATAACTGGCAATAGTTTTGAAGGTCAACCCTTTGTACAAATCGAGTTGTAGGAAAGCACTGGCGAGCAGACGGTCCCATTTATTGATGCTGTCGGCAGTCTTGGCAGCAGCAACCAGATTGTCAGCTCCCTTGTTCACATCCCCATTACCTTCTTTCTTGTAATGTCCCCAAGTACCGTCGGGCAACACAATAGGCATGGAATAGAAAACACCGTCCTCTACATAATCCATGGTTGGAATGGCTTGTGCATAGTTTCTCAGGTTGCCTCCTCCCATCTTTTCCGAATGTGCATAGTTCAAGTTCAAGCCTACATGCAGAAAGTCTTTCACTTTGTGAGTGATATTAGCGCGTGCCGTCAAGCGTTTAAAATTCGACTCAATCACGATACCCTGGTTGTTCAAATAACCCAGAGATAAGTTGGCTTGGGTATTTTCGCTGCCTCCCGAAGCAGAAAGGTTATAGTTCTGCTGTAATGCCGTGCGTGACATTTCATCCTGCCAGTCAATGCTGTTCAGTCTGCCTATGTAATCCTCGCCATATGCCAGATTGGTCATGGCAATACCGTCATTCTTGACGGCGGAACGTACAGCACTTGCAAACAAGCCCGCATCAGCCACATCAATCTTATTCGAATTGAACTGGAGGGCATAGTTGGCCGAAAAGTTCACCTTTGCCTTCCCCTTACCACCGTTCTTGGTAGTAATCATAATGACGCCATTGGCACCGCGAGTACCATAGATTGCCGTAGCCGAAGCATCCTTCAGAATTTCGATGGACTCTACATCATTAGGATTCAAGAAATCGATGGAAGTTCCTACCTGCACACCGTCCACTACATAGAGTGGGTCGGCAGAACCATTCACGGTTGCCACACCGCGGATACGGATGGAGAAACCTCCTTCCGGGTCACCGGAAGAACGGATGACAGATACACCTGCCGCAGCTCCCTGCAAACCTTGTCCCAAGTTCACCGGATTCCGCTTCATCATTTCCTCCGCATTCACGGAAGCCACAGAACCGGTGAGGTCGGATTTCTTCATCGTACCGTAGCCCACAACAACTACCTCATCCAAGGTTTCGGTATCCTCCTTTAAAGTAATTTTCAGAGCATTCATATTCCCGGTTACTTTGACCGTTCGCGCCAGATAACCGATGTAACTGGTCTTCAGCGTAGAACCTACGGGACACTGCAAGGAGAAGTTACCGTCCAAATCGGTAATCATACCGTTTGTCGTACCTTCCACAATGACATTGGCACCGATGATGGGCTCGCCTTTCTCATCCACCACTTGGCCCTTCACAGTAACTACACTCTGCTGTACGACAGTGACACCTGCAAACGGCTGTACGCTTGTTGCAAAGAGAGGTCCGGCACATGCCAGCGATACTGACATGATACCCAAATACTTCATCACATTTCTCATAAATACTAAATACTTAGGTTTAACAAATACCCCGGTCATAAGCACATCGGGAAAAAGATATGCGACACAATTTTGTGCCACTATAGAGGCACTGCCGTGCCATTGGGAAGGCACATCTGTGCCACCATAGTGGCACAGATTTCGGTAACTATATCCCTTTCTCTTCCATACCGACAGGGGTGAATTCAATATAGATTTTCAAAGATTAAGTTCAGAAACTCAGGGAAGTGCCTTCAACCTGGTTCAACAGTTGCGGTTTGGCCTTTCCACAATCCACTTTCACAACCTGAATACGGTTGTCGGCAGGTAGACAAACCAATCCTTCTGCCTGCTTCTTGTCAGCACTGTATACCTTCAGGCTCATTTTACTCCAATCCATCTCAGCAGTGGACTGCGCCAACTTCAGATGAGGAAGTACCGAACCGTCACGTACCAGCATGATTATCGGCAGACTGCCTGCTTCAATCCGGTGCCATCCGCCTTCGTAGACTTTCTCTGTCTGGTAGTCTATCCATTTTCCTTCGGGAAGGTAAACTGTGCGGCCCGTCATACCGGATTCAAGCAAGGGGGCAACCAGAATCTGCGAACCGAAGAGATACTCGTCATCCACTTTCCATGCTCCCGGATCATCGGGGAATTCTACAAACAAGGCTCTTAGCATCGGTAAGCCCTTTTCTGTACATTCCTTAGCCTGAGCATACACATAAGGCATCAGACGGTACTTCATCTCCGCACTCTTGCGGAAGACATCCTGCACACGCTTGCTGTCGTACAACCACGGCTCTGTCGGAGGTGCCCCATGCGCGCGGGTATGGGAAGTAAGAAAACCGAACGGTATCCAGCGGCAATACAAGTCCTCCGGAGTGGATTTTACAAAGCCGCCCATATCATGGCTCCAGAAGGAGAAACCGGACAAGCCGAAGGACAAGCCTGCACGAAGCGTACCCAGCAGACCCGTGTTCGTAGTTGCAGCATCACCGCCCCAATGCAATGGATAACGCTGGGAACCAGCCCATGCGGCACGTGCCCACATTATATTCTCGTTGTGCAACTTCTTGGTTATCTCGGACACTGCCATATCATAACGCACCGGATAGAGGTTATGCTCATACCATCCGCTCTTGCCGGAAGCGTAAATACCATTCAGTGGAGCAGCCTCGCCAAAGTCTACTTTAATGGCACTGACACCGATATTCAGCAATCCCGCCAGTTTGTCCTGATACCACTTTACTGTTTCCGGATTGGAAAAATCAAGCACCACATCTTCGTAGGGAAGTTCACCATTTCCATTTTTCACATACATGTCTTTCTCTATCAGTTCAGAGAAATAACGGTTTTTAGGAGTGAAATAAGGCAACTGCCACAAACATACATGGAAACCTTGAGACCTCAAATCCTTCAACATCTGCTGTGGATTCTGGAAACGGTTCTCGGAGAATTTATAGTCACACTGCCAGTCCACATCAAACCAGCCGGTATCGAAATGGATAACATCGCACGGATACTTGTTCTTACGGATATTGGCCGCTACATCATAACCTTCCTTTTCACTGAAATAGGTAATACGGCTCATCCACGTACCGAAAGACCACAAGGGGGGCATGCCCGGCTTTCCTACCAAATCGGTGTACTCGTCCAGAATATCTTTCGGCTCGCCGAAGAAAACGAACAAATCCAGGTTCTCGTCACCCATGAACATTTTGTTCAGCCCAATATAGGTAGCACCAAAATCACAAGTCACGGGAGCGGATGTATGCATAAACATACCATATCCCCGGTTACTCATAAAGAAAGGAATCGGTTTGTACATCTGGTCCGTCTCAGGCCCTTGTGGGTCTGTAACGAACAAGTTCACCTTCTGTCCGGCCTTGTTCAGCCCAGTGGCAGACTCTCCGCAACCAAAAATCATTTCATCTGCAGTCAAGGTAAATACCGGATTGATGCGGCGAGCATTGTCGCTTCCCCGCTTCACAAAACAGAACGGCGTATATTTTACCTGCGTAGAGTCCGCGTCGCTCAAAGCGGCAGTCTGGCTCAAGATACGTCCGGCTTTATCCTTCAAGACGATTCTCCAAGGATTCTTGTTAATCTGAATGGTTCCATAGTCGCTGGAATAGATAATCTTGTCATTCGTCTCGGTAACTTTCCAGCTTCCATCCCTGCCCGGTTCCTTTGCCAACATGATGGAAGCGGCAGGTTTGGGTTCCACCGGGGTCGTTAGCATACGGATACGTACCGTACGCGGAGTTACAAAGTCAATCTTGAATTTGAGGTTAGGGTCATTTTCATAGGCAGTGAAGGGGAAATCGAGCATTCTCATTTTACGGGGCTGTGCACCGTTGGTATTGAAGGCTTGGCGGGGCATCAGATGCCCGCGTTTCCAATTCACCAGCCCTTCACCCGACTTGGCATCGAATGACTCCAGGTGATCTGCAAAAAACAAGGTATTACTCAAGTCACGGAAATCGGTACTCATGTCCAGAGGTTGGTTCATCAAATACGAAGTACCGTCATTGACATGTGGCTGTGCCAACAGATTGCCACCGGCAAACAACAGCATCGCCACTGCTAAAAGTTCTTTCTTCATACTATTAGGATTTAAATGATCTCGCCTGCAAATGTATTTTTCTTAAAGGAAACACAGATGCCTTAAAAATGTCTTTTAATATCCGGTTTTGTTTCATAGAACCCATATAGGGCCATTGGAAACAAAATGCATACTATTTTTCACCAAACGGAGGATATCATCCCACACGAATACGCAAATCTTTCCTTGCTCGTTCGAAGGATTATATTTAAGTTTGCAGTTACAATATTGTTAATCCTTCTAATAAAGAAAATACATGAAACAACTGCTCCTATTCCTTATATGCAACCTGGCCTTCCTCCTTACTGTTCAAGGTAACTCAGCGGAAATCCCGCCGGCTGTCATGTTCAAGCAGCTCTCTACAACAGAAGGACTCTCCAACAACAGTGTCCGAAGCATCTACAGAGACAATAGGGGATTCCTCTGGGTGGGGACAGAATCAGGACTCAACAAATACGACGGCTACTCCTTCCAGCAGTATTACCAGAACAACTCCGACCTGCCGGACGATGCCATCAGCGAAATTTTCGAAGGACCGGACGACAATGTATGGATAAGGACTTCCAGCGGCTACAGTATCTATAATTATAAGACCGGTAAATTCGACAATGACTATAAACCCATACTCGATGGGCTGCAAATCCCCAGTAAAAACATTCTGAGGATGGGAAAAACATCCAAGAATGAGTTTTGGGCCTACGACTATTCCAAACTTTACATACGAAGCATGGACAACAGCTCCATCAAAGCCTATCCACTGGCAGTTGAAAAGATTTCAAACCTCTATATAGGTGTCCAGTTCATTTATATAATGTACTCCAACGGTACCCTATACAGTATCAGCAAGCAGACTTCCGAAGTCAAGGAAATAGCCATTCCCACCATCTATAGACCTTTGCTGGAGAATCATGAGCCACACATTTACATAGACCAAAACGAAAGCCTATGGGTATACACCTTCCAAAACAGCCTACTTTTGCACAAGAACAGTTTTACACAGCAATGGGAGGACATCAGCCTGAACAATAACACTCACATACAGTACAATCGCGTGCAACGCATCCTCGACCTGGGAGACGGCAACGTATGGATACTTACCAGCCATATGGGGCTGTTCGTTTACAACACCCTGACCAAATCGCTTACCAACTTGGTGCACAATCCATTGAAACCGCACACCATTGCCAGCAACAATCTGAATACCATTTACCGGGACAAAGACGGAACCATATACATAGGGAATTTCAAACACGGTATTTCCTATTATAGCCCCATGTCCCAAATCATACTATGCAACAAATCCCTGGAATATGATGATATCCTGACCTTCTGCGAAGACACCAGCCAGGAATACATTTACTACGGAACAGACGGTACGGGACTAATCCGACGTTCACTAGTGACCGATTCATACGAAAAGATAGCAACTCCCGCCAATATTGTAGTCGACTTATCCATCGACTCCAAAAACCGCCTATGGATAGGCACCTTCCAGAAAGGACTGCTATGCTACTCGAAAGGGCAAATCAAACAATACACAGTAAGTAACAGCCAGCTTCTCGAGAACAATGTGTATACAGTAAAGGTAGACAAACACGGATACATCTGGATAGGTACCATGAAAGGATACATACAGAGGTTAAATCCGGAAACCGAGCAGTTTGACACCATCTTGTACCGTCCGGGAGAATTCTTTGTCCGAGATATGTACTATGATAAAGACAGTACCCTTTACGTAGCGACCAAAGGAGGACTCATTATCATCGATACGGAAACCCAAGCCTATAATATCTACGCCGAAGCCGGCCGCTTCAAGGAGAACAATATGCTCACTGTCTATAAGGACAGCCGGGACCTTCTTTGGATAGGACATCCACACGGACTGAGTATATGGAACCAGAAGAACGACTCCATCTACTTCCTTGACCAGAAAAACGGACTTGCCGCCAACCTCGTCAGAGCCGTCACGGAAGACAACAACAACCAGATGTGGATTGGTACCGGCAACGGCATCTCACGAATCAAAATAACAAACGGTACATACGCCATCGTGAACTACTCCGTAAGCGACGGACTGATATGCAACGATACCAATGTCCACGCCATCCTCAAGCTACAGAACGGCAATATACTGATAGGCACGCCACAAGGTTACCAGACTATCATTCCACAAGACATCCTGACCACAAGTTATGATGCCAATATTTACCTTACCGGTATTGAGCTCAAATCCGGAATGACCCATCCGGACATCCTGAACGGCAGCTCACTTGAATGTGCACAACATCTTTCCTTCACTGAAAAGGAAAATTCATTCACTCTGTCCTTCTCTGCCCTCGACCTGGTGGAAACGGATAAGATAAAATATGCCTATAAGATTCATTCCAACTGGATTTATGCTGAAAACAACAAAGTAAACCTATCCATGCTGACTGCCGGAAACTATACTTTATCCGTCAAGGCATGCAACTCACAAGGCATATGGAGCCCCAACGTCAAGGAACTGAAAATAAAGATACTCCCTCCTTGGTGGCGCACTTGGTGGGCTTATACCATATATAGCGGTATCGTTTTGTGCATCCTTCTGTCCATTATCCGCAATCTGCGCTTACGCCAAAAGCAGAAACAAATCATGCAGGCCATCGAGGTGGAAAATGAAAGGCAGCAGAAAATCAACAATATGAAACTGCAGTTCTTTGCCAACATAAGTCACGAACTGCGGACCCCCTTGTCACTTATCATCAATCCGCTTGAAGAGTTTTTCGTAGACCATCCCGAATATCGTAAAGGCATTCTGGATATGGTCAAACAAAATGCCGACTATCTGCTGGAACTGATTAACCAACTGCTGGATTTCAGAAAGCTGGATGCCAAGGCTGAAACCCTGAAATGCAAACATGACAACATCCTTATCATTCTGAGTGAAATATTCCACTCTTTCGATCCGATAGCACAGAAACGGAACATCAGCTATAGCCTTACCGCTCCACAACATTCTGTATTCATGGATTTCGACTATGACAAGATACGCAAGATATGCACAAATATCCTGTCAAATGCATTCAAGTTCACTCCCAATAAAGGAAGCATCTCACTGGATATTGCCGTAAGAGGCACAAATCTGGAACTGACCTTTACCGACACCGGTTGCGGCATAGAGGATGAAGCCAAGGAGAAAATATTCCAAAGATTCTATCAGTCGGGCAAAAACCAGTCGAACAACGGAGGCAGCGGCATTGGACTGCACATTGTTTCCGAATACGTAAAGATGCATCAGGGTACTGTCTGTGTCAGGGATAACCAGCCTTGTGGTTCTGTATTCCTGATTGCCCTACCCCTACACCAGAACAGTAATGAAACCAAAAACGGAGAACCGGTCGAAGGACCGGAAATAAAAGAAGAATCCCATCCATTCACCATACTACTCGTAGATGACAACTACGACTTCTTGAAATTTCTCTCTGAAAGTCTTGCCAGGCAGTATCATGTATTAAAAGCCACAAACGGAAAACATGCACTGAATGTACTGGAAAAGGAAGATATTGATTTAGTGGTCAGTGACATCATGATGCCCGAGATGGATGGTCTGGAACTATGTTCAACCATCAAGAATGACATACGCTACTCCCATATCCCCATTATCCTCCTGACAGCTAAGGCAAGTGAAGAACACCAATTGGAAGGGCTTAGCGTTGGCGCAGACGACTATATCACCAAGCCTTTCAATATGGAAGTCCTCAAGCTGCGCATCAACAAGATTATCGAGATGAACGTCAAACGTCAGGAAATATTCAATCAGGACATTAAAATCGAGCCAAGCCGTATCACCATCACTCCCCTTGACCAGCAGCTGGTGGAAAAAGCCATCCAGATTGTAGAGGACAATATCAGCGAAACCGAGTTTTCCGTCGAGGAGCTTGCCAGCAGCCTGAATATATCACGCAGCTATTTCTACAAGAAAATGATTAAGATAACGGGAAAGAAACCCATCGAATTCATCAGGACCATCCGTATGAAACGTGCACAACAACTCTTGACAGAAAGCCAGATGCAAGTTTCGGAAATTGCATATACCTTGGGGTATAACTCCCCCAAGATATTCTCCAAACATTTTAAAGAAGAGTTCAACATCAGCCCATCCGAATTTATAAGGCAGCAGGCTGAATAGAAACATTATTTTGACATCAAAGCATCCAACGAAGACACCAACGCCACCAAAGCAGCACTCCAATTAATGGCTATTTCATTGGAAGCATACGAACCTTCCACATCTGCATAAGACTCATCCGGCAGATTGGAAGGATAGGGTACACCGTCTTGTTGGCCAGGATTGGGACCGCCAACAAGGAAACCGGGAAGAGGTGCCTCTATATCATCCGATGCAGAAAGACGATGGTGCGGATACAGAGGACTTTTCATCCCGAAACCGGTGACATAACAATATCCCGTGGCATTCTTTCCTAAAATGTAGTCCATATTGCGGTAGGCGTTCGTCAGGTACGACTTCTCACCCGTAAGCAAATAGGCGCAAACCAGTGAAGTGGCTTGGTTAGCACACCCTTCGGCAAGGCATCCCCAAAAGAAATCTTTGGCATCGTTGCCGTAAGGAGCGTGGAAAGGAGAGCGGTCAGCACCCCGCACAGCCTCGGCAGCATAGTCCAGTAGCAGGTCTTTCATGGCATTTGCCAACTCCACGTCTTCACCCTGATATTCCCTGCCCGGTTGCAGCCAGGCAAACACGCCCAACGCAGTGGTATTGCCCCAAGAAGGAGTCTTATATGCAGTGGGCAGATGCTTCTTCACTTGTTCCCGGTAAACGGGCTTTCCCGTAGCAAGATAGAGCTCGGAAGCCGCCCAGAAGAATTCGTCATCGGCACTACGATCACCGTAAGCTCCCGTAACCACGGCAGGTTGATATTGCTTGTTGAGGAGGTCCTGATGATAGAGCGCTTGCGGATGCGCTTCTGCCCAGGCGTAAGCACGTTCGGCAGCCTGCAAAGCCACTTCCGAAAAGCCAGGATAATCCTCTTCGTAAGGAGCAAACAACACGGAAGCTTGCGCTAAAGCCGCAGCATAGTCCAATGCCGCCGTTACTGATTTCTGAACTACATAACGGGGCTGCTTACACTCCGTAGGCTTGATAAATCCCTCGAACGAAGGGGTAGTCAGCTTGTGGTAGACTCCTCCGTCGGCAGGGTCTTGCATGGTCAGCATCCATTTCAGGTTATAGTACATCTCGTCCAGCAAATCGGGCGTGTGGTTTCCGCTTTCCGGGATGTTCACCCGTTGACGGATAAAATAGTCAGGAAAGCGGGCATAAATCGCCTGCATCAATCCGATGGAATAAGCGGAGTTCACAATGTACTTGTTATAATCTCCGGCATCATACCATCCTCCCGGAGAAGAAATCACCGCTCCCGCCTTACGTTCCGGCCCGGCAGCATTGGGATGTACCAGCACCTTGTCATCTGGATGGCCTGCCGGACGGCTCCACCGACCCGCATAAGTCGCTTCGATGGGCATACCCGTACGTTGGTAATAGAAAGATTTCAAAGCGGCATCGGCCAAAGGGGACAGCACCTTTTCCTTTACTTCGAATGCCACTGAATCGCCGTTAACCAACAGAAGATATCTTCCCGGTACCGTGATGTCACTGAAATCCAATATTGTCCTGCTCCTATCCGACCAAGCGGATGAAGCGGTATATCCGGGTTTGCCGGAAAGTAGCCGATTGCCCGTGGCTGCATCTACTATGGTAAATTCACGTACCTCACCGGCATTCACCACAGCTACTTTTTCCTGCTGGGGATAATACCCTAACTGATTCAAACGTACAGTTTCTGAAGGATGCCCTAAAGTGGCCATTCCTCCCAGAACTGTAAACAGACATGTAGTTATATTCATATCACTATTCTTTATATATTAATATTATTCCATTTCAAAATTATTTATCCGACAATAAGGTAATGAAACTGATAGCCGGCAAGTGTACCCGTACCAGTCCATTCTCCACCTTCACTGCAGTTTCCTTCATGCAGTCCTTTGTATTGGTCACATAGACTTTCAGTTCCTTCACTTCTGCAGGGATACCGGAGATGACAGCCTCGCAATCCGCCCCATTATTGACCATATGGACGGCATATTCTCCGCGCACCATATTTCCGAAAGCCGCACAGTTTACATTTTTCTTGCTGCTACTGACTGGAATAGCCAAGGCATCGGCCGGAGTGGAGGCCAGCTGCTTAATGTTCCAGAAACGTTGTGTAGGACGCAAAGGACCTTTGGAGCCATAAATGCCGTCTCCCCACAACAACGAATAGTCTGAAGTGAGCTGCCACTGCAAGATGGACAATGGTTGGCAAATCGCACAAATACGTGTATACAGATTGATTTCATAAAGTGCAAACGTCGACTCATTGAATATCTCGGCATAACCATGAGCAGCGGCATCCGTACTACCCTCACCAACCAAGAGTAGTACATTAATCTCTTTGGCAGCACCCGCCCACTTCCTTAACGTAACATCATCACAACCACGCCATGAATGGAAAGAAACTGCACCAATATACTTATGAGTCTCAGGATTGTTCAAAGCAGGAAGGATAAAATCGAAAGTAGTGGCATCCGAATTGTCGCCAAGCAGCATGCGGGTAGGAAGATTCAACCCTGCCAGATAAGCACCGAACTCCTTAATGAAATCTGCATGCTCCTGCGGAGTGTGGAGGACATCAATACCCAAATCCGATTCATTGAACGAGAACATGGAGAACTCAATACCATAATACCGTTTGGCATACAACAGATAATCTGCCATGGATTTATAAATCTTCTCCTTTTTCCGGTTATCCAGACGATAAGCAATGACACCACCTTGACGGGCATAACTTGCAGGACCTCCGTCAATGGCCCATGCAGGCGGAAACCAACAGCTTAGTATTACCGGCATTCCCATCGCCTTCAAGCGCTTTGCCATGAGGAGACTTTCCTCCACCCGCTTGTTCAGTCCCCCATTCTGTGCCACGGCAATAGGATCGGATTCTTCTTCGGGTTGCCACAATCTCCACGGAAATTCCACACGGCCATAAGCTACGCGCAAGTTTTCCAGACAGTAATCTATCACTTTAGGGTCGGCAGCAGGATTCTGCAGGCGGAAATTCCCTCCAAAGCCTGCAAACAAACTTCCCGGATTCTGCATATCCAATGTAATTTCCGCGTCACTGTGATCTATCACTCCGGAAGCATGCAGTTCCATAGACAATGCTGTTCTCCCAGCCTTTTTCAGAATCGGCATTAGCGAGATATACACAACAGTACCGGTAGACTCTTTTTCAACCGTGGCCTTTACAGACTTATTGAACTTGAATTCCAACTTCCTATTGGCCGAAGTAACGGTCAGCTTCCTGCCACTTGTCCTTACTTTGGCATCAACGTAGTTTTCCGGACTTAAAGCAATACAGTAATAGGCTGTCTGGTTCAAAGTAGTGTCCGACAGCGCATCAATAGAAATCTCCACCAAGCCTTTTCCCTTATCAGTCACTTTCTGATGGAACTTTACACCTCGTAGAGTAGTCGTCACTTCCTGCATATCCCCCTCACGATGGAAAACGGGACGGACCTGCTTCTCCTTTCCAGTAATCTCCATATCTCCTTTCAAGGTTCCGACACGCAGGGATGACTCAAAGTCTATCAATTCACCGTCTACACGGACACCCGTGATATTGCTCCATGCCATCACTTCCGTCTGGGCAGAAAGCGGCAGAGATAATATACCACACAGCAATACAACTATTCCAAACTGGAAAATTCGTAAATTCTTCATAATATCAAATCTATAAAAGGTTGTCATTTCAGTCTGGTATCAATCTCAAACCCCATACGGCTGTTATGATAGGGACAATTCCACATACTTGCTTTAGGCTCCTTGTAGCGGGGAGTTCCATCTTCCAGCACCGTTCTGAACCATTCACCATACTCCTTGTCTATCATCCGTGATTTGATGAAGTTCCAAGTGCGGACGGCACTGTCCAAATAAGATTGTTCACCAGTCAGTTGCCAGGCATTGATACAACCGACCACAGTTTCCGCCTGGCACCACCAGGAAGCATCCTTCCTGATTTTGTCCTTATGCCGTTCGTACATCATGGCGCCCATCGGGTTGATGCCCTCTTTCAAGGAGGCGTCTGCAAGTTCCAATGCTACCTTCCTGCACCTCCCGATAACCTCCGGGTCACCCAGAGCCTCTGCAGCTTCCGTCAGCAACCAGGAAGTTTCGATGTCATGCCCGTAAGAGTCGATGTCATCCAGATTGTTCCAATTCGAATCACAGTACAATATCAGGTGATGTGTTTGTGGATTGTAGAGCTTGGTTATTATCAAATCTATTACTTTTGTAAGACGTTCGCGTAGGCCATTATCCTTCCATACTTTATATAAAGCTGTGTATGCCTCCAATACGTGGATATGGGTATTCATTGTTTTGGTGGCAACGCCATCTCCATCATATCCCAGCTTTTGGGGAACTCCCCATTCGCGGGTGAAAGATTCTATATAACCATCGTTTACGGGGTCTTTGATTCTGCTCTCCATGGTCCGGTAAAGTTCTATGGCTTTTTGCAGGCTTTCATTGTTGCCCGTTGCTCTAAAATGTTCGGACAAACCGTAGATAGCATAAGAGCAGCCGTAAGTCTGCTTGTTCGTATCCAATGGGGTACCGTCCGCTTTTATCAGCCAATATACGCCTCCATACTGCGAATCAATGAAGTGGTCTATGAAATACCGTTGCGCCCTGTCAGCCAATTTACGGTAGGCAGTATCGCCATACATCCGGTAGGCGGTTGAAAAAGTCCAAAGGATGCGGGCATTCAGTACACCACCTTTGGGAGTATCCGCTATCGGGGCACCGTCACGTCCCAATGAACCATAAAAGCCTCCGGAAGGGTCTACGCTGTATCTTTCCCAAAAAGAGAGGATATTCTCTTTCAAGTCCGAGGTTATTTCATCTTTTAAAACCTTGTCTACGTGTGACTGTGCTTGCAGGAAAGGTGTAACCAGCAACCATACTGTAATCAGCAAAAAAACGGAAAACATACGTTTCATAATATAGCGATTTAAGGAATTAATCATAGTTACATTGCAAATGTACAAAAAAACAAGTTGCCACTACTCACTACCATCCTTTTTCAATGGATACAATTGGTTCCGATAAAGGCTGTTTTTGGGTACTGAGTCCTTGTTTTACCAGACATCAGCTTTTATTAGCTCAAACGTTGGTATCTGGCAGTTCAAACACCATTGTATGACAAATATAACAATGAATATCATAAAAATAGAGGAAAAAGACACATTTCATAACGTTATTGGCTACAAACAAAAGCCATCCGTTTCCTTTTTAGTCCGTATATTAGTAGAAAATTTCGTAACTCAAAAATAGATACTATGAGAAAGAAACATTTCCTATTTGCATCAGTCTTGGCACTGCTTTGCGGCAGCAGTACGCTGCATGCGCAAGACTTCAAGCTGACATCCTCCGGTTATTTCAAGAACCAGGGAGTCGACGTCATGGCTTTTGATGACATCTATCCCGAAGGACACCAGGGAGGGGTATGCATCATCATGAACGGACACCGTGTGGCAACAAACGGAGACATCCGCCTGGAAGCCACGCCCGGACAATGGCAACCCGTACCGAAACAGCTCGACCGGAAGCTTGGTGACAACAGCATCACCGCCACGCTGTGCTATCCCGACTCCTCACGCCATCTCACCGGATTCAACCCGATGATTTACCCGGACCTCCACCTTATATATACGGTAAACGTGGAAAGCAAAGGTAAAAACATAGAGGTGACCGTAGATCTTGACCGCCCCATTCCCCAGGAATTCATCGGAAAAGTGGGCTTCAACCTTGAATTCTTCCCGGGTTCCCTCTTCGGCAAGCCCTGGATTATGGACGGTCAGAGCGGCATCTTCCCGCAACAGCCCAACTCCCCCCTGATGACAACCCAGCCCAACTATCTGCATACAGGAAACTACCATGACGGCAAAAAATCGCTGGCAGACATGGACAAACTGATAGGAAAAGGTTACAGCCCGATTGTGGCAGACGACATCATCAGCGAACCTTATGCCAAAGGAACCAAGTTCACCTCCCGGCCCGATGACCCTTACAACAAAGTTACCATCGAATCATTGAGCGGTGACCTGCAACTGTTTGACGGGCGTATGAACCACAACAACGGCTGGTTCGTACTGCGCAGCAACATAAAACCGGGTGTCACCAAAGGTGCCGTCAAATGGATTATCACTCCGAACGTAGTGGCCGACTGGATGTATCAGCCGGTTATCCAGACTTCACAGATAGGTTATCATCCCACTCAGGACAAGGAAGCCGTCATCGAAATGGATATACGTGACAACAGAAAGGAAACGGCACAAATCATCCGCATTGATGCCGACGGCGAAAAGGTTGTCAAGAACGTCACTCCTGCCAACTGGGGTAAATTCTTGAGGTATAACTATCTGAAAGTAAACTTCACAGATGTAAAGGAACCGGGGCTTTATAAGATTAAATACAATACCTCCGTGTCTCCCATCTTCCGCATCGACAATGACGTATATGCCCGTGGCGTATGGCAACCCGTACTGGAATACTTCCTTCCCGTACAGATGTGCCACATGCGCGTCAACGAAAAATACCGCGTATGGCACGACTGCTGCCACATGGACGATGCCCAGATGGCACCGGCACACAATCATATCGACGGCTACGACCAGAAAGAGGGCCTGTCCAAGTTCAAACCGGGTGAAGTGGTTCCCGGAGTGAACATAGGCGGCTGGCACGATGCCGGAGACTTTGACCTCCGCATCGAATCCCAAGCCGGAGAATCCTATATCCTGGCACTGGCCTACGAAGCTTTCCACCCGAATCTCGACGTGACTTCCATCGACCAGATAAACCGTGTGACGGAAATCCACCAGCCCGACGGTAAGAATGACTTGCTGCAACAAGTAGAGAACGGCGCCCTTACGGTAGTCAACGGCTACCTGGCACTGGGACGTCTCTACCGGGGAATCATCTGCAACGACCTGCGCCAGTACGTACTTCTGGGTGATGCCGCCGCCATGACCGACGGGAAAATCGGTAATGAAGACGACCGCTGGATATTTACGGAGGATAACCCCGGACGGGAACTGTCGACAGCTGCCCAGCTGGCTGCCGTATCACGTGTATTGAAAGGTTTCAATGATACATTGAGTGTGCATTGCCTCGACATTGCTCGCAAAGTATATGCTTCTACCGGAAGCGGCAACAACAGAGCCTTGTTCCCCAAAGTGCAGGCAGCCGTAGAGCTGTACCTCACCACCGGCGAACAACCCTATATGGACTTCATTCTGGACAACCAGGAGCTCATCATCAAGCAGATAGGCCGCATCGGCTGGTACACGGCACGTGTGGAAAAACTGTTCGCACAGATGAAGAACAAGAAAGCCAAAGCCTTTTCAGCAGCTTTCCGCAAAGCTTTGACCGGATATGAACAAGAACTGAACAAACAAGTGCAGGAGACTCCCTATGGCGTTCCCTACCGTCCGAACATCTGGGGTGCAGGCTGGGATATACAGCGTTTCGGCTTCCAGCACTACTTCCTGACAACCGCCTATCCGGAAATATTCCCGAAAGCACCGGTATTCAATGCCCTCAACTTCATTCTCGGATGCCACCCGGGCTCCAACCAGGCTTCCTTCGCCTCGGGTGTCGGCGCACAATCAGCCACTGTAGGCTACGGACTGAACCGCGCAGACTGGTCGTACATTCCCGGTGGAGTCATTTCCGGTACGGCGCTTATCCGTCCCGACTTCCCGGAACTCCTGACGTTCCCGTTCCTCTGGCAACAGACTGAGTATGTGTTGGGAGGAGGTTCGTCCCACTATATGTTCCTGGTACTTGCAGCAGAACAGTTGCTGAAACAATAAAAGACAGAGGGGGAACAAAACCCTCTGGATATTTTCTTTTAGGCGCGGATTACACGGATTTAGTTTACTGCATCCGTGGATTCCGCGTAACCCGCGCCCAATATTATAGTATAATGAAAGTGTTTATATACTTTTCACTCTTTCACCAATTATCCGTACGGAACGGAATGGTAGGCAGTTCATTCCCACCGATCATCGTACCAATCTGGAAATCATGGAAACAATAGCGCACGCTGACGGGATGGGATACCTTTTCTGAAGAGATTACCACTTCATTCGTCTGCCAGTGCAGCCATACTTTGTCGGCAGGATGGAACACACGGTCCTCACCCGCCACTTCGAAACCGCGAAGGTCATAGTTGCGACAGATACCCATTTCCAAATGGTCGAAGGAAACCCATGCTTCACTGCCTTTAGCAGTCCATGACTTATATTGTGGGCCGAAACAGTGTATCTGCTTCAATCCATAGGTAAGGTTCAATGCCAGATAGCTCAAGCGTTGACCTACCTTTGTCTTGTTGCGGGGATGGATATTGTACATCTCATAAGGCTCTACAAGGTCGTTTGTCGAAATCATACCACTGTTCGGAATCAGGCTTTGGGCACGGAATTGCGCTTCACGTAGGTAAGCAGCTTTCTCTTGCTGGGTACCTCCATAGGCGTACGGCGCTATTTCGGCAAAGTAGAAAGGCAATTCGCCCAGCCCCCATTCCTTGCGCCACAGCTGCACCATGTCGGCCAAGCGTTCGGCATATGTTTCATGGCGACCTACGTTCGACTCTCCCTGATACCAGATGAACCCTTTGATGGTATAGTTCTGAAGCGGCTTCAGCATGGCATTGTACATCAGCATGGGGCGGAGCATGGGATGCAGGCGTTCGATGGAATCGGGGTTGAGAGATATGTCTGGATAGTTTTCCAGCAGTTCACGGCTTATCCAACCTTCTACAGTGGATCCACCGTAAGCGCTACAGATGATGCCGACCGGAATCCGGAGGGCACGGCTCAACGAAGTGGCAAAATAGTAGGCCGTCGCACTGAAATCGGGTGCGGTTTCTATGGAAGATATGTTCCAGCTACCTTTGCAGTCGGTTTGCAGTTCATAAGTCTGGTGCTTGGGAACGGTGAACATACGCACCCCCTTATTCTCGGCAGAAACTATGATGTCATCCGCTCCGTTCATGATGCAACAGCCAGCAAAACCTTTCAGGGGCATTTCCATATTGCTCTGGCCGGAAGCAAGCCATACTTCACCGATTAGGATATTCTTCAACGTAGTTTTTTCTCCGTCATCAAAAGTTATCTCATAAGGCGTGTATCCTGCTGCCGGAGTCTCCACGGCAAGCGTCCAACCGCCATCCTTATCGGCACGGCAAGTCATTGTCTGTCCGTTCCACGAAGGCGTAACGCGTACTTCGGCTTCCGGAGCAGCCGTTCCCCACAGTTTCACTTCAGTCTGCTGCTGGAGTATCATGTTGTCGCCCACCAGTGCAGGCAGTTTTACTTTGGCGCCCAACGAGGCGGCACCGCATAATAGAATCAATGCAAGAACCTTACTTTTCATAGTATATTTGTATTTAACATTATATTCGGAATCAATAACGCGAGCAAAAATAAGGCTTTTTTGCTCACGTTCTCCGTTTCATGTGCAAAAAGTGGGTGTTTTTGCACATGTGCTCAAACAAAATTATACATTGATGTATTATACATTGATGTATAATTTGTATATTTGTCATTAAATCAAGAACAGAAAGTTTATGAAATCACCTTTTCAATACGGCACACTGGTTGATAAAGAAAGTTTCGTCAATCGGGTAGAAGAACGAAAGCAACTGAAAGAATTACTTGGATCGGGCATCAACGTAATGCTTATTTCACCGCGCCGATGGGGAAAATCGTCGCTTGTAAAAGTAGCTATGGACGAACTGACACAAGAAGACAAGCATATCCGTGTCTGCTTCATTGATGCATTCAGCATCAAGACGGAAGCTGAATTCTACCGCATCTTTGCGCGAGAAGTCATTTCTTGCACCGCCTCCACCCTTGAAAAGAGGCTTGAAGATGTGAAACAGTTTCTTAAAGCCGTTTCTCCCAGTATCACATTGAAGAGCGACCCAACCGATACCCTCTCCTTTGACCTGAAATTGGAACTGGAAGAAAAAAGTGTCATGGAGATACTGGAACTACCCGAAAAGATAGCAGCTGCCAAAGGCATACACCTGATTGTCTGCATCGACGAGTTCCAACAACTGGCACTACTACCCGGCTACAAAAGTATGGAGGGAAAAATGCGCTCTGCCTGGCAGAAGCAGCAACAAGTCTCCTATTGCTTTTACGGAAGCAAGCGGCATATGATGATGGATATCTTCAACAATTCTTCTAACCCCTTCTACCGCTTCGGACAAGTACTGTTCCTGCAAAAGATAAAGAAAGAGGAATGGGTGCCCTTCATCGTCAATGCCTTCCACCGGACGAACAAAGAAATCAGCGAACAGCAAGCAGAACAACTGTGCGACATCGTGAAATGCCATTCGTGGTATTTGCAACAGTTGTGCTATTTCATCTGGAGCGGTACGTCTGAAAAAGTGACAGATGAGATTATCGAAATCCGTACCCGCCAACTGATAGACACCAACATGCCTATGTTCATGAACGACACCGAGAACCTGACTGCTGCCCAAACTGCCATGCTTCGTGCTGTAGCCGACGGTGAATACCGCTTCAACTCCATCCCCGTAGTGCGGAAATATGAATTGGGCAGTGCACAGACCATCACACGCAACAAGCGTATGCTGACAGAACGTGATTTCATTGAGAAAGAAGGAAACAAGTATGCTTTCTCCGACCCTATATTCGAGCTTTGGTTCAGAAGGGAGTATTGCTAAATGCGAGAAAGGGCGTGAGCAGGAAGTGATGCTTCCTGCTCACGCCAACAACTAAAGTTTCATAGACATTAAAATACTTCTTCCTTGTAACTCATATATAGTAGACTCTATTAAGACCATCTTAGTACTTATTCCACTCATGCACAGGTTTCCTATCCTATGACTATCAGACAGCCTCTGGCCTTGAGAATCTATATATTCAGTATGTACATACACATCTGCATTTTCCAAATCCACTTCTTTCAACTCTGATAAAGAATATTCAAGTTCGATAGACGCATGCATTTTCTCCGTTATCGCAACTGGATTAAATGGCTTACAACTATATGCATGATTCAATTTCGTAAACTCATTTAATAACTTAGGATGGCAAAGGGCAATATAGCTATTGGTTATTACTGCATTTTGCCAGTTCTTATTTACATAGGTAACCACAATACGTATCATATCATCCCTGATTACTCCATCACAAGCAATCAATGCTATTTTTGTTTTCTTTTCTATATATTTGCAATAAAATGGAATTCCGGTGACAATAACCGATATGCTTATAGAGATAATCGAAATTATTAAAGATATTATTCCCATATAGTACGCCTTTTGATAGTACAACAAATTATCAATTCATTCCTCAACTATAGTTTTGAACTCTCTCCACATTATTGCTGTATGGTATGCTTCATTGCACCCCTTAGGGACATACAATGTTGCATTATTATAAACCTCATTATTAAAACCGATTATTGAAGGAGGAATAGTTGACCTACAATGTATTTCCTTAATATATTTACTGTCCCAAAATACCCCACCCGTTTTTAATCCAGTACCAAATATGATTTTTTCCAAGGAAGTACATAGTTAGTATTTACAACCGATTATTACTCAATATTTTATAGATAATAAGTCAGAAATATGGTTGTTATTTTTAATTGCACATTCTAAAAGGTGAAGATTTAACGCTTTTATTGATTATTAACTCAAAAAGGACATCAACTTGGGTCGTTTCTTCTCTTTTCCTTGCTATTCGTTTCCGATATTCCACTTTTGTTTTGGTCTATCTCATATGTACTGCAAAGGTATTGATTTTTGTTTGATATTGCTCCTTGCTTGCTCCTTGTCGTAGATTAATTTTCACACAGGAATTTTTGTTCTCTTTCTATAGGGGCTTGAAACAATCCATTTATTGGAAACAATTAAAGACGGAGCTGG
>ENA-ORCP01001240-ORCP01001240.1-human-gut-metagenome-genome-assembly--contig:-NODE-1240-length-22340-cov-4.763509_pt1 | contig 22340 bp, 22 predicted proteins | sample MGYA00242990_ERZ507991 | MGnify/ENA primary metagenome ERZ507991 (study PRJEB26167, sample SAMN06115496) | human gut metagenome | host: Homo sapiens | place: China:Henan | collected 2015-05-07... | reverse complement strand
CTGTCATCCTCATTGACCGCTGTCTGGAATGCTTTGACTGCATCCTCATAAGTCTCCGGTCCGTTCGGCTTTAACACCAATCTCCAGAAAATGATCGATGAGCTGAAACCGGCGGGACTTGACGGGTTAGAAGCAATCTACTCCACCTACACCACCGGAGAAGAACAGCAGATGAAACGTCTTGCCAGAGAAAATCATCTTCTCATTAGTGGTGGTTCGGATTTTCATGGTTCAAACAAACCGGATATTGCACTTGGCAAGGGACGCGGACATCTGTATATTCCGTATTCTGTACTTGAGTCCATTCAAGCAAAGAAAATATAATACGTTGCATTTCATCTATACAACAAAAGCACAACTATTCTTCTATTATCTGGAATAAGTTGTGCCTTTGTTCTTTTAATTACAATATAAACTTCTCAATCACTTCCGCGATCGCATCATGATTGTTATCATTTTCCGTAACATAATCAGCGGCTTTCTTGATATCATCGATCCCGTTCTTCATAGCAATACCAATGTGTGCGGATTGGATCATCGGAATGTCGTTCTGCTCATCTCCGATCGCAACCGTGCTGGTATGTGGAATATTTAACAATTTCACCAGATACTGTGCCCCGGTTCCTTTGTCCGTGTTAACCGGACAATATTCCAAATATTCTTTACAGGAAAAGAACGAATTGCATTTGCCTTTTGCCCAGGAAGCATTTGCCTTCTGAAACCGTTTCAGCTTTCCGTCATCTTCTAACCGGATCAAAATGACTTTCTGCGGTTCGGAATCCAGACAATCTGAAATCCTTCTTGTAAGTTTGTAGGACATATGGGAGCGTTCCACATAATAATCGAGCTCTTTTGTGTGGCGCTTTGTCACAATGTCTACGGTATTGTAGGTCTGCGCATAGATGCCGGCTTTATGCGCCCGGTCAAAAATCTCCTGCGCAACCTCGATTGGAAGTGCACTTTTATAAAGCACACGGTCTGCCGCACAGTCATAGATCACTGCCCCGTTAAAGGCAATCATATAACATCCCGGACTGGTCAGCCCAAGATCTTTCACAACAATTCTCCCTGACTCTACCGGTCGTCCGGTTGCCAGAACAAAATAGTGTCCACGCTCTAACATTTTCTGTATTGCAGCCCGGTTCTTTTCAGAAATCGACTTATCATCACACAATAATGTACGATCCAAATCCGCAAATAAAATTTTATTATTCATAGCCCATCCTCCCTCACAAAATAACTGCTCTTTCGTAATGCTATTTATTCTACAGGTTCTGCCGGAATAAACACTCTTCCCTGATATCCGTGAGATGGTTTTGGAACAGCTTCCATTGCTTCCTTACAGAAAACATCCTGAGATGATAATGCTGCTTTTCCACGTCTGTCTTAGGGCCTTTAGCACCACCTAATATATCATTAACTATAGCCGCATTCTCCTGCGGTGTTCCACCAACAAGATCTTCCTTATTACATCTTGCAATTCCTAAATCTTCTGGCTTAATAATATATGACTTAAACTCATCGTTCTTGAATTCACATACCTTAGTCTCTGCACTAAGAGAAATCTCGTCAATAGAATCTTTGCCATATACAACCATAGCTCTCTTAACACCAAGATTTCTTAATACATGCGCTAGTGGTTCAACAAGTTCTTCACTATATACACCAAATAACTGCATAGTAGCACCTGCTGGATTAGCTAATGGTCCAAGTACATTAAATAATGTTCTTATACCCATCTCTTTTCTTACAGCACCAACAAATCTCATTGCTGGGTGATACTTCTGTGCAAATAGGAAACAAAGATTAATATCCTTTAATATCTGGGCACTTCTTGCTGGAGCACAGTCAATCTTTACACCAAGTGCTTCAAGACAATCGGCTGTTCCACATTTACTTGAAGCAGCTCTGTTACCATGCTTTGCAACAGGTATTCCAGCGGCAGATACAACAACTGATGAGAGTGTAGATATATTGATAGTATTAGAACCATCTCCGCCTGTTCCTACGATCTCAAGCACATCCATATCATTAAGGAAACGCTCGCAGTGTGAACGTAATACCTTAGCTGCTGATGTAATCTCGTCAATTGTCTCGCCTTTCATCGATAATGCTGTAAGGAATGAAGCCTTCTGCGCATCTGTAGCCTCTCCTGTCATTATCTCTTCCATAACCTGTTCCATAACCTCTGATGTGAGGTCTTCTCTTTTAACTAACTGAGCTATTGCTTCTTTAATCATCGCCAAAACCTTAACCTTTCAAAAATATACTTACATATTAATCCTATATGTTTTCGCTGTCAATCCATAAAATAGCAATTAAACTGTCAGTTTTAAAAATATCATCAAAAATAAAGTCTTCATAAAGGTTCTCTATATTATCTTCTGAATATTCAACCTGTCTCGAGAAAATGTGCACTACATCCATTCTATCCTTGAAAGAATACTCTCTGTGGTTATCCAACCACCTTATAATATCCATCTGTCTTATAACAAAGAAATTAGTAACTAACATCTGGCATTTGCCAAGAAAATCATAATCATATATTGACTTTGCAAAATATCTGAACACCAAATACTCCAAAAGCTGTCTGTATTCATATGCCCTTGAAACCATATAAGTTCCAAATTCCTCATTGAGTATATTGTATTCTTCATCATTCATCTGCTCAAAAAGGCTGTCAATAATATCCTTAAGTATGACATCCCACTCAGGATTAAGCACTTCCATTTCTTCATAAGGATACAAAATCTGTCTTATGCCCTGTTGTAATGATATATTCTCAAATTGTCCGCTGTCGCTTAGATTTCTTGTTTCTTCCAAAGTATGGGTAATTCCTTCTTTGAGGTAATCATTAACAACAGATTTAATATTATCATACTCATCAGTGTTAATACATTGTTGGATTTTACTTCCCATATCAAGTATGACAATCAGCTTTTCGTGTATTGACAGACTTTCCTCGGCTAATATCTTAAATACAGAATCTCTTGCCGCAAATATCTGCAATGCAAATGAACTGTCATATTCTGAACTCGGTTCATATTGTTCATCACAGGCAGCAGTTTCCATACTAAAAGGACGATTTTCAGACAATATAATCCTTGCTGCCTCTTCACAGGCAAGACCAATTCCTGATTCCTTTATTGTACCATAATATTCCGAATATCTTGGAAACTGCTTACATACAACACCAAGATAATCTTCTCCAAGATTTTTATGTATTTCGCATAAGCCATTATCATCAAGCATAGGACATTTGCCGTCACATAATTTGAAGCAATACTCCTCATCTTCATTCTGTGTTATGCTGTCAAGAATCCTGCTTTTAAGCTCACCTGTCATATTATTATAACGCTCATAGGTTTCATCATCTATGTCTATCTCCCAGCCGCCTATACAGCAGTTATCCCTACATTCGCTTGTTATACATCCAAATTCGTTATAATAAAATGGTACTCTCTGTTTCATTATCTTTACCTCAAAGTATATTCTATATAATCCCGTTAAATATATCTGATTTTATGTCTGCGATATCATCAATACTAATAATTATGTTATCCTGCATAACTATTATTTTCTGATAATCATCAATCTTTTTAATTACGCCACTTATTGTAACATACTTTCCGCCAGCTTTTCTTAAATCTTTAACAAAATAAGTTATGGTCACAACCGGCTGGCTGGCTATATTTGCTCGTAATATGGCGAATTTATTATTAAGAATATTAAGTTGTTCCTCGTCCTGTTCTATTTTCTCATCTGTAAGCCTTGCTGTTTCTGATATAGCTGCTCCAAGACCGGTAAGTGCAGCAAATGGAGAAAACTGAGCAGCACGCTCATAATTAGACATTCTTTTATGCCTGTTATTTACAGGACGGGATTTATTAATTATATCTTCATATCCATTCAAAATAGTTCTCATTTCCCAATTATCAGCTTTATTCGTGATGACCGCCAATCTGCCTGTTTCTGTCCATAGCTGTCGCACCTTCTTTAAGATTCATTCCTCTGACAATTGCATTTTTGCCATATTTTTTCTTAATATCAACCATAGTCTTTAAGACTTTTTTCTCTTTTTCAAGCTTAGCACTTTCTTCCTCATTATCATCTTTATTAATAAAATCTGTGAATAAATCCATCTGATGATAAGAAGAATTCTTATTAACTGCTTCTTTTTCTGTTATGACGTGATTAGCCGTTATATTAATTCGTCTTGATAAAAGCCTTTTATCTACTATATCATCATACAGTCTGGTAACTGCCTGCGTAGCAAGTGCAACTGAAGCTGTATAACGAGAAAGATTAGCCGTTCCGTGAGCGTGCTTTGGTATCTTCCTGCCATATCTGTCTTTTACAACCTCGCCTTTATACTCACCTACACTTCTTCCGGTGGATATATTATCTATATCATATCCAACTGTAAGCACAAGCTGGTCTGTCACAAGTCCTTTATCTATAAGGTCAAGCATAAGCAGATCTACCATCTCACATACAACTAACCTTGTCTTCTCATAATCATATGCACAGTGAAGTACCTGTCCCGATGATATGCTGTTGCTTTCTGGCTTATACTGCTTAATGTCTGCTATTGTACACGGCTCATACCCCCACGCGTGGTCAATAAGGAGCTCTGCATTTACCCCAAACAGCTTATAGAGCAGTTCCTCATTATAGAAATCCTGATCACCGCCAAGCGAACATCTCGCAACATCGCCCATTGTATATATACCATACTCTTTAAGTCTGGAAGCATATCCAGCACCCACTCTCCAGAAATCTGTAATAGGCTTGTGTCCCCATAGCTTTTCCCTATAGCTTCGTTCGTCTAACTCAGCTATTCTCACACCATCTTTATCTGCCGGAATATGCTTGGCAACTATATCCATAGCAATCTTACATAGATATAGATTCGTTCCTATACCTGCCGTTGCAGTAATTCCTGTCGACTCAAGCACATCTTTAATCATAGTCATAGCCAGCTGGTGCGGTGTCATCTTATAGGTATTAAGATATGCCCCGACATCAATAAATACTTCATCAACGGAATATATATGAATATCCTCAGGTGCAACATATTTAAGGTAAATGTTATATATCTGTGTACTGTATTTCATATATAAAGACATTCTTGGAGGTGCAATTATATAAGAAAGCTCGTAAGACTCATTATTCTTAAGTTCTTCTGCACTATATGAACTTCCTGTAAACTGCCTGTTTCTTAACCTGCTCTTTCTTAGTGCATTGACCTCCTTAACTTTCTGTACGACCTCAAAAAGCCTTGCCCTCCCTGATATTCCGAAAGCCTTTAATGATGGTGACACGGCAAGGCATATCGTCTTTTCGGTTCTTTGGGGATCAGCAACTACAAGATTGGTATCAAGTGGGTCTAAATTTCTTTCGACACACTCCACAGATGCATAAAATGTCTTTAGATCTATTGCTATATACATATGGTTATTCTGCATTAATCATTCCCCACAATTAAATCTTACGCATAACCTCAAGTCTGCGGTGCAGCATTTTAATATGTTCCAGTTCCTTATCGTCAACTGCTCTTCCAGAATAATAGTATTCCACAGTTCCACTCAGTTTATCATCATTATTATCAAGAACACCATTCTTTATAAGTATATTTTTTAAGTTATTAGATACTCCGATATTACCATCTATTATCTCAATATCATCTGGAAACAGCTTCGCAAATGAATCTTTGAAATAATTAAAATGTGTACAGCCAAGCACAAGTTCTGAATAATCATTAAAATTATGTCCTGCAAACTGATTGTTAAGATAATTCATAACCTCTGCTGAATTAAATTCATCCTGCTGTGCAAATCTTACAAGCTTAGGAAGTGCAATAACATCTACCTTTGAGTCTATATCATACTTCATAATAAGATTTTTAAGTTTCACTCCCTTAGCCGTAACCGGAGTTGCAACAACCATTATCCTCTTACCCCTGTTATGTGCGCAGGCTGGCTTAACTGCTGGTTCAATGCCGATTATTGGAATCTGGTATTTATTTCTTAAAAATGTAATGGCTGCACTAGTAGCTGTATTGCACGCTAATACTATTGCCTTACAGCCCTTTGATACAAGAAAATCAACTGCCCTGTCTACATACTCTCTTATCTGTTCTGTAGTCTTTTCTCCATATGGCACATTATCAACATCTGCATAAAATACATAATCAACTTCAGGCAATGTTATCATTGCCTGATGAAGCAGTGATAAGCCGCCAATTCCTGAATCAAATATACCTATCTTCACGGTCCACACCTCATTTCCTTATACTTAAAGTCTTGTCGTCCACTCACTGCAATCCCACACGTCTGTTGCAAGTCCGTCATAGAACTCTGGCTCGTGGCATACCATAAGTATACTTCCTTTGTATTCTATAAGTGCTCTTTTTAGTTCATCCTTGGCATCTACATCTAAGTGGTTAGTCGGCTCATCTAACACAAGAATATTAGACTCCCTGTTTACAAGCTTGCATAATCTTACCTTTGCCTGTTCACCACCACTTAACACTCTTACCTTGCTTTCAATATGCTTAGTTGTAAGTCCGCATTTGGCTAATGCTGACCTTACCTCATACTGTGTAAAACCAGGAAATTCCTGCCATATCTCTTCAAGACAGGTTGTGTTAATATCAGGTGGCATCTCCTGTTCAAAATATCCTATCTCAAGATAATCACCCATAACTGCCTCACCTGATAAAGGCTTAATTAAACCTAAAAGGCTCTTTAACAATGTAGATTTACCAATTCCGTTAGCACCTGTAAGTACTATTTTCTTACCTCTTTCCATCTCGAAATTAAGAGGCTTTGATAAAGGCTCATCATATCCGATTACAAGATCTTTAGTTGTAAATACATATTTGCCGGAAGTTCTAGCAACTTTAAAATTGAATTCTGGCTTTGGTTTATCCTTGGCTAACTCAATCATCTCCATATTATCAAGCTTTTTCTGTCTTGACATAGCCATATTTCTTGTTGCAACCCTGGCTTTATTTCTTGCAACGAAATCCTTCAAATCAGCAATCTCTTTCTGCTGTTTGTCATAGGCTGCCTTCATCTGTGCCTGCTTCATTTCATATACTTCCTGGAACTTATAATAATCACCAACATATCTGTTAAGCTGCTGGTTATCCATATGGTATATTATATTGATAACGCTGTTAAGAAATGGAATATCGTGTGATATTAATATAAACGCGTTCTCATAATCTAAAAGGTATCTTTTAAGCCAGTCAATATGTTCCTTGTCAAGATAGTTAGTAGGCTCATCCAGAAGCAGAATATCAGGCTTTTCAAGAAGCAGCTTTCCTAATAAAACCTTAGTTCTCTGTCCACCACTAAGATCTGTTACATCTTTATCAAGTCCCAGCTCCAAAAGCCCCAATGCCCTTGCAACTTCTTCAACCTTAGCATCTATCATATAGAAATCGTGATTAGTAAGCATATCCTGAATTGTACCTAATTCTTCCATATATTCAGCCATCTGCACATCATCTGCATCCATCATCTTGTCACAGATTTCATTCATTCGTTCTTCCATAACAAATAAATCATCAAATGCCTGCCGCATTACAGAACCTATAGTCATTCCTTTTTCAAGTACAGAATGCTGGTCAAGATATCCCACCTTAATATTCTTAGCCCATTCAATCCTGCCCTCATCAGGCATAAGCTTCCCTGTAATTATATTCATAAATGTGGACTTTCCCTCACCATTAGCTCCAACAAGTCCGATATGTTCACCCTTTAATAATCTAAACGATACATCATCAAATATCGCTCTGTCACCAAATCCGTGTGTAAGATGTTCAACATTTAATAAACTCATATATTATCTCCATTCTTGTGCATATTAAAAGCCCCTTTCTTATTCAAAAAGGAGCTTTTACAATTCTGAAATATCATTTGAAATCCTGTGTGTGAAATCTTCTATAATACACCTTTAAAGAATTCTTTGATACTTTTATCTTCTTTAACTGTATTCCACCTGATAAGAATTCCTGAGGAATATTATTAATAAAATACTTCTGTAACATAGCTTTTAACTGCATATTCTTAGATCTCTGCAATGCTACAAGAAAGAATACAACAACAAATAACAGAAGCTTAATACCCATTGGTACATTATTCCATATATATAATGCTAAATTTGTTGAAAATGTAAATATAACAAATGCAAATATCATATTAAATACAACTGTAAATATGTAAGTCTTAATCCATTCAACAAGATTAAGTGCTTTTAACTGATATAACAGCTTGTGATAATTCCTTGACTCTTCAACCGTAATAGGCATCTCATATACTTCCATAAGACTCCTCCATTAACTGTGCTTTTAATAGATTATATCCCCAAAATGCCTTATTTGCAACCATTAATACCGCTTCATTTATTAATAATCGCTTAAGATTTCCTCAACATATTTAATTGAAATTTCAAGATAATTAGATATCTCATATTCTGGCACACCATTATCGTGAAGAATGAATATTAATTCTTCTATTGTTGTACCTTTTTGTCTTTCCATAACTATAAAATGTTTAACTTGTGTCTCATTCATAATTCCCCGCCTCCATATGTCTTATATATCTAGTTATTAACATATAGTTCTGACTGTTTAATTATTTTATCAAGCATATGTACTCTTATAAATGGGAAAGAGAAATAATATCCATCAACTATATCGATGGATTTATTAATAATTTCAACAGCCAAATCAATTCCTGCCTGTTCTCCTTCTTCTTTAGTCATATCCGGTCTGTATCTTAACAGAACCTCATCAGTTACATTAATGCCTGTCATCTCATTCTTCATAAATGAAGCATTCTTAAAGCTCACTAACGGCATTATTCCACATAGAATTCTTGCACCTGTTTCTTTTTTTATTGTGGCAATTCTTTCTATATCCTCATCACAGAATGCTGGCTGTGTCATAAAAAATGTAGCTCCTGCTTCCATTTTCTTCTTTACTCGTCCAATCTCTATATCCAGTCTTTTTCTGCCCTGATTAATAGCTCCGCCATATGTAACAGGCTGGTCTGCAAACTGTTCTGAATTCATATCATCTAATATATTCATAAAGCCTACAGAGTCAAAGTTAAATACGCTCTTAACACTGCTTCTCATTACCGAAGGTATTGGATCACCTGTAATGACAAGAAAATTATTAATGCAATTAATATCAGCCCCTAATATCTGTGACCTGATTGCGATGGCATTTTTATCCCTACAGCAAAGATGTGGCATAACACACATTCCCGTCTGCCTTGACACTTTTTCTGCCATAAGAATAGAGTCTGCTCTTGTTCTTCCTGATGGTGAGTCAGGAAATGTCAATACATCTACGCCCTTGCTTTTAAGATAATGTGCCGCATCTAAGAGCTTATCAGCATTACTGTCAAATGGAGGTGCAAGCTCAACTGCGATAAGCTTCTTTCCTTCCTTATTGTGATAAAATGCTGTGTTTACTGACTGTACTGAATTATCAGTCTCCCAATCACAGCCTTCACCCTGTCTGTTCTGTGTAAAATCTGCTTTGGAAGCTATTCTGTCAATATAGTCAGGTGTTGTTCCACAGCAGCCGCCGATTATATCAGCACCTGCATTTAACAATTCACACATTTTATCAGAATAATAATCCATATTCTTGTCAGAGAATATCATACGTCCGCTGACTGCCTGAGGATAACCTGCATTAGGAAGTGCACTTAAATACTTGTCAGTATGACGGCGTTCCTTTAATATGAACTGTTCCATATGTCCCGGTCCAATTCCGCAGTTAAATCCTAGAGCATCGATATACGGATTATCATCTGCAAGCTTAACTAGCTTAGACGAACTAAGTCCACAATTACTATATCCAAACTGGTTGATTGCAAACTGTGTTATAACAAATGGTCTGTCTGTCAAAACACTATCGGTAGCCTGCTGTCATAACCTAAGCTGAATGATATAACAGAAGTACATCAAATACAAGGTTTTTTCTACAAACTTAAGTCACAGTTTTTTACTGTGGCTTTTCATTTTCTGCTTAACAGGAGGTGTCTATGAATCGTTACGATGAACTGCTTAAACGTTTGCTCGCTGTTTGCAAAGCACAGCCCGAAATAAAGGCGGTAATAATTGTCGGCTCGCAGGCAAGAGAAATTTCAAAGGCGGACGAATATTCCGACCTCGATCTGATTATTGCTTGCTCTGAACCTCAAATATTGCTTTATGAAAATAATATAATAGGCAAACTGGGCAAGCCCGTATATTCATTTGTTGAAGATACTTTTGCCGGAGAAAAAGAACGCCGTATCCTATTCGAAAAATCTCTTGATGTCGATATGATTGTTATGTCTGAGGACAGCCTTGTAAATCTACTTAAATCACACAATGCTGATTTTATTCTGAATCGTGGCTTTTCGCTTTGTTATGACGCTTGCGGCATATCACAGCTTATTTGTAAATCATCAAAAATCACACCCTGTGATTTTACCGCTTTATCAGAGGAAAGTTTCCGTAATCTTACAAATGATTTTATGTTCCATACCGTGTGGGCAGAGAAGAAAATCAGACGTGGAGAGCTTTGGACAGCGATAATGTGCGTGAACGGCTATCTCAAGACAAAACTGATCATAGTTATCGAGATGTATGAACACTGCGTTCATGGCACAGCCTACGATACATGGCATAACGGCAGAATGGCAGAGCAGTGGGCGGAGCCGTTCATCGTCGATAAGCTTGGAGATTGCTTTTCCCGCTACGATGCGGACGACCTGCTCTCCGCCCTTACAGCCACAAGAGAGCTGTTCCTGACCCTCGCCAAAGAGTGCGCCTCAGCCTACGGCTACACTACCGGCATCCCCGAAATCGACAGCTGAATACAGCAAAGCCGCAGACCGCTTTATCGCAGGTCTGCGGCTGTTTTGTTTACTTTTCACAGAAAAGCTCTATCTGCTCGCCGAGCGGTCCGTAGCAGAAAGCAATCCTTGCTACAAGCGGATTCTCGGCAGGAATATAAATGTTTTTCGGCTTTACGAATACCTCATATCCTGCTTTTTCAATCCTGTCTGCAAGCTCGTCCACATCTGTCACACTAAGTGCGAAATGCCTTATTATGCCTTGCGGCAAGTCACTTTCGGCATTTGAGAAAACCTCGATTATGCCGTTTCCCGTATCAAACATAACCCCGATGGGATTATCCCAATCGGGACCCCACTGTCTTACTATCATCATACCGAGGGTTTCGGTGTAGAAAGCGATAACCTTTTTAAGCTGTTCGCCCTTACTGCATTTGAATGAAACGTGGTGTATACCGTTTATCATACATTATACCTCTTACAGCTGTACCGGCTCTATCTTCCATATCTCCTTGGCGTAATCGCTTATCGTTCTGTCCGAGCTGAACTTGCCCGAGAAGCACATATTCGCCCAGCACTTTCTTGCAAAGTCAAGACGGGAGTTTGCATAGTCGCTGTTTGCCTTCAGCTTTGCCTCAACGTAGGATTCAAGGTCGCCGAGCAGGTAGTAATGATCGGGAACGTGCCAGCTTGCGCCGTCTGTCAGAGCAAAGTAAAGCTCCTTGAAATCGCCTGTTCCGCCATCGCTCACCGTGCCGTCAATAAGCGTATCAAGCACCCGCTTGATTTTCGGGTTCTTGCTGACAAGCTTTCTCGGGTCATAGTCCTTCATTATCTTTTCAAGCTCCTCGACCCTTGCGCCGAAGATGTAGTTGTTGCTTTCGCCTGCCTCCTGCACTATCTCTACATTTGCACCGTCGTATGTGCCGAGAGTAACAGTGCCGTTGAGCATAAACTTCATATTTCCCGTACCGGACGCTTCTGTTCCTGCGGTAGAGATCTGCTCTGAAATATCGGCGGCAGTAACCAGCTTTTCCGCATAGGAAACGTTGTAATTCTGCACGAATACGACCTTTATCAGCTTGTTTACTTCTTCATCGGCATTGATAAGTCTGCCTATCTCGTTTATATACTTGATGATAGCCTTTGCCCTTATATATCCGGGAGCGGATTTTGCACCGAAAATAAACGTGGTCGGGTAGAAGTTCTTTATGCTTCCGTCCTTGATGCCAAAGTAGATATAAAGGATGCTGAACGCATTGAGAAGCTGCCTCTTATATTCGTGCAGACGCTTTATCTGAATATCAAAAATGCTGTTTGTATCGACTTCGATTCCGTCCTTGGATTTCATATACTCAGCAAGCTGATTTTTCTTTTCCTGCTTTATATCCATGAATCTCTGCATCATATTGTTGTCGCCACGAAGTCTTTCAAGCGTTTTCAGCCTTGAAAGGTCTGTCACCCAAGAATTATCACCGAGCTGTTCGGTTATGAGCGATGATAACTCCTTGTTGCAAAGGGCAATCCAGCGTCTTGGGGTAATGCCGTTTGTCTTGTTCTGGAATTTCTCAGGGAAAAGCTGATACCAGTCCTTTAAAACATCGTTCTTAAGTATCTCGGTATGGAGCGCCGCAACGCCGTTTGTGTAGCTTGAGCAGTAAACCGCCATCTTAGCCATATGTACAACGCCGCCGGAAATCATCTTCATATAGTCGGTCTTGCCCTTGGGCATATCCTTTGCGTACATTTCGGCAACGAAAGCTTCGTTTATCTGTAAAATAATATCGTAAATTTCGGGCAGGACTTCCTTTACTATATCAAGTCCCCACTTTTCCATAGCCTCAGCCATTACGGTGTGGTTTGTGTAGTTGAATGTCTTTTTGGCAATTTCAAGAGCCTTTTCGAATGAAAGACCTTCGTTATCTACAAGTATTCTTATAAGCTCTGGGATAGATATGACGGGGTGGGTATCGTTAAGCTGAATAGTAACCTTTTCGTACAGCTTTTCAATGTCATATCCTGCCGCCTTATGTTTCTTCACAATATCGGCAAGAGAAGCCGCACAGAAGAAATACTGCTGTTTGAAGCGGAGAATCTTTCCCTCTCTTGTATCATCGTTGGGATAAAGTACTCTTGAAATATCCTCAGCCTGTATCTGTTCTATGCTTGCGTTTACATAGTCCTGTGCATTGAACTTGAGAAAATCAAATGTATTCACAGGCTCAGCCTGCCACAGACGGAGCGTGCCTATGTTTTTTGTACCGTATGCGACAATCGGCATATCGTAAGGCACTGCAACAACTGACTGATCCGCAAAGTTTATAATTACCTTGTCGCTTTCGTTTCTTCTGCTCCACGGGTCGCCGTATTTTGTCCAGTCGTCAGCCTCTTCTTTCTGAAATCCGTCAACAATAGACTGCTTGAAAAGTCCGTACTTATAACGTATTCCGTAGCCGTCAAGCGGTAAAGACAATGTAGCGGCGCTGTCTAAAAAGCAAGCCGCAAGTCTGCCGAGACCGCCGTTTCCGAGTGCGGCATCTTCAATTTCTTCAAGGTCAGACAGCTTTGCGCCGAGCGAGGAAAGAACCTCTCTCGCATCGTCCTCAACACCAAGACAGAGCAGGTTATTGTAAATGGCTCTGCCTACTAAAAATTCGGCTGAGAAATAGCACGCTCTGCGTGTGGCAAGATGAGCCTTTCTGCTGTCTTTCCAGACAGGCGCTATCTGTTTCATTATCGCAGATGAAAGCGCTTCGTGCAGTTGATAGGGCTGTGCCTTGTCCGCTGTAACTTCATACTTGTCGGAAAGTACCGATTCAATATCGGCTTTAAGTAATTCCTTGTTCATAGTTCCTCCAAAAATCATATATCCGTTAATATGCCGATAACGGCATTTGATACCAGAAATCCCTTCGGGGTAAGGCTTATCGTCTTATCATCCGTTTTATACAGGTCATCGGGAATCAGCCTGCACTTTTTTAATATATCGTCTTTTGTTACGCCGAAACGTTCTTCGGCAGTTTTAAAATCAAGTCCCTCGCTGAGCCTCAATTTCAGCATAGCCCATTCTTCATAGTCGCCGCATTCACATTCTGTTATAACTGCAGGCTGAACCTCGCTTTCGATAAACGCTCTGAGGTCACGTCCGACAGCGAAACGTTCCCCGTTGAAATAAGAATGTGCGGCAGGACCTATGCCGAGATATTCCTCGCACCGCCAGTATCTGAGATTGTGCCTGCTTTCCGCACCCGTCTTTGCAAAATTGCTTATCTCGTATTGTCTGAAGCCTTTATCTGAAAGACGTTCTACCGTTTCAAGATAAATATTTGCATATCCGTCTTCATCGGGAAGGATAAGGTGTCGCTTTGAAAACGGCGTATCCGGCTCGATTTTCAGCATATAAGCCGAAATGTGACTTAGCGGCAGGGATGTCATATAGCTTATCGTTTCAATAAGGCTGTCGCTTGTCTGAAGCGGTATTCCGAGCATTATGTCGCCCGAAATATTATAAAAGCCTGCTTTGTATGCCATTTTTACAGCATCTGCGCCGACCTTGCTGTTATGCCTTCTGCCGAGCGCTTTAAGCTCGTTATCATTGCCGCTTTGCAAGCCGAATGAAACCCTGTTCACGTTATGTGCTTTTAATGAACAAAGTGCGTTTTCATCGGTACAGCAAGGATTTGCTTCAACGGTTATTTCTGCGTCTGAGGCGATGTACGGCTGAATTTCGTCCATAATATCACATATCTCACGCCAAAGCAGTATCGGTGTACCTCCTCCGAAGTACACCGTGTCAAACCTGAGATTTTCGTTCTGCGACAGATAGCAGCGCAGATTTCTTATCACTGCGTCCTTGTATCTGTTCGCCGTATCGCTGTCAAAAGCTACCGAGTAGAAGTCACAGTAGGGGCATTTTGACAGGCAGAACGGGATATGGATATAAAGCCCTTTATTCATCAAGCTTAAGCACTGCCATAAACGCTTCCTGCGGAACTTCGACACTGCCGAGCTGACGCATACGTTTCTTACCCTCTTTCTGCTTTTCGAGCAGTTTCTTCTTACGGGTAATATCGCCGCCGTAGCACTTTGCAAGTACGTCCTTACGCATAGCCTTTACGGTTTCTCTTGCAATAATTTTGCCGCCGACCGCCGCCTGAATAGGTACTTCAAACAGCTGACGGGGAATGTTATCCTTTAATTTTTCTGCGATTTTTCTTGCCCTTGCATAAGCCTTATCCGCATGAACAACGAACGAGAGCGCATCGACAACCTCGCCGTTAAGGAGTATATCGAGCTTTACAAGACGTGACGGAACAAATCCCGACATTTCATAATCATAGCTTGCATAGCCCTTTGTGCGTGATTTCAGAGCATCGAAGAAGTCGTATACTATTTCGTTCAGCGGAAGATCGTAGTGCATCTCAACACGGTTAAGATCAAGGTATTTCATATCCTTGAAGGTGCCTCGTCTTTCCTGACACAGATCCATTATACTGCCGACATACTCAGACGGAGTGTAGATATTCGCCTTTACCATAGGCTCTTCCGCCACTTCTATTTCTGACGGGTCGGGGTAGTTTGTGGGGTTATCAATAAATATCGTTTCCCCGTCTGTCTTTGTTATCTTGTATACAACAGACGGTGCGGTGGTAACAAGGTCAAGATTATATTCACGTTCAAGTCGCTCCTGAATGATTTCCATATGCAGAAGTCCTAAGAATCCGCAACGGAAACCGAAGCCGAGCGCTATAGAGGTTTCCGGCTCGAATGTAAGTGAAGCATCGTTAAGCTGGAGCTTTTCCAGAGCGTCACGCAGATCGCCGTACTTTGCACCGTCAGCGGGATAGATACCGCTGTATACCATCGGGTTTACGTTACGGTAGCCTGCAAGGGCCTCTTTTGCAGGGTTGTTTACAAGAGTGACCGTATCACCGACCTTTGTATCGCCTATCGACTTTATAGATGCGGCTATATATCCGACCTCGCCTGCACGAAGCTCCTTTGCGTTCTCAAGAGCCTTTGCGCCCATATATCCGACATCTACAACATCGAACTCAGCACCGGTAGCCATCATTCTTATCCTGTCGCCCGGTTTTAATGTGCCGTCCTTTATTCTTACATAAACGATAACACCTTTATAAGCGTCATAGTAGCTGTCAAAGATAAGCGCTTTCAGAGGAGCGTTAGGATCTCCCTTGGGAGCGGGAACATTCTTTACCACCTGCTCCATTACTTCCTTTATGTTTATGCCCATTTTTGCGGAAATAAGCGGAGCTTCATCGGCAGGTATGCCTATTACCGTTTCAATTTCTTCCTTTACTTCATCGGGATGGGCGGAGGGCAGGTCGATTTTGTTTATTACGGGAACAAGCTCAAGGTCCTGTTCGATTGCAAGATAGGTGTTGGCGAGAGTCTGCGCCTCAATGCCCTGTGTTGCGTCTACTACAAGTATTGCACCCTCGCAGGCATTCAGCGAACGTGATACTTCATAGTTGAAGTCGACGTGACCGGGTGTATCTATAAGATTGAAAACGTAGGTTTCGCCGTCATCGGCTTTGTATCTCAGCCTTACCGCACGGGCTTTGATTGTGATGCCTCTTTCACGCTCAAGATCCATATTGTCCAGTATCTGTTCTTCCATTTCTCTGTGTGCGACCGTTTCGGTCTGTTCGAGTATCCTGTCCGCCAGAGTGGACTTTCCGTGATCTATGTGCGCAATGATACAGAAGTTACGTATCTCCTGCATATAGTCTTTATCTGCCAAGCTAAAAATCCTTTCTTTTGTAAAAAATCAGTCTATCCATAAAATTATAGCATAATCCGCACGGAAATGCAAACTATATTTATATATAAATACTGTTTTAAAGAGGGCAAAAAATGAGCGATATGTTATCATACGAGGCTGTACAACTTAAAAAGCTGCTTGCCGAGGAAAAGGATATACGAAACAGGTATATTTCCGCCGCCGAAGAAATATCCGATCCTCAGCTTAAGGAAAAGCTGCAGAAATGCGCCGCAGTACACGGCAGTCACATCAGCGTTATAAACGGACTTACGGGGGAGAAGAATGATTGACGAGAAGAACCGCTTGAATGAACTTCTGAGGGCTGAAAATTCGCTTGCACAGAAATATGCCGTGATACTTTGCAGTGCAGTAAGCGGCGATATAAGAACAAAGCTGACATTCAACCAGCGAGGCATAAACGAAGCGGCATCGTTTATTATTGACGAAATGAATTCACGAGGGTGGAACGTGCCGAAAAGCGTAATGCCGCCGAAAAACTAAAGTTTCCGTCCTTCCTGCCGATATACTTTACAGAAGGTAAAGAAGGGTCAATGAAAAGGTACGGAAAGGGTGGTATTATTATGTCTGCCGTAAACACAAATTATGAATACAAGCCTGCTTACAGCGTAAGTGCAACGGACAAAGCCGACAAATCAAAGGAAACCTCAACGGTCAAACTCAGCACGGACGCACAGAAATATCTTGAACAGCTTAAAGGTAAATATAAGAACGTTGATTTTATCGTGGCTGATTTTTCTTCGGATGAGGAGGCACAGAAGCATCTCGCAACAGGAAAGGGCGAGTATAACTGCGTCATAACTCCCGATACTCTTGAAAAAATGGCTGCGGACGAAACCGAAAGGGTTAAATTCGAAGGCATTATTGATAAGGCTATAGGCGAACTGCCCGAAATAAGAAAACAGCTCGGCGATGATTCGGAAAATGTTACAAAGCTCGGTATCAGCGTTGACAGCGAGGGAAACGTTTCGTATTACGCACTTATAAAGGAAAGCCTTAAAAAGAACGAAAACGTTGAAAAAGCCAAAGAAAAAGCCGCCGAAAAAAAGCTTCGGCCGGCGCTCCGGTGTGAACATGGGCAGCTTCTTCTCGCAGTTCACCATGACGCAGACATACAGCTTGTCGAAGCAGGCGGCGCCGCGCTGGATGATGTCCAGATGGCCCAGGGTGATGGGGTCAAAGCTGCCGGGATAGATGGCGATCTTCATGGGTCAGTCCTCATTTCCGCCGCGATGGAACACCGTCAGCTTGATCTTGCCGTACCGGTATTCCCGATACAGGCGATAGGGGAGCGGAAGTGCAGGCAGAACCGTATCTGCGGCACTTTCCGCTATGATTATACCATGCTGACGGCAAATGTCAAACGCTGCGATGTCCGTCAGCGCCTGCTCCAGCAGGCCGGAGGCATAGGGCGGGTCCAGAAAGATCAGGTCGAACTTCTCGCCGCTGCGGAGATAGGGCAGGGCGTCCCCCTGACGGACCCGAGCGCGGTCCGCCAGCCTGCACAGGGCCAGATTCTCCTGGATGAGCCTGACGGCGTCGGGGCGGCGGTCGATGAACACGCACTCCGCCGCGCCGCGGCTCAGAGCCTCGATGCCCAGCTGGCCGGTGCCGGCGAAGAGGTCCAGCACGCGGCGGCCCTCAATGTCGAACTGGATGATGGAGAACAGGCTCTCCTTCACCTTGCCGGTGGTGGGGCGGGTCTCCATACCCTGTAATTCCTTCAAAACTCTGCCTCGGGCAGAGCCGGTGATGACTCTCATGGCGTTACCCCCTGGGATCGAAGCATTCGAAGATGACCAGCGCGCCGTCACGCTCGGCGGCGTCCATGGTCTCCTTAGAGCGGATGGTCCAGCTGAACTCCTGTGCGCCGTACAGCCCGCGGCACAGCCGCAGGGACAGGGACTTCCGGTCCTCAAAGCGGTAGGCGATGAAGTCGGGGCGGGTGCGGGCGTTGAGCAGCAGGTTGCTCAGTACCCAGCGCACCACGCCGGGGAGATTTTCCGCATCGCCGTGACGCCGGAAATTCTCGGACAGCTGGCCCCGCACGACGTCGGGGCGGTTGGCCCACAGCCACATAAGGCAGCGGGGGTCGAAGGACTCGATGCAGTAGGTGACGCGGTACTTGTCCAGCAGCCTGCACGCGGCGGCGGCCAGCGCATCGGCGTTGCCCCGCTCGGCCTTCAGCTCCACCACCAGCGGGGCCTTGCCGGCGAAGATGGGCAGCACCTCCTCCAGCAGGGGGATGTGGTGCTCCGTGCCCTCCAGCCTGTAGTTTTTCAGGTCCTCCGCCGTCAGATCCTCGATCTGCACGTCCACGCCGGCGGTGCGCAGCAGGGAGGCGTCGTGGATCACGGCCAGATGGCCGTCCTTCATCAGGTGGACATCCAGCTCCGCGCCGAAGCCGCACTGGACGGCGCGGCGGAAGGCGGGGATGGAATTTTCGGGGATGCGGGGCTTATCGTGGAAGCCGCGGTGGGCGAAGCGCCACTTGCGGAACCGCTCCCAGTCCTTACGGCGGCGGCAGCGCAGGCACAGCGCATACAACAGACAGACAAGGACCAGCAGGCCCAGCAGGATATATACGACCGTCATATCAATCCGCCTCCAGATCTTCCAGAACTTCGATGCCGGACTTGGGCTCCGGCTTGCTGTCGCCGTGCTTCACCATGAGCATGGTGAAGAAGGCCAGAGTCGTGAACACCGCGGCGTAGGGGAACAGGACGTGCATGCCGAACTGATCCATCAGCAGACCGGACAACATGGGGGTGGCCACCTGCGCCGCCATGGAGGCGGTGTAGTAGAAGCCGGTGTATTTGCCCACATCGCCGCCGGAGGCCAGCTCCACCACCATGGGGAAGGAGTTGACATTGATGGTGGCCCAGCCGATGCCGGCCAGCGCGAACATGGCGTTCATCAGCATGGTGGGGCTGTCGGCATTCAGGAAGGCGGCCACGGTGAAGGCGCCGGTGAGCATCACCACGCCGGCCAGGATGGTCTTTTTACGGCCCACCTTGCTGGCGATGAAGCCCACGGGCAGATAGGCCACGATGGCGGAGGCCTGGGCGATGATGAGGGTCAGGTTATAGTCCTTGTGCAGGATGTTGCTGGCATAGACGGAGTATTTGCTGGTGACGGCGTTGTAGCCGAAGAACCACAGCACGATGCTCAGCAGGATGAAGATCAGGCTCTTGACCTCGTCGGCAGACAGCTTGCGGCTGGCGGTGGGGTCATCGGCCTCGGACTGCTCCTCCAGCCCTGCGGCCACGGCCTGCTGCTGCATCTCCGCAGACCACTCCTGCTCACGGACGGTGAGCAGGAAGATCACCAGCGCCGCCAGCATCAGCGCTGCGATGACGCCGAAGTAGCCGATGTAGCTCATCAGACTGTTGCGGACGGCGGAGGTGGCGAACACCATGCCCAGCGCCAGCACCAGGATGCCGCCGGCGGAGCCCATGAGGTTGATGATGGCATTGGCCTTGGAGCGCAGGGGCTTCAGCGTTACGTCGGGCATCAGGGCTACGGCGGGGGAGCGGAACGTGGCCATGGCCACCAGAATAATGAGCAGCAGCACCACGAAGAAGATCAGGGTGGCGGGGTGCTCCGCCGTCATCTGCCAGGCGCAGGCCTGCCGGGCGGGCACCACGTAGTTGGTGTAGTCGGGGTTGGTGACCGCGCTGTCACCGTCGGTGATCTGGCTGCGGATGGCGGCGAACTCCTCCTCCGTGAACTTCTGGCCCAGGATGAACTTCTCGCCGGAGGGGGTCAGCAGCGTGGCGGCCTTCTCCTCCTCGTAGATGACGGAGAGGGCGGCGGGGTCGTCGATGGCGGACACGTCCTGCAGGTTCTTCAGCTGGGCGTTGTCCGCGAAGGACAGGCAGACCAGCGCCACCGCGGCGATGAGGGTGCCGATGACGATGAAGGGCGTCCGGCGGCCGTGGCGGCTGGTACACTTGTCGGAGATGTGGCCGAACAGGGGCAGCAGAAACAGCGCCAGCACGTTGTCCAGCGCCATGATGACGCCGGACCAGGTCTGGCTCATGCCGAATTTGTTGGTCAGGATCAGGGGAACGGTGTTGTCATAGGCCTGCCAGAAGGAGCAGATGAGGAAGAAGGCGAAGCCTACCATGACGGTGCGCTTGTAGTTGAGTTTCATAGCGTTTCCTCCAGTTGGCGGTACAGTGCCGCGATGTCAGAAAAGATCCACGTGGGATGGATGCCGTATTGGGCGATGTCCGCCTCCGTGCCCTCGCCGGACAGGACGAAGATGCTGTCGATGCCGGCGTTGATGCCGCAGGCCACATCGGTGTAGAGCCGGTCGCCGATAATGACGGCCTGCTCCGGCGAAAAGCCGGTGCGGCGCAGGGCCAGCTCTGCCATGGCGGGCTGGGGCTTGCCCAGAAACAGGGGCTCGCGGCCGGTGGCGGTGGTCAGCATGCGGCAGACGCTGCCGCAGTCGGGGACGGAGCCGTACCACGTGGGGCAGACCCAGTCGGGGTTGGTGGCCAGCCACGTGACGCCGCGGTTCAGCAGGATGCAGGCGTCCTCCAGCTTCCGGAACGTCAGTTCCCGATCGAAGCCGCACAGCAGGATGTCCACATCGTCCTCCGGCCGGTCGGTAACGGGGATGCCGGCGGTTTGAAGCTGCCCGTAAAACGCGCGGGTGCCGAACACGTAGCACTTTTCTCCCGCGTGGAAGCGGCGGAGATGGTCGATGGCGGCGTCCACGGAGGTGAGGTAGTCCTCCGGCGCGGTGGGGATGCCCATGCGGGAGAGCTTTTCCATGTAGCCCTCCACGCCGCGGGAGGAGTTGTTGGTCAGGAACAGATAACGGCCGCCGATGTGCCGGACGTGGGACAGGAACTCCGGAACCTTGTCGAAAAGGCGGTCGTCCAGATACAGCGTGCCGTCCATATCCAGCAGGAAAAGCCGCTTGTCCGCCAGCGCCATGCGCGGCACCTCCCTTCGTATGACGGTTCATGCGCACCTTATAGAATATCACAAAGTATGGCCGCTGACAAGCGCGGGGCGCAAAGATGCGCAAATTTTCGCGCAGGGAAAATGGCGGCGCCGGCAGAACGGCGCCGAAAAGCGGCGGATGTCGTTAAAGTTGTATAAATTTTACAAATTTGTCGGAGGAGGTCGTGTAAAAGATTGGGCTTATCGACAGAAAAACCTTGCATACGATGTCTTTTTGTGCTAATTTTTATAGCGGGTCACCGATAAATGTTGTATTAACGTGAAACGGGGGCCTGTACGCGAAAGCGAGGAAAGGAGCAGGGGGAAGAAAATGGAGGCAAAAATAAGCGTATTGCTGGCGGATGCCAGCGGGGACCTGCGGCTATTGCTGCGGGAGACCCTTGAGAGCACGGGAGAATTTCAGGTCGTAGGGGAAACCGGCGACGGCGGCCAGGTACTGGCTCTGGTGGAGGAGACGCATCCGCAGCTCCTTCTGCTGGACGCCATGCTGCCGGTGCTGGACGGCATGGGTGTCCTGCGGCAGCTCCGAGAGAGGGAGGAGCAGCCGCGGACCATTGTGACATCCGCCTTCTACAACGACCGGATGGTGGCGGAGGCGGTGAGCCTGGGCGCCTACATCTTCCTGCCCAAGCCGGTGAGCGAGAGCTCACTGATGGAGCACATGCGGCGGGCCGTGAAGCCGCCGCAGG
>ENA-ORCP01001226-ORCP01001226.1-human-gut-metagenome-genome-assembly--contig:-NODE-1226-length-22511-cov-5.193278_pt1 | contig 22511 bp, 14 predicted proteins | sample MGYA00242990_ERZ507991 | MGnify/ENA primary metagenome ERZ507991 (study PRJEB26167, sample SAMN06115496) | human gut metagenome | host: Homo sapiens | place: China:Henan | collected 2015-05-07... | reverse complement strand
GTTAATTAAGAATGAATGATTTTGCCGCTAAAATAAATAGTTTAGTCAGTTTCCGGTTTAAGTCTTTGGTTGCAACAGTTTAGCCCAACGGATCGTCTTCTATGCCTCCGTCTCCACCGCCGCTGTTACCACCGCCGCTGTTACCGGAATTTGTTGTTTCGGGTTTGTAAAGTACACACTTCACACCGGTCACCAATGAGCGGGTAGCCACGGTACGGTCCGAATTGCGGGTAGAAGCCGGACTGAAGTGTACCTGCAGCGAGGCCTGCGCGGCGGATACTTCTTCTTTGGTCTTTGCTCCCTTTCCCCTCGATTTCATGGCAAGCCTGAATGTTCCCAGGCCGTCCAGCATCACCACTTCGGATGATTGCAAGTGTCTGGTCATTACGGTGACAAGGTTGTCGATGGAATTCTTCACATCACCTTTGGAGAGGGAAGAATATTCTGCTATCTCCTGGGCAATTTTCTCTGTATTTACGCTACCTACGTATACGGTGCGCGGATGATAAAGTTTATCACCATCTTTAGTTTTCATAGTAGACTGAATAGTCTTGTAAAGTACTGGCATAATAATAAAGTTTTTAAAAATGAATAGTTTATTGTTTGTGTATTAAGCTTAACTACACTGCAAATATACGGCTCTTTTTGTTGCTAAACGAACGAAAAACAGAAAAGCGTTCAAGAAAAACGTTTTATTTTTGAAACAAGACTCTAATTTGTTATTTTTGAATTGTTTGTTTTTACTTCTGGCAGAGGCTCAACAAATAGCGTCCCGGCAGGCGGATCTTTCCATGGCAGTTGCGCAGTTCATAAAAGCCATTCCATACAGGATGTCCGATGACACCGAAATTACTCTTGCAGACAATGGCATATTGTTCGGCAGGTGGAATGGAGTAAAGACCAAGGTTGTATATGAGGCCGTCGAAGTTGCGATTCATCCCGTCCCGGGGTGGCTGCAGAAGGGCTATCTCTTCGAGGGTCCATTCTTTTCGTTTGCTGCTGACTTTGGTGGTTTTCGTATCATTGACCGCCATCCTTTCTTTTGGAAAATTTTCCTCCTTCTCTTCCTCAATATTCTGTGCTATGCTATGCTGTGCTATGCTATGTGTACCAAAGTACATGTTTTCGTTGTTTTCGGGAGAAAAAGTTGCATTTATGGGAATAACTGCAGCATTTTCGTCCTTTGAGCATTCCTTTTCTTCCGCATCTTTAAGGACCGGTTTGCTGCTTTCTTTCCCATCCGGTGTCGACGGGGCGAGCTCGTTTGATGACAACAAGCAATAGCGCGTATCTATCAGTGAGGCATTCCGGCGCTTGGTTGCAAAGAGGAATTGACGCTGGATATCTGCCGAAGTCAGTAGGCCGTACTCTTGAAAGAGTGCAGAGTCGAAAAGACCATATTCTACGGCAAGGGCAATGACGCGCCGCACGTAGTCGGAGTCCTCTTGGTAGAGATTGTCTGCCAGGTCGTCATAGAAGAGCTCGCCTGCCATTACGTAGTATCCTTCGTTGGAGTAGATACTGCAAAAGGCCTGCACAAGTACGGTTACGGCGGCATCTCCTTCTTTCTTCATGATTCGGCGTACAATGCGGTCGTGTATAAAATCGGTGCTTATGGGGAAGTAATCAAGTCCCCTTTTTTTTATTCTGGACATGTTTTTTTAGTGGTTAATGGTTAGTAGTAGATTGTTGATGATTCAATCGCTCATCGCCTCTCTGAGCCTTTTTTGTTTGCGGGCTATGCTTTCACCCACTACTTGCTTGGCATGACGGATAAGCCTTATCCGTTGTTCGCGGTCTTCGACCAGAGTGAGCACCAGATAGCATTTGGGTTTATTCATAATTTGTGGATGATCATGTTTCTTACGGGCCATACGATTGCTTTCTCCGCGGCATTTCTTGCAATAGTAGTCCGGATACTGGCTGTTTTTGTTAATATAAAAGGCATTAAGGGGAAGCACTTGGAGACATTTTCTGCAAATGCGGGTTGATTTTAAAGATAATTGGTTCATGATTCTGACTTTAATGGATTGATATATAATGGATGCTTGTGTCTTATGTATGGTATGGCTTGCATTCCATAAGTGCAATACTTGTATTCTGTGTGTGAAACACTTGTGTTTCATAGGATCAGTATCCGTTGTTATTCACAACTTTAGTATATCCTTAATAAGGGGGGATCTCTGAGTTCTGAAGTAAAATCTTGTTTTTCCATGATTTTCATACTTGTAATTTCTAAATAGAAAACAATTAATTCATTTTTCCACTCGCAAATATATTAGATTTTAATATAAAAACAAATAGTTTTAGATATTAATCTTCATGAAATACACAAATGCATATCAATGAGAGACTAACACAATCCGAATTATTTACACATATATATTTAGAAGGAAAAAGGCTTGATCCCGAAACACGTGCCGCAACGATTCTATCTCAGATCGAAAGTCAGAAAGAATTCAGTGAGGCTCACGGATAATGCAGAAGTATTCCCTTTTTTATTTCTTTTTCTACCTAATCTTATTACCTTTGTTGCCTAATACAAATTCGTTCCACTATAGTGGTCCGCAAAAGACACTATAGTACATCTTGCGAACCACAATAGTGGAACGCAAAGTACACTATAATGGAACGAAATAAAAGTAGCGAATGAGCCACATCCCTACAGGCAGCAGGGTGTATCAGAATACCTATATAAAACAATTACAATTATGAGCCTACAATACGACCTTTACGAAACGCCCGACATACAGCAGACAGGCGAACAACAACCGCTTCATCCCCGCGTAGTTTTCAAGGGAACCATCGGCCAGGATGAATTTCTGGACCGTGTGCACAAATTCACAGGTTTGAGCCGCAGCTTGCTTGCGGGTGCCATGCAGTCTTTTCAAGATGAATTGAGAGATCTACTTGCCGACGGGTGGATTGTGGAAATGGGAGAGATGGGTTACTTCTCCGTATCCCTGCAGGGACCTCCTGCAATGAAGAAAAAGGACGTGCACGCACAATCCATCAAATTAAAAAACATCAATTACCGCCCGAACAGCCGGTTCAAGAAAGAAGTAGGCTGGAAAATAAAGCCGGAACGCGGTGAATCCTTTACACGTCCACACAGAGAAGAACGCGATACAGAGAAATGTCTGGAAATAATAAACAGTCATCTGGCAAAGTACCCTTGCCTCACCCGCGCCGACTACTGCCGGCTGACGGGATGCGACAAGAAACTTGCCTTGAAAGAATTGAATGGTTTCCTTGCCAATGGGCTGCTGATGCGCTATGGAATGGGAAAGCAGGTGGTTTACGGAAAGGTGCAGCAGTAGTAACAGGAGCTGAATTGACTATTCCAGTATTTCTGCCAGAAAAGTTTTAACTTCTTTCCATGAATAATAAGGAACCGTTTTGCTCTTCAACGGCAACTCCACTTCACATTCGTTCAACAGGAATTTCACCAGTATATCATTCTTCTTATCGCGATAGAAAATGATTTGCAGATTGGCTCCCATAGGAGAGACCCGATAATCTTGCCAGGCAAGATGGAATTTTTCCATATCCGTCTCCTGATTGCTACATCCTTCTATTTGCATCAAAGCAAGCAGACGGATGAGGTGGGTATCATGCCCGAAACGAAGATCTGCCGCAGGAGTGCCTTTCTTTATAGCAACATCCGCACTTTCCAGAATATTGCGCAGCAAAGGCACAGCACAGCGAGGCATCAGACCGCCATTGAGCGGAGCAGCAGCATTACACACGTACATGCGGGCATTCACCGTCTTCCAAATACCTACCAACTCCTCATATTCAAAGATATCATAGAAGGATAAATCCAACTCTACATTCTGCATATCGGCAGCAATCCAATAGAGGCTGCGCATCATGGCATCCGGATCAGTTATCGCATCAGGTTTCACAAACAAAGAAGCCATCATGCGCCCGGTACGAACGTTCTTCTTTTCAAATTCCCTGAACCCACGTCTCCATGGAGCTTTCTCTGAAGAAAACTTCTCACCCTCAGGAGAAGTGTAAGCTATATAATCCATATACCGATGGTAAGCCCTACGCTCCACATGCAAGGCAGGATTTAGTTCTTTCAAACGTTCCGTAAAATAGCTCATGCTCATAGCACAACGCAGAGAAGTGGACGAACGGGCGTCTATGAAAGCATCTTCCCGGAATACTTGCGGGAAATTGTGATACATGCGTTCAGCTATCTCACGATGTTGACGTTCGCCAAGGGGAGTAATACTTCCACTACATCCGCGGGCATCTTCCCAAACCTTGTGCAGACGCTGACGAACATCCATGCCAAGAGGAGTAAGCTCAGAACATTGATAAAGGGAATCAAAAACACAGATGACTTCCGTATAACGTTCATCCGCCGTCATCCAACGGGAGCCATGACGACCGTAGTGACTGATATAGAAAGGCTCGTATCCTGCCGGAGCAGGGGTATGGACAGATGTAGGGGCAGGATAAGCATAATAAATACTTCCTGCCTGCTCCGGCGTCAATACGGACTGGGAACGAGCGGTGAAAGTACACAGTAAATACAATATAAAAATTATGCTTTGTCTCATCTTCGTGACGAATTTAAGTTATCACTCTTTTATTCCTTTATTTTCAGATTACGAACATCCTTCTGCCCAATGCCTTCAGCTGCCTGATCGGGACGTATATCTCCCCAGGTAACAGTACAATCATCTATCAGGATATCAGATGCCGTATCGATATAGAAGCCATACGTCTTATCGTGGATGAATCCTTCGCCTACGCACGGACGTTTATCATAAATGCCACCCTCATAGGCAGTACGTTTCTGCAACAGCAGGTCTACGTTTTCAAAGTAGATATGGTTCACTTTGTCTTGTGTATCCCCGCCTACAAAAATACCGTTCTCGCTGGTACACTTGATATTTGTGAAATAAATACGGCTCACTTCTCCACAACGTCCTTCGGTAGCTCCCTTCGGAAAGCGCCAACCGGCATCCTTATGATTACCTACGGCACGCGGATAAGAAGTCACGTAAATGGGTTCCGCTTTCCCCCACCAGACATCCGAGTAGAACATACAATCTACAATCATATTAGAGAAAATTACGTTGGTAACTGTTCCTTCATCCCGGTTCTGAATACCGATGCCGCGATTGCTATTCTTGATGATACAGTTATTGAACAGTACGTTATTAATCTTATCCATATTCTCCGAACCGATCTTGATGGCACAGGAACGGGAAACCATCGTACAGTTGGTCACCACAATGTCTTCGCACGAACCGTACTCCTCAAACTCGCGGCGATTCTTCAGGCAGATACAGTCATCACCCGATTCAATATGGCAATTGGCAATACGCACATTCCTGGAATGGTCTACATCGATACCATCGCCGTTGCGTATCTTCAGATTGTTCAGAATAGAGATACCATCAATGGAGGCATCGTTGCAACCAATGAGATGAACCGTCCAATAGGCACTATTGCGGATGGTTACATCACGAATCACTGTCTTCTCTATATTGATAAGCGTCAGCACATGCGGACGGGGATCGAAGTCGGTCACCGGTTTCAGCTCGTAAGAATCTTCCAGTTCCTTGCCCATAAAGGAGACACCGTTTCCGTCTATAGTTCCTGTTCCGGTGATGGATACCTCTTTCAGGTCTTGACCATAAATCCACATCATACCTTCACCACGGTTATCGCGGAAAGCGCTCAGTGTATAGGCAGCCTCATCGGGATTGGCAAGCAGACAGGAATTAGGTTCCAAGTGTAGTTCTACAAACGAGGCAAGATGGAAAGGACTGCACATGAAAGTACGCCCCGCCGGAATAAGTACCGTTCCGCCACCCGACTTGGAACACAGGTCGATAGCGGCTTGTATAGCTACGGCATCATCGGTCACGCCGTCACCTTTGGCTCCGTAGTCCATAATATTGTAGACAGTCCCTCCAGTCTTCGGAGTGCCGCACGCCCCTAACAGCAAAATGCTGCATAGGGCAAACAAGAATGCTTTTACTCTCATATTAAGTATATCTTTCTTAAATTAAACTACATTACTTCCGGCGGACAGTTTTCTGCTCCCGCTCCCCACTCTTTATTCGGTTCATTCCCCATTACAAACTCCATCACACCACCGTTCACTATATCCTGATGGGTAATATAATTCCGTGTATAAGGCTTTCCATTCAGTGTTGCCGACTGGATATAAATATTCTTCTGCGACGCATTACGGGCTTTCACGGTAAATGTATTTCCACTCTCAAGATTCAGCGTAAAGCTGGGGAATGAGGGGCTGGCAAGTATATAATACGGGGTACCGGGACATACCGGATAGAATCCCATAGCGGCAAACATATACCAGGTCGACATCTGTCCGGCATCATCATTACCGGAAAGTCCACCCGGTTCATTCAGATATTCCGTTTCCATAATATGCCGGACGGCACGTTGAGTTTTCCAAGACTCGCCTGCATAATTGAACATATAGGCAACCTGATGACACGGCTCGTTTCCATGCCAGTAACGTTGTTCGCTAAACATGGAATCCAGTTTGGCTACATACTTATCCTTGCCTCCCATACAATCCATCAATCCGTACGGATCTTGCGGCACATACCAGGTATAATGGCAAGGAGCGCCCTCAGTAATGAAACGGGCGAAATTGAAAGCATTGGCATCATTCAGGAAAGTACCATCGGCATGACGTCCCTGGGCATATCCGGTACGGGGATCAATCACATTGCGATAATTGGCAGCACGCTGTATCAATGCCTGGTAATCATCTGTCTTACCCAGAGCTTTCGCCAGCTGGGCAAGGGCAAAGTCATCGTAAGCATATTCCAGGGTACGCGACACTTGTTCTTTCGTGTGGAATGCATCGGGTACACCGTCTTCAAGAGGAATATATCCGTATTCCAGATAAGAAGTCAGGGCACGGCGGCCCATACCGTTTTTATATTCATCAGGGTTGGAAGGAGTTTCAAAAGCATTCTTACGCATTCCTTCATAAGCCTTGTCCACATCGAAATTACGAATACCCTTACAGTAGGCATCACTGATGGCGGAGATACAATGATCGCCTATCATAGCGGCAGTATAGCTATTCCAGCAAGGAAAGATGGGTAACCAGCCGCCTTGCTCATATTTATGCACCAGAGATTGCATCATATCTCCGCCCTTGGTCGGGAAAAGCAGATTTATCATTGGATGCAGGGCACGATAGGTATCCCACATGCTGTAATCTTCATAATACGTTTCTCCTTCAGGAAGTTGCCGTATCGGGGTTCCATCCGCAAAAGAGGGATAACGCCCATCCACATCATTGAATGTATGCGGCAGGAAAGAGGCACGATAGAAAGCACTGTAAAACATTTCCTTGTCTGCAAGCTGTTCGGTTTCTACATCAATGGCAGAGAGGTGTTTCTCCCAGATCTGTCTCAAATCTGTGCAAGTCTGACCGAAGTCCCAATGAGGAATTTCAGCCTTCAGGTTTTGCAAAGCACCGTCCCGGTCGGTAAAGGAGGAAGCGGCTTTTACCAGCACTTCTTCGCCTTCAGCTACATCAAATTCTATATAAGCACCTATCTGTGCCGCATCACCTATCCGGGTGACACCTTGAGACAGGGAATCTCCCCTGAACACACCGTATCCCGTCAGCTTCTTTTGCAGCTGAACGATGAAATGTCCGCTATACCCTGCCGGTTTTCCCCAGCCCTGATAAATGCGGTGAACAGGATTGTATCCGTAGATCTGATTGTTGAGGGTATCGATGCAGATGTATCCCTGACCTTCATCACTGTTGGGATTCACCACCAGGTAACCTTTTCCTGCTTTTCCGTAGGTGAAACGGAAGATAGCTGAACGCGAACGGCCCGTCATTTCAGCAAAGATATTCTCATCCGGTAGAGAAACCCCATAATAGGCGGGAGTCGCTGTTTCCTCGGCATGCGAGAAACGGGTGGAACGTCCTTCCGGCTGACAACGCAGTGTGCCGAAGAGGGGCATCAGGGTCACAGAACCGTAATCCTGCGTGCATCCACCCACAACCCAATGGGAGTTACGGAAACCTTGCAACAGGGAATCTGCATAATAATAGGGAGCTATACATTTTTGTTCCGTATCGCGCGTCTGCGCAGTCCAAAAGTTCATTCCGTTGGGTTCGAGTACTGCCGGAAGGGTTTGCCCGTATTCTTCCGTATTTTTTCCGAACAATCCGGCTGTATGGGTAGCACTGGGGGCAGTGCCGACGCGGGTGTCAATATAGGATAACCGCGACTCATCATCCGTTCCACAACGTCCGGTGCACGAAGTGGTTCCCGGCAACAAGGCAGCTACCAATAACAGGGAGCAATATGTATAAATCGTTCGTTTCATGTTATATTTTTATATAGATTTTCTTTTTATACAGTGGATAGCCGCACGCTCCCATCAACAACGTGAAAGCAAGGGCGTAAACAGCAGATGCCAGATAAGGATCGGTTATCAATGAATGTATTCCTTCGTAAACAACCGGTTTGCTTCCGGTGGCACCGATAACAATAGCCGCCACCTCACTGAGTACATAGAGAAACAACGGGTTGACTCCGAATATCTCAAAGAAGCGGCACCAGTTCTTCTTCTCTTTCATATCGATGAAGTAAATCAGTACAGCCTGAAGCATGGCAGCCAGTCCGCAAGTGACCAATACGAAGGTAGGCGACCAGATACGCTTATTCAACGGCAAAGCCTCCGCCAGCACAAAGCCGCATGCCATCAGCATAAAGCCTGCCACAAACAGTTTCAGGGTTTTCTGTTCCAAAGCTTCCTTAGCCAGTATGATCCTCCCGCAACAAAAGCCAATCAATGTATGAGCAATAGCTGCGAGGGTGCTGGTAAGTCCTTCCGGATCTATCGGGCTTTTATGATAAAGATGGTCTGTACCCAATACATTCCGGTCTATGATTGCCAGGATATTTGTGCTATCGGGGGTGTATCCGTTGCCAATACCGAGCAAGACGGTATATCCGATGATAAGGAAACCGATTATCCAGCCGATATACTTAGGCTTGACATACAGAGCTACGAAAGAAACGGCACAATAACATAAAGCGATACGTGGCAACACTCCCGTAAGGCGGAAATGGGCAAGGGGGAAGAAATCACCCTCACAGATAAAGTGAAACCAATGAATGGCCCAGCCGATGCACAGAATGACAAGAGTACGTTTCAGTATCTTACGGATCACCGGGCCTGATGCTTGGAAATGGAACTTGCTCAGAGCAATATAAGTGGAAATGCCCATGATGAACAGGAAGAACGGAAAGACCAGGTCACAAAGCGTCAGCCCATTCCATGCAGAATGCTGCAGGGAGTTGTAGGATAGCTTTCCACCGGAATTGTTGACGAGAATCATTCCGACAACGGTGATTCCACGCAACACGTCGAGAGACAAGAGGCGCTTCTTCTGCGGATAACCGGAAATTGGGGGTTGAATATTTTCCATCATCTGTAGGGCGTTAATCACTAACCACTAATCACTCATTCCCAAACACTTTCTCAAACACTTCCTTTGCCACATCCACACAGTTTCCTTCGGGAGCCGAACCATACGGATTCTTCGCCAATGTCCAAGGTTCTTCCATAGCGTAATAATCCAACTTCACTTCGGGTTTACCATCCAGTTGGTCTTGGAGGGTTTGCCAATAAGCCGCCCAACGTTTATAGTAAAAATCGCGCAGAATGCCGTTCCATTCCTTATGGGCATAGTCGCGCAGACCGCCGTCGTCAGCACAAACACGATTGCCCCAAGTAGTTATCTGTACTCGGGCATTCCATTCGTACAAGTCTTTTTCTTCGGGAGTAGTGCCCAACTTGCGTGCCTGCTCTATCCAGCGACCTACACGGAACTCACTGCGTGTACCCAGCAGTTTATCCTGCAACAGCAGTATATCCAGGAATTTCCGGGAGTCACGGGCAAAACTGCGTTTATCAAAGCTCTTGAAGTCGGCAATGGTACGGTTGTACACAATGCGTCCTTTATCGGAAAGGGACTGGCGGACCATATCTACCAAGTCGTATTCGAAGTTATTGTTACCACGGTATTTATCGGCTACCTCCAGCATCAGGCGGGCAGCTTCTTCCGTAACAGTAGGGTCGTAATAGTTCTTCATCTTCGACCAGCTCGATGCCTGGAAGTTATTCATCGAAGGACGTCCACAGAAGATGGATTCATGAGGCCCTTGCTGATTATTTCCGAAGGGGCAGTTATAAATGGTATTAGCAAGCAGAGTCCATGCCTGTTCTATCTTCTCGTCGCGCACGCCGTAACGGGCAAAGAGATAATCTTTCAACCATTCCTCTTTTGTGAATTTCTCCGGGCGCCAAGGCAGTTCGCACATCAGTTCGAACATCATGGGATTATTCTCTGAGCCTTCCATGGTGAGACCGATACCTTTCAGATGAGTTGCCAACGGATTGTTCTTCGTCAGATAGAAGTTGTTGAGCAACTGGTCCATGCGGCCATGCAGGCCGACATTGCCGCCGAAGTTAAGCAACATACAAAAAAGCCAGTCGTGCTGCTCATAACCCTGGTCGCGCTTCCAAATGGAAGGGATTCCCCACATAGGGCGACATTCGCTGAATAAGTCCAGTATCAGCAGATCTCCGTTCTGCATATTCTTTATCATTTCAGGGCGAGGATTCTCCGTCCAACCCTGTACTACCCAAGTGGCTTTCGGATTCACTTTCTTCATAGCGGTCATGATGGCCCGGCCGGCTGCATCGAAATCTACCGAAGCGGCATTTTCCGCTTCGTGGAAGGGGTCCATAGAGTAATAATCGGCCTTGCCGAAAAGCTTCTCCTGCTCCCGGTAATATAAATCTGCTATCTCGGCAAAACGAGCATCAGTAGGCTGCAAAAAAGCCGGACGGGTAAAGCCATTCCACAGATCGGACTTGGTCAGGTTCAGTCCCAACTTCTCGTCAGCATCATGCGGAACCATTCCGGAATATCCCGGAAATACAGGTTTGATGCCATACTCATGCATACGCTTCAGTATTTTCTTCTGCAGAGCTTCCTGCTGTGCGTACCAAGAGTCGGGGTTGGGGCCGCCCCATCCTTCCAGATTATTCATGGCCCACCAAGCCAGAAAGGCAGGGCCGGCTATAAAGCTGTTTATTTCTTCTTTGGAATATCCCAGTTTTTGGAGCATATTGAACCAGATACACTCCTGCCCTACGGCGGCCAAAGGAAGATTGATGCCATGCAGGGCCATCCAGTCTATTTCTTTCTCCCAGCGCTCCCAATCCCAGAAAGCCATCGTATAAGAGTAGGTGCAATAGTTGAAATCATAACGAAGTGAGAGGGACGTTTCGTGACGCTCTTTCTGAGTAACGGGAGGAAGTACCGCGGGGAGCGATGCCTGCATACCGTTCCATGATAGCTGGATACCGGCATAATATTTCAGATACCAGTTGATACCTGTCGCTATATTCACATAGTTATTACCACGGACAACAACTTTACTACCTTTCTGATCCAGTTCAAAAAAGTCGTCCGCACCTTTATTGAGTTCAATAACAAATTTCTTAGATGCTCCCTTATCAATTCTTTCAAGCAAGCCATTAACAGGGTTGGCAGATAAATAAGTAGACAAGCCTACTATTAATAAAATGACTAAACAGAGTTTGGTTTTCATGGTATTCATTACTTCTGGGTGATGTGCAAAAGTAAGCGTTTATTTTTTTATATAAGGAGAAAATAGAAAAGTTTGGGACGAATATAGTAAAGAATGAGACAGAAATACAAAGTGAGGAGTCTCTATTTCTTTCCCAGTTTCGAACTCGGTAAATACCCAAAGAATTCTTTAAAACACTTTGTGAAGTACTTCGGATCATTAAAACCTACAGCATAAGCTATCTCAGAAACATTGATGTCTCCTGGTCCTTCCTGTATCATTCGTTGCGCCACGTTCAGACGGTAATTCTTCATAAACTGTCCGATAGGTTGCCCTGTGAGGTCCTGCATTTTTTTGTTGACGAGCGTCTTGCTATATCCCATATCACGCACAAAACGTTCCAAGTTATATTCCGCATCGGCATAGTGCTCCTTCATCAGGTTGACGGCATTCGTAATGAATGTCTTGTCCCGCGACTCTTCCTTCACATGCAGTTCTTCCACATTGCTGCTGGATGAGAACATCTTCTTATATTTCCTCCGTAAATTCAAGATATTGCGAATACGAAGCCGGAGCACTTCTTCATCGAAAGGCTTACAGAGATACTCGTCCACGCCTATTTCGAAGCTCCTCTTTTCTTGCACATCCGAGCGAAGTGCCGTAAGCATAAGGAACGGAATATGCGAAGTAGCCAGATTCTCCTTGATGCGGCGTGACAACTCCATACCATCCATCACAGGCATCATCAGGTCGCTAACGATTAAATCTATCGTATGCTTCTGAACTATTTCAAGAGCTTCCTGCCCATCACCTGCCTCAAACAAACGGTAATCGCCCACAAGCAACGTACGGATATACGAGCGCATATCCTTATTATCTTCCACAATCAAGATGGTCTCTTTCTTCTGCGTATCTTCCGGTTGTAAAGTATCCGGCAGGTACACAGTACCGGGATCTTCCACTATTTCTCCTCTTGTTTCCACTTGTTCACCGGGAACCAACGGCATCAACATACGGAACGAAGCCCCTCGCCCGGGATTATTACGGGCAAAAATTTCTCCCCCATGCAAGTATACAATCCGTTTACACAGGAAAAGACCGATACCCGTACCACTCTGCCCGTAAACCGGATATTTCGTACTCTTCTTAGATTGATAGAAACGGTCGAAAATCTTCTCCATGTCTTCCGTCACAATACCGTATCCCGTATCACATACATTCATATAGAGCAACTTCTCTCCACCTTCACCCTTAATGGTTGCCACAAATATATCAATGCGACCACCGTCGGGCGTAAACTTAATGGCATTCGAAACCAGGTTAACCAGCACCTTACGCATATATCCGGGATCAATCATCAGGAAAGGATTCTCCAATCGGAAATAAGTGCATATATCAATCTGCCTCTCCTTTGCAAAAACCCTGAAAGGTATCAGCAATTCAGATAAGAACTCGACAAAATTCGAGGAGCGCTTATCCAACACCACTTTATCAATGTCCAGTTTCCGGAAGTCCATCAGTTCATTGACCAGGGAGAGCAGATACCGCGAATTCCGCTCGGCTATCTGTAACTGTGCCTTCACCGCCTCGTCCTGTGTCTCCTTCAGGGCATGCTCAATGGGACCGTGAATCAATGTAACCGGAGTACGGAACTCATGCGTGATATTTGTAAAGAAAGCAATCTTCTCTTCCGTAATCTCTTTCACGTGCTGGGCCATGGCCTCCAATTGCTTATTTTGGACAGCCAATTCCTGCGTACGCAGTTCGACTTCCTTTTCCAATCGTGCTTTCTGTTCACGATAGCTCCGGGTCTTGCGCTTATAGAATAAATAGATAGCCATACAAGTGGCTACGGCAAGAAGCAGGTAAAACCAACCGGACTTATAAAAATAAGGTGTGATTCCGACTTCTATTTCAGTCGTCTCTTCCGACCAGCGTCCCAACTCATCCGTTGCGCGAACCTGCAATGTATAGTTTCCCGGCGGAACAGCCGTATACCGGGCCATGCCATCACCAGGCTGAGTTTCATTCCATTCCTCCTCGTACCCCTGCAGACGATAAGCAAAACGGATACGGCTACTGTTTCCATAATTCTGCGTAGTAAAACCGATAGAGAAACGGTTCTCTCGTTCATGCAGGAAGATGCCGGAAGCAAGGGTGATATTTTCTTTCAGATAATCACCACTGGAAGGATAAATCATATTTCCACCAATGGCTAGGGAAGAAAGTTTCACATGCGAATCCGCAGGCTGTGAAGCCTCATCGTCAGGATGGATAATAACCAGTCCGTCTATGGTTGCCATATAAATAAAATCATGCCTTTCCGAGTAATGGATACCATTCCAATAAAACTGGGTAGCGGGCAAACCATCGGCCTGCGTGTAGTTGCTGAATGTCATCGCCTGGATATTCAACCGGGACACTCCATCATTCGTAGTCAGCCACAAGTTTCCCTGTCCGTCTTCCGCCATGCCGATAATTGTATTATTAGGCAGCCCGTGGCGCGTCGTATAGTTTCTGAATACAAAGTGATTATTCTTATCGCTCGTCAACTGATACAAGCCGCTTCCGTTACCTCCCAGCCAGATGGTACCGTTTTTGTCTTCCAGAATGCTGTTGATCTTTTCCAGTTGAGTGGACTGCGGATTATCCAGTTTATATTTGAGGTACTTATAGTCAAAACGTTTATTCGACTTGGCAAAAGAGGCAAGGTCTACGATAAAGACACCTTGTGTAGTACCTACCCAGAGACGTTTCTTACTGTCAATCAGTAAAGCATAGATAGCCTCAAACTCATTGTCAGACTGTTCGAACAGTACACGAACGAAAGTATCCTTCCGTTTGTCGTAGAAGTGTACTCCGCGCGTGGAGCCGAACCATATTCCATGATTAATCACATCTTCGCAGGCACTGTTGATAAAGTCGCCTTCCAATTCAGGAATATTCTCACAGGTATAACGCTTGAAGGTACGGTTATTGGGGATATTCAGGTCGATCTCATTAATCCCCACACCCCAGGTATATGCCCACAGGCGGTTATCGGAATCTATCAGGACACCCATCAGGGTATTGTTGCTGACAGAGGTTATGTCATTGGGAGAAAAGAGGTGGTGGGCGCAAGATTTACTATCTTCATTCCACTTCATCAGGCCGCGCTCTACCAAGGCTATCCAGAGGTTCCCGTCTTTGTCTTCATCCACTGCATTCACAGGTGTAGGGGCATCGTTTTCTGTATCCGCACTCCCACACGTCCACAGTTTCGTCTGAAGCCGTTTCGGAGAGAGCAGGTTGATGCCACCGGTTTCAGTACCCAGCCAAATGGTCTCACCATCGGTAAACAGGCAGTTGATGGCATTACAGTTGATGGTAACTCCCCCTCGTTCACTGGTCTGACGAATGAATGAGAAAGTATCCGTGTCTTTATCATAAACATTCAGTCCGTTAAGGGTGGATACAATCAGATGTCCCCGTTCCGTCAGTTTGATATCCGTTATATAAGCCTGGCTCAGCATCCCGGGGCGGTGAGTGGAGTAACGATAGCGTTTCAGACTTTGCCCGGCATGGTGGTATTTAAATAAGCCACGGTTAGAGCCAATCCACAGCAAATCGCCGTCTACCTGCATGCAGGAGATCCGCCAGTCTTCACTGAAAGAAACCAGGCTGTCAGACAGTTTCTCCACTTTCAGAAGATGTCCTTCATGCTTCGTGATGCGGCACACTTCATTGTCAATACCTGCACAAACTGTCCAACCCAGATCGGTGACAGCATGCACCGGAGAAGCACACTCACTCTCCAGATGATAGTAATTCTTTATAGTTCCTTCAGCATCCAGTTCTATACACCACAAATCCTTGTTAGCGGAAACCCAGACATCGCCTTGCTTGTCCTTGTAAACCGTACTTACGTTTTCATTCATCAACCTTCGTAGCGGACTGTCTGATGGAACAGGTAACTCCACCAAAGCATAAGTATCCAGGTTGAGAATGTCGATGCCACCCTCAGAGGCTATCCAAAGGCGTCGGAAGTTGTCTTCACAGACCTTATGAACAAAGTCGTTCTTGAGACATATCGGTTCCGTTTGAGTGCCATAGTTCAGGAATTGATAACCGTCATAGCGACCTATTCCGTAATGCGTAGCAACCCATACATATCCCTCGGAGTCCTTAAAGATATCACTCACAAAACTATAGGGTAACCCTGCAGTTTCAGTAATAAACTTAAAGTTGTACTGGCTGAAAAAGCGATCCATGCTTTCCGAAAAAAGCGGTGGAAGCTGCATCAGAAAAATGAGGAATATCAGGATACGTCGCTTCATGTAAGTTACAAATTACGAATTACAAGTGACAAGCTACTTCTTTTCTATCCGGATACGGGCATCCACTGCAATCACATGTTTCTCCGTAGCCAAAAGCGGATTAATATCCATTTCTTTAATCTCCGTAGCAAAGCGTAGCAAAGTGGAGAGGCGTACGATAATCTCAGCAAACTTATCCTCATTCACCCCTTTCTGTCCGCGCGTTCCCTTGATAATCTTGTAAGCGCGGAGAGAATGGATCATAGAGTAAGCCTCTTCGTACGAAAGTGGTGCCAAACCGGAAGAAACGTCTTTAAGCACTTCCACAAAGATGCCACCCAAACCGCAAAGCACCACATGACCGAACTTAGCTTCATACTTGGCACCTACAAAAAGTTCCGTACCTGCCAGCATAGGTTGCACCAATATCCCCGTCACTTCGGGAATTTGCATCATACGTTCAAATTCAAACGCCAGATGCTGTTCTCCTTTTATATTAAGCACTACGCCACCGACATCTGATTTATGAACAGGCCCCACAACCTTTGCCACCACAGGGAAACCTGTACGACGGGCAAAGGCCAGTACTTCGTCTTTATTAGAAGACACGAATTCTTCAACGATAGGAATACCGGCAGCATGAAGCAACGCCTGCACATAATGCGGTTGGATATACCCGTCTTCGGGAATAGAATCTATAATACGGCGAATACGCGGCACATCCACACCAAAGAGCTCGATCTCATTGGTAGCAGGACGGGGAGCATTCATGATACGTGACAAGGCTGTGCCCAGCGTCACTTCATCGGCAAAGTTCACATGACCTTTAGCAAGAAAAGCGGCAACTTCCGCTCCGGCAGTATTGATAGAAGGGAGAATGGGGAAGATAGGTTTACTGCAGGTCTGCATCTTCTCATGCAGCACATCGTACATTTCGAACATGGTAACCAATCCCGGCGTACCGAAAATAGCCAGAACGGCATCTATCGTATCGAATTTCTCTTCGCAGTATTCCAGACAGAGCCGCAGATGATCGGGAGTTCCCGTAGCCAGGATATCAATCGGATTTCCTACAGCCGCACCGGGAAAGAGTTTTCCTTTCAATTCATCTACAACCGGGCCTTCCAGTTTAGGGACATTCAGTCCGCCTTTACTCAAAGCATCGGTCAGCATCACTCCCGGACCTCCGGCATGAGTAATAATAGCGAAGTTCTTCCCTTTCAATTCCGGCAGGGTAAAGATACATCCCACTGTCGTCAGCTCTTCGCGTGAGTAGCAACGTACAATACCGGCTTTACGGAACAGAGCTTCCACTGCCGAGTCCGAACTGGCAATGGCTCCAGTATGCGAAGATGCCGCACGGCTTCCACTCTCGCTACTGCCAGCCTTGATGGCAGCAATCTTACAACCTTTCTTAATTAAAGAAGAAGCGTGGAACAACAAGCGGTCGGGATCACCGATACTTTCGATATAGAGTAATTTGATCTTAGAATCTTTGTCCGGTTGGAAGTTCTCGTCCATATATTGCAATACGTCTTCCACACCTATCTGCTTCGCATTTCCCACAGACCAGACGGAGTTGAACTGCAAACCTTTTGTTACGGCACTCTCCAGAATGAAAACGGCAGTCGCACCGGAACTGGATATCAAATCGACTCCTTGTGGATGCAGTTGTGGGATGGGTTGGCTGAACACACTATGATGCCAGGTATTCATCAGTCCAATGCAATTCGGTCCTATCAAGGAAGCTCCATACTTATTCACTGTTTCCAGAATACGGTCTTCCAGCAATGCACCCTCATGTGTCTCCTCACCAAACCCAGCGGAAAGGATGATAAACGCACGCACCTGCTTTTCAGCAGCAAGCACCTCCACAGCATCCGGGCACATCTGTGCCGGAATGGCAAGTATAGCCAGATCCGTATCGGGGATGTCCTTCACATCGGCATAAGCTGTTACACCTTGTACTTCTGTCTCTTTGGGGTTTACAGCACGGAGTTCTCCGGTATAGCCACCGTTAATAAGATTACGCAGGATGGCGCCTCCCGGCTTGTGCACATTATTGGATGCTCCCACCACTACAATACTGGCAGGACGAAGCAATTGGTTTGTTATCATAGTCTGTTCACTTTAAGTTCAGGATACAATGTGACAAATATACGTCTTTTATGCAATCCTGCAATCGGAAAGGTACTAATTCTACCAACAAATCCTGAGACTTTTATTTCAATGCAGTGAAATAGATCAAGGAACTAATCTCTTTGAATGACAAAACAGGAGATTACCGTTTTCATCACGAAGATGCATCCCGTTACCCTCGCAATAACGGAAGAAGGAACAATCGCCACAAGCATCTTTTTTCATCCAATCGCGGTTACGGAATGGCTGGAAGCGTTCTTCCCACACCTGCATAAAATTGTCCTGATAGATATTCCCTTGATGAAAATCACTCCGGATACTGGGACAAGCAGAGATAGAACCGTCTATCAGGATGGAACCGACGGTAACACCGGCATTACAAGCGAAGAAGCTATCGCGTACTTCTCCTTCGTACTTGCCGAGAAAGCCTTCGCAGCCATAACTCAGATGTATCTTTCCCTCCTTACGGGTTTCTTTAATAAAGTCCATAAGTCCGGTAAATTCTTCATCTGTCAGCTGGAACTCAGGGTGCGAAGCGGCACGGCCAACCGGGAAGATAGTAAACATCCGCCATTGGCGAACGCCTATTTTATAAAGAGATGTTTTTAATTCGTCCAGATAAGGGTAGTTACGTCGGTTAACGCAAGTCACCACATCCCAGGTCAGTTCCGGTTCGTGCACCAGCATCTTTATGGCTTCCAAAGCATTGTGATGGCTTTCAGGATGCCCCCGCAACCAATTATGATCTTCGGCAAAACCATCCAGACTGATAGTCATGGAGTGTAATCCGGCAGCCATGAGACTTTGCAAGCGTTCCTTTGTCAGATAAAGCCCGTTGGAGACCATGCCCCACGGATAACCACGACGGTAGAGGGCCAGCCCGACTTTTTCCAGGTCTTCCCGCATCAGGGGTTCTCCACCAGTGATGATGATACTTACTTTATTGGGATTTACATAAGGAGTAATGGAATCGATAGTACGCAAAAAATCTTCGGCAGGCATGTCTTCCACTGCCGCCATTCGTTTGCAGTCGCTTCCGCAATGCTTGCAGTGGAGATTACAACGCAAAGTGCACTCCCAGAAGAGCTGCTTCAGAGGGTGCAGTTCTTTCAGGTTATTCCAGATCTTCCGGTTTATTTCCAGAGCAAGCTGTTTACGTATTGAAAGATTATTCATTCTTTTTCTTCAGTACAAAATCGACTTCTTTAGTGTCACTACCTTGATACCAGCCTTTGCCACCTGTCGGCTCCATTTTTATGTCAGTTGAGTCTGCTTTATAAATACCCGGTGAATCTTCACATACTAAGCGGTATTTACCATAGCCACCTGCCTGCTCATTTAAGAATTGGAACTCTCCATTCTCTTGAGTATACAGAGTATCAGTGTAATAAGCTCCCATCGGTTCTCCATCCGACGTAAGTTCCTTTACGATAACCCTTGCATCCTTTACAGGTTCACGTAGTTCATCAAGTACCTTACCTTTAATCTCAAAACGACAATAAGGTGTTCCATATTCATCAGCCCCCGTCCCGTCACATGCATTAAAACCTAGTAAGACCAATACGCCGGACAATATCCGGTTGTAGAAATGTAACCATCGTTTCTTCTCTTCCTTCATTTTCATAGCATTTCTCATGTTCATTCTTAAATTAGATATCCTTTTTGTAAAATGCTGTTCTTTTAGAAATACTGCACCAAAGATAACTTTTTATCTGCAATAATTCAAAATAATTGTCAGTATTCCGTATAAAGATTTCATATCTTTGAAGCTTCATACCTAAAATAAAGTGTAAACAAGAAGAATTATGGACATCAGAAACAGAATACAACAACTATTAACCGCCATCAACCAAGGGGTTTACGAGAAGGATACTGAACTCAGCCTGTCACTATTGGCTGCATTGGCAGGCGAAAGTGTTCTCTTGCTGGGGCCTCCGGGAGTAGCCAAGTCCATGGTGGCGCGCAGACTGAAATCCGCCTTTAAGGGAGCAAAAGCTTTTGAATATCTGATGTCACGCTTTTCTACTCCCGATGAGATATTCGGCCCTATCAGCATCAACCGGCTGAAAGAGTTTGATAAATACGAACGTGCCATTGATGGGTATCTGCCTACGGCAAGCGTGGTGTTTCTGGATGAGATATGGAAAGCGGGACCTGCCATACAAAATTCATTGCTCACCGCCATCAACGAGAAAATCTATCGGAATGGCGATAGCGAAATTAAGCTACCACTCAAACTTCTGATTGCCGCCAGTAACGAGTTGCCTGCACACGGCGAAGGACTTGAGGCCCTGTGGGATCGGTTTCTACTGCGTATCATCTGCACCTGTGTAAAGGACGAACAGACCTTTTACAACATGCTGCTCGATGACAACGATAAAGAAATAAACGTCCCTTCAGAACTGCAAATCAGTGAAAAAGAATATGCAGACTGGCGCGGACAGATCAACCGGATTTCACTATCTGCCGAGATTCTACAATACATTACCAACGTTCGCCACCAATTGAAACGGCTTCCACTGGATGATGAAGGCACTGCCCGAAACGTATATATAAGCGACCGTCGCTGGAAGAACATTGTACAATTGCTGAAAGCCTCAGCTTTCATTAACGGACGTACAGAGGCCAACTCATCAGACCTGCTGCCCCTATACCATTGTTTGTGGAATGAAGCAGATGAATGTGAGCCGATCCATCAACTGGTCATCCGGGAACTATTCACCTCCTGCCTGGAAAAAATGGAAGAAATCACCGAAGCAATTAAAAGCGACATCCGGATCAGCCGTGTACGCCAGGCTTTGGAAGACTTCAAGAACAACTGTTCCCCCAGGAATGAACTGGAAATTACAGACTACTTCTACTATCATGTAGAGGAACACGGAACAGGCCATACATACATCTTTGCTGTAGACTATCTGGCTCTGAAAGAACAGAAGAGAGAAAATGCGCCTAAACAAGCTGTCATCTATCCCGATCCGTTGAATCCGGGACGCTCGATTATTCGCTGTTATCCAGGTGAAATGCCCTCATTATCTGCCTCCCAGCAACGGGTAAACCTGTACAGGGAAGGAACAGAATACCTGTTGATAGACGGTGTGCGATATCCGATGAGCCAAAGGAAAAGAGGAGAAAAAACACTCCCTATATCCGGCAAATCCTCCCAAAGCCTGTTCGACAAATTGCCTCAGATCACTCCCCGCAATTACCGGAACGAGTTGAATCAACTTTTCCAGCAACTATCAGCCCTTACCAGTTCCTTATGTACGGACAATCTGTTCGTCACATCGGCTGATAGAGAGTTAATCACCCGCTACTCGGACGAAGTATTAAAAAGACTGCGGAATGTAGAGATCGAAGAGGAAAAGTTACAATTCAATTTGCAGCAATATGGCGGGGCTAACCAAAAAGAAGTATGACATCCACTTCTATACAAAGATAGTCGAGAAATTTGTGCAGACAGGAGAATGCGCCAAGACTCTATACGGCGAAACGGAAGATCCCCTGTTGCTCTATCTACTGGCCATCATGAACAATCCTTCCATCAGAGTTCTGGTGTTAGGCGATGAGGTCCGTGCACGCATATTCTATGACATCACCACGCAGTTTGTCTGGCAGTTTCTCGAACAGGAAAAGTTCCAGATGCAAAGAGCTCAATCCGAACTTGGAGAAATGGAAAGTGCCTTGAACTGGATTAAGGAGAAGCGGGACGGTTGGCAAGCTTTATTAAGAAAGATCAAAGACGATTATAAAGAAAATGCTTTCGACGAACCGTTCTACGAACACATGTTCGGGAACAAAGACAAGCAACATGACTCTACCGTTTGGGAGAAAATGCTGACAGACTGGGAAGATTCTTTTCATCAGAAGCAACAGGAGCAGAAAGAGAAAAACCTGGATATCAAGAAGGACTTTCTGGAAAAGAAACTAAAAACCAGCCTGGATAAGATACCGGAATATCTGGAAGAGCACCAAGTGGATAAAGAAGAGTTCTATCAGGCATGGAGCATGATGAACGGGCTATGGAATACCATAGATTTTGAGAATATCCGGAAGATTGTAAAACTGCAAAAGGAATATCCCGAACTGCTGAAAGTAGCCAACCGCATGGGGCGAATAGCCGACGATGAGGGTAGCAAACAAGTATATGTGACGGAAGGCAGTGCCTACAAACTGGCTCACTCTCAAAAGAGTGATATTCTGGGTGTCACCATCGGCAATGATCTGAATGCCCTGCTCCCCTCGGAACTGCTATACTATGCAGACAATGAGCTGCAAGATGTCTTTATGCTGAAATACTTTACACAGAAACTACAAACCTTCCGTTACAAATCGGAAATCATGCAACCCTCCAGACGTCTGGAAGTAAAACCGGCAGTCCTGAAAGGCCCTATGATTGTATGCCTCGACACCTCGGGCAGCATGACCGGAAAAC
>ENA-ORCP01001224-ORCP01001224.1-human-gut-metagenome-genome-assembly--contig:-NODE-1224-length-22543-cov-5.083860_pt1 | contig 22543 bp, 19 predicted proteins | sample MGYA00242990_ERZ507991 | MGnify/ENA primary metagenome ERZ507991 (study PRJEB26167, sample SAMN06115496) | human gut metagenome | host: Homo sapiens | place: China:Henan | collected 2015-05-07... | reverse complement strand
TCAAATGCATTTCGCCGCTTTGGGTTAACGGTTAGATAAAAGCGCAGTTGAAACAAGGGGAATTAATATATAAAAAAAATTACTCGTCATCACGACGAATAATCTTCTTACCTTAAATCTAATACCATGAAAAACTGATGCAAAGGTAGCATGTTATTTTTAAATAGCAAAATATGGAACAAGAAAAATTGATATTTTAACTAAATTTTATATTATGATGCGTGAGATGTGATAATTGTCATAATATTTTGAAGCGTTTAGCTATAATTCTTCTGAAAAATTTTTCCTGACTCATCTATTTTAGTTAATTTTGAAAATAAAAAGACTATGGGAAAAGAAGCTGACTGGTGGACTTCACCGCAGGAAAGCGAGTCGGGACGGTTGATACTCGTGACCGGCCGTAAAGATGTTGACAGATTCCGTAAGAATCCCCGTTTCTCAATTCGCGTGGATATCACGTGGAAATATGAAGGCAAACCTGATGGGATGCCCGATTACGACACATCTGTAATGATGGAGAAGGTGACCGATGCGCTGAATGCCGAGTTTGACCGTGACCCGGTAGCGGTGATGACTGGCATTTTCACCGGCGATGATGAACGCGACTGGGTGTTTTATACCCTCAGCACGCACATATTTGGCCGGAAGCTTAATGAGGCGCTTGCCGAACTCCCGCTTTTGCCGCTTGAAATATCGTGTGAAAATGATCCTGATTGGGCGGCATACGATGAAATGGCCGAAGCTGAGATACGCGCAGCCGATTGACGTTTATTCAACCGTGTCATAAACCACGTAGATCGGTGCGCCAAAAGGTAACGTCTCCCAATCCGATTCGCTCGCGTAGCGATAGCGCGTTTTGCCGGTGAGCGGTCTGGAAGTCATGATAAAATATTCATTCTGAAAGTTTTCAAGAAACTCAAGCTCAATGTAGTAATCTCCTTTCTCAAGCATTATTTCCGTTGGGAATACATAAGAGAATTTCCCATTCTGAAGTTCATTGCGGCTATATGTGAAATATTGCGGCTCTATATTTTCCTTTATGTATTTGCCGTCCTCTTTCCGGTAAACGTTTATTCGGAAATGCATGCCCGACAAAGTTGAGGCGTTGTCAAGTATGGTAAAGCCCAGTTCTTTGAGCCACGCTCTGCTCTTTACTTTCAGTGGCGTGGCAAGTCCTTGCCCCGCGGCTTTATATCCTTCCACGTTGAGGTAGATGAATCCTCCGGCTTTTTCGCGGCCGGCTGTGCGCTGCCTGATACGTTCAGGCTTTACCTCAATTTCGCCAAGCTGAATGGCCTTTTCTGCCAATCGTATAGTATCGGGGATGAGGGCTGCATCGCTGAGTGCGAACGTGATTGACTCATATCCTATGCTCGAGATGCGCAGTGAATCATCGGGGCGTATTTCGGGAACTTCAAGATGGAAATTGCCGAGAGTATCAGTGACGGTTCCGATATTTCTGTTTATTACGCCAACGTTGGCATAGGCCACGGGACGTCCAGTGACTTTGGATACAACCGTTCGTGCCTCAGAGTGTACGGCTGCAAATATCGGGATAGCAATGACAGCTAACTTCAAAGGTTTGAGCATGATGTAGGGATTAAAAGCGAAACCGCAGCCGAGCGATTTGTCTGGCTGCGGTTTCAATTCAGATTGAATTCCTGAGTGAATCAGGCATTATTATTTTTCATGAGGCATGGGGGGAGGGGTGTCCTCGCCTTCATGGTTGGCGGAGTCTTCAGTGCTGGCATGATTGTCATCCTTTGAATCGGAGGAGCCGGCCTTGGCCGTAAGCTGCTTGCTGCTCTCTGACGCGGCAAGAATTTCCTCGGTGCGCGAGGTCCAGGGGCGTTTTCCGAATATATGCTCAACGTCCTCGGTAAAGATTACTTCGCGACTAATAAGCACTTCGGCCAATGTGTTGTGTCCTTCGGCATGCTCCTTAAGAATTGACTTGGCTCGTTCGTACTGTTCATTGATGATGCGGGATACTTCCTCATCAATTGTGCGCGCACGCTCATCGCTGTACGGCTTTGAGAATCCGTAATCCTGTCCTGTCGAATCATAATAGCAGAGATTGGGCAGTTTGTCGCTCATGCCGTAGTAAACCACCATTGCATAGGCCTGCTTAGTGACGCGTTCAAGGTCATTGGCCGCGCCGGTTGAGATGCGTCCGAGGAAGAGTTCTTCGGCAGCTCGGCCGCCCAACGTGGCGCACATCTCATCGAGAATGGCCTGGGTCGGTGTGATCTGTCGCTCTTCGGGCAGATACCAGGCAGCCCCGAGAGCTTTGCCGCGTGGCACAATGGTAACCTTTATTAGCGGGTTGGCAAACTTCAGGTGCCATGACACTGTAGCGTGACCCGCTTCATGAATGGCAATGGAACGCTTCTCCTCATCGGTGGTGATCTTGGAGCGTTTTTCCAGACCGCCTACAATGCGGTCGACGGCATCAACGAAATCCTGACGGGTTACGGTCTTGTGGTCGTGGCGGGCTGCGATAAGAGCGGCCTCATTGCAAACATTGGCAATTTCAGCGCCTGAAAAGCCGGGGGTCTGACGTGCAAGCAAATCAACGTCAACAGAGTCATCTTTCTTGATTTTGCGAAGGTGTACGTTGAAAATAGCCACACGGTCATTCAAATCTGGGAGGTCAACGTAGATCTGTCGGTCAAAACGTCCGGCACGAAGCAGGGCCTTGTCAAGAATGTCGGCACGGTTGGTTGCGGCAAGTATTATAACGCCGCTATTGGTTCCGAAACCATCCATTTCTGTAAGCAGCTGGTTCAGAGTGTTCTCTCGTTCATCGTTTGAACCCATGTTCGGATTGCGGCCGCGGGCGCGTCCAACAGCATCAATCTCGTCAATGAACACAATGCAGGGAGCTTTCTCCTTGGCCTGACGGAAAAGGTCGCGCACACGGGAAGCACCTACGCCCACAAACATCTCGACAAAGTCGCTACCCGACAGCGAGAAGAACGGAACGTTGGCCTCGCCGGCAACAGCTTTGGCAAGCAGGGTTTTACCGGTTCCGGGAGGGCCTACAAGCAGGGCGCCTTTGGGAATTTTGCCTCCGAGGTCGGTGTAGCGCTGCGGATTCTTAAGAAACTCCACAATCTCCTCTATCTCGGTTTTGGCTTCCGAGAGTCCAGCCACATCCTTGAATGTAACCTTGTCGGCATTGTCTTTGTCAAATATCTTGGCTTTTGATTTGCCTACACTGAACACACCGCCTCCGGCACCATCGCCGCGCCCTGACATTCGGCGCATCATCCATATCCAGAACACAATCAGAAGCAGCACCGGACCGAAGGTCCAGAGATAGGATGAAAAGTCCGATGACCGGTCATAGCGAACTTCACCTTTGAACACTCCCGAAGCTTTCCACGCCTCGATGTCTTTATCCATCTGCGTTTCCGAGCCGAAAGTCACAAATACTCGAGCTGGCTGGCGGGTGGATTTGTCATAATTTTGGAACTCCTTTACGGCATAGGCTTCGGTGAGTATGCCTTCGGCTGTACGCTTGCCGTTGTTGATGACTATTTCTTTGAGTCCGCCCTGCTTCGCTATCTGCTCGAATTGCGTGTAACTCTCAAGCTCTTTGGAATAGGGGTCTTCCTCAAAGTAAAGTATGCCAAGAAGGCAAATTACAATTATGGCATACATCCAGTACATGCTGAACCGGAATGTAGGCTTTTGCGGTTTTGGAAAATTGTTTAACGCCATAATATGGTGGTTGAAGAATAGGTGAGGGTGGGAGATGATTGTTTGCGAGTGGAGCGTAGGGCGCCATCAGTCGAGGTCGGGCACGTGGCTTATGCGTGCATCGCTCCACAGTTCCTCAAGATTGTAGCGCTCCCGTTCCTGGGGAAGAAACACGTGGACCAGTGTATCGCCGTAGTCAATCACAATCCATTGTGAATTCTGATAGCCGTCGTAGTTGTAGGGTTTCACCCCGGCTTTTTCAAGAAGATAATCGCGAACACTGTCGGCAATCGCGCTGACCTGCATGGTGCTTGAGCCTTCGCAAATGATAAAGTTTGATACTCCTGATGATTCTATTTCTGACAGATCAACGCAGGTCACTCCGTGACCTTTGCGTTCATGAATGCCTTCAATAATAAGCTCTGTGAGCCTTTCGGGGGTAATAGTGGATGAATTGGACATTTATTAAATATGTGATTTCTGATGCAAAAATAATAAAATAACGCTTAAATCAAGCCCTATTGTTAATTTTTAAACAAATATCATGCCAAAAGGGTCGGGATGGCAGCTTTTTTTATTCAAATTTCATTGATTTGGTGGGAGAGATTGTGGAAATGAGGTGCGACGGGACTATGAGAATCAGGGCCGCGGCAACAATCACTGATATGTTGAGGATTATGACGGCCCACACTGAGAGGTCGGCCGGGACATAGCTGAGGTAGTAAGCGTCGGGGTTGAGCGGAAGCAGATGCCAGCGTTGCTGGACAAGGATGATTCCTATACCTATTACATTGCCTATTATCAATCCTCTGACCACCAGCCTTTGGGCCATATAGATAAATATGGCGCGTACCTGTCGGTTGGTAGCGCCGAGAGCTTTGAAGAGGCCAATCATGTTGACTCTCTCGAGAATTATTATGAACAGGCTGGAAATGAGGGTGAAGCCTGCAACAAAAGCCATAAGCGTGATGATTACGGTAACATTTGTGTCAAGCAGGTCAAGCCAGTTGACGTACATGGCGCAACTCTCGTTGACAGTTTCGACTCTGAGCAGTTCCGGAGCCGAACCAGATCCGTAACTCTTGTCCACTGCCTGGTTGAGAAGAGTGTCGTAAAGGTTTCCGGCCACAGAAGGCAATGTCTTGTAAGGCAGCCCGTTGACAGATATTGATGAACCGCTTATTGAATCAAGTCCCATGATTTTTTGCAGCATTGAGGCCGGAGTGAAGGCGAGTAGTTTATCAAAATCGTTGAAATGCGAATTGTACACTCCCGTGATGAGCAAATTGCGGGAGCGCAGCGAATTGCCGTCAAAAAAATGTGTAGGCAGTTTATCGCCGCATTTCACGCCAAGAGCCTCGGCTGTAGTGGATGAAATTACTACCTGTTCATCAGGTTTTCCTGCCGAAAAATCAGGCACGGCTCCATCGGTGAGATTGGCTTCCACAAATTGCCAGTCGGCATCGGAAGGCATGCCTCTCAGCACCACGCCTTGGAAAGCTCCGTCGGTCTTCAGCACTGCGGGTTGGCTTACCGACAGGCTTATTGACGCTTCAGGTCCGGCTACTTGCGCAATTGTATTGCGTAAAGTATCGGTTAGCCTGACAGGGTGCACCTCGTTAGTGACCCTGTCATTGAACGCGGCGGTAAGCGAAATCTCAGAGTTGAATCCTATGAGCTTGTTGATGATTTCGTTTCTGAAGCCTCGCACAATGGATATAGCCAAAAGCATTACAATGAACGCAATGGCAATGCCGGATACAGCTATGACTACACCTGCTGATGACTGGCCCGATTCACGACGCAGACTCAGGCGATGTCCAACGTAAGCCGCCAGTCCGAAACCCGGTTTCATTCCGTTCTTCCGGGATAGGCTTTGAGAGCTTCTGCAAGCACTTTCAGAGCGCGCGCAAGATCTTCGCGTTTGAGCACATAGGCCATTCTGACTTCATTCACGCCCATGCCGGGAGTAGTGTAGAAGCCCGATGCCGGAGCCATGAATACAGTGGCTCCCTCATATTCAAATTCTTTCAGACACCATTCGCAGAAACGGTCGGCGTTGTCGACAGGCAGGCTCACAACGGTGTAGAACGCTCCCATGGGTATGGGCGAGTAGCAGCCGGGGATGCGGTTGAGGCCGTCGATGAGGAATTTTCGGCGTTCAACGTATTCATTGTAAGTCATGAGCATGTATTCGGGTGAAGCGTCAATTGAGGCTTCGGCCACAATCTGTCCGAGCAAAGGCGGGCTAAGACGCGCCTGACAGAATTTCATTACGTTTTTCTTTAGTTCGGCGTTTTTGGTAATCAGTGCGCCGATACGTATGCCGCATTCGCTGTAACGTTTTGACACCGAGTCAATCAGCACCACCTGCTCCTCTATGCCAGGCAGATGGAACGCCGAGATGTAAGGGGCGCCGGTGTAGGTGAATTCGCGGTAAACCTCATCGGAGAAAAGAAAGAGGTCATATTTCTTCACTATATCCCTAATTTGGTTCATCTCTTTCTGAGTGTAGAGATAGCCGGTAGGGTTATTGGGATTGCAGATAAGGATGCCCTTGGTGCGCGGAGTTATGAGCTTTTCAAAATCCTCCACAGGAGGGAGAGCGAAGCCCTCGTCGATTGATGACGGTACGGTCACAATCTTTGCACCCGCCGAGATGGCAAATGCCATATAGTTGGCGTAGGCCGGTTCGGGAACAATGATTTCATCACCAGGGTCAAGGCACGACATGAATGCGAAAAGCACGGCCTCGCTGCCCCCGGTGGTCACAATAATGTCATCGGCTGTGACATTTATGTTAAAGCGGTGATAATAGTCGGCAAGCTTCTCGCGAAGTGAGAGCATTCCCTCCGAGGGGCTGTATTCAAGAACGCTGCGGTCAATATGTTTAAGAGCTTCAAGACCTTCAGGAGGAGTGGGAAGGTCGGGCTGGCCAATGTTGAGGCGAATAACCTCAACGCCGCGTTTTTCGGCCTCGCGGGCCAACGGCACTAACTTTCTTATAGGGGAGGCGGGCATTATTTGCCCTCGTTTGGATATTTCCGGCATATATTTTATTTACAGATTAATCATGCAAAGATACTAAAATGCGCTCATACCCCAAAAACTTTGGGCTAAAACTCTTCGTAGGCGGCAAATGCTTCCCGGAAACGGCCGTTGACATCCTCGAGCCTATAGAGGCCGTCGGCGTTTTCGGGGAGGCCTTTGAGTTTAAGCCTGTACACGGCGGGCGGGTTCTCAAGGTCGAGCAGCGAGATGTTGCGCAGCTGTTCGGGAGTCTGATAGACGAGGCTCAGGCTCACATATTCCTCTCCCTCAGCGTCAAGCCATTTTTCAATCACGAGTTTGCTTCCTATCGGCGTCCGTTTCTCAATTGCCTGCGGAAGTTCGTAGCTTTCAACACCAAGTGCGGCTGTAACGCTGGCAATGTTTGAGTCGTGCCCTACGAGATAGGTGAACTTGCGTGCCTCGGCGTTGAGTTCATCATAAATGTAGTGCAGAAGCGGATTGGCCACATTGGCGGCCACTGACGGCGCTGTGAAAAGCACATCACCGTAAACATCTTTAATCCGGGCAATCCGCTCCCAGTCGGCGCGCGAAAGTTTGTGGCCGAAGGCCGCTCCTACCGTGTCGGGTGCTTCATAATACTGCAAAATCAGGGCATCGCTGGCCGAATTTGCATCCTTCAGAGCCCCGGTCATGCGCGGTTCATCGCCTGACTTCAAAATAATCTGAGTGCCAAAGTCATCAAAAGCCTTTTTCCCTTGCTGCGCTGCCGGAGAATCCTTTGCGTCAAGCACTTCGGCAAGGAGTTCGTAATTCCTCTTGAGCTTTTCGCTGATGCCTCTGATGCCGTTTTTACCGCCCATTTCGGCTATCTCTTTGAGAGCTTTCTCTCGGAATTCGGGAGTGGATTTTGTGAGGCGCGGGAAAAACACCGGGTCCATCTTTGATGGGGAGAAGCGGTGATTGACGGTCAGATTGGCGAGCGGCATGAAACCCGACGTGAAATATTGGGCCGTGGCCACAGTGCGTTGCATTGAATTGGCATACACATTCACCTCATCGGCATCGGGCTTATAATTCTCGGGAAACATCCCCTCATTCACAAGATATTTGCGAAAATATTGACCCATAATGGTTTCAAGCGCGCCTCCCCGCAGAGTAAGCTCGCTGGGCGCCGCACTCCAGTCAATCCATTTGTGGGGTGTGAGGTAGCTGAGCGCGCTTCCGTCGGTTGACAATGGCGCGCGTATGCTGTGACGACTGAGTACCACCATCTCCTTCAGACGGTATCGGTCATGAAATTCTGCCGGACGCGACAATGCCGAAGCCATTGCCGGAGCCATCAGAAGGGCTATCCATGAAATAATCAGTGATTTCAGTAAATTTTTCATTTTCTCGTTGAAACAAGCGGAGCTGCAACCGGTGCGGGTCGCAGCTCCGTGATTAGTCTGTATTGTAAGTTCTTAGCTCAGAGCTTCAATGGCCTTTGTGATGTTCTCAATCTTGGCGTCGGCATCGGCAAGCTTATGCTGCTCGGCTTCAACCACGGCCTTGGGGGCATTATTGACAAAGCGCTCATTTGAAAGCTTTTTCATCACTGATGCCTTGAAGCCCGTGATATAGTCAAGGTCCTTGCGCAGTTTGGCGAGTTCGGCTTCAACGTCGATGCTGCCTGCGAGAGGCACATTGATTTCCGTTACGCCTACAATGAATGTTGCCGCTGCGGCATCTTTCTCAGCATTGTGGTTCACTGCGTCAACGTTGGCGAGCTTGCAAATCACTGCGTCCTGCTTGTTGTCCCAGCTGCCGATTACATTGACTGTGAGCACTTCCTTGTTGGGGATGTTCTTGGATGCACGAACGTTGCGCACACCGTTCACAACCTCCTTGGCATGCTCCATGAGGCCGAGGATATCGCTGTTGATTTCAGTAGCTTCGGGAGTGGGGGCATACATGATTGATTCGCCCTCGCGGCGCTCGGCAATGTGCTGCCACAGCTCTTCGGTGATGAACGGCATAAAGGGGTGGAGCAGGCGCAGGAGAGCGTCGAAGAATCCAACGGTGGCGTTGAAAGTTGCGCGGTCAATGGGCTGGCCATAGACCGGCTTGACCATTTCAAGATACCAGGCCGAGAATTCATCCCAGAAGAGGCGGTAGATTTCCTTAAGAGCCTCCGACAGACGGTATTTGCCCATCAGGTCGTTGATTTCAGCTATGCTCTGGCTGAGTTTCGAGCGCATCCATTCAATAGCCGTTGCTGCGGCTTGGGGCTGTTCGGCCGTCTCGCTGACTTCCCAGCCCATTACGAGACGGAAAGCGTTCCAAATCTTGTTGGAGAAGTTGCGGCCTGTCTCGCAAAGCTTCTTGTCAAAGAGAATGTCGTTCCCGGCTGGGGCGCAGAGCATGATGCCCACGCGCACGCCGTCGGCGCCATAGTCGGCAATCAGCTGCAGGGGGTCGGGCGAGTTGCCGAGCTGTTTCGACATCTTGCGGCCAATCTCATCGCGAACGATTCCGGTGAAATAAACATTGTCAAACGGCTGCTTGCCCATGAATTCATATCCGGCCATAATCATTCGGGCCACCCAGAAGAAGATAATGTCAGGGCCGGTAACGAGTGTGGCTGTGGGATAGTAGTATTTTATGTCGGCGTTGTCGGGGTCCAGGATTCCGTTGAAGAGCGAGATGGGCCACAGCCAAGAGGAGAACCAGGTGTCAAGGCCGTCCTCCTCCTGACGGAGGTCGGCGACAGTGAGAGCCGGATTCTTTTCCTGAGCTAATACAAGCGCCTCATCGGCATCCTCGGCCACAACGAATGAACCGTCGGGCAGATACCATGCGGGGATGCGGTGACCCCACCAAAGCTGGCGCGAGATGCACCAGTCGCGGATGTCGGTCATCCAATGCCGGTAGGTGTTTTTATATTTCTCGGGGATGAAGCGGATAATGTCATCTTCCACAGCCTGAAGTGCGGGCACTGCCATACCGTCCATTTTCATGAACCACTGGTCGGAAAGACGCGGTTCGGTGACGGTGTCGGAATTACGTTCAGAGTACCCAACCTTGTTCTCGTAATCCTCAATCTTTTCAATAAGCCCGGCATCCTGAAGGTCAATGGCAATCTGACGGCGCACGTCAAAACGGTCCATACCTACATACATGCCTGCTTCTTCGCTCACAGTGGCATCATCATTGAAAATATTGATTGACTCAAGATTATGCTTCTGACCGAGCATATAGTCATTCATGTCATGCGCGGGAGTGACCTTGAGGCAGCCCGTACCGAACTCAATGTCAACGTAGTCATCTTCAATCACCGGAATTTCGCGGTTGACCAGAGGCACAATCACGCGCTTGCCGCGCAGATGCTGGTTCTTCGGGTCGGCCGGATTGATGCACATTGCCGTGTCGCCCATGATTGTCTCGGGGCGTGTGGTGGCCACGATTGCATAACCGTCTTCGCCCACAATTTTATAGCGCAGATAGTAAAGCTTGCTGTGCTCTTCCTTGTAGATAACCTCTATATCGCTTAGTGCGGTGCGGGCTTTCGGGTCCCAGTTCACCATGCGCTTGCCTCGATAAATCAAACCTTTACGGTAGAGCTCCACAAACACTTTGGTCACGCTCTTGGAGCGCACGTCATCCATTGTGAAGGCGGTGCGATCCCAGTCGCACGAAGCGCCGAGTTTTTTGAGCTGTTCCAGGATTATGCCACCGTACTTGTGGGTCCAGTCCCATGCGTGTTTCAGGAATTCATCGCGGGTGAGGTCGGATTTTTTGATTCCTTCAGCGGCGAGTTTGCCAACCACCTTTGCTTCGGTGGCAATAGATGCGTGGTCAGTTCCGGGCACCCAAAGAGCGTTCTTGCCGTCCATGCGGGCGCGGCGAATGAGAATGTCCTGAATGGTGTTGTTGAGCATGTGGCCCATGTGGAGAACGCCGGTAACGTTTGGCGGCGGAATGACTATGCAGTATGGCTCACGAGAATCGGGTTCGCTATGAAAAAGGCGATGCTCCATCCAGTAGGCATACCACTTGTCTTCAACCTCCGACGGATTGTATTTTGTGGCTAATTCTTTCATCGTTTTGGTCTGATTGGATTATTGAACTGATTTTGAAGTGCAAAATTACGAAAAAATCTTTTTCTAATCAAAGATTTTATCCCAGTCCTTCCACACGGGCTCGTAACCGAGGCGGCGAATCTCATCGGCCACCTGTTTGGGCGAGCGCGAGTCGGTGACCTCGAACTGCTCCAGAGCATCGGGCGTCGAAGCGTAGCCTCCCGGCTCTGTACGGCTTCCGGCGCTCATGGATGTGACTCCGAGCTTCATCATGTTGGCGCGGAATGCGGGAGCTTCGCGGGTGGAATAGGAGATGTCAACGTCGTGGTCAAAGATGCGGAAGGCAAAGGTGACCTGTGCCAGCTCGCGGTCGCTCATAACCACATTAGGCTGATACCCGCCCTCGGCCGGACACATGCGGGGGAAGTTGATGCTATAGCGTGTGCGCCAGTAGTTTTTGCGGAGATAGGTGAGGTGTCGGGCCATCATGGTCACGTCGGTGCGCCAGTCTTCAAGCCCAATGAGCACACCCATGCCAATTTTATGCACTCCTGCCATGCCCATACGGTCAAAGCCGTTGACTCTCCATTCGAATATCGATTTCATGCCGCGCGGATGATACGTTTTGTAAGCGGCTTCATGATAAGTCTCCTGAAAGCACACCACGCCGTTAAGTCCGCTCTGAGTGAGCCTGTAATAGTCGCGCTCCTTCATTGGCATCACTTCAATGGTGAGATTGTTGAAGTAGGGACGTGCTATGCGAAGCACCTTTTCCAGGTAGTTCACCCCATTGACTGCCGGAAATTCGCCCGACACAATCAGCAGATTCTCAAATGGCCCAAGCTTGCGGATGGCCTCGCATTCGGCTTTTATCTGCTCCTCGGTGAGTGTTTCGCGCTCAAAGGGGTTGGCGTGGTTGAATCCACAATAAACGCATGCGTTGGTGCATGCGTTTGAAACGTACATTGGGATATACATCGAAATTGTTTTACCAAATCGCTCAAGGGTGTAGCGTTGCGACAGTCGCGCCATTGGTTCAATGTAAGCCGATGCGGCGGGCGAAATCAGCGCCATAAAGTCGGAAACGTCGCGATGCTCCTTTGAGAGGGCAATCTCTACATCGCGCGAGGTTTTTGAAGCAATCTCGCGCGATGTCTCATCCCAGTCATAATTTTTCAGTTCATCATAAAACATGGGTCAATCTTCTCTAATTCCACAATCATCCACCATTTTGCGAGATATGCGCATGGCGCAGAAATTGGGTCCGCACATGGTGCAGAAATGGTCATCGCCTTTGTGGCTCTCAACATAGTATTGTTTAGCTCGCGCGGGGTCGAGCGAAAGATTGAACTGGTCCTTCCATCGGAATTCAAAGCGGGCTTTGCTCAGGGCGTCGTCGCGCACCTGTGCGCCGGGATGACCTTTTGCCAAATCTGCTGCGTGGGCAGCTATCTTGTAGGTTATCACTCCGTTGCGCACATCCTCAAGGTTGGGCAATGCAAGGTGTTCTTTAGGAGTGACATAGCAAATCATGGCGGTCCCCATCCATGCTATCTGAGCCGCCCCTATGGCCGAAGTTATGTGGTCGTAGCCGGGAGCTATGTCGGTAGTGAGTGGTCCGAGGGTGTAGAAGGGTGCTTCGTGGCATTTCTCCAGCTGACGGTCCATGTTCTCGCGAATCTTGTGCATGGGAACGTGGCCGGGGCCCTCAATGAGCACTTGCACGTTATGACGCCAGGCTATTTCTGTGAGTTCGCCCAGTACGTCGAGTTCAAGAAACTGCGAGCGGTCGTTGGCATCGTGGATTGAGCCGGGGCGCAATCCGTCGCCGAGCGAAACGGCTACGTCGTAGCGTGCAAGTATCTCGCAGATTTCTTCGAAGTGAGTGTAAAGGAAATTCTCCTCATTGTGCATCACAGCCCAGCTTGTCATGATAGAGCCTCCGCGCGACACGATTCCGGTCAGGCGTTCGCCCACCATATCGGCGTGGGCTTTCAATGCGCCGGCATGTATAGTGAAATAATCCACGCCCTGTTCGGCTTGCTCGATCAGGGTGTCGCGATATATTTCCCATGTGAGGTCCTCAACCTTGCCGTTGACCTTCTCAAGTGCCTGATAAACCGGCACTGTGCCCATAGGCACGGGACAGTTGCGTATGATCCATTCGCGGGTTTCGTGGATGTTGTCGCCGGTTGAGAGGTCCATCAGGGTGTCACCGCCCCAGTAGCAGCTCCACACCGCCTTGCTCACTTCCTCTTCAATACCCGATGAAAGCGCAGAATTGCCTATGTTGGTGTTGAGTTTAACAAGAAAATTACGTCCGATAATCATGGGCTCGGCCTCGGGATGGTTGATATTGGCCGGGAGAACAGCACGCCCCTCGGCTATCTCCTTGCGCACGAATTCAGGTGTTATGTGGCTCTTGATGCCCAAAGTTTCGGCGTTGGCGTTTTCGCGGATGGCCACATACTCCATTTCAGGTGTGATTATGCCTTTGCGAGCGAGTGCCATCTGCGTTATTTCATTGCCTTCTTTAGCGCGGCGAGGCTTGTGGCGGTTGGCGAAGCGGATGGAATCGAGCGATTTGTCGGCTTCGCGCATGCGGCCGTATTCCGACGTTATGTTGGGGAGAAGTTCAATGTCGGTGCGGTTTTTGAGCCATTCCTCGCGGAATCGGGGAAGCCCTTTGTTGATGTCAACCGTAACATCGGGGTCGGTGTAGACACCGCTTGTGTCATAGACGGTTACCGGAGTGTTTTCGGTCATTATTTTTTCGCCGTTCACAACCTTTACTGTCGGTGTCAGGCTAATTTGGCGCATGGCCACGCGAATGGGGTGTAGCTTTCCTTCAACGTAAATCTTTTTTGATGAGGGATAGCTGTTTACGTCAATATTTTCAATTTCCATTGTTGAGAATTTTAATCAAGGAATGAGGTGAGGGGGCTTGATGCCTGAGCGAGGGTGCTGACGGCGCCGAGTCCGGCAAGATACCCCTTGCGTCCGGCCTCTACGGCCAGTTTAAAGGCCACGGCCATCTCTACCGGGCTGCCTGCAACGGCAATGGCTGTGTTCACAAGAACTGCATCGGCGCCCATTTCCATGGCTTCGGCTGCATGCGAAGGAGCGCCAAGCCCGGCGTCAATAACCACCGGCACCCGGCTCTCGGCAATGATTATTTCAAGCAGGTCGCGGGTCTTGAGCCCTTTGTTGGTGCCTATGGGTGCGCCTAAAGGCATCACTGCGGCTGCTCCCGCCTCCTCAAGACGCTTACAGAGCACAGGATCGGCCTGAATGTAAGGCAGCACGTGAAAGCCCTCCTGGGCAAGCACCTCTGTGGCTGCCAAGGTTTCAATGGGGTCAGGCAACAGATATTTGGGGTCGGGATGTATTTCAAGCTTCAGGAAATCAGTGCCAAAGCATTCGCGTGCGAGCCGGGCAGCAATCACGGCCTCCTTGGCATCGCGCACGCCGGAAGTGTTGGGGAGGAACTGCACGTGTTCGCGGTTGATATGGCGAAGCATGTCATCCTCCTCTTCGTTCTGCATGTCAATTCGTTTCATAGCCACGGTTATCATCTCCGAACCTGAAGCAAGAATGGATTCAAGCATCAGTCGGTTTGATGAAAATTTACCCGTGCCTACAAACAGCCTCGATTCAAAATCGCGGCCGCCTATGGTGAGTATATCTTTCATTTTTCCGTTGTAAGAGCTGTAAGAAATGTATAATGATTTGTGGGGTTAGTCTTCTTTATCATAAGGGATGTAGAGCAGCTTTTCCATCACTTTTGATGTGTAGAGCATGGGGTCGGGAGCTTTGATGATTGCTCCAGACATGGCTATGCCGTTCACTCCGGTTTTCATGAGCGGCTCCACATCTTCGAGCGTGATGCCGCCTATGGCCACGATTGGAATTTCCATTCCGGCATCGCGCACCTCTTTCACAATCTTTTTGTAGCCGTCGAGTCCTAAAACGGGTGAGAGCTTCTCTTTGGTGGTGGTGAATCGGAACGGTCCGAGGCCAACATAGTCCACATCCTTGTTCTTGAATTTCAGAATGTCTTCGGCGGTATTTGCAGTGACTCCGATTATGGCGTCGGGCCCGAGAAGCTCGCGGGCTTCCATGGGGTCCATGTCCTCTTTGCCCAAATGCACGCCTGAAACTTTCAGCTCGTTCACCACCTTCACGCGGTCATCGATAATCAGGAACGCATTGTTGTCGCGGCATATATCAATCAGTCCGGCTGCTGTTTCAAGCACTTCTTCATCTGAGGCGCCCTTCATTCGCAACTGGATCCAGCGGCAACCGCCTTCAATTGCCATCTGCACTTCCTCCGCAATGGAATATTTTTCGGAGGGATGGGTTATAAACTGTAACATATCTTAGAGTAAGTTATATTCATTGTTGAATTCATTAAGCTTTGCGCGGAAAGCTTCGTGGCTGTCAGCGCCCATGAGTGAACCGAGTGTGGCAAATCCGTTGAAACCGAGGCGCTTTACCTCGCGCAACCGCTCCGGAGTGATTCCGCCCAAGGCTATCACCTCAGTTATAACACCTGAACCAATGGTTTTGTCAATTTCAGCAAGATCTTTTTCTGAAAAGGCGGCTCGATAGCCTTGTTTTGACACGCTGTCAAAGATGGGCGACAGAGTCACATAGTCGCACTTTGCAGCGCGCTTTGCCTCCTCTATGCTATGGCATGAGCAGCTGAATGGCCCCCGGTAATTGGCCGGAAGTGATGGACAGCGGCGGTTGAGGTGCAACCCTCCGAGATTGAATTCATTTGTCAGCTCAAAATGGCCGTGGATGCGTAGGCGCCTATGTAATTTCTGAGGGATTGTTTCAATCAGGCTGCGCATTTCGCGTAGCGAGGCGCCGGGATGACGTAAATGCACCATGTTCCACCCCGATTCAAGCACGGCAACAATGCGTTCAGGCTCATAGACCGTTATTTCCTCGGTGGTTATGGCTATGCGTTTCAATGATTTATCCGCCATAGAAGGCTTTGATTATTATAATGTTATCGCCATCATTGAGAACTCTTGAAGTATACTCTGCTTTGGGAACAACGGTGTCGTTTACGGCCACGGCTATCCCTGTGGGAGATATTTTCGCGGCTTCAAGCGCCTGGCCGACAGAGCAGCTTTCAGGCAATTCCATTTCGGTGCGGTTGACTGTGACTTTCATTTTCGGTTATTGTTGAGGATAAATTTCATGTGTCGAGGCCCGAACAGATGGTTCACAGGCCCGTGGCCGTGCCCGGTCTTCACTCGTGCGCCTGCGTTTATGGCGCGGGTGATGTAGATTTTGGCGCGGGTCACAGCCTCTTCCAAATCAAATCCGGTTGCAAGATAGGATGCTATGGCCGATGACAGGGTGCAGCCGGTTCCGTGGGTGTTCGGAGTGTTTACGGCATCAGCGCGCAGCGTGATGGGGTCTTCCTCACCCTCAAGCGACAGAATGTCAATCTTCATGTCAGTGCGCTCATCATCGCCTCCTTTAAGCAATATGTTGCGGCAGCCCATTTCGCGGAATCGCTCAATCTGCTTCAAAGGGTCGGCTGTTCCGGTAAGCTCCTCGGCTTCAGATTTGTTGGGGGTGATGAGTGTGGCTAAGGGGAAAAGCTCGTTTTTAACAGACTCTATTGCGTTGCGCTCCAACAGTAGAGAACCGGAGGTGGAAACCATCACCGGATCAATCACCAGATTGCTGACACTGTGGCGCTTAAACGCCGTGGCTACTTCTGAAACTATAGCCTTGTTGAAAAGCATGCCTGTTTTCACCGCGAGAGGGGGAATGTCGGCCCACACGGCCTCAATCTGAGCCTTGACCATCTCGGGGCTTACGCCCTCAATCATGGTTACGCCGGTGGTGTTCTGTGCCGTCAGCGATGTTATTGCAGTCATGGCATAACAGCCTATGGCCGAGATGGTTTTGATGTCGGCCTGAATGCCTGCACCTCCCGATGAATCGGAACCTGCGATTGAAAGAACGGGAATATATTGTTTCATTGTCGCGCTGTTTGTTAGTCATTCTGTGCGCAACAAAAAAAGTGAGCCGTCAATGGCATGCACTGCCGAGGATGTGCGGGTGGAAGGAACAATCCCTGCGCCGGTATTATCCGTATCAGGTTCTGAGGGTATATATCTCAGCCGATAAGAGCAGACTCTCAACGGCACCCCTTTGTTGCGTGCATCGCAAAGGTATGCAATAGTTACCTATTCTCCAAATATTTCCCGCCCAAATTTATTCTGCGTTTTGTTCTTTAGTGTTCTCAGAGGCAGAAGTTGCGCCCTCATTGTTGCGTGTGCGGCGGGGGCGGTGGTTTCGGAAGTTGCGGCGTTTAGGCTTGTCGGCTTTGGGCGCATCCTCGGCCCTGGGCTGTGGCTGCGGGACAGCGTTCTCCGTGGCTGCCTGCTGTCCGGCCGGTTTTGCATCGGGCTTTTGATTGTGCGGACGGAATGACTTTCCATGGCGACGATTGTTGTCGCGGCGCGAGCGGTTGTTGCCGTTGCGGCCTCTTGATTTCTTCTCCTCAGCGCATGCTTCAGAGGGTTCTTCGCCGTTGTTGACGTTAAGGCGCTCAATGCGTTTGCCAAGGAATTTCTCAATTCCTGCCCAGCGGCGGCGGTCGCGTTCGCTCACAAATGTCAGTGCTTCGCCGTCGGCATCGGCGCGAGCCGTGCGCCCAATGCGGTGAACGTAGTCTTCGGCGTCATGCGGAACGTCGAAGTTCACAACCATTGTTATGTCATCAATGTCAATGCCGCGCGCCACAATGTCGGTAGCCACGAGGATATCGATATGGCCGGCCTTGAAATTGTGCATCACCTCATCGCGCTGCGCCTGGTCAAGGTCGGAATGCATCTCGCCGATTTTGAATTTGGCTTTGCGCAGTTCGCGCGCAAGATCCTTCACTTTCAGCTTGGAGGAGGCAAACACAATTACGCGCTTTGAATTGTTGGCTTTGAATATCTCTTTGAGCGTGGCAACTTTCTGAGGCTCATGGCAGAAAGCTACACGTTGATGAATCTTTTCGGCCGGTTTTGATACTGCTATCTTTATCTCGGCAGGGTCACGCAGAATAGTCTTAGCCAACTGCTGAATTTTGGGCGGCATGGTGGCTGAGAACATGAGAGTCTGTCGTTCGGCAGGCAGGTGCTTTACAATCTGCATTATGTCATCGAAAAATCCCATGTCGAGCATTCGGTCGGCCTCATCAAGGATAAAGAACGACACCCGCGACAAATCAACGTAGCCCATTTGCAAATGGGCGAGCAGGCGTCCGGGAGTGGCTATCACAATATCGGCTCCGAGTTTCAGCCCTCTTTGTTGTTGCGCGAACGTGGCTCCGTCAGTGCCTCCGTAGATTGGCAGCGAACTGACCGACATGAAATATCCGAAGCCTTCAAGCTGGTTGTCGATTTGCATGGCGAGTTCGCGAGTGGGCGCCATTACAATGCAGTTTATGGCATCGGCCGGAAACTCGCCGTCGGCCATTCGGCTCAACACAGGTAGAAGGTAAGCGGCGGTTTTCCCTGTTCCGGTTTGGGCTACGGCAATAAGGTCGCGCCCGTCGAGGGCGGCAGGTATAGCTTGTTCCTGAATGGGAGTGCACTCTTCAAATCGCATTGCGTCAAGTGCGTCAAGAACATCATAGTTAAAGTCAAGTTCATCAAACCTCATCGGCTTTCTTTTTTTCTGCAAAGTTACTTTAATTCTGTCAGCTTTACAAATAGCCATGATTTTTGCCCATATTTTCCGCTTCATTGACCTGCATTTTCTCATGAAAACTTTCCGTTTTCACTAATTTTGCAAATAAACAATTCCATCCACATGAAAAAAATATTTTTCAGCGCAATTATTGCTGCAGTTATCCCTTTTGCCGTTGGCGCGCAGCACCGTGCCGACCGCCAGCACCTCGATGACCCTGCTTCATCATCCATGATTCTGCTCGGTGACCCGCAAGGCTACATCAAATACGACATCAATCAGCCTCTCTTCGAGTTGCAGACTGCTTGGATTGCCGACAATATTGACAATCTGAACATCAAGGCAGTGCTCTGCACCGGCGACCTCGTTGAACAGAATCAGAATCTGATAATGAACCGCAATATGCTCAATCAGACATCGCGCGAGATGTGGCAGAGTGTGTCGCGCGCCTTTGAGCGGCTTGACAATAAGGTGCCTTATATCATCTCAACCGGTAATCACGATTATGGTTACCGCTCTTCGGAAAACGGCATGACAAAGTTTCCCGATTACTTCCCCATAGAGCGCAATTCGGCGTGGCGCTCATGTGCCGTGGCTGTTTTTCCGAACCGCAGCGGAGTGGAATCGCTTGAGAATGCTGCTTTTGAATTTGAGTTGCCGGCATGGGGCAAGCTGCTTGTGGTGTGCAACGAGTTTGCACCCCGCGATGAGGTGCTTGACTGGACGCGCCAACTCATTGAAAGTGACCGTTTCAAGAATCATAAGGTTATCTATATGACTCACTCGCTGCTCAATGAACGCGACGCGGCCCGCACCGACAATGAACCATATGCCATCACCCCGCACAATTGGGGTCAGCAGGTGTGGGACAAACTTCTTCAGCCTTCCCACAACATTGTGCTTGCCATCTGTGGTCATGAGGGCGACGTGGGCGATTTTGAGGACTCCATTGCCTATCGCGTCGACAATAACAACGACGGCAAGAAGATTCATCAGATGATGTTTAACGTGCAGACCCTCGGCGGCGGTTGGGAAGGCAACGGCGGCGATGGATGGCTCCGCGTCCTTGAGTTCAAACCCGACGGCAAAACCATAGGCGTAAAGACCTACTCGCCCCTCTTCGGCATCTCCCCCTCTACCCGTCACCTCGCCCATCGCACAGCCCCAACAGACCGCTTCACCATGACCATCGAATAATCCGCTCAGAATTATCACTTAAAGTGTCGCTATCGGCGACAGTATGGCGCAATGGGCGCCTGAAGAGAAGTAGGCCACGTGCGAGGGCGGCATCGCCGACCGATGCCGTGGTATTGCGCACCCTCCCGCTTATCGCGCCGCGTGGTCGGTGCAGCAGTACCAATCTTCGGTTTTTAGGATTTGATTCAATACATACAAAAATTTCATCCGATATAAAAGTCATATTGGGTGGAATTATTTGTGAGCGAATGGCTTTCTTAACTATGTGTTTTTTTGTATTTAAATACGCAATTTATATGTGTTTCCTTGGATTTTTACAATATATGTTTGATTATTCGGTAACTCAATAAACGTGTTATCTATTTCTGTCTTGATTGATTTAATTAAATAACCCTCAATACTATAGATGTGAATGGTTTCTCCAATTTGGCATCCTATGACATTTATCCCGTTTTGAGTGCCAAAAACTTTAATTGCATCCGTTTCAATATCATTGATACTTGAAGAATTATCTTTGTAAGTGACTATAATAGAAGTATTGGTTGTTATTGGCGGCGTGGTAAATGATTGAAATTCATCAAGCTTAGAAGAATAATCTATGCCATTCAATGTAATGGAACTGATTACCCAGTTTGGCTCAGAATTGATTTTGAAGGTATAGATTGTACCCCAATCTACATTTGTAGACATAGAACCAACAGGCAGTGCCTTGATTGTCAGTGAAGGACGGTTTTCAGATGTTGAGGATACTTTAATCGTTTTTGAAATGCGCGGTGCAGAGTAAAAATTACCATTACCGTTCTGAATAGCACGGATTTGGGCTTCTCCGGTATTTTTGCAATCCAAATATTTCTTATTGCCAACAGAATAAACTTCACAAACATCATTATTTTCAATCAGATAACTTATATCTAATCCTGATGTTGCATATCCTGTTAATTCCACTTGTTGCCCGATGGCAAGATTTGATAATTCCTGATTCCAAATTATTTCTTGATATGCAGTTGAAACAGATAGCCAACCTTGTTTGTACTCAAACTTATAATTTGCGGCCTCTCCTCCTGAAATGTAAATAGGATATGTCCCAACGTTTGATGTCTTGGTGGCTGCAGTTGTGGCTGTGGGAAGTTTTATTAAAGTGGAAACATCATTATCAGCTACGAACCCATTATAAATGAGGTCAAAACTTGGATTTTCCTCACCGAAATATCGATCATAGTTACCTACTGAGACGGAAAGAGTCCTTGGTTCAACTATTAGTGTCCCTTTTTGATACGAAATATTATAATTTGGAGCGGAAGCACCTTCTATATTTATATCGTAACTACCTGCATTGCTGGTAAGCTTAGCATTGGTTGAAAGTGTAGGCAGGGAAGTCAGAATAGAGCTGTCTTCTCCATTTTTAAAGCCGCCGATACAATAGTTTAATTCAGGATTTTCATCAAAAAATAGTCTACTCTTATTGTTAGCAGAAATTGTTAATACCGCGGGTATGACTTTCAGTTTGTTTGGAGCAATGCCTGAAAGAATATAGTTTTGGGGAATAGCGATAGCTGTTACCTCGTATTCTCCAACAGGACTTGATTCCGTTGCTACAGTACTAAAAACAGGTCTTTCTATCCATGCGGGTTCGGTCTCATTGTTCTTTAGCCCGGTATAATCTAATGTGAAATAAGGATTATTATTGCCATAACTTCTAACTGTTCCAATGACGGAAGCTGATAATGGTGCAGGATCTATGGTCAAGACACCATTGGTATATTCAAAAGAATAGTTCTTAGATGAGGCACCCTTAACAAAAATCTCATATTTCCCGATATTTGATTTTTGTGAGGCGGTTGTTGAAGCTATAGGTGAAATATCAAGATTTGATTTGTCTTCACCCTCCACAAAACCGTCATATAGTATTTCAAAATTTGGATTCGGTTCTCCATATTCTCGTACAGTATCGGTTACAGATATTTTCAAAGGTTTAGGCGTAATCTCATAATGGATTGAAATCTCCGAATCATAAGAATAGTTGTTGTTGGAGATAATAGCTTTGATATATTGATCATATTTTCCTGCATTTTTATCCCAAGTTGGGGATGTGAAAGATATGTCATAGTTGGAAATCTCAGTCTTGATAGTCAATTTAGGTTCTTCCCCTGAGTATTCAAAAGAAGAATCTTGTGTATACAAAATAGGTGATATTGATGCATCCGTAATAGATGAATATGGATTCTTATATTTATTTAAGTTAGGAACAAATGTTTTTGAAGTGGCATGCCAACCAGATGGTGGAGTTTCTGAAAGATAAATCAACTCTCTAAGCAATGGTGTGTTAAAGAAAACATTGTTAAAATCGTTATGACCTGAATATAGATATTCAACACTCGCGGGTATTATCATCTTTATGAGATTCTTGCAGTTTGCAAAAGCAGATTCTCCAATTCTTTTTATTGTTGGAGGAAGGATTATTTCTTTTGCTGTTGAGCCGGTTGCTCCGTGAACGGTAGGTGAAGCATACGCGTCATTTCTGAATCCCGCGAAAGCCCATTTGTCTATCGCGGTAACTTCATAATCCAATCCTTCATACTGTATATGAGCCGGAATGACATATCTGTCATTTGTATATTTTGAAGGAACTACTGTGCGGCAGTCTATTGGGATTATGTCAGAAGTTGTTACCGCGGCAGTTGAACCGGATAGGTTATAATACAGGTCGCCGACTTTGACTCTTGTTGTTTGTGACCAACATAACGTTTGGCTACAAATAAAGGTAAATAATATTAATAATGTCCTCATAATTCAGTAATTTTTCCGCTTCTGCCTTTCTACCCTGATAAAAACGAATTTCTGCCAAATAATAATAAATTTCC